>Ga0209694_1000473_pt1 | contig 66198 bp, 53 predicted proteins | sample GluameincwithD2O_FD_187499 | JGI IMG/M metagenome (GOLD analysis project Ga0209694, IMG submission 187499) | Mouse cecum microbial communities from Vienna, Austria - Glucosamine amended microcosms incubated with D2O (SPAdes) (version 2) | ecosystem: Host-associated > Mammals > Digestive system >... | reverse complement strand
CGGTCGGAGGGACAACGGGCTTCCACGCGCGCTACCTCTACCGGGACTACCTGCAGGTGGCGGAGTGCGACTTGACCGGGGAAACGCCGGTACTTGTGCGCAGCTACCTCTGGGACCCCTCGGAACCTCAGGCCACGCGCGTCCTGGCCATGACTCGCTGGGAAGCGAACGGGACGCAGGTGAAAGAGCATCTCTACTGCATGCACGACGCGATGAAGAACGTCACCTCCCTCTTCGGGGAAGCGCGCGGACGCCGCGCCCTGTACGAATACCGTCCGTATGGAGGGCTGGTCACGTCGGAAGGAAACATGGCGCAAGAGAACAAATTCCGCTTCTCGTGCGAATACATGGACGACGAGCTCGGCCTCATCTACTACAACTACCGGCATCTCAATCCGCGCGACGGAAGGTGGATCAGCAGGGATCCCATCGCGGAACAAGGCGGCTGGAATTTGTTCGCCTTTGTTAAGAATAATAGCATTTCATTTTCTGATAAAATTGGCTTATTTACATTAATAGTAGAAGTTTTTAGATATGAACAAAGAGAAGAAGCTATTTATAGTAATATAACAGTCAGTAGTGATGATCCTATGGTTAATAAATGTTGTTGTTTACCTCAATTTTACTGTGGTGTAGAACGTGGGGTAAAATACACAGAAAATTTGTTAGATACAGGTATTCTTAATTCTTCTTTAACCCCAGAAAATAGTCCTCCATTTGGACCAAAAAATAAGAAAGGAATAGGGTTAACAAGTATTAAGGGACGGGTGGCTAAGCATAAAACATCAGGTATTCAAATTCCTAGTAAACCCGACTGGATGAATGATTCTGATTATAAACATGCAATTAATGATGAATTTAGAACAGGAGACGGAGGAGATAATATACATGCAGGAGCTAATTATAAACATTCTTCAGGATGTATTGTTATTGGCATAAGCCCTGCAGGAGAAAATTCATATCAAAATTCTCTTGAACAAGATATGAGATTTAAAGCTGCTGTAGCATGTGCTCGCAGGAAGAGATCTAATATCAAGATTCGAACTAAAGTAAGTAAATTGCCTCCTCTGAATATAAGTGCCGATCCTGTTATACCTAATGCGCTTGAAGTAAATGAAGAATGTGAAAAAAGGAAAAATAAATAATCAATAACATGAAATTTTTGTTAATTTTTATTATATCTGTTATTTCTATATCTAATTCTAACATCAAAGATAAAACATTGATATTGAAAGAGATTATGGAATTACCACCAAATCTTTTCTATGAAGAAAATAGAGAATCATTTCAAAAAAGGATTGAGCAAGGTAAATTTTGGGTAGATCAGGAAGAAAAAATATCATATTTATTCATAAACGGAGATGGCGAATTTGGAAAAAGATTATTCATGTTAGATGAAAAATTAAATCTATATATAATTCATCTAAGCAATGATGAAGAAGGTGGTAAGGATTACATGTTGTATAAATATGACCGTCTAAAGAAAACGGCGCTTTTAATTGGTACATTTAAACAGTGTTTATTTGAAAAGTAAATAATTGATACGCAGTTTTTTCTAATATGATTTAATAACTTTAAATAGACCTGCAGTTATTTAATTGCAGGTCTATTTGTGTTTGGGTGTCAGCTATCAAGATATCTACAGGCATCTGGCAAGTCGCCTACAATGTGGAAAACCTCCCGGTGTGCTTCGTTGATGAAAGCGCCAAAACCGTGGTGGAATGCGCCTACGACTACATGGGCAGGCGGCACACCCGCAAAGTGAGCGTCAACGGGACAGTGAGCAGCTACCTGCGCTCATGTACCGTGGCTACCTGCAAATAGCCGCCATAGATGCCGTCAGCGGAGCCTTCCGATGGTTCCTGTTCTGGGACCCGACGCAGCCTGAGGCTACGCGCCCGCTGGCCATCCGCAAAGACGGCGCCTGGTACGCCTACGGGTAGGATCTGACCAGGAACGTCACGGAAATCTTCGGGAAAGCCGGTTACCTACGCACAGTCTACACTTACACGCCTTACGGAGAAGTCACCGCCGAAGGGGATGTCGCCCAGCCCATCCAGTGGAGCCGCGAACACAACGATGATGAGCTTGGGCTTGTCTTACTACAACTACCGGCATCTCAATCCGCACGACGGCAGGCGGATCAGCCGCGATCCCATCATGAAACAGGGCGGGTGGAATCTGTATTTATCTTTAAAAAATAATTCTTACCTCGTTGTTGATTATCTAGGCACTATTCCTCCTCCTGGTGGAGTTTGGACAGGTACTACTGGGTATGAATCATTAAGAATACCATCATCAGTACCATCAAATTCAAGAAAAAAGAATTTGACTAAAGTTTTGTGGAAAGGCATAAAACGAAAGGTAATTGTTGTTGCAAAAACTATTGAAAAATAATATTACTACAAGGCTTCAAGGAGCTTTACAGGTAATGGGAGGTGGATTTGAAGCAACTGCAGGATCTGCAGGTCTTTTGGCTCCAGAGCCTACAGCAATGTCTAAAGTCATTGGAGCTATTTTATATGTGCATGGAAATGATGTTGCCCAAGCTGGTCTTAGGGTTCTTATTACTGGAGAATATAATTCAACAATGACACATGAAGCAATAACTAGTGCTGCAAAGGCAGTTGGTGTTTCTCCGCAATTATCCGAAAATATTGCTACGGGTGCAGAAATTGCATTAGGGGCAAAAGCATTATCAACTCCTGTGGAATCTTGTTGTCCAACAGTCATAGTAGAAGCCGAAAATGTTGAAGTAACTACTGTATCTAGATGGGGAGCTGAATTAAAACCTAATACTTGGGTCATGGAAGGAGAGCCAACATTATGGAATTATATTTGGTCTGGAAAATGGCAGCCAGGAATGGGGAATAAATTTTCTCCTCCCTGGAAAGTCCAATCGTATGTCGTTCCCAAAAAGTCCATCGAATGTCCGGGAGGAAAAGGAATTGATGGGGCTATAAAATTACTCGTTCCTGCTAAACAAAGAATTTATAAACCTTAATTAGAATTAATAAAAAATGGTGATTAATATAATTTTATTTTGGATATTAGTTGTTTTTGGAAGTATTGTTAGTTTATATAATTGGATAATATTTTTAAATCCTTTGTGATAAAATCCAAAAAATCATCTTGTATTCCTCTGTTGGGTGGGGGTGCAATCTATTTAGCTATGAATCTTCCTGGAATAGGTATGAAAGAATACGAATCTATTCCCTTATTATTGGATTATGGATGCATTCCTCTTTTTGTTCACACGTTTTTTTTCTTGATGTATAAAGGATTGAAAGGACTATTTAAATAGCGTGATTTTTTTCTATTAAAAAGAAAGAATAAATATATTAAAAAAATTAATTTTGTCACCTCTGATTTTTCAGAGGTGACATTTCATGAAAATTTTCAAGTAAAATACTGTATTTGTTCTTTTCTTTATTTTGATTGTATGGAATGCCATACTATAAAGAGAGTAAAAACAATTTTGGCAGTTATCTATTAAGGGTGTTTGCAGATAGTGAAGTACGACTTAATTAAGGAAATACTGGCTTTTGTGCGCAGTTATATTTCAGATTGCTCCGATGAGGGAAGATCAATGAAAAACAAGATTAAAGTAAATAATTCCGTTAATTTATGGGCAAGATTGACTATATCGTACACGATAGAACATAAATGTTTTGAGAAAAATTATATCTGGATTCCTGGCAACTTCTTCAAACAAGATCCAGTGAAGGAAATTATATTTTAGGAGGATATTACATGACGATGACTGCTACAGTAAATTCAGATTGTTCCGTAGATTATACTGCATATATTAGCGATATTTATGATTTCGATCATAATAGTTGGCTGCAAACGCGTTTTGCCGCCTTAGAAAAATACGGTTATGCTGCTCCTTTTAACGTGAGAGGAAATATTTCTGGAACATATAGAAAGCATAAAGAATGATGAAAGAAATATTGTTTATTGTTTTTACTTTATTGACAAATTTTATTTGGTTCACATTTTATCTTGTGTACATTGGGAAATTCCCGTTGGTAAAAATATTTGTATGTTCTTTAATTGATTTTATTGTCATAATATTATGGAACGGGAGTGAATATTTTTTGCAGCATATCATATATGTGATTTTTTGTTCAATCCTTCTTGGAAGTGGATTTGCAGGATTTATTGAGTACATAAAGAATTTATATATAAATTACAGGAAAGGTAATTTATCATTTAAGTCAATTTTTGTTATTTTATTATACGCGTGGCTATGCGCTATCTATATTGGGATGGCTCAAAATTAATTTTATAAATAAAAGAATGGTTTTTTGATGTTGTATAATATTCGTTCAAATCTCTTCTTTTATTGTTTGTGTTTTAATAAAATTTTAATGAATTGATAAAACAAATAATTAAATTCAAACCTCTCCTGTCCTAGTGGTGGGAGAGGTTTTTATTTTTTGAAATAAACATAGTAAGCTTCGGCTACAGGGGAGGCGGCCGCATTGCCACGGCCGGGTTCCTGCAGGGGAGCACGCCCCGGAAATTCACCTGGCAATACATGGATAGAAACTTTCGTTCATTCTGTAAAAAGGCTTTGAAAGTCTATGGTTATTCTAATGACCCAAAACAGAAACTAAAGGATGATGATTATTATTCATCAAAAGTGTGGGAAATATTCAACGGGAACTTGTAAAATATTGGAATGATACAGAATGCTCTTGTAACGCTATTTTTATTTTCTACAATGACTCTAGGCAAATTTCATAGTAAGCATTCTATTTACCAATGAGTGGGAACAGGAACCGAAAGGATCTGTTTCAACAAGATAAAAAAATAATTCCGTAAAATATGATGATATCAAGAAATATTGTTTTTCTATGTAGCGCATTGCTTTGCTCCTGCTCGGAAGATGTTGATGTGTATCAATCCGATTTAAATAATCATTCCGTTACAACACACAGGAGAGGTTTATATAGATGCCCGCCGGAAGAGTTATATAAAAAATATCCTCTTAAAAAATATTCCTGGAAAGAAAAGAAAACAATAGCCAAGTCTTTTGTTATTGGGACAACAACTCAACAAGAAGTAATAGATATTTTAGGAGTTGGTATAGTAGGAAGTGATAATCCTCCCGTCATAGATAGTTTGGGTTATCGTTGTAACAAGAGCGATCCGGAGTATCCTGGTGACGAATGGTTAAAATTTCTTGAATTTAACTTTAATGAAGAGGGGAATCTTGTTAATTATTATGAAGTAAAAGTACCCTATCCTGTTCCTCATTAATATTTTTGTTATTTATACCATGTTCCTTCCGGCATAAGCCGGAAGGAACATTTGTTATATGAGGATGAGCAAACATTCATCCTGCCTTATCCACCGGAATTTTCTGGTGGGAATCAGCTACTCGGACGCCACGCCCGGCCAGAGCTTCGCCTACGACCACCTCGGCCAATTGACGCAAATCACGGATGCCGCCGGAACGCGGACCTTCGCCTACAATCCCTACGGGGAACCGGAAACAGACTGCCTTGAGGCAAACGGCCTCTCCTGGCAGGTCTCCGAACTCTATGACGGGCTCGGCCGTCCGGCCGGGTACGAATTAAGCGCAGACGGCCGCCGCGTCCAGCAGGCGCGCCTGTCCTATGACGGCAAAGGCCGCCTCTCCGCCCTCGCGGCGGAAGGCATGGAAACGCCCTTCTCCTGGACTTACTGCGAACAGGGAGGGCTTGTGGAACAACTCGCCTACCCCAACGGCATGACCCGGGTCAACACCTATGAAGACAGCCGCGACCTCCTCTCCGTCATCGACTACCGGAGGCCCGGAAGCACCAACCCGCCGGCGAGGCACGAATACGACTACGACGCGCTGGGCCGTCCGACCCGGCGCAGGGACACGTGGAACACGGCGGCGCCCAAAACGACGCGTTTGTTCACTTACAACAGCCGCGGCGAACTGGTCGGAGACCAGCTCAGGCCCGGAGGGCGCTTCGGCTACCAGTACGACAACATCGGCAACCGGAAGGAAGCCTTCGAATTCGGCAGCACCACGGACTATGAAACCGACGAACTCAACCGGTACGCGGGCATCGCCGGAAATGGCGGGGAAGCCTTTACACCCCAATACGACGCGGACGGCAACCAGACGCTGGTGAAAACTTCCACCGGCATCTGGACAGTCACCTACAACGCCGAAAACCGGCCCGTGAAATTTGAAAGCGAAGACGGCGGGACAACCGTGGAATGCGCCTACGACTCCATGGGCAGGAGGTTTGAGAAAAAAGTGACGGTCGGAGGGACAACGGGCTTCCACGCGCGCTACCTCTACCGTGGCTACCTGCAGGTGGCGGAGTGCGACTTGACCGGGGAAACGCCGGTACTTGTGCGCAGCTACCTCTGGGACCTCTTGAAACCTCAGGCCACGCGCGTCCTGGCCATGACGCGCTGGGAAGCGAACGGGACGCAGGTGAAGGAGCATCTCTACTGCATGCACGACGCGATGAAGAACGTCACTTCCCTCTTCGGGGAAGCGCGCGGGCGCCGCGCTCTGCATGAATAATGTTCATTTTTTGCGTTTTTCAGACAGATTGTTGCGGAAGAGGATTCCGTGCCAGATGGCGCTTTTCTTTAAAGGGGAGATGTAGTATGGCATGGTGTATGGAAAGGAGGATGGGCATAGGCGGTTTTTTCGGGCTGGAATTGCCGGAGTACGGCAATTTCCCGCAATGGCATCCCGGCAGGAGTGTAGCCGTGAATTCCGGCAGACGCGCTTTGGAATATATCCTGCGCCGCCTGGGGGACGTGCGCTGTGTCCGCGTGCCCCTGTATACGTGCCGGACGGTGGTGGAAACGGTGGAACGGCTTGGCATTCCCGTGATTCCTTACCGCATTGACGAACGCCTGGAACCGGAAGAGCTGCCGGAATTGGAGAAGGGGGAATACCTTTTGTACACCAATTACTTCGGAATCAAGGAGAAGTGTGTGGACCATCTGGCTTTCCGGTATGGAAGCAGCCTGATTGTGGACAATGCGCTGGCCCTGTATTCTCCGGCCCGTTCCGGAGTGGCCTCCCTGTATAGTCCGCGCAAGTTTTCCGGTCTTCCGGATGGGGGGATTGCCGTGATGGATGCGGAGCGTCCCTTGCCGGAACCGGAGGAACGGGACGAATCCCTGCCGGACGCCGCTTTTTTGCTGGAATGCCTAGAGCATGGGCAGGAAAGGGCTTCCTCCGCCTGCGAACGGAATGAACGGCGCTTGCAGAATACCCCGCTGCGAAGGATTTCCCGGCTGACGGAGCGACTGATGAGCGGCATTGATTATGAACAGGCGCGGCTGCTCCGGATGAATAATTTCCTGTTTCTTCATGAAAGGCTGGGCCATTTGAACCGCCTTTCCGTGGAGCCGGATTCCTTGTCCGCTCCGTGTTATTATCCGTTTTGGACGGCTTTCCCCGAGCTGAGGAACGTGCTGATTGATCAACGCGTCCTGATTCCGCTCCTGTGGCCGGAGGTGTTGGAACAGGCTCCCGCCGGCAGCCTGGAACGGAAACTGGCTCTGCATCTTCTGCCGCTCCCCGTGGACCAGCGCTGCGGGCCGCAGGATATGGAGCGCATCGCCCGGATTGTGGAGGCATTCTATACCTGAAGCAAAGGGAGGATTTTGTATGGGACGTGTTCCTGGCGGCGGGAGTGATTTACTTCCCCGGCGTATTGATGAGAACCTCCGTTCGGGAACGTTGTTCCGGTTTTTTCCCGTGGCCTGGCGGGAGGCTTGCCAGAAGGGGTATTTTTCTTATATTAATGTTGCTTCAAGTCATATGTCCCGGAGAGGGAGGCGGTTTTTCCGTTTCCGAATCCGCGGATTCGTGATGCCGCCGCCTTTCCGGCAGCGCCGGGAACAGGCTGCGTTTATTTGGCGGGTTCCTTGTCCAGGTTCAGGATGCCCAGCACAGACATATTTCCTTCCGCATCTTTTCCGGTGGGAAGGTAGACTTTCGCATTGTTCAGCATGTTTTCAAAAGCCTTGGCGCGGAGCATGTTCGGTCCCATGGCCTTTTCCTTCAGCGCCAGTCCTTCCGCTTCCGCCCGGGCCGCTTCCAGGGCGGCTTCCGCCTGAGCTTTGCCCCGCATGACAATGACTTTGGCCTCCGCTTCCCCCCGGGCCAGATTGGCGTTTGCTTCCTGGCGCGCTATTTCCATTTTCATGGCGCCTTCCGCCTCCCCGCGTGCGCGCTGGATGGCGATATCTTTCCGGGCGATTTGCAGTTCCGTTTCCTTGCGTTCGTTTTCCTGAGTCGTCTGAACTTTCCTGACGACGGATTCAATGATGGCCTGCGGGGGATTTGTTTCTCCCACGGCTACGGAGTCCACAATAAAGGGGGTGCCGTCCAGCCGCTTGCTTAACTGCGTGTAAACGTTGTCGGAGATTTTTTGCAGGCTGCCGGAGGCGTCCAGGGCATTGTACTGGCTTAATTCCGCCCGCACGGCTGTGCGGAAAGGCTGCTGAATGAAATTTTTGTAGGCAAAGAGCATGATCTCGTCCGCCACTTCATCGTCATTGCGGCCGGAGCTTTGGGCGATGCCTCCGTAGTCTTCCATGAATTCCTTCACCCGGGACGGATCCAGACGGTAAACAAGAGAGGCCTTGCAGGAGATGGGGAGTTTGTCCTTGCCCAGGATTGCTCCTCCATTGCGGGCGTCGAATTCCTCCACCGTGGTATCCGGCGTGATGGAAACCTTGCTGACTTCCTTTCTCCACGCCCATCCCGTGGAGGACGGCCCGATCAGGATGCCTTCAAACCTGTTCTGTCCGAAAATGGGTTTGGAATAAACATAGCCGGCAAAGCCGGACAATACGCGCTTGTTGCTGAAATTCTGGAAGGCGAAGATAGCGGCTCCCACAGCGATGAAGATGACGGCGGGAATAAGCAGGGAGAAGGCGGTTTTGGGAGATTTATTCATGACAGGGCAGCGGTTGTGACGGCCTTCAACATAAGAAGAGGCTGATGAAAATCAAGTTATCTTTTCCCGTGAGGCCGGGAAATGCTTTCCGGAAGAGGGAAGGCGGCAAAGTATGTCCTCTTCTGAACACAGGGGAGTGGAAGAAATGTCTTATCCGGCAAAGGTTGCCTGTTTCATGAGGGGCATTCCGGCGAGGCGCCGGAGCGCCGCTCCGGAGGCGGGTCTCCATCTGGGTTAAGATGATGAATGTAGCCATTACAGGATCCGGCGGGTTTATAGGGAGCCATTTGGTCAAGCGCCTCAAGATGTTCGGGCATCGGGTGGCGCCCCTGCAACACTACCTGTTTACTCAGGATGGCGTGGATTGCCTGACGCAAGCCCTGGTTGGGTGCCATGCCGTTATCAATCTGGCCGGAGCGCCCATCAATCGGCGTTGGACGGACGCTTATAAAAAGGAACTGGTGGAAAGCCGCGTCATGACCACCCGCAAGCTGGTGGAAGCGGTCAACAGACTGCATGAACCGCCGGGAATGATGATTTCCGCCTCTGCTGTCGGGTATTACGGGCCGTCCAGCGGCTGTCATGGGGAACAGGACGCTCCGGAGGCTGATTCCTTTCTGGCGGAATTGTGCGTAGCCTGGGAAAAGGAGGCCGGGCTGGTGAACGGTTCCGTACGGCTGGTTCTTACCCGCTTTGGCGTGGTTCTTTCTCCGGATGGCGGCGCGCTCCCCGAAATGATGCGTCCGGCCCGGTTCGGCGTTATGGCCGCCGCAGGAAATCCGGATCATCTTTTTTCCTGGGTGGCTCTGGAAGATTTGGTGGATGCCCTGGTTTTCATTATGGGCAGGGAGGGCATTTCCGGTCCGGTCAATATAACGGCCCCGGAGCGCACCTCCAACCGGGAATTCTACAGGGCCGCCGCAGAACACTTCCACACCCGTCTGTCCATCCATATTCCTGACGCCGTGCTGCGGCTGTTGATGGGAGAAGCTTCCCAGGTGATTACCGGCGGCCGGTGCGCCCTTCCGGAGACGCTGATGAGGGAGGGGTTTCAATTCCAATATCCGGATATCCTCACTTTTTTTAACAAAGCATTTTCCGTCAGCTCATGAGCATGATACAGACCATTGTCGCATCCCTGTTTCACGGCCATTCCGTCAAAACCGAACCCATGCCGGATTTCAATCTGGAACGTTATCTGGGGGAGTGGCACGAAATCGCCCGCCTGGAAAACTGGTTCGAGCGCGGCCTCAGCAAGGTTTCTGCCCGGTACGACCGCAGGGAGGACGGTTCCATTACCGTGATTAACAGCGGTTATGACGTTCGAACCGGGGAGCGGAAGGAGGCCCGTGCGCGGGCGGTGGAGGGGGATGCCCCCAATCATTTGAAAGTGTACTTTGTGCCGTTGGTGTACGGCCGGTATGAAGTGGCTTTTCTGGATGAAGATTACACCCGCACCTTGGTTTCCGGCGGTTCCCTGAATTATCTGTGGCTGCTTGCCCGCAAGCCGCAGTTGAAGGAGGAGGAGCTTCAACCGATGCTCCATTGCGCGGAGGAACTGGGATATGACACTTCCCGGTTGATTTATTCCGGTTCCCCTGCGTTCCCGGTGCGGTAACTGGGCGTAGAATTATCAGGCCTCTTCGCCTGGATGGCGGGTTAGCAGCGCCGCCGCCAGCAAAGCACCGTCATTCCTGCCATGAAGAGGAGGGAAGAAGCTGGTTCCGGAACATTGTCCTGCGTGTGGTAAAGAAATTCTACCCCAAAAATCCTCCACTCGCTTCCGTTCAACTTCATGTAATAATTGGTAGAGGAGCTTCCTCCTCCCTGTCCTTCCTCGTAGCGGGCTGTAACAGAACCATTGTTCAGTCCTCCCGGGCTGTCAGAGTCTGTAAAATAAAGGGAAGTCACGTTGAATTCCCCTCCATAGTTGGTGTAGTCCCCACCCCAAAGGGCGACGGAATGACCTCCTGTCTGATTATTGAGCATGAGAGACATGCCATAACCGTTCTTTATCCCGTACAGCAGGGCTTCCGAGATGGACATGTAGGCTCCCAGCCCCGGAGCCACCCATGGACAGGTGTTGACCGGTATGAAATCCGTGGAATAGGAAAATTTGTTGCAGGCTGTATAATCAGCGATTAATTTGCATTCCGTTTTATAAACGTCCCGGCAGTAGGAAGTCCATGTGCTCCGAGCTGTCGTCGTTGTCCAGTTGGTGTAGGAACACATTTTGTCGTACATTTCGTACATTTCATCCCCGGTCATTGCGGCTCCCTCTTTGGTATTGCGCCACCATGCCATGACGCTGGCCGCGCTGGCGGCGCTGCACATGGCGGAGTCGTCGTATTTATAATCCGTAATGTTGTGTTTTTTTACGCTGACCCATCCGGAGTCAGCGGAAACGCCGGGCAGAAAGATTGTTCCGGATGTCTGGAGGGTAAAATCTTCTCCCAGAGATATCAGGGCCGACCCTGCAAGGAAGAGCAGGCTTTTTGCGAAAAGAGAGCAGAGATTCATAGATTCAAAAGGAAATATATTCATTTATTTTTTTTAATCAAATAGTTTTTGCCGTTGATCGCCCGGAGGGCCGGATGCGAACCATGCGCCGGATATTTTCCGGATCAGGGCAGGACTTTTTTTGATTCATGGCAGCCAGAGAATGCGGAAAGAAAATTTATTTTGCGTGGATTGAGCGTTCATCCCGGAATGAATAGAAAGGGTTTGCGGGTACGATGTTTTTCCCCGGAGAGGGGATTGGTGCGGGACGGTTTTCTTTTATGGAGCGCCGGGCAAGGAGCGCTGGATTCCGGTTTCTGCCGTTTCGGGGAAGGGGGGGGCTGCGTGCGGGCGGACGCCCGCTGTTCCGTGGAAATATTCCGGCGTCCGCGGGAATGTGCTTGCAATCAGCATGAAGTGATGTATGTTGCATTCATCCAAACATTGGATGTTTGGATGAATTACTTAAAGAAGGAGTAACAATGGATATTATTCATGACAACGCCGCTGATCTCAGCGCATTGAACGGCAAGACCGTTGCCGTGATCGGGTATGGCGCCCAGGGCCGCGCCCAGGCACTTTGCATGCGTGATTCCGGTGTGAACGTGATTATTGGCGTTCGCCCCGGCAAGTCTTTTGACGCCGCCGCCCAGGACGGATTCCAGGTGATGAGCGTCGCGGAAGCCGCCGAAAAAGCGGACATCATTCACATTCTGCTGCCGGATGAAAGCCACGGCGCCGTGTATGAAGCTGAAATCAAGCCCCACCTGAAGGCCGGCAAGACGCTTTGCTGCTCCCATGGCTTTGCGTATGTTTTCAATACCATCGTCCCCCCTGCGGATGTGGATGTAATCATGGTGGCCCCCAAGGGGCCGGGCACGGAAGTGCGCCGCGTATTTGAAGAAGGGTTCGGCTGCCCCGGCCTGATTGCCGTGCATCAGAACCCCTCCGGCAAGGCCCGTGACGTGGCTCTCGCCATGGCCAAGGCTGAAGGCCTGACCCGCGGCGGCGTGCTGGAATGCACCATGGCCCAGGAAACGTATGAAGACCTGTTCGGTGAACAGAACGTCCTGTGCGGAGGTCTGGTGGACCTGATGAAGTACGGCTTTGAAACCCTGACGGAAGCCGGCTACCCGCCGGAAATGGCCTACTTTGAATGCGTGCATGAAGCCAAGCTCATTGTGGACCTGATTTACAACGGCGGTATTCAGAAGATGAACTCCGTGATTTCCAACACGGCCGAATTCGGCGAATATTACAACGGCCCGCAGATCCTGCCCGCAGAGGTGAAGGAACGCATGAAGGAATCCCTCAAGCGCATTGAATCCGGCAAGTTCGCCAAGGACTGGCTGGAAGAAGCAGCCAAGGGCGCTCCCAACCTCAAGGCCAAGCGCGAAGCCCTGGGCCAGCACCCGGTGGAAATCGTGGGCGCCAAGATCCGCAGCCTGTTTGAAAGGAACTAAGGTTTCTTTTACCTGGAACGCGTGCCGTTCCGCCGGAATGCGGCGGAACGGCACGGATATTCCCGGGCTTTTCCCGGAAATCCGCCATTTGTTCAGTTTATGGAGCACGCCTCGCCGGCCGTCAATGTGGAAAACGCCAGGGTATACCTGGGCGGGAACGAAATCCTGCACAATATTTCCTGGCAGGTGCAGCGCGGAGAACGTTGTTTTATTCTGGGGGCCAACGGTGCCGGAAAGACAACGCTGGTCAAGGTGCTGATGGGGTTTGCGTGGCCGCTCTTCGGGGCCAGGGTGCAGGTTCTGGGCAAGACCTTCGGGCACGTGAACCTGCTGGAGCTGCGCAAGTCCATTGCGTGGGTGAGTCCGTTCATGCACAAATGGCTGGAGGATGGCTCCTGGAACGGGCGCGACATGGTGCTTTCCGGCCCGGACGGCACGATCGGCCTCCTGAGAGCGCCGACGCCGGAAGAGGAGGAAAAAGCGGTGGGAATCATGAAATCCCTGAAAGCGGAGCATTTGATGGACAGGCCGGTGGCGGCCATGTCTTCCGGGGAACAGGTGAAAGTGCTGATTGCCCGGGCTCTGATGACGAACCCGGAACTGATGATTCTGGACGAACCCAGCGTTTACCTGGATTTGGCAGGGCGGGAATTTTTGCTGAAAACCATTGAAGAACTGGCTGAAACGAGACCTGACCTGACCATCGTGTTCATTACCCAGCGCATTGAAGATATCCTCCCTGTATTTGACCGCGGCATGATTTTAAAATCCGGGGAGATCGTAGCGTATGGAAGCCGGGACGAGGTGCTGACGGAAGAAAACCTGAAAGACGCTTTTGAGCTGGATATCCAGTTAATCAAGACGGAAAAAGGGCGTCTCTGGACCGTTATCCGCTAATTTTTCATGAAGCAGTCCAAGACAATGGAGCTGAAGAAACCGGTGCGCGTGTCCCTGGCCCGCCAGGTGCTCACCGCCATGGAATCCATGATACGGTCCGGCAAATGGAAGGTTGGAGACCGCATTCCCGCGGAAGCGGAACTGGCACGCGCCTTTTCCGTCAGCCACAACACCATCCGTGAAGCCCTTCAATCCCTGATTCACATGGGGATGCTGGAGGCGCGCCCCGGGGACGGCACATATGTGATGGCGTCAGACCGCTTTGCCGTCGCGGTGAGCAATCGCCTCAAGGAATCCGATCTGCCCCAGATTCTGGAGGCCCGGCTGGCTTTGGAAAAGGAAATTGCGCGGCTGGCCGCCGTTAAAAGGACGGATGAAGATTTGAAGGAACTGGAAAATGCCCTGCAGGACTGCCACGGCAGGGTAAGGCCGGGCATTGAGGATGACATGCTGTTTCATGCCGCCGTGGCCCGCGCCACGCATAATCCGGTGCTCTCGGAATTGTACAACGTGGTTATCCGCCATGTGCAGGAGAATCTGGAAAGGCTGCTTCAGGAGAAGCAATATGACGCCGGCGCCATGAAGCTGCATGACGACCTTCTCGCAGCCATCAGAAAGCGGGAGGCGGATGAAGCGGAGAATATTATTGTAAAGATTGTGGAATTTGACACCGTCAGCATAGGCGGATCATTCATTTCCTGAATTGCCGGCAAGGAGGATGACGCTGCGGAAGCGGGGCTGTTCCTTTTTATTTCCCGGCGTTTTTCTTGCCAACGGACCTTCCGGCAAATAATGGCGTTTTGGAATTGTCTGCCGGATAAAAAGCGGGAATGTTTTTTTGATTGATAGGGCGGCTAAGACACGTAGATGGACGTATGATGAAGAGGGTACGCCTTTTGTTGGTTCTGTGCGGTTTGTTTTGCGGAACAGCAGTTGCGCAGCCCCGCCTTTCCACACCCCCGAACATGATTGTCATTTTGGCGGATGACCTGGGTTATGGGGATTTGGGCTGTACGGGTTCCAGGCAGATTAAAACGCCCTCCCTTGACCGGCTGGCCGAGGAGGGCGTGTTCTGCTCCCGGGCGTATGTGACGGCTCCGATGTGTTCCCCTTCCCGCATGGGATTGCTGACGGGGCGTTTTCCCAAGCGTTACGGCATCACGACGAATCCCAATATCCAGATGGATTATCTTCCGGAGTCCCACTACGGGCTGCCGCAGACGGAGAAATTGATTCCGGAGTATTTGAGCCCCTGCGGATACCGGAGCGCGGTGTTCGGCAAGTGGCATCTTGGCCATACGAAGGGATACACGCCGCCGGAGCGCGGTTTTACGCATTGGTGGGGGTTCCTGGGCGGTTCCCGGCATTATTTCCCCGTGAAGAAGGAGGCTGAAGGCCTGAATCCCTCCATGATTGTATCCAATTTTACGGATAAGACGGACATCACCTATTTGACGGACGATATTACAGACCGGGCGGTCGAATTTCTGCGGGAAGCCGGAAAGGATAAGAAACCTTTTTTCATGTTCGTTTCCTACAATGCCCCCCATTGGCCCAATGAAGCCAAACCGGAGGATATCGCCAAATTCAGGAACGTGCAGAACGGGGAACGACGGGTTTATTGCGCCATGGTATATGCGATGGACAGGGGAATAGGCCGCATTCTGGATGCCTTGAAAGCGGACGGTTTGGAAAAGGATACCATCGTCGTCTTCCTGTCGGACAATGGAGGCGCTCCGGAAGCTTCTTCCTGCAATGCCCCTTTCCGGGGTGCCAAGAGGCAGCATTTTGAGGGAGGTGTTCGCGTACCTTTTATTATCAGATATCCGGCGGACAAGCGTTTGATTCCCGGAAGCGTTTGCAGACAGCCTGTTTCCTCCGTGGATTTGCTTCCCGCTTTGCTGAAGGCGAATGGCCGTCACATTCCCAGGAAGCTGGACGGCATGGATATTCTGGAGCTGGTGGGGAACAAGGGAGCTTCCGTTCCGCGCACCTTTTTCTGGTGTACGGATTATACGTCCGCTGTGCTGGCCGGTGATATGAAGTACCTGCTGGTACCGGACCGCGCTCCGCAGTTTTACAATGTGGCGGATGATCCCCAGGAACAGAGGGATTTGTATTTTCCCAGGCACCAGGATGCGGATTCCCTCGCTAAAAAGCTGGGAACATACCTGACTACGACGCCTGCATGCCGTTTTCCCGACAGTATCAGCTGGTCCGCCAAATTGATGAGGGAGTATGACAAGACTGAGCCGGACAGACAGCCAGAGTAAGGCTGCGTTAGATTTATCCCGTGTTTCGTTCTGCATGCCAGCGTTTGGGAACCTCCCACGACGGGAGAGGGGGAGGAACCGCGTGCATGGTTTTCTTTTCCCGCTGAAAAACGCTTTATTTCAGGCGCTTGGGTTCCGCAATGCGGAGAATGTGCTCTCCGGGAAGGGCCAAGTTGCCTTTATCCCGGGCAATCATTTCAAAGTAGTGGGGATCCTGTGAGATCCAGATAAATTCGTTTTTTGCCTGTTCCATCTGCTCCCTTGATTTTTCCAGATGAGCCTGAAGGAAGGAACGTTCATGCTCCAGGGAGCGCAGATCCTTCCATGGCTTGAAACACACCAGGGAAAGCAGCATCGTCAGGCACAGGGCCAGGACAATGGCAAAGAGGCGCAGGGCTCTCTGGACGATCAGGGCACGTTTCTCCCGGCGGATTTCAAGCTCCGCCAGGGTAAAACGGTGGTAGTAGCGGCGTCTCCAGAGCATTCCTTGCAGTCAAACGACACATTTTTGATCATAGAATATGAATTTTACCACCATAAACTGCGTCATTTCCCAGTTCTTCTTCAATTCTAAGCAATTGGTTGTATTTGGCCATGCGGTCGGAACGGCTTAGAGAGCCGGTTTTGATTTGCCCCGCGTTCGTCGCTACGGCAATATCCGCGATCGTGGCGTCTTCCGTTTCCCCGGAGCGGTGGGAGATGATGGCGGAGTATTTGTTATCCTTGGCCAGTTCCACCGTATCCAGCGTTTCCGTCAGGGAACCTATCTGGTTGACTTTCACCAGGACGGCATTCGCTACATGGCGGGAAATGCCCTGATTCAGGAATTCCACATTCGTCACGAACAGGTCGTCCCCTACCAGCTGGGTATTGCCGCCCATGGCTTTAGTGAGCTGTTCCCAGCCCAGCCAGTCGTTTTCCGCACAGCCGTCCTCAATGGAAATGATGGGGTATTTTTTCTGGAGTTCCTGATAGTAAGCCGTCAGTTCCTCCGCTGTTCTGCCCAGGCCGTCTGATTTTTTGAAGACGTACAGGTTCCGGGAGGGATCGTAGAATTCGGAGGAAGCCACGTCCAGGGCAATGAAGATATCCGTGCCCAGGGTGTACCCGGCCCGTTTTACGGCCTGTGCAATGCATTCCAGGGCGTCGTCCGCTGATTTCAGGGCCGGGGCGAATCCCCCTTCATCCCCCACGGCAGTGGAAAGGCCGCGGTCATGCAGCACATCCTTGAGCGCATGGAAAACTTCCGCCCCGTAGCGCAGGGATTCCCGGAAAGTGGGAGCCCCCTTGGGCATGATCATGAATTCCTGAAAGTCAATGGGGGAGTCCGAATGGGCCCCTCCATTGATGATGTTCATCATGGGGACGGGCAAAACCTTGGCGTTCGGCCCGCCCAGGTATTTGAAAAGGGGAAGGTTGAGCTGAATGGCGGCGGCTTTCGCCACGGCGAGGGAGACGCCCAGGATGGCGTTGGCCCCCAGGCGGGATTTATTGGGCGTGCCGTCCAGGTCGATCATGATTTTGTCAATGGCCGGCTGCAGGGTGGCATCGTGCCCTGATATTTCCGGGGCAATGATTTTATTGATGTTTTCCACGGCTTTAAGCACGCCCTTGCCTCCGTAGCGCTTGGCGTCTCCATCCCGGAGTTCCCAGGCTTCATGTTCTCCGGTGGAGGCTCCGCTGGGGACGGATGCGCGTCCGATAGCTCCCCCGGCGAGGGCCACGTCCACTTCCACGGTGGGATTGCCCCGTGAGTCGATGATTTCACGGCCGCGGACGTCAATGATTTCCATTTCATTCATGATCATAAGATTTCTTTTTGTCCTTTTTAGACAGGGAAACAGGCTTTCCCGTTCCGGAGAAGCATGTCATGTCCCTAGAAGTTCCGGTTTCAAAAGCAGGACTGACGCAGAACGGGGACGAAGCTTGCCGGCTTCTTCAGGGCCATGATGCCCCGCAGAATGAAGAGGTTCCCTTGCTGGGCATCCGCCTGCCCGTTCTTAGGAATTTTGCCGGGAAGAAGCTCAGGAGAATCTGGCAGGACAGGATGTCGGCGAGGTGCGTGGACCCTCAAAAGGGCAGGAGCAGCCGCTTTTACACGGCGGAAACTGCGGCAGGGGGGGGAGCTGCGCCGTTTCGTGACGCAGGGAAGGACTGCATGCCGGAACGGGGCCTTGATTCCGTCCCGTTCCGGGTATGGAATGAGGCGCTTACTATTAAAACCATGCCTAACATTAACGATAACTTCCTCAAGTTGCAGGCGGGATATTTGTTCCCGGAAATAGGGCGCCGCGTGAATGCGTTTGCCGAATCCCATCCGGAGGCGGCCAAAAGGCTGATTCGCTGCGGCATCGGCGATGTGACGGAGCCGCTTCCCATGGCGGCTATTGAAGCCATGCACCGGGCCGTGGATGATTTGTCCACTCATGAACGTTTTCACGGCTATGGGCCGGAGCAGGGGTATTTCTGGCTGAGGGAGGCAATCGCCAAAAAAGCCTATCAGGCCCACGGCGTGCATGTGGAAGTGGATGAGATTTACGTGTCTGACGGAGCCAAATGCGACACGGGAAACATTCTGGATATTTTCGGGCCCGGCAACAGAATCGCCGTGCCGGATCCGGTTTATCCCGTGTATGTGGATACCAATGTCATGGCCGGGAATACCGGGAGTTCCAGCCCGGATGGTTCTTATGAAGGGCTGGTGTATCTGCCGTGCACTCCGGAAAATAATTTTGTGCCGCAATTGCCTGATGAGCATGTGGATTTGATTTACCTGTGTTTCCCGAACAATCCCACCGGAGCCGTGGCTTCCCGGAATGAACTGCTGAAATGGGTGGAATACGCCCGGGCGAACCGTGCCATTATTCTTTATGATTCCGCTTATGAGGCTTTCATACAGGATTCTTCCATTCCCAGATCCATTTTTGAAATTCCCGGCGCGCGGGATTGCGCCATTGAGTTCCGTTCCTTCTCCAAGCAAGGAGGCTTTACAGGGGTGCGCTGCGGTTATGTGGTGATTCCCAGGGAATTGCACGGATATGATTCCGAAGGGAACAAGGTTTCTATCAGCCAGCTCTGGAGCCGCCGCACCAGCACGAAATTCAACGGCGCTTCCTATATTGTCCAGCGGGGCGCTGCGGCTTTGTTCACCATGGAAGGCATGGCCCAAACTGCCGCGCTCATCAGCCATTACCTGGGGAATGCTTCGCTTCTGCTGAATGCCTGCCGTCAGGCGGGCATGCGCGTGTGGGGCGGGGAAAACGCCCCTTATGTATGGGTACAGTGTCCGGATGGTCTGGACAGCTGGCAAATGTTTGACAAGATGCTGCATGAGGCGAATGTGGTTATTACGCCCGGTTCCGGTTTTGGTTCCAGGGGGGAAGGGTTCTTCCGCATTTCCGCGTTTAATTCACGGGAAAACGTGGATGAAGTCTGCCGCCGCATCCACAGCCTGTTTGCCAAATAGAAGAGCGTTTTCAGACAGATTGTCCAGGCCGCGGTGCAAAACACTGCGGCCTGTGTATTTCTTTCCGGGTGGGTTGATGACCGTGGCATTGCATTTCCTGCCGGGAGGGGGCTCCTGTAAAAAGGTCATCTTCCTTTCTTACGGATTTGGACCGGGAAAGAGCAGAGTCCGTTTTCAAGTGATGGGATTCCGGTAAAGGGGCGTTCCTATGGCATATTCGGCCCTTGCCCCCGTTCATTTGTACGGAGTAGGTTGTTGCTTATGTCCCCGTGGGTGCGCATGAGTTCCTTTTTCCGGCAGGCTGCTTTTCCTGCATGTTGCGCCTGCCTGCTGTCTGTTGCTGGCGCCATCCGGGGGCAGGAAGGGGAAGCGGAGCTCCCTTCTGTGGAGCCGCTTTCCTGCGCGCACTCCTCGGATGGGAGGGTAACAGTTCGGGGGGCGGTTATGGGTACGGTGTTCACGGTGCGCGCTTATCCCGGGAGTGGCATGGACGCGGAAGATGCGGAGAGGATTTGCGGGGAGGCTCTGGCCTGTGCCGTCCACTGGGAAAAAGTAATGTCCGCCATGGATGCGGAAAGCGGTCTGGCCCGGCTTAATGCTGCGGAATACGGCATTTCCGTGCCTGTTTCTCCGGAATTGGAAAGGGTGCTTCTTCTGGCCCTGAATTATGCCCGGCTGACAAACGGTGCTTTTGATCCCACGCTGGGGCCCTGCATTCGCCTGTGGAAAAAGAGCCGCCGCCTTGGCGTCCTCCCGTCCGATGAGGAACGGGAAGGCGCGCTCCGGGCATGCGGATGGGAAAAGTTGTCCGTCCGTAAGGGAATGGCGGTCAAGGCTGTTTCTGGAATGAGGCTGGATTTGGGAGGCATGGGCAAGGGCTTTGCTGTGGACCGGATGGCGGAGATGTTGAAAACAAGGGGTGTATGTTCCTTCTTCATTGACAGTACCAGCGATGTTCTGGCCGGCGCTCCTCCTCCCGGGGAACCGGGATGGCGGCTGCGGGTGGATACAGGAAAAGGGCAGGGGGAAGTGTTGCTGTTGAGCCATGCGGCCGTTTCCACTTCCGGGAGCGCCCGGCAGATGGTGAAAATTGGCGGGAAAGCGTATTCCCACGTGCTTGATCCCCGGGCGGGGCTGGGCGTTACGGAAGGGTGGCAGGTGAGCGTCCGGGCGTCTTCCGCTGCGCTTGCGGATGCCCTGGCGACGGCAGGGTGTGTGATGCGTGAGGAGGAGTTCCGTTCCCTGGTGGCCGGATTGCCGGGAGTGTCCGTTCCGGCCTTTTTTCAAAGTCCGCCATGTTCTGCGGGGAAAACGCAGAAACAGGATGGACTGCGGAAGGAGGGATGAATGGGGGCAATGAAAGGAATGGCAAAGCAACTACGTTTTTAAGGTACACCTTTATAACCCTATTTATGAGATTGTACCATTTTTTACTCCCTGCCGTTGTCGGCGCCGCCGTATCCGCCTCCTTTGGGGCAGAGTTCCCCAATCCCTATCCTGCGCCCGCTCCCGGCGTCCGCCTGACTCCTGAAACGCCCCTTTCTCCCTCCATTAATGGCGCCCGTATCGTCGGGGCTACCCCCGGCTCCCGCATGCTGTTCCAGGTTCCCGTCTCCGGGGAGCGGCCCATGAAGATTCAGGCAGCAGGGCTTCCCCCGGGCCTGAAGATGGATTCGCGCGGATTGATTGCGGGTACCGCCCCGGCCGGGAAGAGGGAATACAAGGTAAATATTCAGGCTTCCAACAGGCATGGAAAGGATATGAAGGAGCTGATTCTGAAGGTGGGGGACGAATTGTGCCTGACTCCGCCCATGGGCTGGAGTAGCTGGTATTCCTTCAGTGAGGCTGTAGGGCAGGAACATGTGCTGAAGACGGCCCGGCTTTTTGTGGAACGGGGACTGGTCAATCATGGCTGGACCTATATCAATATTGACGACTGCTGGCAGGGCAGACGCGGAGGGAAGTATGGAGCCATTCAACCTAATAAGCGTTTCCCTGACATGAAGGCCATGTGCGACGCTATTCACGCCATGGGCATGAAAGCGGGCATCTATTCCACGCCCTGGATGGGAACGTATGCCGGTTTTATCGGAGGGAGCGCGCCCAACGCCAAGTCGGACTACGGGGAAATGGCTATTCCGGAAAAGGAGCGCAAGCAGGAGGATCAGATTTTTGGGAGGTATCCGGGCGTTCATCGCAGAAAGGCGGATCATGTGGGAGCCGTCTGGCTGTTTGACCGTGACGCTAAACAATGGGCGGATTGGGGGTTCGATTATGTGAAGGTGGATTGGAACCCCAATGATGTGCCTACGACAAAGCGCATCCGCAAGGCGCTGGACGAGTCCGGAAGGGATATCGTGCTCAGCCTGTCCAATGCCGCTCCATACGAACATGCGGAAGAGCTGGGCAAGCTGGCGAATTTATGGCGGACGACGGGGGATATCCAGGACCACTGGGGCAGCGTCAGCGGCATCGGTTTTTCCCAGGAACGCTGGCAGAAGCATATGCGCCCGGGACATTGGAATGACCCGGACATTCTCCAGATCGGAAAGCTGGGCCAGCCTAACCAGCCCAACACTACATTTGTCCAGACGCGGCTGACTCCGGATGAACAGTACACCCATGTGACCCTGTGGTGCCTGCTGTCCGCTCCGCTCATTGTCTCCTGCGATTTGGAGCATATTGATTCGTTCACGATGGGGCTGCTTACCAATGACGAGGTGATAGCGGTGGATCAGGATCCGGCCGCCCGCCCCGCCCGCAAAGCGTGGAGCCAGGGAAATTTCCAGGTGTGGACGAAGGAGTTGTCCGACGGTTCCGTGGCGGCCGGTTTTTTCAATACCGGAAAGGAGAAAGGAATTTTGAAGGTGAATCTGAAGGAATTGGGGCTTTCCGGCGCGTATGAGGCAAGGGATCTCTGGAAACGTGCTGACCAGGGAACCGTGCAGGGGGAAATGGCGGTGGAATTGAACGGGCATGGAGCGTCCATGTTCCGGTTCAGCAAAAAGAAGTGACGGGAGGGAGGCAGGAGGTTTTGTATTTGTTCAGGGGCGGCGGGAACAGGCCGCTCCTGAACGCCTGTGGCAGGAGGGGGGGAAACCGGCATCCAGAAGAAACGGGCCTTCTTTACAAAACCGCTTTTCTGCAATACCTGCGGCAGATTACCGGATTTCAAGGGGGGATGCAGAATGAAGTTGCGAATATCCCCCTGTAACCGAATCTTGTGCATCAATTCCGGCAGGTTCTTCCCGGAAAGAGTGCCTTTATTAGTTGTAATAATAAAGAACCGCTCCGGCAGATCCGGAACGGTTCTTATCAAAAGAGATTGATGTTGACTTGCCTTAATCTCTCCCGACAGCTTTTCTAGGCGGCGATGCCGAAATGCTGCTGAATGGAGGCGAAAATCTTGTCGCGGCGGGCGCGGGCTTTTTCAATGTCACGGGTTTTCAGCGAGAATCTCAGGCGTTCCGCCGTGGAGTCCGGCTTGTGAACCGTGACGTGGCACCACCACACCCCCCTGTTGTTCCACAGGTGGTGGTTGGGGTTGTCATCATTAATTCTAAGAGCGATTTTGGTTTGGGCTTTCATCTGTGTGATCTTTTCCAGTAGAGGACGTATTGTTTACGTCCGTTGGCATATTAATGTTTCAATAAAACCTTCAACTTGGAGGCGCCTCACTTAAGCAGATGATCCCTTGTCTTTTTGGACATCTTTTTCTGCCAGTTGCTCACCTCGTTGAAGCCTTAGAGTTCAAGTGGTGAAACAACGTTCAAAAAAAAGAATCTTTTTTACAGGAGACCTACCTTTTTAAGAGTGTTGTAAGCACCGTTCTTGTTGATCGTACGCAGGGCCTTGGCGGAAATCTTCATTTTCACGAATTGACCGAGTTCAGGAACCCAGATGCGCTTCTCCTGAAGGTTGGGGAAAACGGTACGATTGACAGTCTTAGTGACGTGACGACCAATACCGCCCTTTTTCTTGGCAAGACCGGAGCGATGGATACGACGACCTTTGTGAGGCATGGTACCTCTGATGATGCAAATTCGGGACATGGCAATCGAAGTTATTTGTTAATGCGAGAGAGAGAATCTAGCGTATTTTTGCCTAAGGTCAAGAACAACCGGACGAAAGCCCTGGAATTTATCCCGGACTGTGCGGAAGTATGCCTCTTCTTGCGTGAAGTCCGGTTTTTTCTCCCATGATGAAGAGGGGCTGCAAAGGCGGCTGAGCTGAAAGCGGGGAGGGGCTGAGCCGGGAAGATGAACGGCATCGCGGATAAAAAGGGGAATGAGGCGTTTTTCCGTATTTTTCCCGCTCCGCTGTGGGAACAGGGGCAGACCGGATAGCCGGGTCGGATGAAGTCCTTTCACCGCAGGAAAAGTGCGGGACGCGGTAAAGATTACGCCCTGGTGTTTTCTCACGGCAATGGTATTATGGCTGACTGCTTCCGGGTAAAACGTATCCGGCGCTTGCACGGAGGGGCGTTCCATGAGAAAGTGAAAGCATGAGTGAGAATCATTATGCAGAGTTTTCCGAATGCAGCATGAAGCCCCAGGAGGTGCTGGAATACGTTTCCGGCCCCATTCCTGTTCCGGAGGAGGGAGAAGTTCTGGTCCGGATGAAGGCTGCCCCGATCAATCCGGCGGACATCAATTTTGTACAGGGAGTTTATGGTCTGAAGCCCGTACTGCCGCACTCCCGCGCCGGCCTGGAAGGCTGCGGCGTGGTGCAGGAGTCTCGCGCAGAGGGATTCCGTGAAGGAGATGAAGTGATTCTCCTGCGCGGCGTGGGTTCCTGGAGCGAGTATGTGGCGGTTCCCTCCGTGAATGTGATGAAGCTTCCGGTGAAGGTGGATCCCATCCAGGCGGCCATGCTGAAGGTGAATCCCCTGACCGCCCTGCGCATGCTAGAAGGGTTCGTTTCCCTGGAGCCGGGGGATTGGCTGGTGCAGAATGCCGCCAATTCCGGAGTGGGAAGGTGCATTATTCAACTGGCCCGTGAAATGGGCGTGAAGACAGTGAATTTTGTGAGAAGGCCGGATGAACTGAGGGATGAACTGACTGCGCTGGGCGCCGATCTGGTGGTGGGGGAGGATGACGGGGATGTGGTGAAGAATACGCTGGCCCGTCTGGATGGAAAGAGGCCTGTGCTGGCTTCCAACGCCGTGGGCGGAGAGAGCGCCCTGCGCCTGATGGATATGCTGGCTCCCGGCGGGAGCATGGTGACGTACGGGGCCATGAGCCGGAAGAGCATCAAGGTGCCGAACGGTTTTCTGATTTTCAAAGGTATTAAACTGGAAGGGCTGTGGGTGACTCAGTGGCTTAAGAATGCCCCTGTTTCAGAGATTGAGGCCGCCTATGACAAGCTGGCGCGCCTGATGGCGGACGGCAGGTTGAAGCAGGCCGTGGACACCGTTTATCCGCTGAGCGATGTGCGGAAAGCTGTGGAGAAGGCCCAGGAGGAGTTCCGCAGCGGCAAGGTGGTGCTGAGCATGGATTGCGCCTGATGCGCGGAAAGGGGGCTTTTGCACTTTCCCGTACTGCGGAATGCTGGAAGGATGTTTTCAACGTTCCGTGGTTGGGGGGGCGTTGGCTGGCGGCGTTTTTGTTTGCCGGGGGAACGGTTTTGCTCAGGAAACGGGAAGTAAGGAGTTCCGCAGGAGCGTAGAGCCGGGAGGGACGGAGCGTGCGCGCCGTTTGGCTTCAGCCCAGCGTGGAATCAAGCCAGGTATTGAGTATTTCCACAGCGGCTACCTGGTCGATGATGGGGCGGAAATTTTTTGCCTTTTTGCCGGCGGCGTGCAGTTTTTCCTGGGCAATGACGGTGGTGAGGCATTCATCCATGAAGATCAGGGGGAGGCCGGGAAGGGCTGCGGCCAGTTCCCGTCCGAAAGCGCGCACCTTGGCCGCGGCAGTTCCTTCCGTGCCGTCCATGCGGACGGGAAGACCCAGCACCAGAGTACGTATTCCCCGTTCCTGGACGAGCTGGACAATGCGGGAAATTCCGTCCGTCTGATGCCTGTGGATGGTTTCTACGGGATGGGCCATGATGCCCACGGGGTCCGTGGCGGCAATGCCGATGCGGGCTTCTCCGTAGTCGATGCCCAGAGCGGGGTGCGGACTGGTCATCTGAGTTCGTCCGGCAGCTGGTTGACGATTTTCTTGATTTCGTCCGCCTTGTTTTTATCTGCAATGAGGATGGCGTCCGCCGTTTCCACCACAATTAGGTTTTCCACGCCCAGCAGGGCCACGTGCTTGTCTCCCTTCTGGGAGAAAACAATATTGCCGGAGGCGTTCTGCACGGTGATGTCCGTGTTGGTGGTGTTTTTATTGTGGGTTTCCAGATAGTTGGCTACGGAGATCCAGGAACCTACGTCGTCCCAGTCAAAGGTGGCTTCTATGTTCAGCACTCTGTCCGCATGCTCCATGAGCGCGAAGTCTATGGAAATGGGGGTGAGCGCCGGAAATTCTTCCCGGATGGTTTCCTGCGGAACCGGAGAATCGGCAACATGTTCCACGAAGGAGGCCAGTTCCGGGCAGTGCTTGTCCAGCTGTTCGCACACGGCGGGAATGCTCCAGACGAACATGCCGGCGTTCCAGCAGAAATTGCCCCGGCTCAGGTAGGCTGCGGCCGTGTCCGTGTCCGGTTTTTCTCGGAATTGAATGACTTCACGGCAGGAACAGCCCGGAACGGAGTGGATTTCCTCTCCGCGTTCAATGTAGCCGTAGGAGGGGCAGGGCCAGGTAGGCTTGATCCCCACAGTGACAAGCGCTTTTTCCCTGGCAGCCGTGTCCATGGCGGCTTTCATCAGGGTGCGGAAGGATTCCTGGTCCTGAATGAGCTGGTCGGAGGGGATGACGAGCATGACTCCGTGCGGGTCCGCCGCCTTGATGAGTCCGATGCCCAGGGCGATGGCGGGAGCCGTGTCCCGGCGCACGGGTTCGGAAATGATGTTGTCCACGGGAATATCGTGGGCCTGGCGGCGCACTTCCGCTTCCTGCAGATGGTTGGTCAGGATAAAGATGTTTTGCCGGGGCACCAGCCCGTCCAGCCTGTCGATGGCCTGGCGGAGGAGGGTTCCTTCCCCGAACATGTTCAGGAGCTGTTTGGGGCGGTGGTCGCGGGAGAGGGGCCAGAAACGGGTTCCGCTGCCGCCGGCCAGAATAAGAGCGTATTGGTTCATGTCTGTTTCGCAGGAATGGGGGTTAAAGAAGGTTAGAGCGCTCCGAAACGGCGCTTTCTGCGGGAGTAGTCCAGCAGGGCGGCTTCCATGTCCCGGTCGCAAAAGTCCGGCCATAACGTGTCCGTCACGTAAATTTCCGCGTAGCTGATTTGCCAGAGAAGAAAGTTGGAGACGCGCATTTCTCCGGAGGTGCGGATAAGCAGGTCCGGTTCCGGCATGCCGGCGGTGTCCAGATACTCGCTGAACAGGTTTTCCGTCACGGCGTCCGGATGGAGTTCTCCGCGGGAGACTTTTTCCGCTATTTTTCTGGCGGCGGCGGCGATTTCCCCACGGCTACCGTAGGAAATGGCCAGAACCAGATTGAGCCTGGTGTTTCCCGAAGTGGCTTCCAGACTGTCCTGAAGCAGTTTCCGGGTGCGGGCGGGAAGACGGGAAAGGTCGCCTATGGCGTGGAGGCGCACGCCTTTTTCCATCATTTGGCGAAGACGTTTTTTCAGAAATTCGTGCAGCAGGAGCATTAACGCGTGCACTTCCGTCTTCGGGCGGTTCCAGTTTTCCGAGGAAAAGGCGTAAAGAGTGAGCCAGGGAATATTGTGGGTTATGCAGAAGTCCGCACAGCGCTCCACTGTATCCGCTCCCGCCCGGTGGCCTGCCTGCCGCGGCAGATGACGGCTGTTTGCCCAGCGGCCGTTGCCGTCCATGATGCAGGCGATGTGAGTCGGCAGTTTTTCCTTGGGAATGGTAAGCATAGATAGGCGTTGCTCCGTTACTCTAGTCCATGACCGGATCCAGTTCAACACGCAAGTTTTTCAAGATGTATTCCTGTCTTTCCCGCGTGTTTTTTCCCATGTAGAAGGACAGCAGGTCTTTCACCTTGTGGGAGTCTTCCAGTCGGACGCGGTCCAGGCGCATTCCTTCCCCGATAAATGCCTTGAATTCCTGAGGGGAGATTTCTCCCAGGCCTTTGAACCGGGTAATTTCCGGATTTTTCCCCAGCAGGCTGATGGCTTCCTCCCTTTCTGCGTCCGAGTAGCAGTAGATGGTTTGCTGCTTGTTGCGCACGCGGAAGAGGGGCGTCTGGAGGATGAAGAGGTGCCCCTCCCGGATCAATTCCGGAAAGAACTGGATGAAGAATGTCATCAGCAGGATGCGGATGTGCATGCCGTCGTCATCGGCGTCCGTGGCGATGACTACTTTGTCGTAGCGCAGTTCCTCCAGGCCGTTTTCAATGTTCAGGGCATGCTGGAGGAAGTTGAATTCCTCATTTTCATAGACGACTTTGCGGCTCATGCCGAAGGAGTTCAGCGGTTTTCCCCGCAGGGAGAAAACGGCCTGGGTTTCCGCGTCGCGCGCCGTCGTGATGGAGCCGGAGGCGGAGATGCCTTCCGTAATGAAGAGGGTGGTTTCACCGGCGCGGGAGTGCTTGGAGTTGTAATGCACCCGGCAGTCCCGGAGATTCTTGTTGTGAATTTTGGCCTTGCGGGCGTTTTCGCGCGCCAGTTTCTGGATGCCGGAGAGTTCCTTGCGGTCCCGTTCGGAGTCCTTGATCTTGGCTTCCAGGGCTTTGGCCGTCTCCGGGTTTTTGTGCAGGTAGTTGTCCAGCTCCCTGGCAATGAAGTTGCCCACAAAGGTGCGGATGGTTTCCCCTTCCGGGCTGATGGTGTTGGACCCCAGCTTGGTTTTGGTCTGGGATTCGAAGACGGGTTCCTTCACCTTGATGGAGATGGCGGCTACGAGGGAGGAACGGATGTCCCCTGCCTCATAATTTTTCTTGAAGAAGTCCCTCAGGGTTTTGACGATGGCTTCCCGGAAGGCCGCCTGGTGGGTGCCTCCCTGGGTGGTGTGTTGCCCGTTGACGAAGGAGTAGTGCTCCTCCCCGTATTGGCCGCCATGGGTGAAGGCCACTTCAATGTCATGTCCTTCCAGATGGATGATGGGGTACAATGGTTCCTCGCTCATCGCTTCCGCAAGCAGGTCCAGCAACCCGTTTTTGGAGATGTAGCGGCGGCCGTTGAAATGCAGGGCCAGCCCTTTGTTGAGGTAGGAGTAGTATCTGCACATCTTTTCGATATACTCCGGCCGGAATTGCGTGGCCGCGGGAAAAATGTCCGGGTCCGCGTGGAACGCCGTTCGGGTGCCGTTGGGTTCCTCCGTGGCACCGTCCTTCCGTCCCTTGGGGATTTCCTTTCCGCGGCAGAATTGGTAGGACCGCGTCTCCCCGTCGCGGTAGGCCTGGATTTCAAAAAAGTCGGACAGGGCGTTGACCGCCTTGATGCCCACTCCGTTGAGGCCTACGGATTTTTTGAAGGCGTCGCTGTCATATTTGGCTCCGGTGTTGATTTTTGCGGCGCAGTCCAGCAGTTTGCCCAGCGGGATGCCGCGGCCGAAGTCGCGCACTTCGCACAGGCCGTCCGGAGTCACGTCAATGGTGATTTTTTTGCCGAATCCCATGACGAATTCGTCGATTGAGTTGTCGACGACTTCTTTCAGAAGGACGTAAATGCCGTCGTCCGGAGAAGCGCCGTCACCCAGTTTGCCGATGTACATCCCCGGACGCATGCGGATGTGTTCCCTCCAATCCAGGGTTTTGATGCTGTTTTCGTCGTAGGCCATGTGCAACGGGGTCGCGCTTATTATAGCGGCGCCCCCGGAATTTGCGAAGAAAAAATGAGGGGCCGTCCGTTTGCGTTCGATGGAGCTTGACCCGGAGGCCGTCCCTTGGTGGAATCCACGGCGTATGATCAGTTGTAAGGCTCCGTGCAAAGTGAACGTTTCCCTCCGCATTCTGGGAAAGAGGACGGACGGCTTCCATGAGGTGGATACGGTGATGGTTCCCCTGGATTTGTGCGATGTGCTGGAGTTTTCCCCGGCGGCCCGTCTGGAAATGAGCTGTGACGCTCCGGGCGTGCCTCTGGATGAGAGCAACCTGGTCATGAAAGCGGGTCGTCTGATGGAGCGGGAGCTGGGAAGGCCCATGCCGTGGCATGTCCGCCTGGTGAAAAAGGTGCCCCATGGCGCGGGGCTGGGCGGCGGCAGCAGTGACGCCGCATGCGTGCTGCGCACCCTCAATGAGCTGGAACGCGGAGGTTTGTCCCGGGAGCGTCTGGCGGAGTTGGGCGGGGAAATCGGTTCCGACGTGGGGTTTTTCATTTATGGCGCGGCGAGCCGCTGCACCGGGCGCGGGGAGAAGGTGGAGCCTTTGCCGGAGTGGAAGGATTGGCGTCCCAGGATTGTCTTATTAAAGCCGTCGTTTGGTGTTTCCACGCCGGACGCCTACCGCCGCTGGTCCGGTTCCCGGGAATTGCCCGGCATTCCCTACGGGGAGCAGGATGTGGACGGTCATGTGCTGGTCAATGATCTGGAAAGGCCTGTGTTTGAAAAGCATTTATTCCTGGCGGAAATGAAGTGCTGGCTGGTGGGCCGCCCCGGAGTGCGCGGCGCCATGATGTCCGGTTCCGGTTCCACCATGTTCGCCGTGGTGGAGGATGAAGGAGTCGGACGCGCGCTGATGGAGGATGCCGCCCGGGAGCTGGACCCCACTTTATGGATGTGGTCCGGCCTGGTGATGCAGGATGGCGCGCGGTAAAAACATGATTCCGCGGAAGGCCTTGCCTTGACGGAGGGGGAGGCATGCCGTTACACTCCGTCCATGATTAAGAGTTTGTTGGCAGGCGTGATGATGGCGGCCGTGTGCGCCGTCCAGGCCGGTGAATACGGGGACAGCGCCGTCCGGGCCGCCCGGGAGCTTTCCGGGGCGGTGAAGACGGGCGATATGATGTGGATGATTGAGAAGATGTACCCTCCCATGAAGAAGCAGCTTGTCGCTTCCTTTCCGGGCGGGGAGGCCTCTTTCATGGAAACCATGAGGGAAAAGATGCGGGCCGCCTCTGCCGTGATGAAGGAGCGCGGCATGGTGGTGGAGACGTATGAAATAGGCCAGCCTGCGGCGGAACATCTGGTGAAGGGCGGAAGCGAAGCGCTGGTGGTGCTTCCCACGCGGATGGTTATTTCCATGAAGCGTCCGGACGGGGTGCCCGTGAAGGTGGAGAATACCGGTGTTCTGGTGCTGGTGAAGGATTTGAAGGATAAGGGGCCCTGGACGTTCATCGACGCTTCCAGGATGAATGCGAACGGTCTGCGCTCCATGTTCTACGACTTGCCTGAAAAGGTGAATCTTCCGCCGGTTTCTTCCCGCCAGCTTCCCGTGGGCCAGTAGGGGGGCGTGTTCCCGCATATGAAGGCCGCCGGGGAAGAGGGCGTGGAAGGCGCTAGCGCTTTTGAGGCTTATGTCCACCGGGCATTTGCCCCGGACGGGCTGTTTTCCCGCGCCAGGGATTTTGAATACCGGGCGGAGCAGCAGAACATGGCTCTGGCTGTGGCGAGGGCGCTCCAGGTGGATGCCCCTCTGCTGGTGGAGGCCGGCACAGGCGTGGGCAAGTCCCTGGGGTATTTGCTGCCGGCGGTGAAGTTTGCCCTGGATTTTGACCGGAAGGCGGTGATTTCCACGCATACCATCAATTTGCAGGAGCAGTTGTTCAACAAGGATATTCCGTTGCTGCGCACCGCCCTGGGGATTGATTTTTCCGCCGCCCTGCTGAAGGGAAGGCAGAATTACCTGTGCCATACCCGTCTGCGGCGTGCTCTGGCGCAGATGGATTCCCTCTTTACGCAGGGTGAGGCCGCGGAGTTGAAGAGGATCCAGGACTGGGCCCTGAGAACGCAGGACGGCACCCTGAGCGATATGGCATTCCGGCCGTCTTCCAAGGTATGGGCTATGGTATGCAGTGAACCGCATGCGTGCAGCATGCGCCATTGCGGCCCTTCCTGCCCGTACCAGATAGCCCGCAAGCGGGTTCTGGAGGCCAAAGTGGTGGTGCTTAACCATACCCTGTTTTTCGGGCTGATGGCCCAGGCGGAGGATTCCGAGGAGGCGGGGTTCGTGTTTCCCGGAGATTTTGTGATTCTGGACGAGGCCCATATGATTGAGAACATCGCCGCCCGCCAGCTTGGCGTCCAGCTCTCGGAACCGCATTTGAATTATGAGTTGCTGCGGATGTACAATCCGCGCACGCACAAGGGATTGCTGAAACCGCTGAACAATCCGGGCCTGTTCCAGCGGGTTCAGGACGTCATGGACGCCTCCGGCCTGTTTTTCCAGAATGCGCGGGATGACCTGGGGTTTGCGGGTTCCGGAAAGATTGTCCGCATTCTTCAGCCGGAGTGGTCTCAGGATATTCTTTCACAGCCTTTGATGGAACTGATCGGGGAATTGAAAACGGAGAGGGAGAAGCAGGAGGAAAATGCGGCCGTGAAGGATGAACTGGCGGATATGGCCGCCCGGATGGAGGAGGCGCAGGCTTCCCTGAAGGCGCTGATGGACATGACGGAGGAAGGTCACGTATATTGGGCGGAGCGGTCCGGTCCGGATGGAAGGAACATGAGCGTGTGCTCCGCTCCCGTGGAGGTGGGGGATATTTTGAGGGAACGCCTGTTTTCCGCCGGACGTTCCGCCATTCTGACTTCCGCCACGCTGGGGACAGGAGATGCGGACATGAGTTATTTTGCGGGGCGCGTAGGGGCGGAAAGCGTTCGGAAGCTTCAGATTGGAAGCCCGTTCAATTACCGGGAGCAGATGCGGCTGATTGTAGCCCGTTCCATGCCGGAGCCGGACCAGCCGGAGTATGCGGAAGTTTTGCCGGAATGGATTAAAAGGTATCTGGCGGAGTCCCGCGGCAGGGCTTTCGTGCTGTTCACCAGCTATCGGCTGATGGTCCAGGCGGCGGAGAAGGTGCGCCCTTTTTGCGAGGAACAGGGCTGGACGCTGTATGTGCAGGGGCAGGATATGCAGCGGCATGCCATGCTGGAGGCGTTCCGGAAGGATGTGGACAGCGTGCTTTTCGGAACGGACAGTTTCTGGACCGGGGTGGATGTGCCGGGAGAATCTCTTTCCAACGTTATTGTCACGCGCCTGCCGTTTGAAGTGCCGGATCATCCGCTTGTGGAGTCCCGCTTTGAGAGTATCAGGGAACGCGGGGGGAATCCGTTTTACGAATATTCCGTGCCTGTAGCCATTTTGAAACTGCGGCAGGGGGTAGGGCGGCTGATCCGCACCAGGAGCGATTCCGGCATGGTGGTGATTCTTGATCCGCGCGTAGCTACCAAGAGGTATGGGATGCGTTTTCTCAAGTCCCTGCCGGAAGCCCGGCTGGAGTTTGTATGAGGTTTTTTCAGGATGCCCCGGAATTGTTCCGTTGCCTCTCCTGCCGCATCAGGAGGTAGCTGAGGGGTTGTTCCAGGCGCGCTTCTTCCAGCAGGGAGCGGTCCGCGAAGATGTCCGGAACGGGAGCGTCTGCCAGGATGGAGCCGTCTTTCATTACGATGCAGCGCGTGCACAGATCCATGACCATGTCCAGATCATGGGTAGCAATGATTTTGGTATGGGTGAACTGGCGCAACAGGCTGATGAGGGTACGGCGGGAGGCGGGGTCCAGGTTGGCGCTCGGTTCGTCCAGCACCAGGATGTCCGGGCTCATGGAGAGGACCGTGGCGATGGAGACGGCCCGTTTTTCCCCTCCGGAAAGGTGATGGGTCATTTTGTCTGCCAGGGCTTCCGCGTGAACATCCCGCAGGGCCTGTTCCACGCGGCGGCGGATTTCCTCCGGGGGGAGCCCCATGTTGAGCGGCCCGAAAGCCACGTCTTCCCGGACAGTAGGCATGAATAGCTGGTCTTCCGCCTGCTGGAAGACCATTCCCACGCTTTCCCGGACGCGGGCGACGGTTTTGGGGGTCACGGGAATGTCCCCTACCCGTACCTGGCCGGAGGAGGGAGTCAGCAAACCGTTGAGGTGGAGCAGCAGCGTGGATTTCCCCGCGCCGTTCCCGCCTACGACGGCAACGGATTCCCCGTGGGTGATGCGCAGGGAGACGCCGTTCAGCGCCGGAGGGGAATCCGGGTAGCTGAAACACAGGTCAATGGTTTCTACAAGGTGGTGGCTCATGGGATGAGGCTGCGGGCGCACTGGCCCGCGAGCATGGTGATGTTGAAACAGCGGAACAGAATGATGAGAACGCAGAAAAGAAGGCCTCCCGCTGCGCCGCGTCCGGTGATGACGCTGCGGGAACTGACGAATTCAGGGTCTTCCCCGCCTCTGCACAAGACGGCCTGGTAAATGCGTTCCGCCCGCCCGAATGTCCGCAGCAGGAGCTGTCCGGCCATGGCCCCCCATGTGGAAAGAGGGATGGGCCCGGAGCTTCCCCGCCGGGAGCGGAAGGCCATCAGCATATGTTGGCATTCATCCACCAGGATAAAGGCGTACCGGTACAGGAAGGCCATCAGCGTGATGAGAATGCGCGGGGCGCCGAGCTGCCTCAGGCCGCGGCAGAGAGGCGCAAAGCCGGTGGAGGCCAACAGGGTGAAGGCTCCCAGGATGGTGAGCATGCACCTCAGGATGATGGAGATGAAGGAAATCATGCCCTGCGTGACGGGAATGCCGAACCATTCTCCCATGGGAGTTCTGTCCACCAGAGGGTTGAAGATGCCGATCATGACGGCGACGGGCAGCAGCCACAGGGCGCGTTTCAGAAGGTAGCCCAGGGGAAGGCCCGCCAGGCGGATGACGCAGACCGGGAACAGGAAGAAAGGCAGGAGCCCCGTGATTTCCTGCGGAGGCCAGGAAAGAACGCAGATTTGATAGACGAGGAAAGCTCCGATTTTAATGCGGGCGTCCAGACGGTGGATGCCGGTATTTCCGCAGGAAAACCGGTCCATTTGGCGGAATTGGCGCGAGGCGTCCGTAAAAAGCGGCATGGGAAGGGTCAGCGGGGGCTGCGGCTGTGCGGTTTTCTGCCGAACAGGAAACCGGCCGCAAAAATAAGGGCTGCGATGATAACGCTTCCCAGCACGCCGGCCATGCTCGTTTCAGGGTTGACAATGGAGGAAGCGGATTCCGTTTCTGCGGTGTTTGCCTCGTCATCGGCGGGAAAGGCGTAATCCGGCATGATGGCGGTGGCCGCCTGGACGGTTTCCAGACTTTGATGGAGGGGGGACGGTTCCGCCAATCTGGCTTCTTCCGATCCGGTGACGCCGGCTACAGACCATTCCAGCCCGTCAGGGTAGGCGGAGGCGAACCAGGAGAGGGCGGCCCCGCAGAGCAGGGCCGCTACCGCAAAGATGCCCAACACGGTCCAGGATGCTTTTTTGGCGGTGCCGGTTTCCAAATCGGCCGGGCGCAGCAGGGACGGCTGTGCCTTGCTGATGAAGATGACGATGGCGGCCGTAGCAAGCCCTTCTACGGCGCCGATGGCCAGATGAATGGGCAGCATCAGTTCCACGAATTGGGCGAAGGGCAGTGCTGAGATGCCGGAGGCCGTTGTTTCCAGGACGACGGCGAAGGCTCCCATCTGAAGCCCGATGACGGAGGCGGTGACGCTGGACAGCGTAATACGGCCCGTACCGGGGTGTTTGCCGGCCAGGGGCCTGTAAATGAAGGGGTAGGCCACCAGGCAGGAGAAGAAGCCCATGTTGAAGATGTTGCAGCCCAGGGCCAGCAGCCCTCCGTCCGCAAAGAAAAGCGCCTGCACCGCCAGGATGGCCGCTATGGCCAGAAAGCCCGCATACGGTCCCAAAAGAATCGCCAGGATGAGGCCGCCGCCCAGATGGCCGCTGGATCCGGTGCCCGGAATGGTGAAATTCAGCATCTGGCAGGCGAAGATGAAGGCCCCCAGCACGCCCATGAGCGGGACGAGCCGCATTTCTTTTTCCTGCCTGACTTTGTGCGCGCAGAGCATTGTCATTGCAGCGGAAGCCGCCCACATGGTACAGCCTGCCGCCGGTGAGATGAAGCCGTCCGCCATATGCATGATGTTGATGCCTTTCTATTGGATGAAATGAAGTATTGCTGGCCCCGGACCGGGCAGGTTGACGCCAATTTAGCATAAACGCCGCAAAGCCGAAGAAGGAAATGCGGCAACGGAGGAAAGTGTGTGCATCAGGCGGCAATTCTGCTGCCGCCCATGCCGGGCAAAAGATGCGGACGGGTTGGGCGTGATGCAGGCGGGAAAACTGTCTGCTAGACGGGACCCATGATGAATTTTTCCATAGCCAAGTGTTTGTTTTCCATAGGGGGATGCACGACGATCCTGGGCAATATTTCCGCAGACACGGCCGTGTCTTCCGCCGGAGCCATCGGAGGCCTGGGCGTTCTGACGATTGCCGTGAACTATACGCTGAATCTGCTCAAAAAGAAGGATGAACAGTTAATGGCGAAGGATGCCCGCATTGAAGCCCTGATGGACCGCCTGATGGACAAATGCCCGAATTGCGAGCTGGCGAAGGCGGCCAACAAGTCCCTGCTGGATGATGAATGACGGCAGCCGCGGGGAGGGCTTATCTCCCGTCCGCGTCCGGCATGCGGGTGTACGTCTCCCGGGTTCCGTCCGTGTCCAGAATCAGCGTGTTTCTGCTGAGGCTGTCAATGGTGGAGGTAGCGGTGAAGAGGGAGGAATTGCCGTTTCCCATGCTTTTCCCTGTCAGGGTCAGGCGGTTGCCGTCCAGCTGCCAGCTTTGGTAGAGAAGCGTGTGCATGTTGATGGAGACGGCCCTGCCGTCCGGCAGGAGCCGCATTCCCTGCACGTTCCCGGGCTGCCCGGGGACGGGTTGGATCCAGGAGCCGGAGAGGCTGTCGGGAGTGGGCTGCATGGAACAGGATGCCGCCAGCAGGGACAGGGCCGGGAGAAAGAAGGAAAATCTCATGGCGGGGAATCAGCGTTGTTCACGGATGATTTCCGTGCCGATGCCGTCCGGAGTGAAAATTTCCAGCAGCAGGGTATGGGGCAGGCGTCCGTCAATGAAATGCACTTTGCGCACGCCCGCGTTCAGGGCGTCAATGGCGGAGTGGATTTTGGGAATCATGCCGCCGGACACGGTGCCGTCCTTGATGAGGTCGAGGGCTTCCGTACGCGTGACGGATTTAATGAGGGTGGAGGGATCCGAAGGGTCTTTCATGATTCCGGGGACATCGGAGATATAAATAAGCTTCACCGGCTTGAGTTCCTTGGCCAGGGCGGCTGCCGCCAGGTCTGCGTTCACATTGAGCGGTTTATGGGTTCCCAACTCTTTTGCCAGCGGAGAGACGATGGGGGTGATCTGAAGTTCCAGCGCTTCCGTGATGCGCTCCGTCAGGCAACCGATGACGTTGCCCACTTCACCGATATCTATGGGGTTGCCCTGTTCATCTTTTTCATGGATGCGTTCCCCCACGAAGATTTCCGTGCCGGGGATGCCTACGCCCTTGCCGCCGTAGTCGCGGAACATTTGAACCAGGCCGGGATTGATGGTGCCGGAGAGGGTGCGTTCCACGATGGAAATGGCTTCCGGAGTCGTGACGCGGAGCCCGTTGACGAAACGGGCTTCCAGCCCCGCCTCCGCCATCGCCTTGGAAATGGCTTTGCCTCCGCCGTGGACGATCACGGGGTTGAAGCCCAGAACCTCCAGCAGAACGATGTCCCGCATGAGCTTCTTGACCAGGCGGGCGTCATCCATGGCGCTGCCGCCGAATTTAATGAGGAATGTTTTGTCCCGGTAGGCCTGGAGATAGGGGAGGGCGCCGACAATGACGGAGGCCTGTTCGATCAGGCGGGTGATTTTGGAGTCCATGTCAGTAATGAAACGGTAGGAGTTTTAACGGAAGGAGAGGGAGATTCTGAGGCAGGGCCCGTTCAAAGCAGGCGCCTGCTTCTGAAGTAAACCAGGGGGAGAATGATGGAAACGAGCATGACCACCAGGGAAATGTAATAGCCGTATTCGTTTTCCAGGCCGGGCATGTGGGAGAAGTTCATCCCGTAAATGCTGGCGATCAGAGTGGGAGGCATGAAGACCACGGCCGCCACGGTGAAGATTTTAACGATTTCGTTCTGTTCGATGTTGATGAGGCCCAGCACGGCGTCCAGCATGAAGTTGACGTTGCTGGAAAGAAAGTTGGCGTATTCGGAAAGGGAGGTGACGTCACGGCTCAGAGGGCGCAGCTTGATGTACAGCGTGGAGTTGGTGTCGTCCAGAGCCTCTTCATTGCTGGCGTACGTGAGCAGGCGCAGAAGGTTGACCAGGCAGTCCCGTTGGCGGGTGAGCAGGTCGCCCACGCGGCCCAGATCCTGAAGAATCAGGCGCAGGGCGCTGGAAACGGGCACCCGCTTGCTGGATTTTCCCTCAGGTTCGTCCCGGCGGAAAATGTTTTTGGAAAGGCGGTCCAGTTCCGCGCCGAAACGTTCCAGCACGTCCGCCTGCCGGTCCACGATGGTTTCCAGCAGACCGGTGAAAACCTGGTCCCGGCTGATCTGCTTCTGGCGCAGGAGCTGGTGGGAAAAAACGCGGAAGGAATAGGAGTCCGAATGGCGGATGGTGATGATTTTAGCCCCCATGAGGACAAAGGTGATTTCCGACAGGGAGGGGGATTCCGTATCTACCCGGCTGAGAACGGTAGTGGTCATGAAGCGCGCCCCGTCTTCCGTGTACAGACGGCTGGTGGCCTCAATCTCCCGCATCTCGTCATAGGTCGGCATTTCCAGCCCGCAGAGGCGTTCCACAAACTTGATTTCCGCCGGTTCCGGGGTAAGGAGGTCAATCCAGAAGACGGAATCCAAGTGCTGTTCCGCCGCATCCACCTGGGTGGTGCGCTCAATGCCTTCCGGGGTTTGACGATAGAGCCGGATCATGCCGTTGATTTAGGAGGGGGATGGAACGATGCCGCGCATGAGGTCGAGTGACGCCCAACGCAGGCATGATGCCTTGTTTGTACAGGGAAGGGAAGTAAAAAGGGTGACAAAAAGAGGCCCGGTTCCCAAGATGGGAACCGGGCCTGCCGGAAAAGGGATGCTCGCCTCTTAGGCGTTTTCCTTGACGACCACCTTGAGCGTGGCTTCCACCTGGGGGTGCACCTTGATGACGACTTCGTGTTCGCCTTCGCTCTTGATCGGCTTTTCAAGTTCAATCGCCCGGCGGTCCACTTCCACTCCCTGGGCGGTCAGCGCATCGTGAATGTTCTGGTTGGTGATGGCGCCGAACGCCTTGCCGCCCTGACCCACTTCAAGGGTGAGGTCTACGGTCAGTCCGCTGATCTTGGCGGCCACTTCCTGAGCGGCGCTGAGTTCTTCCGCTTCGCGCTTGGCGCGGGCGGCCTGAAGATTGGCGATGAAACGGCGGTTGGAGGCCGTTGCTTCGTGGGCCAGACCCTTGGGAATGAGGTAGTTGCGGCCATAGCCAGCCTTAACGGTCACCAGGTCGGCTTCTGCGCCGAGCCCTTCAATTTTTGTTGCGAGAATTACTTCCATCGTTGCCATGGCTAAAAAGAAATGGTTATTTGTGAGCGGTTGAAGTAGTAAGTATTCGCCCGAATGTCAAGACAAGAGCGATAAAAAGGGCGTTTTTTTATGTTTTGGGAGGAAAAATCCTTCCCGTTGTCATGATTGGTGACATTGCGCTTGCTTCACGCGGCAGTAGTATGTAGGGAAAGGAACCGCATTTATCGCGTTCCCTCCCGGAGGGGGCGCCGCGGGTACATTACAGATATTTATCTTATGGCTATTCAGCGCGCATTGATATCCGTTTCCGACAAGACGGGCCTGGAGGAGTTTGCCAAGGGCCTGCACGAGTTTGGAGTAGAGCTTATTTCCACTGGCGGGACCGCCGCCTTCCTGAAAGGCCTGGGCCTTCCGGTGATTGAAATTTCCGACTATACCGGAGAGCCGGAGTTGTTTGAAGGGCGCCTGAAGACGCTGCATCCCATGGTGCACGGGGGCCTGCTGCACCGCCGAGACAATGAGGAGCATGTGCGCCAGGCCAAGGAAAACGGCATCAAGCCCATCGACCTGGTTTGCGTGAACCTGTATCCCTTTGAAGAAACCGTCGCCAGGCCTGGAGTCACGCTGGAGGAAGCGATTGAAAAGATAGATATCGGCGGGCCGTCCATGCTCCGTTCCGCCGCCAAGAATTACGCTTCCGTCACGGTGGTTTCGGATCCCGCGGATTACGCGCGCATTCTGGATGAAATGCAGACCCACAAGGGGGACACGACCCTGAAAACCCGTGAGAACCTGGCAGTGAAGGTGTTTATGCGCACCTCCAATTACGACAACGCCATCACGAATTATCTTGGCCACCAGAGCGCGGAAAGCACCAAGGGCAGCTTCTGCATCTGCGCCCCCCTGTATCAGGAATTGCGTTACGGAGACAACCCCCACCAGGAAGCCAGCCTGTACGGCAGCTTCGGGGATATTTTCCACCAGCTCCAGGGCAAGGAGCTTTCCTATACGAACGTGCTGGACATTGAAGGCGCAGCTGAGCTGATTACCCAGTTCCGCCGCCCGACGGTGGGCATTTTGAAGCACACGAATCCCTGCGGCGTAGGCCAGGACGACGAAGACCTGCGCAACGCATGGCAGAAGGCTTTTGAAACGGATACGCAGGCTCCCTTCGGCGGCGTGATTGTGGTCAACCGTCCGATGACGGAGGGCCTGGCCCGTGTGCTGAGCGCCATTTTCACGGATGTCATCATCGCTCCGGAATATGATGCGGAAGCCCGCGCCATTCTCCAGAAAAAGAAAAATTGCCGCATCATCCGCATGAACACGGAAGCCTGGATGAAGGCGCGCCGCGAACCCATCATCCGTTCCGCTCCCGGCGGATTCATGACCATGAAGCGGGATACGGACGTGATGGGGCTGGACAATCTGGAAGCCAAGGTGGTGACCAAGCGCCCCCCGACCGAGGAAGAATTGACCGCCATGCGTTTCAACTGGCGCGTCGTGAAGCAGGTCCATTCCAACGCCATCGTTTTTGGCGGCACGGACCGCACGCTTGGCATCGGCGCCGGGCAGATGAGCCGTGTGGATTCCGCCCGCATTGCCGTCTGGAAGGCCGGGCAGGCCGGCCTGGATCTGAAGGGCAGCGTAGTGGCGTCCGACGCCATGTTCCCGTTTGCGGACGGCCTCCAGGTCGCCATTGACGCCGGAGCCACCGCCTGCATCCAGCCCGGAGGTTCCATCCGTGACGAGGAAGTGATTGCCGCCGCTGACGCCGCGGGGATTGCCATGGTATTTACGGGACACCGCCATTTCCTCCATTAATTTGAATGTTCGTCCCCGTCCCTTTGTCTTAAAACCGATATGCTGCTAGGTGTAAATATAGACCACATCGCCACGTTGAGGCAGGCCCGCTATGCGACCATGCTGGATTCCTTCAATGTGGAGCCGAGTGTTTTGGACGCCGCTTATGCGGCGCAAAGGGGCGGGGCGGATTCCATTACCCTCCATGTCCGGGGCGACCGCCGCCACATGCAGGATGCGGATGCCCTGAGCGTCCGGGAGAGCGTAGCCCTTCCCCTGAACCTGGAAATGGGAAATACCCCGGAAATGGTGGATTTTGCCCTGCGGCTGAAACCGGACTATATCTGCATGGTTCCGGAGAAACGCGAGGAAATCACTACGGAAGGCGGCCTGGACGCCGTTTTTCATGAGAAGGAACTGGCTCCGACCATGGCAAGAATGGCCGACAACGGTATACAGGTGAGCCTGTTCATTGACCCGGAAGCGGCTCAGGTGGAGGCTGCCGCCCGTCTGGGCGCCCCCATGATTGAGCTGCATACCGGATGTTTTGCCAACCATTCCGGCAAGGAGCGCGCTGCGGAACTGGCCCGTCTGAAACGCGCTGCGGAACTGGCCCATTCCCTGGGCATCCAGGTGAATGCGGGCCATGGCATCAATTACCAGAATCTGGAACCGTTGCTGGCTGGCGTCCCCTACCTGCATGAGCTGAATATCGGCCATACGATTGTCTCCCGCGCTCTTTTTGTGGGGATGGAACAGGCCGTGAGGGAAATGCGCCAGGCGATCGACCGCCTGAACTGATTTTTTCGTTTCAATTAATTCCGATTGCCGGAATATGAGCCGCATTGCAGGATTGGGAATGGATTTGGCGGATCTGGAACGCGTACGCCAGGCCCTGCAGAAAAACGGGGAGGCGTTTGCATTGCGCATCTGCACCCCGGATGAGTGGGCTTATTGCCGGAAACACGCGGACCCCGTCCCGCGCCTGGCGGCCCGCTTTGCGGCCAAGGAAGCCGTGGCGAAAGCCCTGGGAACGGGGATTGGGGCGAAGTGCGCTTTTACGGATGTGGAAGTGGTGCGCAATGATGCGGGGGCCCCTTCCATTCTTCTGCACGGGGCTGCGGGCGTAACCGCCCGGGAGCTGGGCATTACGGGCTGGCTTCTGACCATGACCCATTCCGGTTTGAGCGCCGCCGCCGCCGTTATTGCTTTGGCGCAATAAAAAAGCCGTTCCTTTGGAAGAAAGGAACGGCCGGTATAAAAGAGGAAGAGGAAATTATTTTCTCCTTCTGCGGGCGGCAAATCCCATGAACGCGAGCAGGGACAATGCCGCTGCGGAGGGTTCCGGAACAGAGGCATAAGAAACGGAGAGCGAACTCAGTTTCGTGCCGTTCAGGCCGTCATTATTCCAACCGGGGGCGCGGTGTCCAATGCTGTACATTTCATTTTGAGTGTCTCCTCCGTCAAGGTTTCCGGTATACCAGTTGATGTCGCTGATGGAAGCGGTGGCTGTGCTGGTGGCGGCGCCGTCATCAAGAGTGACGGTTACGTCATGACCCAGAATGTCAACGGTTACCTTCGTCCACGTGTTTGCCGTCAGTCCGGCTCCCGGGATTGCTCCTGCGGCGGAAAGATTGCCGTTGGAGTTAATGGAAATGGCCCCGTTGCTGAGCTCCAGGCTGAAGCCGTTCCCGCTGCGGGCAACGTGAATGATATTCTCAAGGGAATTGTTGCCTCCCCATGAGATGTTCATGGTGATGCTCATGGTCCCCTCCCCGGAAAGGGCTCCGTTCAGCATTTCCCGGAATACATTTGTACCGCGTTCGTCAAAGGTGGAGCCGGTAAGCACCAACCCTTTCTCTGGATCCTGGGAGGTCGTGAAATTGCCTGTAGCAGTCCCCCCCATGACGGGAGCTGCGGAGGAAAAATCCCATGTATAAGTTGTCTCCGCTGCCTGTGCCGCACCACAGAGAAACAGTCCTGTTCCCAAGGCAAACAAATTTTTAATAAATGGATTGATCATCATCAAAGTAATGAGTTAAAGCAAAAATATTTAACGGATTTCAAATCCGTCGCATTTTTATCCTGCCTTGTTCATTGATAGATAGTTTTTTGAAAATATTTTACCATACAATTTTCTGTATTCTCATTTATTCGATTGTATTCTTTGATGAAGAAAATGAAAAAATTATGAACTTTACCCTTGCAAAACGGATTTGAAATCCGTTGCCGGAGAACAGAAGAGGCCTTCCTTATTGAGTGGACCGCCTTTATGTCAGGAGGGAGGCTCTAAATTGGGGAGTTTTTAAGAAAAGCTCTTGATGAGGATTTGGGCTGTTCTTCCAGTTCGTCCGGGAGCTTGTTGCCTGCCTTGTCGAACAGTTCGGTCTGGCTTTTCAGTTCCATAGGTCGGGGAGACACCCGGAACGGTCTTCTGGCCTTGCCGGAAGCCGCTACAATGCGGAACAGGAAGCCAAAGTGCAGAAGTAATCCCGCGAGTAATGATGGAAGGAGTTTAATTCTCAGGAAAGTCTCTTTTCAGAATAACAAGACACCGCCCTGTTACCAGGGCGGTGTCCGGGTATTAAGAGATTTCTCTTAAATGAGGTTCTTTAGGAGAAGCTCTTGATGAGGATCTGGCGCTGTTCTTCCAGTTCGGCCGGGAGCTTCTTGCCCACCTTATCGAACAGTTCGGTCTGGCTTTCCAGTTCCGCCTGCCATTCGCTCGGGTTGAGAGCCATGTTGGCGTTGAACTGCTCTTCGCTGTAGTCGAGGCCCGTCTTATCCAGTTCGGCATAGGTCGGGGAGACGCCCAGCACGGTCTTCTGGCCTTCAGCCTTGCCCTTGGCGCGGCGCAGAATCCAGTCGAGAACGCGCATGTTGTCGCCGTAGCCCGGCCAGATGAAGTTGCCGTCCTTGTCCTTGCGGAACCAGTTCACGTTGAAGATCAGCGGAGGATTGGCAACGGTCTTGCCCATGTCCAGCCAGTGCTGCCAGTAGTCTCCCACATGGTAGCCGATGAAGGGAAGCATGGCCATCGGGTCGCGGCGGACCTGACCGATGTTGCCGAAGGCGGCGGCGGTCATTTCGGAACCCATCGTCGCGCCGACGTAAACGCCGTGCGTCCAGTCGCGGGACTGGAAGACAAGGGGCATGGTGGTGGCGCGGCGGCCGCCGAACAGGATCGCGGAGAGGGAAACGCCTTCCGGGTTCTGCCATTCGGGATCGATCGTCGGGCACTGGGAGGCGGGGGCGGTGAAGCGGGCGTTCGGATGAGCGCACTTGCGTCCGCAGTCCGGGGTCCAGTCATTGCCCTGCCAGTCGATGGCGTGGGCGGGAGCGGGGCCGTCCATGCCTTCCCACCAGACGTCGCCGTCGTCGGTCAGGCCGACGTTGGTGAAGATGACGTTTTCCTTGATGGTGTCCATGGCGATCGGGTTCGTCTTGTAGGACGTGCCGGGAGCCACGCCGAAGTAGCCGTTTTCCGGGTTGATGGCATGGAAGGTTCCGTCTTCATGGGGCCAGATCCAGGCGATGTCGTCACCGATGATGGAGGTTTTCCAGCCGGCTTCCCGGTAGGAGGCGGGGGGAACGAGCATGGCCAGGTTGGTCTTGCCGCAGGCGGACGGGAATGCGCCGCCGACGTAGGCCTTGGTGCCGTCCGGGGATTCGATGCCCAGAAGGAGCATGTGTTCGGCCATCCACTTGTTCTTGCGGGCGATGGCGGTGGCGATGCGCAGGGCCAGGCACTTTTTGCCGAGCAGGGCGTTGCCGCCGTAACCGGAACCGAAGGACCAGATTTCTTCCGTTTCCGGGAAGTGGCAGATGTATTTTTCTTCGTTGCAGGGCCACGGCACGTCCACCTGGCCGTCTGCAAGCGGGGCGCCTACGGTGTGGAGGCAGGGAACGAACGTCCCGTAACCGTCACGCTTCGGATTGCCGCCGCCCTTGACTTCGTCTTCAAGGCGCTTGAGAACCTGTTCGCCCATCTTGGTCATGATGCGCATGTTGGTCACGACATAGGGAGAGTCCGTGATTTCAATGCCGATCTTGGCCAGGGGGGAGTCCAGGGGACCCATGCAGAAGGGAATCACGTACATGGTACGGCCCTTCATGCAGCCATTGAAGAGGCCCTTCAGTTTGGCCTTCATTTCAACGGGATCGGCCCAGTGGTTGGTCGGGCCGGCGTCTTCTTCCTTCTCGCTGCAGATGAACGTGCGGTCTTCCACACGGGCCACATCGGAGGGGGTGGAACGGGCGAGGAAGCATCCGGGGCGCTTCTCGGGGTTCAGTTTGATAAAGGTGCCCTTTTCTACCATCATGTTGCAAAGCTCGTCATTTTCTTCCTGAGAGCCGTTGCACCAGTAGATGGAGTCGGGTTGGCAAAGCTGGGCGATTTCTTCGACCCACTTCTTAGCTGCTTCGTGAGTGGTACTCATGGTGCAGACAGTGTACGCGCGGAAATAGCCGTTGGCAAGTCTCCCGTGCGGCTTTTTGTGGGGCGGTTTTGTTTCTTCGGGCATGGAAACCGCATGCGGGGGAAGGCGTTGCCCTGATTGCCGGATGGCCGTGCGCGGGGGCTTCCTTCAGGGTTGCCCTTTTTCCTGGCGCCGTGTTCCGGAAAGAGTGAAAAAGACTGTTTTGACTGGAAATCTGCTTGCCAGCTCGCCCGCGATAGTCTAGGGAAGAATCATGAATGTTAGAATGTTGTCGGCAAATGTGGCGTTTCTGATGCTGTCGGTTCTGCTGGCGGCGTGTTCGGACGTCCCGCGCCCGCCTGCCGTCAGCTTCAGGATTCAGAATGCGCCTCCCGTGCCGCGCACCATGTCCCAGATGTCCAGAGAGGTGCATATCAGCCGCGATTTCATGTCCCCGCGCTCCCGTGCGCGCCGTGCCGCCCATTCCATGCATCCGCGGTTTATCACGATTCACAGCACCGCCAATCCCAAGGGTGACGCCGCGGCGCATGCCCGGGCGTTGAAAAGGGGGGCCATGGGGTCCCTGAACTGGCATTTTACGGTGGACCAGTACCATGCCGTCCAGCATATTCCGCTGAATGAGACGGGGCGCCATGCGGACCGGGGCGGCCCCGGAGACATGTATTCCATCGGCATTGAGATGGGGGAGGTAAGGAGCCACAACCCCATCGTTACCTGGAACCGCTCCGCCAAGCTGACGGCAGTGCTGATGAAACAGTACCATATTCCGCTCCGTAATGTGGTTCCCCATTATTACTGGACGGGCAAGAACTGTCCGGCCCCGCTGCTGACCAACGGCCGCCCGGGGCATAAATGGAGCTGGTTCATTTCCCGCGTGGACTATTACAGGCGCTGTCTGGAGACGCGTCCCGCCGCGGCGCTCTGACGGAGGCGCGCGATGGAATTGAGGTGGGGTATGTTTTTGGATTCATGGCTGGAGAATTGCTGTTAACGACTCCTCTGGAGGAATGCGTTTTTATCCGCCCCAGAGAGTTGGCGGCCATGCAGGCGGCGGGAATGGCTTCCGTACGGGATTTGCTGTTCATGCTTCCGCGCAGGTATGAGGACCGCCGCATGTTTGACCGCTATGATTCCCTGTCTTCCGGCGTTCCCGTCTGTTTGAGAGGGAGGGTGGTGGATGTGGGCTGGAAAGGCTGGGGCGGACGGGGCGGCAAGAGCCGGGGGCGGTATGTGGAAGCCGTGCTGGCGGATGAGCAGTCTTTGGGGCAGGCCCGTTTTTCCTGCCTGTGGTTCAGCATGCCGGGCGTAGCCAGGATGTTGTGCGCCGGGCAGGAGATGATTGTGTACGGGCGCATGAAACCGTATGGGAAAAAGCTCAGCATGGTTCATCCGGATTTTGAAATAATCCGGGAGGGGGATGAGCAGTCCATTCATCTGAACCGCATTGTTCCCGTGTATGGCGGCCGCATGGGGATTGCCGTCCGCAGGCTGCGGGAAATCGTGTGGGAGACGCTGTCCGGGCTTTCCCCGGTTCCGGAACCGGAGGTGTACGAGTTTGTGCCGGACGTTCCGTGCAAAACGGCATTGAGGGATCTTCATTTTCCGGAGACCGCAGAGGCGCGGGACCGGGCCAGGCGCCGTTTTGCGCTGGAGGAATGCCTGGCTCAGCAGTTGAATGTGGCTTACAGGAGAAGGCGGGCGGATGAAGTGCCCGGCATGCGGACCGCAGGCTCCTGCCATTTGGTGAAGGATTTGGCGGATTCCCTGCCGTTTGAGCTGACGGAGGCCCAGAAGCGCTGCGTGAGGGAGATTTACCGGGATATGAAAGCTCCCCGTTCCATGAACCGCCTGCTCCAGGGGGATGTGGGGTCCGGGAAGACGCTGGTGGCTCTGTGCGCCATGCTGCTGGCTGTGGAGCACGGTTATTCCGCCGTGATGATGGCTCCCACGCAAATTCTGGCGGAACAGCATTATTTGAAGTTCCGGCAGATGCTGGACAGGCTGGATGTGCCCGTTTCCCTGGTGACGGCGGACAGGAAGGAGGAATCCCATGTGTCGTTCGGCAAGCAGGGGGGGATTGTGGTCGGCACGCATGCCCTGCTGTACGGGAAAAATGTGCCGGAGCGCGTGGGGCTGGTCGTGATTGACGAACAGCACAAATTCGGCGTGAACCAGCGGGAGAAGCTGATTGGCCGGGAAGAGCGCCCCGACGTGCTGGTGATGACCGCTACCCCCATACCCCGCACGCTGACGCTGACTTTTTACGGGGAGCTTGACGTTTCCATCCTGGACGGCGTGCCCGGGGGGCGCGGGGCCGTCGTGACGGCCATCCGTACGGAAAAGGATAAGGAAAAAGTGCTGGCATTCGTTCGGAACCAGCTGGAGGAAGGGAGGCAGATTTACGTGGTTTCCCCCCTGATTGACGGGGAGGATTCCCGGAAGGGGAAAGCCGTGACGAAGGAATGGGACGAGTGGAAGGCGCTGCTGCCTCATGTGGATGTGGGGCTGCTGCACGGCAGGATGTCTTCAGAGGAAAAGGAGGCGGTGATGAAGGACTTCCGCGCCAACCGCGTCAGCGTGCTGGTGTCCACCACGGTGGTGGAGGTGGGGGTGGATGTCCCTAATGCCACGGTGATGATTATCAACAACGCGGAAAGCTTCGGGCTTTCCCAGCTTCATCAGCTCCGGGGGCGCATCGGCCGCGGTTCGCACAAGTCCTACTGCATTTTGATGACGGCCGCCCGTCCGGAGGATGAGCAATGGGAGAAGCTGCGTATCGTGGAGACTACGGCGAACGGGTTTGACCTGGCGGAACAGGATTTGAGGCTCCGCGGCCCAGGAGACGTGCTGGGCACGTCCCAGAGCGGCCTGAAGGGCGTGCGCTTTGAGGAATGGCTGCTGGACGCGCGCCTGATCCACCGCGGCCGTCAGCTGGCGGAGGCTATTCTGGCGGAAGATCCCAATCTGGAATCCGCCAAATACCGCCCTCTCCGTTTTCTGCTGGAAAACGGGGCGGAGAGGCGTGTGGCCGGTTAAGATTATTTTTCTGCCGTTTGCTGACGGTCAGCCTGTAAGGGGCGCATGACAGATAAGAAGGCAACGATTTGCCTGCCGGAATGCGTCTAAAGAGGCAAAGAAGATGTTTCTTCTTCAACCCGAACACCGATAAAACAATGATTCAAACGTATCAAGTACTCCCTGTGGTGGCCATCGTATGCTCCGCCTCCGCCTTTGCCCAGAACGCTGCCGATCCCGTGCAGATGGTCAAGCAGAATATCGACCTGATTTCGTCCGCCAACAAGGTTTTGGACGACGTCAAGGACAACGCCGCTGTCGAAATCGCCATCAAGCAGCTCAATGCGTTGACCCAGCAGGCCAAGCAGCTGGACAAGTCCATGGAAAAGATGAAACTTACTTCCGAGCAGGCTATCCGCATCACCAAATTGAACGGAGATGCCCAGGACACCATCGTGGACATGCTGGAAAATTGCGAACGCATTCAAAAGGATAAGTTGATGACGCCGGCCCTGCTCAAGGCGGTAAATGATTTTGCCGACGCCGCCAACATCGACGTGGTGGAAACGATTACGACCGTGGAGCAAATTGTGGAAGATTAAGTGACCAGCTTATCAAAAAACCTTTGACTGGTAAGGCCGCCTCCCGAAGAAGGCGGCCTTATTCTTTAATAAAAGGCTGTTGTTCATCAATTTCCGGGCAGGGCATGTAATTTCTCCATGGCCGGGTTGGGGTTTTCTGCCGGAATCAGGTAGCCCGTGCCGGGAGACGTGCCCAGGCGGGAGAGAAGGTCCTGGTGGCGCGGCAGGGACTTGGCGCGGAAAACGGCTGCGGCGGGGTCCAGCGCATTGCCGAAGGTGATGGCCCCCATCGGGCATGCGAGCTGGCAGGCCGTTTGAGCCGCCCCGTCCGGAAGCCGCATGTCTTGAGCCGTCACATGAATGGAGGTGGACGGCTGGCCCGGATGCTCCTTCATCAAGCGGGCTTTGTGCCTGATTTTGGCGCGTTCCACCATCTGGACGCAGTAGGTGCATTTTTCCATGACGCCGCGGGAGCGGACGGTGACATTGGGATTGCGCTGAAGGCGCGTGGCCCGTTCCGATGCTTTGGCGTAATCAAAGAAATTGAAGCGCCGCGCCTTGTACGGGCAGTTGGTTGCGCAGTACCGGGTGCCCCAGCACCGGGCGTACACCATGGCGTTCAGGCCCTCCGTAGTATGGACGGTGGCATTGACGGGGCATACGGATTCGCATGGGGCGCTGCCGCACTGCTGGCAGGCCACGGGGATGGCGGTGAGCGTCCCTTCCTCCGTGAAATACCTGTCAATGCGTATCCAGTCCAGGGCGCGGCCCCTGGCCATCTGGTCACGGCCCACCACGGGAATGTTATTTTCCGCGCGGCATGCAATCATGCAGGCGTTGCAGCCGATGCAGCGGGACGTGTCAATGGCCATTTTCCACTGGTAAACGGCATCCGCGCCGGGAGGGGGAGAGGAGGAGCGGGCCGGGCCGGGATGGCGGGAGAAAGGGGCAGGCTGCATAACGGGGCTTTGAACGGCCTCCGTACGCTCCGGAAGGGGGGCCAGAGCAATCTGTGCCGGGGCAATGCCGGGTGCCGCCGTTTCTTCCATTTGTCTGCGGAACTCATATCCGGCGGAATTTTCCTGCTTTTCCGCTACGTGGTTGATGCCGCCGTAACCCAGAGGAAGAACAATGAGATGATCCGCCACTCCCGGAACGGGACACAGGATGACTTCCATTTGCATGGAGGGGGCGGCGAGCGTGCAGCGCATGGGCCCGGAATCCGACCCTCCCAGCCGCAGAAAGGTGGCGGGGGAGACCTGTGCGGACGCCGCCCAGCTGACGCCCGTTACGGGGTCCGGGCATTCCTGCATCCAGGCGTTGCGTTTCCAGCGCCCGTCCCCAACGGAATAGTCCGGGCAGAATTGCAGTTCCAGCATCCCGTTTTCCGGTTTTTTCCCTCGGCCTCCGAGAGATGCTGCGGGCGTTTGTTCCATGGCGGTTCCAAGAGCCGTTTCTTCCTGCGGGGACAGGGGGGCATAGGCCGTTTCTTCCGAATAACCGCGCTGGAGCGCCCGGGCCCAGGCCGCCGCTTTATTTTCCGGATTCACGGCCCGTTCAAAGCATTTGCGTGCTCTGTGGTAAACGGGGGAGAGGCGGGCGGGGGAATTGTCCGCTGTGGTGAGCTGGCCTTTGGTGGAAAGCAGACCGGAGAGCACTTCTTCCGGAGAAACGCCCCCGTACAGGGGAAGTATGACCGGCTGGCGGTAGCAGAATCTGCCCCGGCAGTCCCGCTCCACTCCCCATGATTCCAGAAAGTGGGCCGCCGGCAGATGCCAGCGGCAGATGCGGGAGGTCTCATCTTCATACATTCCTAGGTGGATGCTTTCCACCCCGTTCAGGGCTTCCGACAGGCTGGAACTGCGCCCGGAATCCAGCACGGGATTTCCCGCGTCCAGCAAAAAAACGATTTCCGCCTTTTTCTCCCTGATGTCCCGAATGAAATCCTCCAGCGTCCCATAAGGAGCCGGCCGCGGAGCCTTGAATAATTGGATGGATGTTCCCAGGGAGCCGAGAAGACGGTTGATTTTCCAGACAAGGCCGGACAGTTTCGGATGATTGTCTCCCAGAAGAACCACGCTTTCTCCGGGGTGGCCGGATAAGTCATCCGCGCAGCAGCGGAGCCAGGCGAGTTCCCTTTCCGTCAGGGAACAGTCCGTTTCCGGGGGGGAAGGCGGTTGGACGGAGTTTTTTTTGCCGGAAAGATAGCGGAACAGTTCCTCCAGGAAAAACGCCAGGCGCGCGGGGGAAACGGGCAGCCTGTGGTCGGCATGGGCCCCGGTCAGGGAAACGCGGCCCTCTACAGCGTAAAGGCGTGTACGGTTTGGGTTCTCTTCTTTGTAATGAAGCCCTTCCGGGGAGCGGGACGCAATGAAGTCGCGCGTATTTCCATAGGGGTTTTGATGAAGAAAATCGCAATCCAGGGAGAGGATGCGCCTGGCGCGCGCAAAACGCACGCGGAATCGTACTTCTTCCGGCAGCCCTGCCTGCATGCCGGAACCCGGTTCGGGCACAGGGGAATGCCGGTAGATGCGCACGAGCGGGTTTTTCCTGGTTATTTCCTCCAGCAGGGAATGGAGCAGAGGGGAATTCGAGGGGGGGAGGAGAAGGCCGACGCTGCCCCCGTTCCGAAGATTGCGGGACCAGGAAGAAAAGGCTCCCCGGAATTCGTCTTCGGAGGCCGGCTTGCCGTTGAACAGGATATGCTTGCTGCGGCCGGGGTCGTAAAGGTCCAGAATGGAGGCCTGGGCCGCGGCCGGCAGCCCCGGACCTTCCGGGTATTGCAGGGAGGGAATCAATTTGACGGGGCGCCCTTCATAACAGGCGGCCAGTACGGGCTGCGCGTTTCCGCCCATGGCCAGGCAGGTGGCGTAAGCCGTTTCCACGCCGGGAACGGACCATTCCGGCCCTTCATTGTAGGGCACCAGGTATTTTTCCACACGGCGGCAGGCCGGAAGCCCTATCCCCGCCAGGGCCGCTCCCGCGCCCATCCATTTCATGAAGGAACGCCGCGTTATTCCCCGCTCTTCTTCGGGAAGAAAAGCGGGGTGGTTACGGGGAATTTCATTCTGGGAAAATGGCGGGGGGGACGTCAAACCGGGCAGTGATGGGGATTGATGAAACAGGAATGGCTTTTTTTAGGAAATCCGGAGAGTGAAATCAAGCGGTGATTGACGGCGGTTGTTGTCTCCGGGCCAATCACGGATCGGCAGGGAACGGGAGGCGTTGATGACGCCGTATCCGGGAATGCCGCGGATGTCAAACAGGCCAGGGTGGTTAGTGATGGCATGCGGTGCAATCCGTCTTCGGCTGAATGGTCCATTGGCGTTTCAGGAAATTTCCCAGTTGAAGCGGGGTCTGGATGCGTTTTCCTTCTTCATCCCGGATGGAATGCGTGCGGAGGTAATCTGCGGCGGAATAATGGGAACTGGCCGTTTCCTCCAGCGGGCGCAGATGGGGCGCCGGATCGCGGTGGCAGTCCAGGCACCATGGCATGCGGGCGTCGCGCGGAGCCCTGATGCGTTCCATGCCCGCCACGTCCCCATGGCAGGAAGTGCAGCCGATGCCCCGGTTCAGGTGGGCCATGTGGTTAAAATAGGCGTGGCCGGACAGGCGGTTGACCATCACCCAGCGGACCGGCTCCCCTGTGTAGCCGGGATATTGCGGGTCCGCCGCCTCCCTCAGGGGGGCGATGAGAGGGCTGTCCGGAAGAATATGCTGGTGGCAGCCCAGGCAGGACTTCGTGTCCGGAATGCCGGCCCTGGGTGACCGCTGTGCGGCGCTATGGCAAGCCGTGCAGCCCATGTTCAGGTCTCCGGCATGGAGTTTGTGGGAAAAGCGGACGGGCTGCACGGGTTCATACTCCGGAATGCAGAAATGAACGTAATAGATTCCCCCCAGCGCGAACGCGGCAGCGAGCGCCGTCAGGGCGGCAATCCCGTAAAAGCGCCTGTTGGTGTTGGGTGGAAAGATGTTGGCCATGAAGCGTAGGGAGAAAGGGCTGGCGCCTCCGTCAGGCCGTTCTGCCCGGGCGCGGGATGCGGGCGGGGGGCAGGGGCGTATCCATCGTCAGGTCTTCGGGCGCCAGCCGCGTGGAGCTCTTCTTAATCTGTTCCCAGGTAATGCGCCGGCCCGTATGGGCCGCTTCACGCCCCATAATGGCGGCCAGGGTCTTATTGGCCGCGCTTTCCAGCGTCTGGGTCCAGACGCCGGAGCGCAGGAAACGGTAAAAGGCCACGTGCGTGTCTGCGTACATATTGCCGCGCTCCCCGCGGAAACGCCAGCGGTTATCCGCCTGGATGCAGGGGCGGTAGGGGGTGACCAGCGTTCCTTTTTCGCAAATGGTGCGGTCCGCGATTTCCCCGTGGCAGCCAACCCACTGTCTGCATGAAATGTGGGCCGTTACGTTATGGTCGTACTCAAAATAAACGTCGTAATGATCCCATACGTCGCCGTCATCCCGGCGCTGGGCGCGTCCTCCGGAGCCGAAAGCCGCCAGAGGGAGCTGCTCGTCCATGGACCACACCATGCCGTCAATCGTATGGACGATCTGTTCCACAAACTGGCCTCCGCTCAGCCAGTTCCATGCGGTCCAGTTGCGTAGCGCCCATGCCACGTCCGTATCGGAGGCAGGCCGGGAATCCAGGGCCAGCGGAGACTTGGGGGGAGTGGTGTAATATAACCCGTCAAAGGAAAGCACGCGGCCCAGCAGCCCGGAGGAAAGCTTGCGGTGGGCTTCTTCATTCGCTTTGTCGTAGCGCCAGCAGAAGCCGTCCAGAATCACCAGGTTTTTGAGTTTTGCCAGACGTGCGGATTCCAGCACGGAAAGCACGCCGGGAACGTCCACCGCCACGGGTTTTTCCGCATAAATGTGTTTGTCGGCGTCAATGGCCGCCGCCAGGTGTTCCGGGCGGAAAGCGGGAGGGGTGCAGAGCAGCGCCACGTCAATATCCGTTTGAAGCAGTTTCTTGTAACCGTCCAGACCGCTGAACAGGCGGCTCTTGTCCAGCCGGACGCGGCCGCCGTACTGTTCCGTCAGCAGGTTGGCGCCGAAATCGAGCCGTTCCTGGAACACGTCCGCCAGCGCCCAGACCACGGTTCCGGGGTCGGCGTCCAGCGCGTTCTTCATGGCGCCCAGGCCGCGGCCTCCGCACCCTACCAGGCCCACCTTGAGCGGTTTGGCGTCCGCCGGGGCTTCCACGGCGTTCAGGCAGGGCATGGCGGCCAGAAACCCGGCCGTTCCCGCGGCGGTTTTCAGAAAATCTCGTCTGTTCCAGATAGAAGAACCCATGATGGATAAAACAGTATACGAAGGCGGGAGCCGGAATGAAACGACGTATTCGCGTGGTGACGCAAAAAGATGCCGGCAGGGAAGATGTTTTCTCCCCGGATTGCGGAGGCTGGGAAACGGGGCGCAGTTGAATATTTTATCTGTTTTTGTTGGAAAAATGCTCTTGAAAAATAACTTCATGAGCGTATTTTTTTAAACGTATTTCAACTTTGCTTTGTCCCTAACGCGAAAATTGTATGAAAGTACGCTTACCTCTGCAACTGTTCCGTCGGCTTATTCGCATTCTTTCCGTTCCGTGTTTTACGCTTGGGTCCGTTTCCATGGGCGGCATCATGCACCAGGACGCTTCTTTCCAGACTTATACGGATTTCGGCCAGAATATGGGGCGTTACTCCACAGGAGCCACCAACGCGCTGCTTCAACATCTTCATGCTGACGGGGTGATTATTTCCTACACGGGCGGCCAGGCGGACCAGAAGCTGGCCCATGAAATGATCAGCTTTGAAAGCCAGACGGACAAGGGGAACGCCGCCGCCGTGGGTTATAATTTCATCGCCACCGTATGGCATAACCCCACCAACATGCTTGATACGGTGGGGCTTAATAGCAATGTGACTTTTTCCGCGAATGACATAGGAGCTTCCTACGCCATCCGCTACCAGACGATAGAGCTGGATTCCAGAACCCGCGACAAGAGCGGAAAATTTGAGACGGGCAGCGCCGCCACGGATTACAAGGCGGGGCGCCTGAGCAAAATCATCACGGATGTTTCCCCTGCCGCCATTTACAGCGGCGATATTTCCGGCAGCGCGCTGGTTGGCCAGCAGGTTTACCGCAGCGGCTCCGGCACGATGGGGGTTTATAACCATTCCATGCAGCAAACGGGTTTGACCGCCGGCTACAGGTATATTACCGGCGGCGTGGAAACGCTTACCGGGGAAACCCATTATAACGCGGATGCTTTCCGCACATCGGTTTCAGATAGCAATTTCAGCGCGTCCGGCATTACTGCGGCCAAGCCTCTGCCCTTTGTCTCTCTGGGCGGGGACTCTGGAAGTCCCGCCTATATCTGGAATGAGGAGACGAACCAGTATGAGTTCCTGGCCTGTTTGCAATCCGGTGATTCCTTCCGTTTTTCCCAGTTTAACGGCAATTGCGCGTGGACCAGCAAGATAGTCGATAACTACAATGTGGCCGTGGACTGCGGGAGCGCCCTGGGCGGCGCGGACCACACCGTTTACGTCAATGCCGTGACGAGGGACGGGGGAGAGGTCATTCAGGGTAACACCGCTTCCACCAGGCCGTGGCACGGGAGCGTGACTGACGCCGCCGGCAATGAGCTGGCGGACTTCATCGGCCTGCGTTCCGGGTCCAATACATGGAAAAGCCTGAACAACGTCATGAACAGCAACAACTGGTACGCTTACGGGGACGGATACCTGAACGCCGGTATACCGGACCTGTTCGTGACCCAGGACCTGGTGTTCACCGCTTCAGGGGATGAAGTCCAGCGTGTTGTGCTGAATGGAAATGTGGACCAAGGGGTAGGCTATACGCGCTTCAGCAAGGCGGCTGGTAGCGGAACCGCCACCTTCCGCCTGACTTCCGCGGAAGGGGAAAGCTACATGCTGAATTCCGCCGGATACATCGTGGACGCGGGGGTGGACGTGCATGTGGAGCTTACGAACTCCGCGGATTACGCCCGCGAATGGAGGAAGACGGGTGAAGGCAACCTGTTCATTGAAGGGAAGGGAAATAATTATATTGGCCTGAACCTGGGCGGTTCCGGTGCCACTTATCTGCAGCGCGAGGGCGGGTATGCCGCCTACAATGTGCTGGCCAACAACGGGACCCGCGTCATCATCAATGATGTGGGGCAGATCGGGCGGGATTTTACGTTCGGCAATGGCGGGGCTACCCTGGATTTCAACGGAAACAGCATGGAGGTGTGGTTCAGTGCCGTGCCGGAAGGGACGGACGCGTTTACCCTCCATTGCCTGGATGAGGGCGGCGTGATTGCCAACCTCCGGCGGGGGACTACTTCCACGCTGACATTCAAGGAGGGAGGAACCTGGAAGGGCTCTTTCCGGGACGCCGGGGAAAACGGAGGCGCCGTTTTGCGCGTGGTGTATGACGGAGGCGATCAGCAGCTCGTGCTTAATTCCATTCTTACCAGCCTTTCCGGCTCCAACGGGGAGGACAGGAGCGCTTTCATCGTGCAGTCCGGAACGGTGCTGCTGAAAGGGACCAACACGGTGCACGGCATGGGGTCCGCGGACGGGCGTTCTTCCAACCGGCTCTTCAACGCGCTGGACTGGCATTATGCTGACGCCGCCATGGATGTGGAGGTGCGTGACGGTGCTACCTTCCGCCTGGGGGATCATGCCCGGCTTCAGGGGGACGTGAATGTCCTTTCCGGCGGCACGTTGCTGGTGAATGAAGGCGTGCAGCATGAGCTGGAGCATATTGAGGGTGGCCAGAAGCTGGAAAGCACCTCCGCCATCCGTGATTACTGGGGCCTTCACGGCAATGTGTCCCTGCAAAGCGGAGCGCGGATGCAGATTGCCTTCAGCGAAGGCGCAACAGTCGGCATGGAGCTCAAAGGCGGCATCAATGGAGATGGCTCCCTGAACATCAGCCTGGGTTCCAACGGCCTTCGCCTTGTCCTGAGCGGGGACAACGCGTCCCTGAGCGGGGAGAAGATTCTGGAAAGCGGCACGGTTCAGGGGACGTCGCTCGCCTCCATGGGGGATGTCCGGACCAACAAGTGGTCTGTGGGAGAGCAGGGCGTGCTGGCCTCCCTGGGCTTTACTTCCGACGTGTCTTCCTCCCGGATTCTGTCTTATATTGATTCCTCTTCCTCCGGCGTGCTGGCCCTCGCTGCCGACCGGACGGAAACATTGGACATGTCTTCCCACACTTCCTTGTTCATCGGTGCGCTGGAAGGAACGGAAGTCCATTACGGCAGCGCGGATACGGCGCTGGGCACGAATGCCGCCGGCCAGTGGCTGCTGGGCGGCGGCGGGGGCGCCCTGTACGTGGACGCCCTGCTGGAAGGCGAGAACCGGCAGCTGGTCATCGGCAATTCCTATGGGACGGGAAAAGTCGTGCTGACCAACGCGGCCAATACGGCTTCCGGCACAATCATGTTCGGCGGCGGCGTGACGCTGGATTATACGGAAGGGGCTTTGGGGAATCTGCACTTCGATCTTTCCTATACCAACGCTTCCTATTACACCGAAGGCGGTTCGCGGGAATTCCTGTCTTCCTATGTCAATGAAAACGCTGACGGCATTCTGTTGCTGGACCGCACTCCGGAAGCCGCGATTGATTTGCGCAACCACTCTCTTCTGGCGCTCGGCAGCTCCGATTCCGGAGCGGGAACCGTCTTTACGGGCGATATCCTTCTGAATGAGGGGCAGAGCTACCGTTTCTCCGGCAGCGGCAATTTGATCATGGAACACCTCAGCGCCGGGCATGACGTCATTGTGGACGGTCAGACGTTTTCCGGAGGTTCCCTCACCCTGACGGGAGACAGCCTGGTTACAGGCGCCGTCTCCATCATGGGGCACAGGGAGTCTTCCCCTTCCTCATCCGGCAGCATGTCTTTGTCCCTGCAAACGGACAATGCGTTGAAGGATGCTTCCTGCGTCACGATTTCCGAGGGCGGCATCCTGAATATTAACGGCACTACCCAGACCCTGAACAATGTCGTGCTGAATGCCGGAGGCTCCATATCCGGGGAAGGCACGCTTGTGCTGGCAGTCCCGGATACCGGGATGACGCTGGCCGGCAGCCTGGAGGTGGCGACGGTGATCAAGCAGGATGCCGGCAATCTGACGCTGGGCGGAACGGGTTCATACAATTCTCTGCAGGTGCAGGCCGGAACGGTCACGTTGGGCTCCAACACGGCGTTTTCTTCTTCAGGCACTGCTGATTTTTATGCGGGGACGGGTCTTCTCCTGAACGGAAAGACAGCCAATGGCCGTGTTGTGCTCCATGGGGAGGGTAGTGAGGGCGTGTCCGTCTCCGGCGGCGGCACTTTCTCCGGAACCCTTGCCGTGGCGTCCGGAACGGGATATGTTACGGGCAATACCACTTTCGCGGGGCTTGATGTGGCCTCGGGGGCGGTGCTGAGCCTCGGCGGCAGCGGCAATTTCTCCGTCAGGGGCCAGAATGTCAACGCTTCCGGCGGGACAATCCTGGTAAAGGACGGTTCGCATGCGTTCAACCTGGCGTACAACGGCAACGGGAGCAACCAGATCCTGCGCGGCACGCTGTCCGTCGCGGACGGGGCTTCCCTTACCCTGCAGAGCAATGGCGCCAATTTGGGATATTCCCAGACGAAAACGCTGAATTCCGTCCGTATTGAGGAAGGCGGGCGGCTGGATCTTTCCTGCACCCAGTACAACACGGTCTGGGCGGTAAATTCCCTTTCCGGCGGAGGAAAACTGAATTGGGATTGTTCAAAAAATAACTATTACTCATCCCAGCTTCTTCTTGGCGGGAACGGCCGTTTTTCCGGAACAATCAATTACCGCTCCACGAATGAAACGAGCGGCTACAAATATCAGAATTATTTGATATTCAATTCAGACCAGGCCGTCAGCGATGCTGTGGTCAATATGTACGGAAAGAGCGGGCTGGCCATGGCCTCTATGGGGGTCAATACGAATCGCCTGTCCCTGCGCGGGCTGGACGGCAACGCCAATACCTACCTTTTTGCCGGCGGGGCCAAGGCGGGCAATCAGCTCCCCTTCCTGCAGGGATTTGTGCTGGATTCGGCGCAGGCGTCTTCCCGCAGGGCCACCCTGACCATCTCCGCCCGTGAAGGGGAGAGCCATACGTTCAGCGGAACGGTCAATGGAAGCGCCTCCGCCGGGTTCAGCCTGGTGATGGACGGCGCGGGGACGCAGACGTTTAACGGGGCTTCCGTCACGCTGCATGACGTGTCCGTGACGGGAGGGGGCGCGTTGAACCTTACCGCCGCCAATCTCAGCGTGCTTGGCAATTTGACCCTTTCCGGGGGCGCCTCCCTGGCTCTGAACTCCGGCTATAACTTAAGCGCCGGGAAAACGCTGGCCCTGATGGGTTCGTCCGCTGCGCCCGCCACGTTGAACATGACAGGGACGGGAAATGCGCTCACGCTTTCCGGCGGCGTTCTTACCTTTACCGGCGGCGTGCTCTGCTCGGATTCCGCCACCTTGCATATCGCCGGCGGCGGATTGGCCTTTGCTGAATCCCTGGCGGAGCAGACCATTAACTTCACGGAAACGGCGTCCATCAAGACCGGCGTAACCTATTGGCTTGCCGATGGAGACTGGAGTCCCTTCCGGAATGGTTCCTTTGCCTCCGGAGCCCTTCCCTATCTGAACGCGGATTTTTCCATTGCGGATACGGGGCTGTATGTGACCTTCTCCGCGGCGGAAGGCGTCAGCATCTGGGACGGAACGGAAACATCCAACAATTGGACGGCCGACAAATTCGGCAATGCCGCCCCTCTGCCCGGAGAAGCCACGGCGGCTATTTTCAATGAAAGCGCCGGAAGCCATGTGGTGAACATTGCCACCACGGCGGAAGTAGGTTCCCTCCTCATTGACGCCGATAACGGATACACATTTACGGCGGCGGGAGATCATCTGGTTTCCTCCGGGTCCCTCACGCATTCGGGCAGGGGAACCACCGTTATTGAATCCGGAGTGCGGATTACGGGAACTGCCTCCATTGAATCCGGGGAGCTTGTCGTGAAAGACCGGGAGACGCTGGCCGGAGCCATTACGGGAACCGGTACCCTGGGAATTGACTGGGGAAGTGAAAGCGGCTCCCTTTCCACAGAGAATTTGGGAACGCTGCACATCATCAGCGGCCGGTATGAGGGAGGCTCCCCCGCCGGGCTGGTGCGTGTGGATGACGGAGGCCAGTTCTTCGTGGCGTCAGGCACGAGTTCTTCCGCCGTTGAGCTGGCCGGCGCCGGCTGGAAAGACGCCGGAAATGAAGCTGACAGGGCGGGAGCCCTGAGGCTCGGCAACGGAGCGGCCGTTTCCGGAGCCGTTACGCTGTCTGCGGACGCGGTCCTCATGCTCAGCGGAACTTCCGGGACGATTTCCCATCTGAATACAAATGGCCATACTCTTGCGAAGGAGGGGACGGGAACGCTCGTGCTGGGAAGTACGGATATTGTGGGAAATCTTGACCTGAAACAGGGAACCATCCAGTTCAACGCAGGCGGCCACGCCGGCATATCCTCCATCCGCATGGCTTCCGGCACGGCCTTGAAGCTTGATTACAATGCCAACATCACCAATGGTTGCGCCGTCTCCATGGAGGATGGCTCCAGCATCAATTTCTGGAACGGCACCGGCACTTCCAATTTGAAAATCGACCTGAACGGAAATATCAGCCTGAACGGGAACTGTTCCGGAAATGCCGCCGTTCTGGCCGGAACGATTTCAGGAACAGGCCGTCTGGATCTGGGCACTACTCTGCAAAATGCCTGGACCATTTCCTCCGCCATATCGGGGGATCTCTCCCTGTCTGTCAACTCCAGGGTGACGCTGTCCGGCAATAACTCCTATACGGGCGGCACCGTCATTTCCGGATCCACTCTGACGACCAGAAGCGTTTCCGCTCTGGGGACGGGAGCCGTCACTATCAATGGTGGGGCCCTGGCTTTGGGCGGCAACCTGGAAATCTCCGCGCTGGCGGGAACCGGAGGCTCTGTCAGCCTGGGAGGGAACCTGCTGGGCATTTCAGGGGGAGGCGCTTCAACCGTTTATGCCGGCTCCATCACCGGAGCGGCCGGCAGCGGGCTGAATGTGGGCGCCGGAGCGAATCTGGGGCTGACGGGCGCAGTCACGGCGGATTCCGTCATGGTGGGCGGCGCGCTGGCCCTGAGCGGCACGACTACGGTGGGCTCCATGCAGGTTGACAAGGGCGGCAGCGTGACGCTGGGCGGCACGTTGAACCTTGATTATTCCGGAGGGAAGCAGGGAGGCATTGTGAATAAGGGAAGCGTTTCCCTCCAGGAGGGGTTGGACCTTCACCTGACGGTGGGCGGCACGGGGGCCGGTTCCTGGTCCCTGGTTTCCGGAGGCGGCATTTCCTACAGCGGCGATTCCCTGACGGACCACCTCTTCATTGATGGCGTGCGGGCCAACCGTCTCCGGGTGGAGCTGACGCAGACTGCGGATGAACTGTCCGTCGCCTACGCAGGCAGCAAGACGCTCCTGTGGACGCCGGGCGAGTCTTCTTCCGTCTGGAATGCCGTGGGAGACGCCAACTGGAGCTTTGAGGACGGTTCCGCCAAGGGCATTGTCTTTTATGAAAACGATTCCGTCATCTTTAACCAGGCAGGTCCCCAGGCCGTGACTGTGGCTGAAGACGGTGTGGCCGTTACGGGAATGTCCGTGCAGGCTGCCGGCTATGCCTTTGACGGCGGCGCTGTCACGGTGAAAGACAGTCTGCTGGTGGACGCGAATGGCGGCGCCGTTTTCAATTCCGCCGTCACGGTAAACAGGGATCTCATGGTTTACGGACGGGAAGGAGCTGTCTTTAATGCCGCCCTGAACGTGGCCGGCGACGTGATGATGGCCGGTAATACGGTCTTCACCCAAAACTTCACGCTGGCGGACGGTGGAACCGTTTCCTTCGCGGAAGGGGCGCAGTGGTCCAGCAGGAACATCGCCCTGGCCGGAAACGGGCAATTTGACGTGCGCGCCGGCGTCCGGAATACGGGCAGCGGGACGGTCAGTGTGGCTACCGGCAAGACCTGGACCGTGGCCCTCAGCAATGACTCCCTCTGCGAAATGGCGTCCCATTATCTGCAGCTTACCGGAGTTCTTAATCTAGAGGCGGGAGAAAACAGCGGCGGCACCCTGGTGGTGGATGGCCTCTGCCTTTCTTCCACCAATCCAAGCGGCGGCAAGAGCCAGTTGAATATTGCCGCCGGCACGCAGCTCTTCATCAAGGGGGACAGCGCCGGAAGAAATAGCGGAGGCATTGTTGGCAATACGGGGTCCATGATGCTCTCCAACTGGCCGGGGAACGGAGGAAACAATGAAGTGAACGTGAATGGCGTCCTGACGAGCAATGCCGTCATCAGCGGCCGTGATGGAGCCTCCGTCATCAACGTCGGGAATGCAGGCGTGCTGAACATGCTGGGCGGACTGGCGGCGAATACTCCGGGACGTACCAAGAACCATGTGATCAACGTTGCCGGCGGCGGCCGCCTGAATGCGGCGGGAGGCACGGAAAACCAGTACCTGAAAGTGAACCTGGCGGCCGGATCATCCTTCGGCGGCGTGGGGGAAGCGGGAAGCGCGGCTTCCTTCTCCAACAATCTGGCGGTGGGAACGGCAGGACAGGAAGGAGTGGTTACGTTTGATACGAACGCCCGCAGGCTGAATGCCGCTGCGTATGAGGTGGAAAATGCGGACGGAGGGCTGGATCTTGTCTTCTCCGGAACCATAACTGACGCCGGAAATACGGCGGCGGCGGTAACGGGCAAGGGAAGCGTTGCCTTCACGAATAACACGACTTTTTCCGCAGGAAGCACGGTGGAAGCAGGAGCCGCGCTGAGGTTCGGTTCCGGAACGGCGGCCTCGGAAATCAGGACGGGGAACGGAGCTTCTCCGGCGGTGGTGGCGGGAACCCTGTCCTACGCGGCGGGACCCGGCCTCAGCGTCAGTGAGGGAACTCTTGCCAACACCCGGGTCAGCATGAATCAGGATTCCCGGCTTACGGCCGGCAATGTGGCTATGGATGCCGGATCCTCCATCACGGGGGGAGCCCTGGCGGTGGACGGGCTTTCCATAGCCGTGGAAAGCGGCGTGACATCCACGGATACGCTCATGGTCAATACGGTGTTGATCTCCTCGTCCCAGGAAGAACTCACGGTCAGACTGGACCATGACGCCCGGGTATTGTCCCTGGAGTGCACTTCCCTGAATGACGTGACGGTGACGGGCTCTGCACTGATGTTTGATTTCTCAGCCTTCGGAGAATGGGCCAGCATCCTGGAATACGAATATCTCTGCCTTGACTTCTCCGCCGCAAGCGCGGATTTGTCCGGGGTAAGCGATATTTCCGTCGTATACGGAGATCAGGTTTATGAAGGCTACCGGGCAGCCACTGTGGCAAGCCGCTCCGGGGTGAGCAATACGGGCAGCTCCATTTACTTTGAGGTCGGAACCAAGAATGCGCCGGAACCGTCTGTGGCTGCCCTGGGGCTGGTGGCTCTGTCCGCGTGCGTCATGCGCCGCCGCCGGTCATAAGGAAACGTGCTTTTCTCCTGCGCTCCCATGCGGGGCGCAGGAGAAAAGAATGATGTGCGGATGTTTTTTCTTTGACTTGAAAAATGAATGCCCGATACTTTTTCAAAGAGTGAAAAACGGTTTGAATTCCCGGATATGGGCATGCCCGGAAGGAAAAACTGATCAAATGTAATCATGATATGAAAATAGTTTATCTTGTTGCTTTGGCGTCTTTCGCCCTTGTTTCCTGTGACGGCGGGAAAAAACAGGCCCCGCCCCCGGATGTTCCAGCCGCCGGGGAACAGGCTGTCCCCAAAACGCCGGGAGAAAAAATTCTGGCCGTTCTCCTTCTTATTCAGGACCAGGCCGCGGCAAACGCTCATGCGGCGGAGGTGAAAGAGCTTGCGAAGGCCCTCCCCCGGGACATTCCCCATGAAGAAAGCGTGAATATCATGAATGAACTGCTCCGTCTGGCCAGTCGGGAATGCTATGGTTCCCGGTCTCTGGAAGATGCGTTGAAGGGAATCCAATTTGACGCCGGGGAATACACGGGCAGCGTGCCTCTGGATGTAGATGGCTTTGAACCCACTCCGGACGAGCCGGAGAAATAAATTTCCGTGCGTGGAAACGGCGGACTGTTTCCGCGCCTTCTCCGTTCCGTCGTTCCCGGAGAACGAACTACGGAAGGGAAATGGCCTGATGGCTCCGGAAGGGGCGGTTTCCCGGCGGGGAGGGGAAAGATGCTGTACGTTCCTCTTTCAGAAAAAGGAAAGGCGGAAGGGATTCTCCTTCCGCTCTCCGGAATTTTCTGCCCGGATGGGGCAGAGCCGTGAAAGGAAACTCAGGGTAAGGGGCGCCGCAATTCTTCAATGGCTTCCGCCATGTCTTCCCGGGTAATGATCTTGGAAATGCCTGCTTCCCCCGCCTTGGAAAGCAGGACGAAGCGGATGGCTCCTGCCCGGAATTTTTTGTCTGATGCCGTTTTATTGAGAATCAACTCCGTGTCAATGTTATCCGGGAGAACGAGGGGAAGTTCCAGAGCCTGGAGGGTGTAAAGTATCTTGTTGGCGTCGGAAGAATTCAGCCCGGCCTTTCGTTCGCTCAGGAACAGGGCGGCGCGCATGCCGAGCGCCACGGCTTCTCCATGCAGGATAGTGCCGTAGGGAACGGCGGCTTCAATGCCGTGGCCGATGGTATGGCCGAAATTGAGCAGGGCGCGGATATCCAGCGTTTCCAATTCGTCATTCTCCACGATACGGGCCTTGATTGCCACGTTCCGGGCGATCAGGTCGGGAAGCCTGGCAATAGTATTCAGGGAGAAGCCGATGGAAAGTTCCGGCCCAAGCCCTTTCAATTCATGAAGCATGGAAGCATCTTTGATAGCCGCGTGCTTGACGGCTTCCGCCAGGCCTTCCGCCAGCGTGCGGCGATCCAAAGTCACCAGCGTGGTGGGGTCGATGACGACGACGGACGGCTGATGAAAGACGCCTACGAGGTTTTTCCCCTCCGGAATATTGACGGCCGTCTTTCCTCCTACGGAACTGTCCACCTGGGCGACCACCGTCGTTGGAATCTGCATGAAGGGAATGCCCCGGTAATGAATGGCCGCGATGAAGCCGGCCAGATCCCCCACGACGCCGCCGCCCAGAGCGGCAATGCATCCGGTGCGGTCGATCCCGGCCCGGACCAGTTCGGAACACAGCTCCTGGGCCTGAAGCATATTTTTGGAAGCTTCCCCGGCATTCACTACGTGCAGGCTGGGCATGAATCCCGCGCTCTCCAGAGACTTCATGACGCGCTCCGCATAAAGCGGGGCGACGCGGCTGTCCGTGATCAGCGCAATCTTGCCGTCCAGACCGGCGCGGTAGGCAAACTCTCCGGTACGGTCCAGTGCTCCGTTTTCCACGTGGATGTCGTAGGAACGTTCACCGAGAGCAAGAGAAATGGTAGGCATGAGGCCAGTATGGGGTATTCCGGAGGGAACCTCAAACGGAAAGTGCGGATGAGGCGCAGAAGACGCATTCCCCGTTTAATGCGTTCTTGTCCTGGGCGCCAGCGGAGAAAGAGTTTCCAGGATAACGTTCAAATGCTCCGCGCGTGAGGTCGTGAAGCCGCCGTCGTCCTTCCAGATGATATTGCCGTTGCCGTCCAGAAGGACAATCGCTGTTTCCGCCTTCTTGTGAAGAGAAAGTCTGCGGCGGACAAAAGACTGGTCGTAATAGGAAATCAGGGAATTGGTCTTCATGTAAAAATCCGGGAAATCCCCCAGGGCCTGTGTAAAGGCGGGCACGTCCCCTTCAATGGGAGGCGGCTGCAGCACCAGCAAAATGCTGTACTCCACCGGGGTTGGCGTATGCTTGTACTGCTTGCGGAGGTCTTCGCAGAAGGGAAGCCACTTTTTCATGCCGTATAAGGTTTCCGGATGAAAAACAGTCAACATGATATGAAAACTTTTTGGAACGATGGGAGGCAGGGAAATATTATCTCCCATTAAATTCATGCCGTTGATATCCGGAAAACGGTAACGTCCGTTTCCTCCTCCATAAGGGTGCTCGGGATTGGGCGTTGGCAAGTGTATTTCCTGATTCTTCATGCGCAGTTAGACAAAAATCGGAGAAATAATGTTCATGCTGATGGCTGCCCAACAGGGCCTGTTTATGGGGGGACTAGAAGGTTGAGAGTAGTGACGCTATGGAGAGGGAATACAGTGTGCTTGGAAAACCAGCCTTCCTTGCAGAGGGGCGGAAGGGGCGGAAGGGGCGGAAGGGGGCTGAATTCCCCTTGGGAGGCGGGGAAGTGGGA
>Ga0209694_1000472_pt1 | contig 66225 bp, 65 predicted proteins | sample GluameincwithD2O_FD_187499 | JGI IMG/M metagenome (GOLD analysis project Ga0209694, IMG submission 187499) | Mouse cecum microbial communities from Vienna, Austria - Glucosamine amended microcosms incubated with D2O (SPAdes) (version 2) | ecosystem: Host-associated > Mammals > Digestive system >... | reverse complement strand
ACTTCATATGACAAAACAAAGATAGTTAATCTCGGGGAGACTTCGGTCTCCTTTTTTTGTTTTGTCAGTTAAAAACTTTGGCTCCGTCCTCTCTTGGGGGCGCGCCCCCAAGAGAGGACGGACAATACTCTGAAAGAGGTAATTCCTAAATCAAAATTTTGCACTTCGATTTGGAATCTTCACAAGTATGTTGCAATAGCGAAAAAGCTCCGTCTTCATCGTCTTCGGTGTCTAAACTTGTTTTCTCGTGGCTGTTTATATATTTTTGTTTAAGATTATCAAAGACGGGAGATTTCATCCGGTTATAAATTCGTTACGTTTGCTTACTATTTGATTTCTGAATGTGCGTGAAAAACGGCTTGGTTCGAAAAAATAATCCTACGGACGTAAATATGCCCTAATTTTGTGTGCAGGCGTAATGTGCATTGTAATAATGAGTTATAGACAGAGTGTCTAAGAGTGTGCATGTTTTTTGCGGAGAAAAAGCCTGTTTTTCCGCAAAAAACGGCATTTTTATTTCTAAAAGGCGGCATTTTAGACCCTCAAAGGTGGCATCTTTGGACCCTAAAGCTACGTGTTTTGAAGGTAAAAGCTACGTGTTTTACATCCGAAACATGCGTTTTTTGAAGTTCCGAGGTCATTATTTGTCATTCCGGACACGTAGAATGAAACTTTCCGGTGATGTTTTTTGCGTGACGCTATGACATCATTATTAGTTTTTTATGTGGCAAAATGTCATTTTGCGGAGTACTGGCAAGTCTTTAGCATGGCATGATTGCAGGAGAGAAGTTTCGCGTTAGCATGATTTTCATATTACATTGTAGTTTATTGATTTAGCTATACTTCTGTTTGTTTAAACACACTCGGTTTGTTTAATCAATATATAGATGAAAATGTTTGGGGCTATTCTTGTATGTCTTTTGTTGTAATTTGCTCAGTTGTTACGTAAGAACTTTTTTATAATAAATAGTTTTTGTTTATCTCTTTTTGTCTCTTTTACCTTGTATAAGGTATGTTTTATATGCAATACAGACCTTTATTATGAAAGAAAATCCGTATATTTGCATTTACTGTTTTTAATAGAATATATAATATGTTTACATCATATAGTGCGAGACCTTTCGTAAAATGGGTAGGAGGGAAGGGACAACTTCTTTCTCAACTTGAGAGGATTCTGCCGATAGAGCTTGATACAGACAGTTTTACATATGTAGAGCCGTTTGTTGGTGGTGGGGCAATGTTGTTCTTTATGCTTCAGAGATTTTCCAATATAAAGCGTGTTATCATAAACGATATAAACAAGAACTTGACGGATACTTATAAGATGATAAAAAGTTGTCCGGATGGACTTGTTCTAAAACTTAAGTATTTGGACAAAGAATATAAGGCTCTTAGAGATGAAGAATCGAGAAAAGATTTTTTCTTAATGATACGCAGCAGATTTAATGAATATGATTTGTCCGAGTTAGATAGGAGCGCATTTTTTATGTTTCTGAATAAGACATGTTTTAATGGTCTGTATCGTGAAAACTCTGCCGGCAGGTTTAACGTACCATTTGGTAAATATACTAATCCTACAATATGTAATGAAGATGTAATATATGCAGATAGTGAGCTGATGAATAAATGCGATGTCCATATTTTGAACGGTGATTTTTCTCAAACGCTTAACTATGTCAATGAACAAGACTTGTTCTTTTTTTACTTTGACCCTCCTTACCGTCCGCTAAGTTCCACAGCAAGTTTCAATTCGTATGTAAAAGAGGCATTCAATGATGCCAAGCAACGCGAGCTTGCAGATTTCTGCCGTATGATTTCGGCAAGGGACAATTGTCTATGGATGCTAAGCAACTCGGACTGTTCAGCCAAGAACCCTAAGGATTTGTTCTTTGAAAATATATATGAGGGTTTTGATATCCGGAGAGTATATGCTTCACGTTATGTCAATGCTGTGGCAAGCAAACGTGGTAAACTGACAGAACTTGTCATAAGAAATTATAGAACATCTGTAAAAACTAAAATCATACAATCTGCAATATAATTATGAATATACACACAGAAGAACAGTTTAATACCTTCTTGTCACAATTGTCTGAAACAAATGCAACATTGGGCTTTTGGACAAACTTCGAAAAGATAAAAAGAAATGTGGCAGGTATTGAAATAAAGTTGAATACATTAAATTATTTGCTTGGGAAACAAGATCTCAAAAAAGCTGTCATTGAACTTTGGAATAACGATAAAAGTGTTTTTGATGTTTTGCAGATTCTCATTGCATGTCGTAAACGTGACAGGAAAAAGGTTATTAATGCCGATGCTGAATTTGTATATCTTGAGCAATATATGGAAACATTGGATGGAGTTCTTGAGTTTATAACAGCTACAGGACTTGCCCGGATATTTCAAGATAAGAATGTAAAGAATCTTGTAGATTACGTCTTTGGAGTAGAAGTAGGCTTGGATTCAAATGCTCGTAAAAACAGAAGTGGGGATGCAATGGAAGATACCGTTGAACTTGTAATAAATGGTGCCGGGCTCAATTATCGTAAGGAGGTTAAATCTAAAGAATGGTCGGAAATTACCAATGCTTTGGGCACTGATGAAAAACGTTTTGACTTTGTTATATATACAGATGCCAAAGTTTATCTAATGGAAGTCAATTTCTATAGTGGAGGTGGTAGTAAGTTGAATGAGACAGCCCGTTCTTTTAGTGAGATAGGACCAAAAATCAATGCAGTTCCCGGATTTGAGTTTGTTTGGGTTACAGATGGAAAAGGATGGGAAAAGGCTAAGAATAAATTGCAAGAAGCATTTTATACAATTCCACGTGTGTATAATTTAACTACATTAAAAGATTTTATGGAGGAACTTAAGATAAATGTCTAAGATTATCCCCTTTTTTAAATCAACAGACAGGGCTTTCACTCTTCTTCATGGTGATAGCTTAAAGCTGTTGTCTCAGTTCAGATTTCACTTTGATATGATATTTGCCGACCCTCCCTATTTTCTGTCTGACGGGGGGATCAGTGTGCAAAGTGGAAAAATTGTATGTGTCAATAAAGGTGAATGGGATAAGAGCAGAAATCTTGATGATGTAAACGACTTTAATTACAAATGGTTATCTTTATGTCGTGACAAACTCAAAGAAAACGGAACTATTTGGATAAGCGGAACTTATCACAATATATTTTCTGTGGCAAATGCTTTGACTAAGCTTGATTTTAAGATTTTAAATGTAGTGACATGGGCAAAGACAAATCCGCCGCCAAATATTTCATGCCGGTATTTTACATACAGCACGGAGTTCATAATATGGGCTCGCAAATCACATAAATGTCCGCATTATTTCAATTATAGGCTGATGAGAGAACTGAATGAAGGAAAACAGATGACAGACGTATGGAGATTGCCAGCCATAGCACCGTGGGAGAAATCTTGTGGAAAGCATCCGACACAGAAACCGTTAGCCTTGCTTGTTCGTATAATATTAGCCTCGACAAAGCCTAATTCGTGGATACTGGATCCTTTTGCAGGTTCTTCGACAACAGGTATAGCTGCCAACCTCGTCGGGAGACGTTTTCTTGGCATAGATAATGAGCAAGTTTTTTTGGAACTTAGTCGAAATAGGAAATTTGAAATTGACGATTACAATAAATATGTGCTTTATCGTTCAAAAATAAAGGACTTGAAGAATAAGGCATTCGCTGATTGTGGATATGAGGTTAACGAAGATGAACCGTATGATTTACCTTTTTAATATGATTTGTTTTTCTGTTATATTCTATCCTTGATGAGTCTCTATTCATATAGCTGGTTTATAATAATACGGATTGTATGTGATGAGGTCACTCTTTTTATTTTGTCTGTGGTGATTTATTAATTCGCTATTTATATGATGAACCGCAAGATCATACACGTAGACATGGATGCTTTCTTCGCATCGGTGGAGCAACGCGACGACGTGTCGTTGCGCGGCAAACCGATAGCCGTGGGCTTTGACGGTCCAAGAGGTGTGGTTTCCACTGCCAGTTACGAGGCGCGGCGCTACGGCGTGCGGTCGGCAATGTCCATGGCAAAGGCAAAGAGGCTGTGTCCGGAGCTTGTCGTCGTGCCTTCGCATTATGAGCATTATAAGGAAGTGTCGAGGTGTGTGCATGATATATTCAGAGAGTATACCGATATTATAGAGCCTTTGTCGCTCGACGAGGCGTTTCTCGACGTTACCGAGAACAAGTCCGGTGCGGAGCTTGCCACTGATATTGCACGGGAGATAAGGTGTAAAATAAGGGACAGACTGGCGCTTACGGCATCGGCAGGCGTGTCGTATAACAAGTTTCTTGCCAAGGTGGCGTCGGAGGTTCGCAAGCCCGACGGTATGTTTGTGATACATCCCGACAAGGCGATGGACTTTATTGCAGGCATGAGGATAGAGGATTTCTGGGGCGTGGGTCCCAAGACGGCACGGCAGATGCACCGCATGGGGATATTTACGGGCATGCAGCTGAGGCAGTGCTCGTTGCGACATCTTACTGAAGTGTTTGGCAAACAGGGCGCCGTGTATTATGATTTTGCGCGCGGCATAGACCTTCGTCCGGTCGAGAGCATGCGCATAAGGAAGTCGGTGGGATGTGAACATACGCTGGAAGAGGACATCAGCCGCCGCTCGGCAGTGGTGATAGAGTTGTATCATGTGGTGACAGAACTGGTGGAGAGGCTCGGACATACCGGTTTCGAAGGATGCACGCTCACGCTGAAGGTCAAGTTTCATGATTTTGAACAGATAACGCGCAGTGCCACGCAGAAGAAAATTCTGAAGAGCAAGAACGACATCCTGCCGCTTGCCAAGATGCTTATGGGGCAGGTGGAGTATTCGTCTTTGCGCTCAATACGGCTTATCGGTTTGAGCGTATCCAATCCTCCGACACATGAAAGGCGTGGTGTGTGGGTTGAAGGAGAGCTGGATTTTAAGTAGACTATGAGTTTTTTGTGGTCAAGGAGTTTGATAACTGTTAACAGTATAACCTTCTGTCTTCTCCTCCTAAATTTGCTTTTATGGAATAAGTTTTGTACATTTGCAAATAATAAGAGGTAAGAAGATTATTTAAAACTAATATTTCCCAATGAAACAGACAAAGATTGTAGCTTCGATAAGCGACCGCAGGTGTAGCGTGGACTTTATACGCCAGTTGTTCCTGGCAGGTATAAACGTGGTAAGAATAAACACCGCGCACGCCACGCCGGAGGGTATAAGGACGATTATAGCCAACACTCGCAAGGTGTCAAGGCATATAGGCATACTTATAGACACAAAGGGACCGGAGGTGCGCAGTACGTATACGGAAGAGCCTATAGTGTTCAAGGCAGGAGAGAAGGTTGCCATTTGCGGAAACCCTGATGTCGACACCACGCACGATGTGGTGAATGTTACGTATGCCGACTTTGTAAAAGATGTGCACGTGGGTGATGATGTGCTCTTTGACGACGGAGAACTGGACATGAAGATTGTAGGCAAGGAAGCTGACAGGCTTATTGCCGAAGTGCAGAACGACGGCAAACTGGGGGCGCGCAAGAGTGTGAACGTGCCGGGCGAGCATATCGACCTGCCGGCACTCACGGAGAAAGACCGCAAGAATATACTGCTTGCCATAGAGGAGGACATAGACTTCATCGCGCATTCTTTTGTACGCAGCAAGAGCGATGTAATGGCTGTACAGCAGATTCTTGATGAGCACAACAGCGAGATAAAGATTATCTCGAAGATAGAGAACCAGGAAGGTGTTGACAACATCGATGAGATAATAGACGTTTCATACGGTATAATGATTGCACGTGGCGATCTCGGAATAGAGGTGCCGATAGAGTGTATACCGGGTATACAGCGCAAGATTATACGCAAGTGTATCCTTGCAAAGACACCGGTGATAGTGGCTACGCAGATGCTTCACTCGATGATAAACTATCCTCGCCCTACTCGTGCCGAGGTTACGGATATTGCCAATGCCATATACTATCGTACAGATGCGCTTATGCTGAGCGGTGAGACGGCGTCAGGCAAGTATCCTCTTGAGGCGGTGCAGACAATGGCTGCGATTGCCGAGCAGGCAGAGAACGACAAGATGCGTGAGAACGACATAGACATTCCGCTGTGTGACGACTGTGACATCAGCGAGTTTCTTGCAAAATCGGCAATAGAGTCGACTGAGCGGCTTGGAGTGAAAGGTATCATAACGGACAGCAAGACAGGCAAGACGGCACGCAACCTTTCGGCTTTCCGTGGTCCGAACCCGGTGCTGGCCATATGTTATAAGGAGAGAGTACAACGTCTGCTTGCCCTTAGCTACGGTGTGATACCGGTATATCAGCATGACAAGATAGGACCTAAAGAGCAGTTCCTTGCAGCTCTGCGCATGTTGCGCCAGAAAGGATATATAGGCATGGAGGACAAAGTTGCCCACCTGAGCGGTAGTTTCGGAGAGGGTGGGGGAACAACGTTCCTCGAAATAAACAATGTGTCGGACGTGTTCCGGCAGACATATCGATTTCACATGCCGAATGAGGAGTGATTGTTTTGAGATATAACCTGTGAAACGGAAATGAGACCAAGGCATGACAATAAGAAAACACTTGTGCACCTTGGTCTCATTTCCGTTTCACAGGTTATAGAATGCCTGCATCAGACTGTGTCTGTAGTTCTTGCTTATTTTCAGTTCATTTATGTGGGATAGCGGAGCATCGAGAATGCATCTTGATTCCTGGATTTTCTTTATACGTTCGATGTTCACAATAAAACGCTTGTGTATCTGTACGAGAGAGGGAGAGTAGTTCAGGATGATGTCGGCAGTGGAGTGTCTTCTCAGGATCTGTGTCTGTCCGTCGCAACATACCACCTCCCACAGTTTTCTTTCCTGGTTATACCGGAAATATCCAATGTCATAAAGTGTCAGGGGCTGATGCTCGTTGATGGCATTTACCACAAGTATAATTGGCGGTGTGCCGGTGTCTCTCTGCGTTACGGCATTCATGGATGCTAAAGAGCCTTTATTCCTACTGCCGTATTGAAAGCCTTTTCCCACTGACCGTTCATTCTTGCTGCGCTTTCAATGGCCTTCATCCTCATAAGCCTTTGTTCGGGAAGCATGTCGGGACGTTCGACGGCGGCATCTGCCAGCCGGACCGCACCTTTCGTGTCTCCGTTCAGCAGGGCAAGTTCGATGCGTTGCGTCTCCAGATAATAGAGAGGTATGTCAAATCCGACCTGCCGGAAGTATCGCTCAGCCTCGTCTATGAGCCTGCTTGCCTTATCGCCCATGCCGAGTTTGATATACACGTCGGCAAGGTTTGTCCGTACAAATGCGATGTCCCATTCCGCTCCGGCGCTGCCTTCGAGCATAGTCTCGGCATTCTCGAAGCAGGTACGTGCCTCTTTGTACAGTCCTTGCTGATAGTAGTCGTTGCCGCGGTTGTTGTAGTAAAAGAACTTGTCGTTCCGCGTCATGTAGGGCATGAGGCTCTTCGTACGTTCCCACCATATCTTGCTTTCCTTGAAATCCCCCATGGCGGTATATACGGAACTTATACCCATATATATAATAATGTATGTGTCGTTGTGGAGTTCGGCGGAGTCTGCCACGTTCAGCGCCTGCATGTAACTGTCGGCGCTCAGGTCGGGCTGTCCGTTCTGACGGTATATGTCGGCGATATTTGTAAGAGCCATTATGCGGTAAGGAATGTCATTGGTCAGCCCGTCCATCCTTTCCAGGGCTTTCTTGTTATAGAATATTGCCGAATCCGGAATGCCTGCCATGCTGGCATAGAATGCTCCGCGTTCCACAAGCCACTCCACCTCCAGCCGGTGCCGGGTGTGGAAATCGGAAGAAGGGGTGCGGCGCAGATAGTCGCCGGTACGGTTGTTCAGCATTAGAAACGAATCGGCTTTCATTTCTGTGAAGTAACGTTTCGCCCGCATGCACAACCACAGATAATAGGCATTGCTGTCGGTAGCCTCGCCGAGTTCTTTGCCGATAATTCGTTCTGCCGCACCGGTACGTCCTTGTCGCATTGAGTCTTGCACGCTTTGCAAAGCGTATTCCGTCAATGTCAGTTTGTTTTTCCTGCGTGGGAAGTTGCAGGATGTGAGCAATATTCCGGATAAGATGAATAATAGTAATTTAGTTGGATTATTCATAGATTATTTAATTTTTTGATACAAAAATAACCAAAAAACAATAATATATCAAAAGAATAATGGGCGAAAAAATATTGAGATATTTACAATTAATAGTGTGTATCTTTTTTTATTCCTTGTTATATGTGTATTCCTGCTTTTTGTAACAGATTATTCCCTTTTGTGCGTTTTCGTATTTAAGTTGTACTTGTATCGTCATTTAAAATGACATATTTTTGCAGATAATTATAAATAATTTAAAACAGGAAAGGATTATTATGTTGAAAGATTTATTAAAGGGTTTTGCCATGTTGTCATTTATATTCCTTTGTTCTTGCTTCCTTATCGGATGCAGTAGCAGTGATGACGGAGGAAGTGGTGATGATGGCGGCAATGAAGGTATGGAATATAAGATGAGCGACCTTGTCGGCACGTGGGAGATTGTACATACAAAGTACACCCGCAGGGAGAACGGTAAGATTACAGATACGGGTTCTGAAAATGTGGCAGACGAGCATAACAGATTTGTATTCTATGCTAATGGCAATTTTGAGTTTCTTGAATATGACGGTGGTAGTAAATGGCATCAAGACGGTAAGGGAACTTTTTACCTACGCAACGGAGTCTTTGTTTTTGAGGGCAATGACTTTGAGGATGCCCAAATATTGTCTCTCAGCAAGACAAAGTTGGTTGCTAAATATAAAGTTACGGAAGAAAAAGGCTCTTCTTTTATAGAAACCGAGTATACCGATACAATGGAAAGGATAGAGTAAAATTTTGCATAATGTATTGTTTGAACCGTGCTTAAGGTTCTTGATGAGGGTCGGCAGCTGCGGTTGTTTATGAGAGTTGCAGTATTTAGGTCAATATTCGTAGGGATTAGTGCAGAGATTGGTCTGCTGCAGCTCTTTTTACGTATATATTTATGTTCCCGTTAATTATATAATGAATCTGATAAAATGAAAACAAAGCGATTAAGTAAGGTTTCCGTGGATATGCTGCGGGTGCTTATTGTCATTTGTCTGTTGTGTCCATCCAACCACGGACATGCAAAGAAAAGACTTGTCAAGGTTATAGAACCGACATACTACCAGGTTAATAAATTTTTATTTGGAAGGATTGTAGTATTCAACAAGGAAAGTATGGGAGGAATAGTTACTTCTGAAGGAAAGGAGATACTTCCGTGCATTTCTCCCTCGGTTGTTAATGAGTATAGCGGACCTGATGGCGTGGCGTATTATTATAATAAGGAGACACGGCACGGCACGTTGATTGATATGGACGGCAACAAGGTGGCAGAACTGCCGGACGGTGTGTATTCAAATCCTATTCAGCATTTCAATAAGGGATTGCTTCATGTCTATAAACTCGAGGGAAGCAAGTTGTTGCCCACAATGAAGTGGGGTATGGCTGACACTTCAGGTAAAGTTGTAGTTTCTCCGGTATATGAGGCTATGGGCGGTGTTAGTGAAGGTCTGATAAATGTTTATCTAAACAAAAAGGGCGGATATATACAGACGGACGGAACGGTGGTTCATCAGATGATATATGATGAGGCTTATCCTTTTTACAACGGCGTTGCCAAGGTGGGACGGATAGAAAGTGGCAAGATGAAATACGGGCTTATTGACAAAGAAGGCAATATGGTCACTCCTATGGAATATGACTCCATGCAGGATGATTTCAGCGATGGTCTTAAGGCTGTGGGAAAACTGGATACAAAGAGTGGCACGTGGTCGTATGGCTTTATTGACACAAGGGGCAAGGTTGCTGTTCCGTTGAAATATTCGCAGGTAGGTACATTCAATGAAGGTTTGTGCGCCGTGAGGGACAAGGAGCATAAGTATATGGTGGCGTTTATCGATACCCGTGGAGAAAGTGTCATTCCTTATATCGATAAGTCTGATGTCGTTGGTAATGTGATGCCGAGATTTAATGACGGTGCCTGCATCCTTTATACAGCAGGGAAAGTAGGTGTAATAGACAAAGAGGGCAAGGCGATTGTGCCTTTTGAATATGATAACGGCACATTTCTCGACAAGACTCCTGACTTCTTCAACGTGAACGGTGCACAGAATAGGGTGCCCATGTTCGTAAACGACCGTGCCGTTATGATGCACAAAGGCAAGTGGGGCGTTATTGACAAGACCGGAAGGAATGTAATTCCCGCCGAATACAATCAGATTGTTGGCACAAAATCCCATTCATACTTCTTGGTAAAGCAAAATAGCAAATGGGGACTGGTTGATGCAGAGGGCAATATGTTGTTGCCTGCTGCATATCAGGCGTTGACAATCAATGAAGACGAAGCAATGGTGTGTTATAAAGAGAACAATAAGTGGGGATTTATGAGGATTGTAGATTAGATTAATACGGAGGGCGGATGTTCTAATGTGTGTCCGTCCTCTGTAAAAGATTACGATGATATGTGATAGCTTTGTATCTCATATGCGTTACGTTTGTATCTCATATGCGTTACGTTTGTATCTCATATGCGTTACGTTTGTATCTCATATGCGTTACGTTTGTATCTCATATGCGATAGCTTTCTCTACTATATAGTACAGCTTTCTCTACTATATAGTACAGCTTTCTCTACTATATAGTACAGCTTTCTCTACTATATAGTACAGCTTTCTCTACTATATAGTACAGCTTTCTCTACTATATGCTACAGATTCCTGTACTATATGCCGTAGAAATCCGTACAGCGTGTTTAAAGCTCTCATACACTTTCCGAGGGTTAACAAGAAGAATAAATTCGTCGAACATTAAATACTAATACTGTCATCGAGCGCCTTTTCGTCAATCAGATGTTCCCTCTTGACCGCCCTTATGCCGGTTCTTTGGATTTAAGGGGAGTGTTTGACAATGATGCAAATAAATATGGGCTATGTATGATAGCATGTAAATGGATACCGGACAATCAGAGTATTGATGCAATTCTAAGTTCCTGAAGAAAAAATGAAGAGTATGACACCTTTCAAGGGCTTGTCATACTCTTCATGATATTCTTGTTTTACGGTTCCGTCTTCCTCTTTTATGTAGGGATTTCGGTTTGTCCGGTTTGCATATATGTCGTTATTCCTTCACTGCGGGTATTTTCTCTACACGGCGCTGATGACGTCCGCCTTCGAACGGAACCTTGAAGAACTCGTCCATAATCTTTGCGGCTGTCTTGTTGTCTACGAAGCGTCCGGGCATAACGAGCACATTGGCATCATTGTGCTGACGTATGAGGCGTGCTATTTCCGGTTCCCATGCAACTCCGGCACGTACGCCGTTGTGCTTGTTCAGAACCATGCTTATTCCCTGTCCGCTTCCGCAGATGCCTATGCCGGGATAAACCTCGCCGCTCTCGATGCCTTCTGCAAGTGCATGACCGAAGTCGGGATAGTCGCAACTCATGTCGCTGTACGTTCCATAGTCCTTGTAGGGATAACCGTGTTCTTCGAGATACTGTATTACATACTTCTTAAGTGGGAAGCCGGCGTGATCGCAGGCTAAGCCGATAGTCTTTATTTCCATAGGTAATTAGGTTTTTGCAGTATGGACCAGCGTGTCCCGTTTCTGCGGGTTATTTGATTTAAGATGCAGGGACGGAAACGCTGTCACGTCCCTGCATTATTGTTTTTTTATTCAGCCATGAAAGCCTTTACCTGATTGTACACGTTCTCTGCCGTATATCCAAGTTTCTCGTCAAGCACCTTGTATGGTGCCGAGAAACCGAAGCTCGGCATGCCGAATACCTTTCCGTTGGCACCTACAAGACCTTCGAGTGTAACGGGAAGTCCGGCTGTCATGCCGAATATCTTGCTTCCCTTAGGCAGTATGCTTTCCTGATATTCTTTGCTCTGCGAACGGAACAGTCCTTCGCTCGGCACGCTTACAATGCGTATCTTCATGCCGTCCTTGCGCAGAAGTTCGGCTCCGGCTACGAGAGTGGCAACCTCAGAACCGTCGGCAACGAGGATTACGTCAAACTCCTCGTCAGAACCGGCAACGATATATGCACCCTTGCGTGCCTGCTCATAGTCCGTTCCGGCAGGCAGCTTCGTGATGTTCTGGCGAGAGAAGATGAGAGCCGTCGGGGTCTCCATGTTTTCCATTGCCATTGCCCAGCAAACGGTTGTCTCGTCGGCATCGGCGGGACGGAACACGCGTACGCTGTCCTTGCCGTGGTGGTTCTTCAGTTTTTCCATAAGGCGTATCTGTGCTTCCTGCTCCACCGGCTCATGGGTAGGTCCGTCTTCGCCTACACGGAATGCGTCGTGCGTCCATATAAATTTGATTGGAACTTCCATAAGAGCAGCCATGCGTACAGCCGGTTTCATGTAGTCGGAGAATACGAAGAATGTTCCGCATGCCGGAATTACACCGCCATGCAGGTACATACCGATGCACATACATGCCATTGTAAGTTCGCTTACGCCTGCCTGGAAGAACGCACCGCTGAAGTCGCCGCGTACCATTGATGTTGTCTTCTTAAGGAAACCGTCGGTCTTGTCGCTGTTGGACAGGTCGGCAGAAGAGCATATCATGTTGGGAACCTGTTCTGCCAGAACGCCGAGACATGCTGCAGAAGCAGCACGCGTTGCTGAGTTCTCTTTCTGTACGCATACGCTCCAGTCTACCTTGGGAGCATTGCCGCTGAACCATTCTTTCATCATGGCAGCCTTTTCTGGATTTGCCTTTGCCCATTCTGCTTCCGCAGCGTGGCGCTCTGCAACGATCTTCTTTAATTCTTCGGCGCGCTTTGCATAAAGCTCTGCCACCTCGGGGAATATCTGGAATGGATTGGTAGGATCGCCGCCAAGATTGTTGATTGTCTTTACATAAGCCTCGCCGCCAAGGGGAGCACCGTGTGTCTTTATGCTGCGCTCATAGCTTGAGCCGTCTTCCTTGAGTGCTCCTTTACCCATTACGGTCTTACCGATAATAAGTGTCGGGCGCGTTTCTTCTTTCTGTGCAGCTTTGAGTGCCTCACGTATCTCATCGACATCGTTTCCGTTGATTTTCAGCACGTTCCATCCCCATGCTTTATATTTTGCCTCAGTGTCCTCGTTCATTACGACACCGCACTCGGTGGAAAGCTGTATGTCGTTTGAATCGTAGAACATGATGAGGTTGTTCAGTCCGAGGTTTCCTGCCAGACGTCCTGTACCTTGAGATATTTCCTCCTGTATTCCGCCATCAGAGATATAAGCATATATCTTGTGCTGTATAATGTCGTTGCCGAGACGTGCCTGAAGGAACTTCTCTGCAACGGCTGCACCTGCTGCGAATGTATGTCCCTGCCCGAGAGGACCGGATGTATTCTCTATTCCGCGATTGATGTCACGCTCGGGATGTCCGGGAGTGGGAGAGTCCCACTGGCGGAACTGTGCCAGTTCGTCAAGCGTGAACTTTCCTTGCAGGGCAAGTGCCGAATAAAGCATGGGTGACATGTGTCCCGGGTCGAGGAAGAAGCGGTCGCGTCCTTCCCAAGAGGGATTTTCAGGATCATAAACCAGAAATTCGGAGAAGAGCACGTTTATAAAGTCCGCACCGCCCATGGCTCCGCCCGGGTGACCGGAGTTTGCTTTCTCTACCATCGATGCTGCAAGGATACGTATGTTGTCCGCAGCTCTGTTCATCAATTTCTTTTCGTTCATATCTTCTTTATATGTTTGTTTGTTCTTATTGCTTTTTGTTGTCAACAGCAGCTTGCTCTATTGCAAGTCCTGCCTTATAGTTTTCTATGTATGAATTGAAGCCTGCCACGTCTTCTTCTGTCGGTGCTATTTCCACTCCTTCAGCCCCTGCAAAGACTTTCTCGTCAAGGAAGTCGGATAGTGATTGTTGCTTGTCGTTGTTGACAAGGTATGCTGCAAGCAGTGCAATGCCCCATGCTCCGCCTTCGCCGGCTGTTTCCATTACAGAAATAGGTGAGTTCAATGCTGCTGCAAGAATGCGCTGACCGACTCCCTTTGTCTTGAACAGACCACCATGACCTGTGATACGGTCAACTGTTATCTTTTCTTCATTGAAGAGAATGTCGTTGCCCAACTTAAGCACACCTACAGAACCATAGAGATGCACGCGCATGAAGTTGGCAAGGTTGAACTTGTCGTTGGCAGAACGTACAAACAAAGGACGTCCCTCCGACAGTCCGGCTACAGGCTCTCCCGATATATAGTTATATGAGATAAGTCCTCCGCAGTCGGCATCGCCGTTGAGCGCGTTGTTGTAAAGTTTGCCGTATATCTCGTTCATGTCAACCTTTATGCCCAACAGTTCCTGATATTCTCTGAAAAGACCAACCCAGGCATTCAGGTCTGACGTGCAGTTATTGCAGTGTACCATGGCAACCGGACTGCCGTCGGGAGTAGTAACCATGTCAATCATTTCGTAGGGTTTGCTCAGTTCTTTCTCAAGGACAATCATTGAGAAAGAAGACGTTCCGGCTGAAACGTTGCCCGTGCGTTGTTTTACGGCGTTTGTGGCAACCATGCCTGTTCCTGCGTCACCTTCCGGCGGGCACAGTGGTATTCCTGCCTTAAGATTACCTGATACGTCGAGCATCTCTGCACCTTTTGCTGTAAGTGTTCCTGCATCTTCTCCTGCGACAAGCACTTCCGGCAGTATGTCATCGAGTTTCCAGTTGAAACCCTTTGGGGCAATCAGACCGTTGAATTTGCTCACCATGTCTGCCGAATAGTTTTTTGTAATCGGGTCGATTGGCAGCATTCCCGATGCGTCGCCTATTCCCAATACTTTCCGTCCGGTAAGTTTCCAGTGGATATATCCGGCAAGTGTTGTCAGATATTTGATATCCTTGACATGTTCCTCACCGTTCAATATGGCTTGGTATAGGTGAGATATGCTCCACCTTAGCGGTATGTTGTATACGAAGAGTGAAGAAAGGGCAGCGGCGGCCTCACCTGTATTGGTATTGCGCCACGTACGGAAAGGTACCAGTATGTCTTCTCCGTCACCGAAAGCCATATATCCGTGCATCATTGCACTGATGCCGATAGATGCCAGTGAGGTTATTTCTATGCCGTATTGCCTGTTTACATTGGTGCGCAGGTCGGCATAACATGCATGCAATCCTGTCCATACCGTGTCGATACTGTATGTCCACAGCCCGTCCACAAGTTGGTTTTCCCATTCGTAGCTGCCTTGTGCTATAGGCTTGTTTTCTCCGTCTATGAGCACAGCCTTTATGCGGGTAGAGCCAAACTCTATACCGAGAATGGCTTTACCTGCCTGTATTGTTGATTTTGCATCCATACACATAATGTGGAATTAAAGTAATGCTTTGTTCAACATGTAGTATACTTCGTTGAAGCGCAGTTCCTTGCGGAACTCGTCTATCTTAGTGTCTTTATTGATGAGAAGGCATTCTATGCCGGCAATCTCTGCAAAGTCCTGCCAGTATTCGTCAGTGAGATCGTATGAGAATGCACTGTGATGCGTTCCGCCGGCATAAATCCAGCATCCTGCACCTATCTCAAAGTTGGGCTGCGGTATCCATAATGCCGATGCCACCGGCAGTTTGGGCAGTGGTTTCGGTTTAATGCACTCTACATCGTTGACGATAAGGCGGAAGCGGTTGCCCATGTCCACAACAGTTGCCGTTACGCCTTTGCCTTCTTTTGATGTGAATACGAGACGCGCCGTCTGACTCTTGCGGTATCCTATACCGAGATAGTGTAGTTCAAGGCGTGGCTTTGATGCTGCAATCAGCGGACATACTTCAAGCATGTGCGACTGGAGTATGGAACTTTGCTCGCCGTTGAAGTTCAATGTATAGTCCTCAAGGAATGAACATCCGTTGGGAAGCCCCTGTGTCATTACCCATATCGTACGGTAAAGAGCTGCAGTCTTCCAGTCACCTTCTCCTCCAAATCCATATCCTTCAGCCATGAGACGCTGTGAAGCCAATCCCGGTATTTGGTCAAAGCCCATACCTGTTGCTTCTATGTCAGCATCGCCAAGGTCGTCAAAGTTTGTAGTGAAGCCTTTTGCTCCTTTTGCTTCCAGTATGGCGCGGATTGACAGTTCAGCCTTTGCCGCATTCCACACTTTGCGGTATGCTTCGGATGATTTGTCCTCCAGTTCTGCGTCGTGGTCGTACTCTTTGAAGTATGTTTCTACAAGTGCATCAACATCTTTATCTTCGATTTTATTGAAGTATTCCATTACCTCATTGAACGGGCAATAGTCTACATGATAACCCAAAACTTGTTCTGCGGCAACCTTATCTCCGTCGGTAACAGCCACGTTGTTCATCTGGTCGCCGAAGCGCAATATCAACATGTCCTGCGAGTCTGCCCATCCTGCACAGACTCTTTCCCATACAGCTATATGCTTCTGTGTGCTTTCTTCCTGCCAGTGACCTACAACCAACTTGCGGCGTACACGCATGCGTGATACGATATGACCGAACTCACGGTCGCCGTGTGCACTCTGGTTAAGGTTCATGAAATCCATGTCAATGTCGTTCCATGGTATCTCTGCATTGAACTGTGTGTGCAGATGTAGAAGCGGTTTATGAAGAATCTGCAGACCGTGTATCCACATCTTTGCCGGAGAGAACGTGTGCATCCATGTTATCACGCCCACGCACTTCTTGTCATTGTTGGCAGCAGAGAAGATGTCTACAACTTCCTTGCTGCTATTGGCAGTACCTTTATATACCACTTTTATCGGCAGATTGCCCGACTCGTTAAGTCCGTCCACCATCTTCTTAGAGTGTCCGTCCACTTGTGTCACGGCGTCGCCTCCGTAAAGAAGCTGTGCTCCGGTTACAAACCATACCTCTAAATTCTCAAATGCTTTTATCATAGTCGTATTATTTTTTTATAATTGGTATTATATAATCTTTGTTACTCTATAGTCTGCATTAGTGTTTCTTCTGTCCGTAATATGCATTAGGACCGTGTTTGCGACTGAAGTGTTTCTCTATAAGCAGTTTGTTCATTGTTGTTTCCGGATTTACGCAGAATGAGATGAATGCCATCTTTGCCACCTGTTCCATTACAACGGCATTGTAAACTGCATTGTCTGGATCCTTTCCCCATGAGAACGGACCGTGGTTCTTGACCAATACACCCGGTGTGTGTATGTAGTTCATGTTCTTGAACCTGTTTACAATTACGGTTCCTGTTTCTTTCTCATATTCAGGCATCTGCTCTTCTGTCATATCTTCCGTGCATGGAATGCAGTCGTGGAAATAGTCTGCATGTGTAGTTCCGATGTTCGGAATATCTTTTCCTGCCTGCGACCATGCCGTAGCGTATGTAGAATGTGTATGCACGATACCGCCGATTTCGGGAAATGCTTTATATAAAACAAGGTGTGTCGGAGTGTCGGATGAAGGATTTAGGTCTCCTTCCACTACTTTTCCGGTGTTCAAGTCCACAACGACCATGTCCGATGCTTTCATGTCATCGTAGCTGACACCTGATGGTTTTATTACCACAAGACCCTTTTCACGGTCTATACCCGATACGTTTCCCCATGTGAAAATCACCAGATTGTGTTTCACCAAATCGAGATTGGCACGAAATACCTTTTCTTTGAGTTCTTCTAACATAATTCTTATAGTTTAAAACACGGGTCTTCCAGATATGCGTTCTTATTGAAACGATACATGGCAGCACCACGCTTTGATGTCATTTTATCTATGAATTCGGTTTTCTCTATAAATTCTATTGTCTTTATGCGCTTGCGGAAATTACGCTTGTCTATCTCTTCTCCGAGCACCGCCTCATATACATGCTGTAATTGTGTCAGTGTGAAGAGGTCGGGGAGTAGGTTGAAACTCAGCGGTTCCGTTGATATTCTTCTGCGTAATAATGTGATGGCTTTCTTCACCATATCGTTATGGTCGGAGTACAATTGTGGCAGTTCGTTTATGCTGACCCACTCGACACCATGTTGTTTACGCAATTCCTCGTTGTAGTCATTAACGTTTATCAGTGCACAATATGCCACGGATATGACGCGTTCGCCCGGATCACGTTCTATTGCTCCGAATGCTCCAACCTGTTTCATGTATATTTCTTTCAGTCCGGTAAGTTCCAACAGTACTCTGTTTGCCGCATCGTCCAGACATTCGTCTTTCTCTACAAAACCGCCATAAAGAGACCATTCTCCACGTCCCGGATCCATATTACGTTTTCCGATGAGCAGTTTCAGCCTGTTTTCATCAAAGCCGAATATTATACAGTCTACTGCAACGTATGCTTTAGTATGTTCGCTATAATAGGTAGTCATTTTTTATATGTTAAGTCTTTGAGCTTTTTTATGTAAACCAAGAGGTGTACCTGCCTTTCGTCTCGAGGCAGATACACCTTATTTATATTATTACCACAGAATGATGTACAACAACGTAAGTATGATTATCACGCCGGCAGCACCAATGTTGAAAGCCTTGTCTGTTCTGAATATTTCGAGATCGATGGCTACAAGTTTCGGATCCTGCACCTTGTCAAGGGCATTGGAACGAAGATAGAAACCGATTGTCGCCGTCATTGCCGCAAAGAATATCATTGCTCCCTGCACGCCGTGTATGGCAAGTGTACTGTTAAAGAACGACAATACGAATATTGCGATGGATACGGCTGCAGTACAGTAGAATATCCTGCTCCAGAAAAGCTGTGTCTTTATTGTCTTTTCATCAAGAACATCTGCCTTCACTGCCTTATTGCTGTAGAGAGAGATTCCAACGAACATCACTACAAGTGCGATGAACACATATCCTGAACGTATCAGGAACGGAACTTCAGGCATTGTGAACTTGAACAGTATCGAGAACAGGAATGTTCCGAATGCCGCTGCTACTGCCGCTGCTCCCGATGCACGTTTCCAAAGAAGTCCAAGACCGAATATTACCACTACGCCCGGATATACGAATGCCGAGTATTCCTGTATGAACTGGAATGCCTGGTCTATGCCTCCCATAAGAGGATATACGGCAATAAGAGCTATGACGAGGGCGCTTACGGATGTCAGACGACCCACATTGACAAGTCTTGTTTCACTTGCGTTCTTGTTGATGAACTGCTTGTAGATATCCATGGTGAACAGTGTGGATGTAGAGTTGAACATGGAAGCAAGTGAAGAGATAACCGCTGCTGCAAGGGCGGCAAACGACAAACCTTTTACAAATGTCGGGGTGAAGTTGCGTATAAGGAACGGATAAGCATCGTCCGAACGCTCAATACCTCCGGCAAGCGTGTGGCGAAGAGCCTCGAGTGCTGCGCCGTCTCCCTGCATGATATAGAATGCACATACACCGGGAATACATACAATGAAAGGAATGAGAATCTTAAGGAATGCTGCGAATATCATACCCTTCTTTGCTTCGGAAAGTGATTTTGCAGCCAGACCTTTCTGAATGATATACTGGTTGAAGCCCCAATAGCCGAGGTTTGTAAGCCAGAGAGCACCGAATATCAGCACAATGCCCGGATTGGTAAAGAACGGATCCTCTTTCTGTATGGTTGCACCGTTCTCCACAACACCGTTAATCACAGGATACAGTTCCTCGTTTCTTGTGACAACAAGATTGAAGTGCTTGTCACCGGCTTGGTCTATGCACCAACTATATATATTCCCGAGAGCCTCCAATGCACCGCATCCCCATACTTCGGCACCGATAACGGAGAGAGCGGCATATGCCGTGATAAGACCGCCGCCCACAAGGAATGTAACCTGCATTACATCGGTCCATGCAACAGAGGCAAGACCACCGTAGATTGAATAAAGACCGGCTATGACGAAAAGCACGACAATGATTACCATTCTCACCTGATCTATCTCCATGCCGCCAAAGTTGATTATCATGTCTGTCGGCAAACCGAGGATTTGCTGTATGGCAAGTGCGCCGAGCCAAGCCACGGATGTAAGGTTTACGAATACATAAAGGAAAAGCCAAAGCATTGAGAATGCCAGTCCGACGCCCCAATTATAACGTTCGCGCAGGAACTGCGGTATAGTGAAAATCTTCTTCTCTATCATCAGTGGAAGCAGGAATTTTCCCACTACGATAAGTGTAGCCGCAGCCATAAGTTCGTATGCAGCCTGTGCTATGCCCGATGCAAATGCCGATCCCGACATTCCGATAAACTGTTCTGCTGAGATATTTGCCGCGATGAGCGATGCTCCGACTGCCCACCATGTCAGTGTGTTTCCGGCAAGGAAATAGTCGGTAGACGACTTCTCTTCTCCTTTTTTGTTACGTGAGAGGAATATACCCATACCGACAAGGATTACGATATATGCGGCAAACACGATGTAGTCCACCGCTTCAAATCCATTGTTCTGTAATGCTTCGATTACTTTCATTGTTTGTTTCTTTTTTTATAAGTTAGTATTATTATAAGGTAATAATGTTATTCCACACTGAATTTAAATACACAATGTGAGTTGTATTGCTGTCCCGGTGCAAGTATCGGCGACGGCCACTGTGTCTTATTGGGGCTGTCCGGATATTTCTGTGTTTCAAGACAGCATCCTGCCTGCTTGTCGTATGCAATGCCTTTCTTTCCTTTTACCGTTCCGTTAAGGAAGTTTCCGGTATATACCTGTATGCCGGGCTCGTTGGTATAAACCTCAAGCTTTATACCTGTTAGCGGCGAATAAAGGCTTGCCGCCACTTGAGTGTCATCACCCTTGCCGTCTTTATAAGTGTTCAGGCACCAGTTATGGTCAAATCCGTTTGCACCCTTTATCTGTGCAAATCCGAAGTTATCCACATCCTTTCCTATTGCTGTAGGCTTGCGGAAGTCCATTGGCGTGTTTTCCACTTTGGCAGTCTCGCCTGTTGTCATATATGTGGTGTCGGTAGGTGTATAGTTGTCGGCATTTACGTATAGCAGGCAGTTCTTAATGTCTTTTGTCGGGTCTCCGTTCAGGTTGAAATACGAGTGGTTTGTCATGTTTACAACCGTCTTCTTGTCTGTCGTTGCCGTATATTTTATATCAAGGCTGTTGTCGCCTTTCACAGTGTATGTAACCACAGCCGTCACGTTGCCCGGAAAGTTGTTGTCTCCGTCTTTCGAGTTCATCGTAAGCTCAAGGGTGGAGTCGTTAAGTTGTTTTGCATCATATACCTGATATTGCCAGCCGGAGGGACCGCCGTGCAGACAATGCCCGAAATTGTTGGTCGGCAGTTGTGTTGTCTTGCCGTCAATCGTTATCTGTCCGTTCTTTATACGGTTTGCATATCTGCCTATTGCAGCCCCGAAGTCGCTCGGACTGTTCACGCTGTCGGCATATTGCGCTATGTTGTCATAACCCAATACAACGTCCGTAGGCGTACCGTTCTTGTCCGGAACAACGATGGAAACCACGCGTCCGCCGAAGTTTGTTATGCACACCTCCATGTTGCCTGCATTCTTAAGCGTATATAATTTTATAGGCTTCTCATTGATTACTGTGTCAAATGCTGTCGGATTTAGTCCCGATGCCGTAGTCTTCTGAACTTTGTCGGAGCAGCTCATCGACAGTATTGCAACTGCAATTCCTGTTCCGAAAATCACTGATTTTAGGTTTTTCATATATTTGTTGGGGTTAATAAGTTATAGTTTCATAAATTGCATGTAAAGTTAATACATTTTTCTCAAACTCAAGTATAAACGTATAACGTTTTGTTACATTTGCCGAGGTTTATGTGTTTTATCGGTATTGTGTATGTCTTTTCAGAATAGTTCATGCCGTTTTTCGTATTTTGCATGCTTTTAATCGAGCATGTTTCCCATGTGGTGACTTATAAATTTATGCCTTCAAAGATACTAAAAAAATATATAACAATAAAAAAAATGCGGATTAATTGTATTTTATACGCCAAAGTAAAAGAATATCAATGGATATTGACGATAAGAAAAAGGGTGATAAAAGGCGTTAGCCTTGTTGGTGTGTGGAGAGTTTGTGAGAGATGGGAAAAGGGAGATAAAAGAAGATAAAGGGAGATAGGAGGAGATAAAGGACGATAGCCTCGTTGCTTGTTTCAAGGCTATTGTCCTTTATCTTCTGTGGCGCAAGCCACATATCTTCCTCTATCTCCCTTTATCTTCTTTTATATAAAGACTATCTCAGTCGTCTGTCAGCAAATTTTTCGTGAGCCGTCGCCTATTACCACGTCATACACCTTCAGCTGTTTGCCGTATCGGTTCATATATTTATCCTTTGCATCGGCTATGAAACTGTCGTATATTTCTTCCTTTACAAGGTTTATTGTACAGCCTCCGAAGCCTCCTCCCATGATGCGGCTGCCGGTCACACCATTGTCGTTGGCGATGCTGTTGAGATAGTCAAGCTCTTCGCATGACACCTCATAGTCTTCGCTTAGTCCGCGGTGTGTTTCGTACATTTTCTTTCCAACGGTTTCGAAGTCGTTCTCCGTAAGAGCCTTACATACTGCCTGCACACGGTCTTTCTCTCCGAGAACGAATACGGCGCGCCTCATGTCTTCCTCGCTTACAATGTCTTTTACACTTACAAGCATGTCCCAGTCGGCATCACGAAGTGTTTCCATGTTCTTTTCCGGATATCTCTGTTTCAGCGCTTCCAGCACGTTCTCGCAGCTTTTGCGGCGGTCGTTGTATGCCGACGATGCCAGTTCGTGTTTTACACCCGAGTCCAATAGCACCAGTTTGTAGCCTTTCATCTCGAACGGGAAATATTCGAACTCGTGGCTGCGGCAGTCCAGACACATCAGTTTCCCTGCCTTTCCGAATACGCTTGCAAACTGATCCATTATGCCGCACTTCACTCCGCAGTAGTTGTGTTCCGTTGCCTGTCCGGCGAGAACTATGTCCCATTTGCTTACCTTGTTGTCGCCGAAGAGGTCGTTTATGGCGTATGCGTAACAGCTTTCAAGCGCTGCAGACGATGACATGCCTGTTCCCAGCGGCACATCGCCTGCAAATGCGGTGTTGAAACCTTTCACGTCCACGCCGCGTTTCTTCATTTCCTGTACTATCCCGTAAAGATATCGTGCCCAACTTGTGCGCGGTACCGTTTCGTCGTCTACGCCGAATTCCACCTTGTCTTTAAGGTCTATGGCGTATGCCAGCACCTTTCCCGTGCCGTTGGGGCGTATCTCGCACATTATTCCTTTGTCCACCGCACCGGGAAAAACAAATCCTCCGTTATAGTCGGTGTGCTCTCCGATGAGGTTGATGCGACCCGGAGAGTGGTATATGTTTCCTGTCTTGCCGTCGAAATGTTTTATAAAACGGCTTCTTACAAATTCTATATCCATGGTCTTATGCTTATGAATTGTTTGCCTGTTGTGCTGTCATTCTGTCACTCCGAACCTGTATATCGTTGTCTGTTTGTATTGCTCTCCCGGACGTAACACCACTGTCGGGAAGTAAGGACGGTTGGGAGAATCGGGGAAGTGTTGTGCTTCGAAGCAGATACCGCTGCGTTTTGGGAACGTTGCACCGTGCTGTCCCTTGTATCCGTCTGCCCAGTTGTCTGTATACAGTTGCATGCCCGGTTCTGTAGTGTATACCTCCATTGTGCGTCCGCTTTCCGGTTCTGTGATGCGTGCGGCAAAGCTCAGTTCTCCTTCTTCGTTCTTGTTGAGCACATAACAGTGGTCATATCCGTTTCCGTTCCTTATTTGTTCGTTGTCGGCATTGATATCCCTGCCTACTGTCTTGGGCGTTCTGAAATCGAACGGAGTGTCTTTTACCATGCGTATCTCGCCTGTCGGGATACAAGTCTCGTCTATCGGAAGATAGAAGTCGGCGTTTATCTCGCATATAAGGCTGTCTATGGTCGGGGTAGGGTCTGCCGTACCGGTCAGACTGAAGAAACCGTGACTGGTAAGATTGACGATTGTCTTCTTGTTTGTCGTTGCCATATACTCTATTACAAGCTCGTTGTTGTCGTTGAAAGTATAGGCGACGGTCACTTTCAGCTCGCCCGAGAAACCTTCCTCGCCGTATGACGACACATAATTGAGTATAAGTGTCTCTTCGTTCATAAGCAGCGCGTCCCATACACGTGCGTTAAATCCCCTGTTGCCTCCGTGCAGCGAGTTTGGACCGTTGTTGACAGGCAACTGATACACTTTACCGTTCAGCTGATAACGCCCTTTGCATATACGGTTGCCGTAGCGTCCTATCAGCGTTGACAGATAAGGTTCGGGGCTGTTAACCAGCGACTGTATGTTGTCGTGGCTTTGTATCACGTTGGCATGCTTGCCGTTCTTGTCCGGAACCATTATCGCCACTATCGCGCCGCCGTAGTTGCTTATCGCAACCTCGTTGCCATTTCTGTTCTTGAGTATGTATAGGTCTGTCTGCTTTCCGTCAATGACGGTTTGAAAGTCTTCCGCTTTCAAACCGCAGAGGTTTGGAGTCTCGTTCGTATTCATAATATTTTAGAGTTTAAAGTATTTGACTTATCTGCAAAATAAGTCAAAAAAAACGAGATATACGAACGAAACAAATAAAAAACATATTGGTTTGAGTGTTAAAAACACCTAAACACAATATGTCAGAAAGTCGGCAACCACATAGCTGCTGCCGCCTACGAATATGAAATCATCGGCACCTGCATCAGCCTTTGCCGCCGTATATGCACTCTTCACGTCGGTGTGGCATGTGCCTTTCAGCCCGTGTGCCTCGCCATGCCTGCACACATCCCGCTCGTTTATAGCCCTGTGTGTCGATGCCTTTGTAAAATAATACACGGCATTGAGCGGCATAAGAGACATCACGCTGTCTATGTCCTTGTCGTCCACCATGCCGAAAACGATGCGCATCTGCCGGCATTTCTGCATCTCCAGCTGCTTGCCGAGATACATCCAGCCGCCCGTGTTGTGCCCCGTGTCGCATACCACGGTGGGGCTTTCCTGTATCTTCTGCCACCTTCCCGACAGTCCGGTGAGACTTGCCGCCTTTGCTATTCCGGTTGTTATTCTTCCGCTGTCCGTCAGTATGCCTGCGTCAAGCAGACGTTTTGCGGCGCAGAGCACCGTGGCAGTGTTCTTTGTCTGATATATTCCGCCAAGCTCTCCCTCTATTTTTCCATACCGTTTTGTCGTGTATGACATGCCGCCGGCTGCCTGCGGCTCGGCGGATACAATTTCCTTTTCGTCTTCCGCAAAGTATATCGGTGCCTGCTCTTGATGTGCCTTTGCCGTGAAAACCGCCCTTGTCTCGTCGGTATGTTCTCCTATTACCACGGGGGTGTGCGGCTTTATTATGCCTGCTTTCTCCGATGCGATCTTTGCAAGTGTGTCTCCGAGAAACTGTGTGTGGTCGAGACTGATGTTTGTTATGACCGACAGAACCGGACTGATGATGTTCGTGCAGTCCAGTCTTCCGCCCAGTCCCACCTCTATAACGGCTATGTCGACACGGCGATCTGCAAAGTATTTGAAGGCGAGGGCTGTGGTAAGTTCAAAGAAACTGGGGTGCAACGGCTCGAAAAACGGGCGTTCGCTTTCGACAAAACGCACCACGTAATCCTCGCTTACGGGGACACCGTTCACCTTTATACGTTCGCGGAAACTTACGAGATGCGGCGATGTGTACAGTCCCACGCGGTATCCTTCAGCCTGCAGCATGGCGGCAAGGGTGTGCGAGCACGAGCCTTTGCCGTTTGTTCCGGCAACGTGTATTGTGCGGAACTGCCTGTGCGGATGTCCGAAGTGCCTGTCTAAGGCGTGCGTGTTTGCCAGTCCCTCCTTATAAGCGACAGCGCCCACCTTGTGAAACATGGGGACGCTGTCGTATAGATATCGGATTGTCTCTTCGTAAGTCATAAGACTTTCCTTGATGTCTTAGTTGAAGTAATTCTTGAATTTCTGGAAGATTGTCTGTTTTGTAGACACGTCTCCCTCGAAGTTGTCGCTCTTCTGCATCTTCTCAAGGGCTTGTTTCTCGTCCTTGCTCAGTGTCTTCGGCACGTATATGCTGATGTTCACCACAAGGTCGCCCATGCCTCTTCCATAGCCCTGTACGGCAGGAAGTCCCTTGCCGCGCAGTCTGAGTGTCTTTCCCGGCTGTGTTCCCGGCTCTATCTTTATGCGCACCTTGTGCCCGTCGATGGTCGGAATCTCAACGTTTCCGCCCAACGCCGCCGTTGGGAAACTCAGCAGCAGATTATATATAAGGTTGTTGCCGTCGCGCACGAATGTGTCGTTTGGCTCCTCTTCTATATATACCTGTATGTTGCCGGGAATGCCGTTGTGCTTTCCGGCGTTGCCTTTTCCGGGAACGTTTACCACCATTCCTTCCTCAACTCCTGCCGGAATGTTTATCTCCACGACTTCTTCTCCCTTTACAACACCGCTTCCGCCGCACTCATGACACTTGTTCTTTATGACCTTTCCCTCGCCTCCGCAGGTAGGGCAGACGCTCTGTGTCTGCATCATTCCGAACAGGCTCTGCGTGGTTCGCGTCACAACTCCGCTGCCATGACATGTCGGACATGTCTCTGTTCCGCTGCCTGCTTCGGCACCGCTGCCGTGACAATGGCTGCACTGTATGTCTTTCTTTACCTTGAACTTCTTGGTTACTCCCGTAGAAATCTCGTTTAACGAGAGGCGTACTTTCAGTCTAAGGTCAGACCCGCGGTGCTGTGTGGGGCGATGCTGACCGCCTCCGCCAAAGCCTCCGAAGCCTCCGCGTCCGCCGAAAACGTCGCCGAACATGGAGAAAATGTCGTCCATGCTGAAGCCTCCCGCACTGCTGAAGCCTCCGAAACCGCCTGCTCCCGCCGGACCGTTGAAGCCGAACTGGTCGTATTGCTGGCGTTTCTGCGGGTCGTGAAGCACGTCGTATGCCTCGGCCGCCTCCTTGAACTTAGCCTCAGCCTCCTTGTTGTCGGGGTTGCGGTCGGGGTGATACTTGATGGCTATCTTGCGATACGCCTTCTTTATTTCGTCTTCAGAAGCGTTCTTGTCTACACCAAGCACTTCATAGTAATCTCTCTTCTCAGCCATTATTATATGTAATCTTAGCTTTTAATCGTTCACTTCTAACTCTCTTCTTACTGACCTACTGCCACTTTGGCATGTCTGATGACCTTGTCGTTCAACGTGTATCCGGTCTGTACGCAGTCGAGAACTTTGCCTTTCTTGTCGTCGCCCATGCCCGGAACCATTGCTATAGCCTCGTGGAAGTCGGTGCTGAAGTCGGCGTCGGCAGTGTCTATCTTCTTCACTCCCAAGCCCTCCAGTGTCTTTAAAAACTTCTGCTGTATCAGCTCCATGCCTTCTTTCAGCACGGCAGGGTCGTCTGTTTTGGCAGAGTTTTCCATGGCGCGCTCCATATCGTCGAGTATGGGAAGAATGGCTGTGACAGCCTTTTCCGAACCGTTGAGTATCAGTTCTGTCTTCTCTTTCAGCGTTCTTTTGCGATAGTTGTCAAACTCTGCGACCGAGCGGAGATACTTGTCCTTCAGTGATGCTATCTCCTCTTCGGCTTTTTCAAGCGGAGTCTTCTCCTCTTCCTGCTCCTGTTCCGCGTCGTTTGTCGCGTCGCCTTCCGCCTTGTCGGCATCCTCCCGGTCGGCTGTTGCGCCGTTGTCGGTGCCGTTTATGTTCTCTTCCTCATTGCAGCCGTTGTTAACAGCCTCGTTGTTTTCTTCTATTTTAAAGTCCTTGTCCTTGCTCATAAGATTTGATATGTTTTTACAAACGGTCTAACAAAAACCTTGCCAATATTGTGTTTTATGCAATTATTCGTACATTTTGGCACGTTGTGCCTTCAACTGCTCGTCGTAAATGTAATCGTCATACTGCATCAGCTTGTCTATCGTGCCCTTCGGTGTAAGTTCGATGATGCGGTTTGCCACGGTCTGTATGAACTCGTGGTCGTGGCTGCTGAATAGTACGTTGCCCTTGAAGCCCACAAGATTGTTGTTGAAAGCCTGTATGCTTTCAAGGTCGAGGTGGTTGGTAGGCGTGTCAAGGATGATGCAGTTGGCGTTTTTCAACTGCATGCGTGCAATCATACAACGCATCTTTTCGCCTCCGCTCAATACGTTTACCTTCTTCAATACCTCTTCGCCGCTGAAGAGCATGCGACCGAGATAGCCTTTCATCTGCACCTCGTTGCCCGCACCGAACTGGCTGAGCCAGTCTACAAGGTTCATGTCGCTGTCGAAGAACTCGGTGTTGTCAAGCGGCAGATAGGCTGTTGTTATCGTCACGCCCCACTTGTATGTGCCGGCGTCTGCCTGCCTGTTGCCGTTTATTATCTCGAAAAGGGCGGTCATCGCCTTGGGGTTGTGGCTGAGGAAAACCACCTTTTCGCCTTTCTCCACATTGAAGTTTACGTTGTCGAAGAGCACCGTGCCGTCGGTGTCCACCGCTTTCAGTCCTTCAACCTCGAGTATCTGGTTGCCCGGCTCGCGTTCCATCTGGAATATTATTCCCGGATATTTCCTCGACGACGGGCGTATCTCCTCCACGTTCAGTTTCTCAAGCATCTTCTTGCGGCTTGTTGTCTGCTTGCTCTTTGCCACATTGGCAGAGAAACGGCGTATGAACTCTTCAAGTTCCTTGCGCTTTTCCTCGGCTTTCTGACGCTGGTTCTGTGCCTGGCGCAGGGCAAGTTGCGAACTCTCGTACCAGAACGAGTAGTTGCCGGAGAACACTGTCACCTTGCCGAAGTCGATATCCACGGTCTGTGTGCTCACGGCATCAAGGAAGTGACGGTCGTGGCTCACGACAAGCACTGTCTGTTCTACGTTGCTGAGATATGTTTCAAGCCATTGCACGGTGTCAAGGTCAAGGTCGTTGGTAGGCTCGTCAAGCAAAAGGTTGTCCGGATTGCCAAAGAGAGCCTTCGCAAGCATCACGCGAACCTTCTCGCTGTTCGACAGTTCGCTCATCTGTTTGTAGTGCATGTCTTCCTTTATGCCGAGGTTCGACAGCATTTGTGCCGCGTCGCTCTCGGCGTTCCAGCCGTCCATCTCGGCAAACTTAAGTTCAAGGTCTGCCGCGCGGTTGCCTTCAGCCTCGGTCATCTCGTCTTTAGAGTAAAGAGCTTCGCGCTCTTTCATGTTTTCCCACAGGGGCTGATGTCCCATCAGCACGGTGTCGAGCACGTTGAATGCGTCGTATTTGAAGTGGTCCTGGTCCAATACCGACAGACGCTCGCCCGGTCCGAGTTCCACGGTGCCCTTGTTGGGCTCCAGTTCTCCGCTTATGGCTTTAAGCAGTGTTGACTTTCCGGCGCCGTTTGCGCCTATCACTCCGTAGATGTTACCGTTGGTGAACTTGATGTTTACGTCTTTGTAAAGCACCCTCTTACCGAATTGGATTGCAAGATTGGAAACTGTTATCATTGTATCTTATACCTTATATATATTAAAAAACGGCTGCAAAAGTACTAATTTTATTTGATGTGCACAAATAAAACCGTACATAACAACGATTTATGCTTCATGGCGTGATGAATATAAATGTACCGTAGAGGGTGCTTATAATGGCTGACGCACGTCTTTGGATGTGCACTTGCGATGACAATATGATACGTTATCGGGTTTGAATGATAGCAAAGTGTCAATACAAAAACGCTCCTCTTTTTTGTCAAACGAGATGTTGAAAAGGTCGTTGACACTCGTTTTGCTTGCCGAAAGGGCACCTTTTGTGATGTGAAATGCCGTGTTTAAGACTCTGAAATGCCGTGTTTCAGGGTGCAATATGCGGCACTTGGCATCACAAACCATGCTGTTTTAGCCACAAAAGTGGCGTACTTTCCTATGGAATTTGGCGTATTTACGTATTTTATCTCCATGATTTATTGCACAGATATGCCGTAAAATGCATAACATATTGATACAGAATATTTTACTGTTGCACGTGGATTTTCGCCGTCTTTGCGTTTTGAGACTTTTATTTTAAACACTCCGCCTTATTTAAGGGTTATGGAAAATCAAAGTGAAAGCCAAAAGTTGAAAATCGTGACACCGTGATTTGTCTTGTTATAACAGCCGCATGCACACGTAAAACGGAATTATATGTACCGTATACCATATGGCATCGTCTCTCTGTCAAATGCACCGAATATGTCGCTTTAATTTGGTATGTTCGCCAATTAGGCGTATATTTGCACACGAATTAAACGATATGTTGTCGATGAAGAACAATTATAACAGTCAGGAACAATATGCTCATTACACCGTTAATGAGGAAAAGCCGCTGCTCGAGTGGCTGCTTTCCAACATAAACAGTGAGAGCAGAAGCAAGATAAAAGCCACACTTCAGGGCAAGGGAATAAAGGTTAACGGCAAAGTTGTCACGCAGTTCGACTATCCTTTGCAGCCGGGCATGAAGGTATCCGTAAGCAAGACCAAGCGGAACAATGACACATTGAAGAGCCGTTATGTCAAGATTGTATACGAAGACCGCTACCTTGTGGTGGTGGAGAAGAATGTCGGTATACTCTCAATGGCTGCCGGAGGGCGCTCGCTCAACGTGAAAGCCGTGCTCGACGACTATTTTCGCAAGACGCGTCAGCGCTGCACCGCCCATGTTGTTCACCGTCTTGACCGCGACACCAGCGGACTGATGATCTATGCAAAGGACATCGAGACGGAGCAGATACTCGAACACAACTGGCACGACATAGTGTACGACCGCCGTTATGTGGCTGTGGTAAGCGGCGAAATGGAAGAGGACGGCGGCACCATTGCCAACTGGCTGAAGGACAACAAGGCGTATGTGACATACTCATCGCCCGTGGACAACGGCGGAAAGTATGCCGTGACACATTTCCATACGCTGGCAAGAACCACGGAACACAGTCTTGTGGAATACTGTCTGGAGACGGGACGCAAGAACCAGATACGCGTACACTCGGCGGATATGGGGCATCCCGTGTGCGGAGACGTGAAGTATGGTAACGGCGACGACCCTCTTCACCGCCTGTGCCTACATGCTTACGTGCTGTGTTTCTGGCACCCCGTTACGCGCGAACGAATGGAGTTTGAGACGATGATACCGGCGCAGTTCCGCCATCTGTTCAAGTAAAAAGGATGTAATTTGTATATATGGAAAACTTCGGATACTACATATTCTGCCTCATAGCATTTATCGTTGCCTTCTTCATCGTTAAGAAAGTGGCAGGTTGTCTTATAAAGACGATAGTGCTTGCAGTAATCATTGCGGTGCTTGCCGCCGTATATTATATGTATATAAGGCAGTAGGATAGGGGAGAGAATTGTATTAAAAAGTATAGTTCTATACCTATATAATAGGTGATACGGTCATTTAATTGGGTATATGAGGCTGTGTCAAAATTCAACAGTTGCTGCTTGTAGGGACATATTCTTGTATTTGTCCGCCCGTAACAGTCTTAAAATCAGTGGTTATATACCGGACAAATACAAGAATATGTCTCTACAAGAGGACGATTACTTATTTTGACACAGCCCCATATGCCTTTTATTTGTTCTTCGTAAGACTATCGTATAGCCTGTCGAAAACCTTTCTCAGTTCCGCAGAATTGTTGATATATTCTCTTATTCTCTTAAGGTTTCTCTCGTTTTCCGCACCCGGTATCCATAGCTTTATGTATCCGTTGGTGGAGTATTTGTTATCGAGATGCTCTCTGAAACGTGCCCATTGCCCTTCCTTGTCCTTCTCCGGATAGTGGTCGATGCCGAACTCTATGGTTCTTGTGAATACAATTTCCGGTTCAAGGTCGCGGTCTGCCTCAGCCACAATCTTGCCGTATATGCTGCGCGGAGCATGCGATGCCGATGCCCGATGGTCTTCAACCGCCTCTTTCATTATCTTTATCTGATCTGCCGAGAACCACTTGCGCAGCCTTATATCCGCTGCAAGTATCTTGCCACTCGTTATGTGATGTATGGCACGCGGTCCCTCCAATCCCAGGTCGTGGTATGCAGCCGTGGCGTATGCCATGTTTATGTCAGCCCCGATGTGCCTTGCCAGCGCCAGCGAACGGTTTATTACGCGTGTGGCATGAGTAAGGTTGTGTGCTTTGTCAAACGAGGTATAGCGTGGCAGTATGTCTGTTTCTATGAACTCCATGAGATCCAGACTTACGTTATTGTCTATCATATAAAACGTGTAATTTTTTGCAAATATACGATATAATGTTTACTTTTGCAAGAGTTTTAATGTCCTATAGCATGCTGCGGCAATATGTTTAATGATAAAAAATGGAGCACAATATGGAAGAAAAGACGATAAAGCCAAATTCGTTAAAGGCATGGTGGCTTGCCGCGCGTCCGAAAACGCTTTCCGGAGCAGCCGTTCCTGTGATGATAGGCGTTGCCCTTGCCTATGCGGACAGGGCGCTTTATGGCTTCAATATCGTGCCGGCGCTGCTGTGCTTTCTGTTTGCTTTTCTCATGCAGATAGACGCAAACTTCATCAACGACTGTTTCGACTACATTAACGGAAACGATGATGAGACACGCTTGGGACCCAAACGTGCCTGTGCACAAGGGTGGATAAAGGTGGAAAACATGAGATATGCCATAGCCGTGACGACGTTTCTTGCGTGCATGGCTGGCTTTCCGTTGATTATCTATGGGGGCACCGAGATGATACTTATTGGTGTCTTTTGTGTAATTTTCTGTTTCCTATATACCACACACCTTTCTTATATCGGTATGGGAGACGTGCTTGTAGTGCTTTTCTTCGGTATTGTGCCGGTTTGCGCAACATACTATCTGCAGACCGGAACGGTTACTTCTTCCGTGTTTGTTGTATCGCTTGCATGCGGTTTTGTGATAGATACCCTGCTGTTGGTAAACAACTATCGTGACATTGACAACGACCGCCGTGCGGGCAAATGCACGCTTGTCGTACGTCTCGGGGCAGCTGCCGGTCGCCGCATGTATCTTTATGTCGGTGTCGGCGCGTGTGTCTTGGGGGCTTGTTTCCTTTTTACCGGACACCCGTTTGCGTTTGCTCTCCCGCTGATATATCTCGTTTTGCATGTTGTTACATACCGCAAAATGGTGCGTATAGACAAGGGGAGCGGTCTTAACGCCGTGCTTGGAGACACAGCCCGGAATATGTTTGTCTACGGGTTGCTCGTTTCTGTTGGTCTGTTATTATAAAGAATAAAGGAGTATAAATGATTTTAAGAAAGATTGTTTTTGTCTTATTGGCATTTGTTCCGGCTCTTCCGCTTTTGGCGGACGGCGCCGACAGTGAGCGCGACCATGTGGTGGTGACGCTCAGTGACGGTACCTCGGTCGAGGGATATATAAGGCAGTATTGGTTTGACGGCAAGATGTTCAGCAAGTCAAACCGCAAGTTCAAGATGTCTTCCACGCCTTCCGGCAGTGACATAAAGGAGTATACGGCAGATGATGTGAAAAGCGTCGAGTTCCTGAAACGTGGCGAGAACGGTGCTTATTATCCCCGTCTGGAGTCACGTCTTGTTGCCAACCCTTCCACGTTCAAGCCCGGAAAGGTAAGGCGCCAGTTTGTCTATGCGGAGGCACATACCGCTGCCGGGACAATATACTGGTGGAACGGCTACGACTCGCAGCGCATGCAGCTGGGGCAGATAGGCATCTCTACGATTTACGGAGTGTGCCTTTCGGGTGATGATGTGATAATTCCTTTTATGACGGGGAATGTCATCAGTCTCAATGCCATGCGCATTTTGTACAAGAAGAAGGACCCTGCATTTGTCGATTACGTGGACAAGAAGATACTGAAAGGTGGCAGAAAGATGTGGGATGCCATAGCTGCAGACCCCTCGTTGTTTCTTGATATATGTGCGGGATACGGCAAGTGAGGTTGTAAGGCAGTATTTATTGTGTGCCGGACGGAATGTTTCCGGTGTAGGGATTGATATGTATTTAAAAACAGTTTAATATAAATAAAACAGCAATGAGAAGTAGAACAGCAACCTGGTTTGAGTGTAAGATACGTTATGAGAAGACAATGGAAGACGGTATGCAGAAGAAAGTGACCGAGCTTTACACTGTCGATGCACTCAGTTTTACCGAGGCGGAGGCAAGTATAATAGAGGAAATGTCCTCTTATATAAGTGGTGAGTTTGAGGTTAAGGACATCAAGAAGGCTGCATACGGCGAGGTGTTCTTCAGCGAGTCGCCGTCTGCCGACCGCTGGTATAAGGCAAAACTCCAGTTTATAACTATCGATGAGAAGACCGAAAAGGAGAAGCGTTCAAACGTAAACTACCTTGTTCATGCCGCAACGCTTGAGGATGCGGTGAAGAACATCAACGAGGTTATGGGCACAACGCTCATAGACTATGTCATCGCTTCTGTGGCAGAGACACAGATAATGGACGTTTATGAGCATAAGAACGCCCTGAAGAAGAAAGAGACCGACGACCGCCCTGAATATGAACAGGATGAACCTGCACAGGGGGCAGAGGCATGATGGCTACCGATATAGCTGATAATCTGCGCCGTGTCGCTGCCGGTCTGCCCGAGGGAGTTGCCCTTGTGGCTGTCAGCAAGTATCATTCCGCGGAGCATATAGAGGAAGCCTACGCCTGCGGGCAGCGTGTTTTCGGCGAAAGCCATGTGCAGGAGCTGGAAAAGAAGCATGTTTCTCTGCCGCAGGACATACAGTGGCACTTCATAGGACACTTGCAGACAAACAAGGTGAAGTATATTGCGCCATACGTGTCGATGATAGATGCGGTGGACTCGTATAAACTTTTGAAGGAAATAGACAAGCATGCCGCGCGGCATGAACGGACCATTGACGTGCTTCTTGAGCTGCATGTGGCGGAAGAAGATACGAAGTACGGTTTCTCGCCCGATGCCTGTCGTGAGATGCTTGCGGCAGGGGAGTGGCGCCAATTGGAGCATGTCAGGATATGCGGACTTATGACTATGGCGTCCAATGTGGATGATGAAGAGCAGATTGCGCGTGAGTTCACAGTGGCGGCAGACCTCTTTGACGAGTTGAAAGGAATGTATTTTGCCGATGCCGATTACTTCTGCGAGCGTTCGTGGGGCATGAGCGACGATTACAATATTGCCATAAAATGCCGCAGTACGATGATTCGTGTCGGCACGGGGATATTCGGTCCGCGAGAGTATTGATACCTTTTATAATATGATATAAAGACAAACGTCTTTATATAAAAAGGAGATAGAGGGAGATATTAGTAGATAAAGGAAGATAAAAGACGTATGTCTTGTTACTTATTATAAGACAGTTGTCATCTATCTTCCGCGGCTTTAGCCGCTAACTTCTACTATCTCCCTCTATCTCCTTATTTTAATTTCCTTGTCAGTTGTTGTCCTTTATCATGTCGCAGCATATTATCTCACGACTATCTTCTTGCCGTTTCGGATGTATATGCCCTTTTTCAGACCGTTATTGTCCGTCCCGACATACCGTCCGTCGACGGAGAATATGCGCTTGTCGATGTCCTTCTGCTCGGATACAGTCGGCTTGTCTATGCCAGTAGGGTCGCCTGCCTCAATGAAATCGAACGTCACCACGCCCGTTTCTGTATTCTCCTTTATGTTCAGAAGAGGCTTGTTTAGCGGTTGTGAAGTATATACGAGCGGTTTTACCGGAGCCTCGTCAGTGAGCGATGTCACGTTTTTTGTGCCGGGGAACGGGTCGGCTTCCATGCTCGTCTTGTATAAAGTGGCGGCGGAAACATCCTTGGTAGCCTCGGCTGTGGCACTTGCCTGTGTCATGAGTCTGCCGTCTGCCGGTATGATTGTCATTCTCGGGTGTCCGAGAGTGTTGTTTACGCTGTTGTAAGAGATGTTGAACGCGTTTGCGTCGTAGTCCACATGAAACACCAGCATGCCGTGTCCCAACTGCTGACTGTTCCAGCCTTCCTTCTGTATATTCTGCACGATGAGATATTCATTGCCCGTCTTGTCGTTATCGTTCATTATGCGGTAAGCCTTTCCGCCATTGTCAATAGTGCTGAGACTTACGCTCCCTTTGTTTTCGAGGGTGCCTATCTCAAACCATCCGAATGCCTCTCTTTCCCAAGCCGTATATGCCGTCGGGACACGTCCGTTGGCAGTATATGTGCCGCCGTCCATGATGCTCCAGTATTCAAGCTGCTGGTTGTCTGCATTCTGACACACTTTATTTGTTGCATAAAGATCGGGCATTCCCATCGTGTGTGAGAACTCATGGCAGAACAGTCCGATGCCGTTAATTCTCGTATAGTCTTTAGCCGGGGTGTCGCTAAGCTCGTTGCTTACCCCATAGCGGTATATCTTTTTGTTGTCGTATGTGCCGCTGAAACTTCCCGAACCTGACTTGGGCCATATACAATCGCTGCTGTTGCCTGTTATACTTTGTGCATATCCGGCATATATTATATATATAAGGTCAACGTAACCGTCTCCGTCTGCATCATAGTCGCTGAAGTCCACAAGTCCGTCTGCCGCCTTGCAGACATCCGGAATGAGCCTGTCCATACGGTCGGTTCTGTTATTTGTGTCCTCTCCGTAGTAAGCCAACGGATTGTCAAGCTTCACCGGTCCGTACACATCGAACTGCGGTTCGAACTGTCCGAAGCTCATGTCCTTGAAGTATTTCCTTACACTTCCGTAGTTCTTATGATTGAAGTTGCCATAGTCTTTCAGTTCTCCTTCGGCGTTAAGATACTCATTAAACGCCTCTTTAGGCGAATTTATTTTGAAAGGTGTGTCGCTGAACTCGGCGAGAATCACCAGCGTGCGCGGTTTGCCGGTGTGCGGAAACAGTCTTGTTCCGCCTTGTATAGGCTCTCTCATCACACGCGCTTTCTTTTTCAATACATCCGCCTTTTTGTAGAACATCTCCCTGTTCTGTTTTTCTATCAGTCTTGTTTCCACGGTGCTGCGCATCTCTTTGTTGTGCGCAAGCTGCCCGGTGGACATCCTTTCGTCCTTCTCGTCGATGGCTGCGATGTAGAAACTTGTACCGATTTGATGCAATATCACACCGTCAACGGTTGTGTAATAGTGAAAGTCCTCATCACCGTGACATATCACGGTGAGCTGCGTTCCGTCGCTCTGTGTCACCGTTACAGGCAGACTGTGAGCCTTTGCCGCACGTCCGCAGATGACATACAGTGATAATAAGATAAATAAAGTAAATCTTTTCATCTCGTGTTTTATTTTATTTATTGTTTGTTCTTGTCAAAATAGTATTGTCCTTTATTCTTTGTTCTGCCGCCAAATTCGATGGCGTGTACTGGACAATGGTGATAACAGCTAAGACATGTAAGGCACAAACCGTTGTGCCGCCACTCGGGCATAAGCCCCTTTCCGCCTTTTATGTCGCCTACCGGACACACCCCGGCACAGGTTCCGCATTCAATACATCGTCGTGTGTCCACGCGGAAAGGCTTGTCGGTGATGAGAAAATTGGTGAAGAAACCGCCTATGACCCTGCTGTTGATGCGGGGCCAACGCCCGATGTCAAGATGTTCAAAACCACTCCTTCTATATAATATATAAGGTGTATATTCCTCCAGCTCCTTTGCCGCCAGCTCTTTCTTCTGCCGTTCTTTCTCCGGAGTGTCCACGTCCATGAACGGCAGACCCACATACGACTCGGGCATTATCAGCGAGAAAGCACTGTCTATTTTTATGCCTTTCTTTTTCAGATCGGCACGCAGAATGTCTATTGTCTCGCCTATATTGTCGCCTGCCGTGCATAAGGCATAGCAGAAATGTCCGTCGGGATTGACGATATTAAGGTCTTCAATGAACCTGCGGACAAGCACCGGCGGTCGCCAGCCGTGCACCGGAAAGCAGAAACCGATGCGTTCGTCCTTGTCGAGTGTATATGTATTGTTACCCTTAATGGCATCCGCAATGTTCACCATTCTGTCGCCGGTGGCATCGCATATATAGCTTGCCGCCCAGTGTGTATTGCCTGTTCCGGATAAATAAAATATCATGTTGCAAAAGTAATGCTAATTTTCGGATAATCAAAAAAATATCTCTGTTTCAGTGATAAATGTCAATATTTCAATTATCTTTGTATCAGGATAAGCTTTTTCCGTCATTTCAGGCAGTTCCGTCCGCGACAGGCAGGTGTTATCCATGTAACCTACATTAATAATCCGGCTATGAAAACAAACGGAAAGTTGCAGCTTTTTCCTATTCTCCGCATAACCTTGTTCTTTGCACTTGGCATCATGACAAGCGACCGTTGCATGGAGCTTGCAGCATCTTGGATGTGGATAGCCGCTGCCTTTTGCTCTCTTTGCATCTCCGTTCTGCTGTTCCGTCATGCCGTGTGGCAGACATTCTTCATCTTCGTATCGAGCTTTTTCGCAGGCGGCAGCATGCTTTCGGTACGCCTTTTTACACAAGACTGTGGTTTCAATGCGGGCAATACGTGCTACCGCGCTGTGGTTGCAAGCGCTCCTGTTGCGAGAGGAAAGGTGGTGAGATGCGACATTCTTGTTACAAGCATGCCGCGCCCGATAAAGCTGAAGGCAAACATTCTGCGCGATGCCGATGCCTGTTCGCTGCGTGTCGGAGACGGTATCGTGGCATCGTCTGTCATCGAGAAACCTCGTAACTATGCCGGTGCGACGTTCGACTATGCCCGCTATTTGGTGCATCACGGATATTCGGGACAGACTTTCATATACAAGACCGGATGGCAACGGGCGCATGCCGATATCGGGAAACTTTCGTTCATAGACCGTGCACGGCTCATTGCCTTGAAATACAGAGCGCGCCTGCTCCTGCGTTACAGGCAGCTCGGACTTGACGGTGACGTGCTTGCCGTGGTGTCGGCAATGACACTCGGGGCAAAGGAAGACATGTCCCAAGAGTTGCGCGAGCACTATTCTGCGGCAGGAGCCTCCCACATCCTTGCCCTTTCAGGTTTGCATATAGGTATAATATATGCCATATTGTCATGCCTGTTCGTATGGCACCGCTTCCGTGCTTCGGGTCATCTGCTGGTGCTGTCTGCCGTATGGGTGTATGTGTTTGTTACGGGCATGCCGCCGTCGGCAATACGTTCCGCCGTTATGGTTACCATATATGCCCTTGCCGTTATATCCTCTCGCGAACGCATGTCGCTCAATGCTCTCTCAGCCGCAGCCCTCATTATGCTTGCCGTCTGCCCGTCGGATCTTTTCGATTTGGGCTTTCAGATGTCTTTCATGGCAGTCTTTTTTATCCTTGTCTTTTATGGTCGTATATATAATAATGTGCCGGTCGGATGGCGCAGTAATGCCTTTACACGGCGTTTGTGGCAGATGACGGCAGTCTCCGTTGCGGCACAGGCAGGCGTGGCACCGCTTGTGATGCTTTGTTTCGGGCGTATCTCCATATACTTCCTTCTTGCCAATTTTATTGTCGTTCCTATCGCCACAGTCGTTCTCTACGGTGCCATGTTGCTGTTTGTCGTGCCGTTTGTCCCGGTGGTGCAGCATTTTGCAGTCGGTGTATTGTCTTTTGTGGTTTCTTTTATGAACACCGCCGTCGAACGCTTGTCGGCACTTCCCGGAGGCGACATATCTGATATAAGCATACAGCCGGTGCAGGTTTGGATGATATATGCACTTGTCTTTGCTGTTTACGGTTTGTTGCGCATTGTCCGAAAAGTTGTGATTTTCGGCAGACACAGCGGCTGTTGAGAACCGTTTATACGCCCCGTTAGTGTCGCTTTTTAAAGTCTTGATAATCAGAATGATACCTTTTACGCTCCAATATGCCGTCTTTCAGCTTCTAAAAGGGCACCTTTGGGAGTCTGAAAGGTACCCTTTTGGAAGCCGAAAGGTGGCATATCAGAAAACAGGGGATGTCATCCTGACATTTGTCTTCTATCTCCTCTTATCTCCCCATATCTTCATTTATCTCCTTTTCACCTATCTCGTTGTTCGTAAAATAATGCAAAATATATCTGTTTTGGTGTGATGTTTCACAAAATAGCAGTACCTTTGGAGAATAATAACATATATATACGTTTAATATTGAACAGCTATTTATGCACACAAGACAGGAGAAAATGGAAGCTTTCGGGCGCCTGCTGGATGTTCTCGATGAGTTGCGTGAGAAGTGTCCGTGGGACAAGAAACAGACGAACGAAAGCCTGAGACCCAATACGATAGAGGAGACTTACGAGCTGTGCGACGCCCTTTCCCGTAATGATAATATGAATATATGCAAGGAACTTGGCGACGTTTTGCTGCACGTATGCTTCTATGCAAAGATCGGCAGCGAGCAGGAACAGTTTGATATGGCGGATGTATGCAACAAACTTACCGACAAGTTGATATTCCGTCATCCACATGTATACCACCCGTCGCAGATAGGTTCTCCAGCCCCTCGTCCACTTCCATACGGTGCAGACGGCGCCGGTTCGGACACGCCGGAGGCTAATACGGCGCAGCAGGTGATAGAGAACTGGGAACAGATAAAACTGAAAGAAAAAGACGGAAACAAGAGCGTGCTGTCCGGAGTGCCCGATGCGCTGCCTTCGTTGATAAAGGCTTACCGAATACAGGATAAGGCACGGAACGTGGGATTTGATTGGGAAGACCGCGGCGATGTATGGAACAAGGTGCGTGAAGAACTTGGCGAACTGGAGGCGGAGCTTGCAAAGGGTGACAAGGAACGCTCGCTCGAAGAATTGGGCGACTTTATCTTCAGTATCATAAATGCCGGACGGCTTTATAAACTGAACCCTGATACGGCGCTCGAGAAGACCAACCGCAAGTTCATCAGTCGATTCAACTATATTGAGGAGCACAGTATAAAGATGGGCAAACCGCTGAAAGACATGACGCTTGCAGAGATGGATGCCCTTTGGAATGAGGCAAAAGAGAAGGAACACTAAAACCGTAGAACGATGAAAAATGTAAAATGGATGTTGGCATTCCCGGTGTTTGCGCTTTTGGTCGTTGCGTGTAACGACACGAAGAACAAGCCTGCCGGAGGTCCGGAGTTTGTTACAGAAGCCGTGGAAGTTGAGGATACCACCATTTACGGCAGATGCGGTGAGGGTACAGCCATGCACACGCTCGAACTCATCACCGACAAAGGCGACACGCTGACACTGGCTGTCGATACGGAAGACGGCGAGGACGTTGTGCGTGGAGGACTGCTTGTAGGCGACCGCCTTGCCGTGACTGCGTTCAGAAATGCCGACGGAGACAACGTGGCGTCAAGGGTTCTGAACCTTACAACGTTGCTCGGAACATGGACAAGCATAGACCGGCGCTTTGAACTTCAGGAGGGAGGAGCTGTGATAAGTAACGTTACAGAACCCCATCCGTATACCGAATGGAGCATACATAACGGCAGACTGGTGATTTCGGCAGATACTTTCGACATCTATTCGTTGGGTCCGGATTCACTCTGTCTTGAAAACAACAAGGGCATTTATGCCTATAAGAGGATGATAAAGTAGGTGAGCGTCGTGAAAACAGATTAATTGTACAATCCATGCAACCGTTTACAGTCAAGATATTGGGATGCGGAAGTGCGCTGCCTACACAAAAGCACTACGCTTCCTCGCAGGTTGTGGAACTGCGGGGAAAGACATTTATGATAGACTGTGGTGAGGGTACGCAGGTGCAGTTGCGTCGTGCTCATGTACATTTCAACAAGATTGCCGCCGTGTTCATATCACATCTGCATGGCGATCATTGCTTCGGTCTGTTGGGAATGATTTCCACTCTCGGCATGCTTGGGCGCACGGCTCCGTTGCATGTATATGCTCCGGCAGAGTATGAGCTGCTTTTCACCATGCAACTTGACATGTTCTGTAACCGTATGGACTATAATGTGGTGTTTCACGGAGTTGATACGACCGTGTCGGATACCATATACGACGACCGCAGTCTTACGGTGACGACCGTTCCTCTTAATCACAGGACAAACTGTTGCGGCTTTGTTTTCCGTGAGAAACCGTCGCTTCCGCACATCCGCAGGGATATGACCGACTTCTACGGCATACCGCAATGCTATCTCAACAACATCAAAAACGGTGCAGACTGGACGTTGCCGGACGGCACGGTTGTTCCAAACATCCGTCTTACGGCTCCTGCCGACAAGCCGCGTGCGTATGCCTATTGCTCGGATACAAAGTATATTCCGACGCTGCACGAGCACTTGAAAGGCGTCGATATGCTGTATCATGAAGCCACATACTGCGAGGAAGATATCAAACGCGCAGCGCTTTATTATCACAGTACGGCGCGTCAGGCGGCACAGGTGGCTAAAGACGCCGGTGCTGGCAAACTGATATTGGGGCACTTCTCTGCACGTTACAACAACGAGGAGGTGCTTCTTAAAGAAGCCTGTGATGTTTTTCCAAATACTTTTCTGGCATCGGAGATGAAATTTTTTGACGTTTAGAAATGCTCATTTCCGGTGTTTTGCCATGCGGGAATGATATTTGCCGGCATTCGGAACCGCTGAAAAGCAAAAAAGACTTCTTAAATTTTGTGGGGTCATGACAATTTATTATCTTTGCCAAAGGAAAACTATATGCGATGACAAAGAGATTATTTGCTATAATATTTGCAGTTGCTTTGATGGGGATATGTCCCCTTGCAGGCAATGCCGGTACTGCGGTTGAGATAATCGACAACGATTATCAGAATATAGTCATATCCGTAAAGGGTTCCACACTTCACGTTGTGGGGGCCAACGGACAGGTTCTGCATATATATAATGTGGCAGGTGTCAGGGTGATGACAATAAAAGTTGATGGGGCAGACCGCCGTTACGAGTTGAATTTTCCCAAAGGCTGTTATATTGTCAAGGTAGGAAATACGGCACGGAAGATATCTGTAAAATAGTTTTCTCTCTGTATTTTGTCAAGGTTTGCATATTTTCTTATTTTCTTGTCGGCATGCTTTTCGTCGTGCAAAATTGGTGATGACAACCCGAACAAGGACATAACCGTTGAGGCTTTTTCCGGCTTTAAGGACAATCGTTTATTTATAGACAGCGACAGTATCAGGGCATATATTGCCGACATGATGCGTGCCGACGGTCAGTCGTTGCCGTCTGACAGGTTCGTGCGCAAGTATTATGGGGGCGACAAGCCTTTTATGTGGATAAGTTACGGCGGCATTACGGCGAGTGCCGACACTCTTCTTGAATATCTTGCCGATGTGGATAAAAGCGGTATAAACCCGCGTCTTTTCCGTGCGGAACAGATTGTCGCCGACCTTGAGACCGTAAGAACACTCGACGTTGACGGCGTGTCGCGACCGATAAACCGTATACTTGCACGGCTTGAATATAATCTTACGCGCTCGTATCTGCGGTATGTATCATGCCAGCACTTCGGCTTTCTTAATCCCAACATGCTGTATAACAGGCTTGACACACTGTCAAACGACTCTGCCGGATTGAAATGGAAGAGGCTCTGCGACTTGCGTGTGAAGCGTCCGGACAGCGCTTTTTGTGCAAGGTCGCTTGCTTGTATCGATACGGACAGTATGGGAATTTATATCTCGGGACTTCTTCCCAAGGGTGAACTCTACGGCATGCTTGTAAATCATCTCAACGACGGCAGTCTGACAACAGCCGAACGTATGAAGACATTGTGCAACATAGAGCGTTGCCGGTGGCGGCTTGCCGTCATGCCGGATGACACACGTAAGCATGTGTCGGTGAACATTCCGTCATATAGCCTGCGTGCGGTCGACGGCGACAGTGTGCTCTCAATGCGTGTTTGCTGCGGTGCAAAGAAGACAAAGACGCCGCTGCTTTCAAGTTCGTTGATGCGTATGGATGTCAATCCGCAGTGGATTGTGCCCAAGAGTATAGCTGTGGGATACGTGGGAAGAACCGGATATATGTACTCGCAGGGAATGTTTGTATATGACAAGAAACTCGGAAAACTGCCGCCGGAGGAGGCTTCCTATTCAAAGATAACCCAAGGAGAGCAATATATTGTGCAGGAGGGAGGACCTAAAAACTCGCTCGGACGTATAATATTCCGCTTTGAAAACAACTTTTCCGTGTTTCTTCATGACACGTCGGCACCATGGCTTTTCAAGTCGGCGATGCGTGCCGTAAGTCATGGATGTGTGCGTGTGGAGCGTCCTTACGACCTTGCCGTGTTCATGCTTTCAGACAAGAACAGTTCTTTGGCAGAAAGAATAAAGTATACGATGAGCCTTGATCCTGATGACAAGTCAGGCGGAAAGCCTGTGATTGACAGGAAGAAAAAGATAAACAATGTCAGGATAGACCCGCAGATACCGCTGTTCATAACCTATTATACCGTGTATTACGGCAGTGGCGGAAGGCTTGTTTCCTATGAAGATATTTATGGTTTTGACGATGTGACGGCAGAGCAGCTTCGTCCTTATATCAGGTAGTGACATGGAAGAAAACAAAGACAGCATTATTGTCGGACTGCTTTCGGACAAGAAAAACTACCGCCGTGCTTTTGATATGATAGTCAGGGAGTATGGCGAAAGCCTGTATTGGAAGATACGGCACTTTGTGTTGTATCATGAAGACGCCGACGATGTGCTTCAGAACACTTTTATGAAAGCATGGAAAAACCTTGACAGCTTTCATGGCAAGTCAAAACTTTCGACTTGGCTTTTCAGCATAGCGATAAACGAATCTCTTAACCATGTGGGTAAGAAGAAGCGTGAGGAAGAAGCCATGAGCGGTGTTTCTGTTGCCGAAAAGCTCGTTGCCGATGATTATTTTGACGGCGACAAAGCACAGGCACTGCTGTATGAAGCCGTGTCGCTGTTGCCTGATGTGCAGCGGACGGTGTTCAACCTGCGCTATTTCGACGAGATGAAATACAGTGAGATGAGCCGCATGCTTTCCACTTCGGAAGGCGCTCTTAAAGCGTCATATCACATTGCTGTGAAGAAAATACACGACTATCTTGCGGAAAAAGGCGATTTTGCAGTATAGAAGGATTAAACCTTTTATGGTTTATAATGTCATAGATACAAAGAAAACGACAATGAAAGAAGAAGAACTGTTAAGGCAGGCTGTGGGTGATAAACAGCCTTTCAAGGTGCCCGAAGGATATTTTGACAGCCTTTCCGGGCGTATTACGGAGGCTCTTCCTGCGTGCGAGGTGCGCCTGACGTCAGGCACTGCAAACAGGAAAAGACGTCTGCGCCTGCTTGCCGCAGCCGCATGTATGTGCGGTGTTCTGTGCGTAGGCTCGGCATATTACATGTCTCGTGATGCCGGTGCAGTGGCGGATGCCACGAACGTTAAGTCACAATATATGTATAATGAAGACACATATATTGAAGAAGTGGCAGACTACGCCATGCTGGATAATCAGGATCTGTATTCTTATCTGTCGGGTGAATAAATACTGTTATTATGAAAAAGATTACATTTATATTGGTTTTGATGATTTGTGCGGTATGCGTAAATGCAAGGAACGGCAATTTCAATCCGCAGCAGTTCCATGCCGAGTTGCAGAAATTCATCACCAAAGAGGCAAGGCTTACGCCTAAAGAGGCTGCCAGGTTCTTTCCTTTATATACCGAACTGCACAAAAAGAAACGTGCACTTTTCGATAAGATGAAGACTTACAGGCATTCAAAGCCGGCTACGGACGAAGAATGCAAGAGAGTGATACAAAAGACCGACGAGCTTGACCTGCAGATAAAGGAGCTTGAGCGCCAGTATCACAATAAGTTTATGAAGATACTTCCGGCAGGAAAGGTGTATGATGTGTTGAAGGCAGAGCACCGTTTCCACCATCAGGCACTGAAGAAAGCAGGGAACAGACCCGGTAAAAAGAGGAGATAAAAAGACGCTCCTGCCCGGCGTATCACTACGCAGGCAGGAGCTTATACCTTAAAAACCTATTGAATGATTAACCTTAATGTAATTTACCAAATATAATTAACCTTAATTTGTTTATGCCAACATTCGCGCCATGTAGCGTCTGATTTCCTTGCGTGCAAGTCCCAACCTGTTTTCAGCACTCTTGTAGTTTATATCCAGAGTATCCGATATTTCGGAAATCTTAAGTCCGCCGTATATACTCATTCTGTATATCACCTGTTGCTTGTCTGCCAATCTGGCAATTCCGCGTTCAAGCACTTCCGCTATGTCATTAATCGAATATACCGACATGTAGTTGTTGCGTTCCTGCAACATCCGGCATGCGATGTAGTGTTCGTATTCGTCCACCGACTTGCGGTGGCGCCAATAGTCGTATATCATGTTCCGTGCTATTGTATATACAAGGTTGGGCAGTGTGACGACGGTAATCATCTTGTCGGTGTTCAATAGTCTCATAAAGACATTCTGTACAATATCCTCCGCCTCTTCATTATTAAGGATGCGGCTGCTTACAAAAGCCACCAGTTCTTCATAATGACAGGTGTAGAAGTCTGCAATGACAGTAAAATCAGGTTTTAAGTTTTCCATGTCTTGTATGGATGTTTTTCAGTTTGTTAAGCATCGCAAAGATACTGAATTTTCCGAATAGGAGGTTTATAGAAATGCAATAATTTATACGCTCTGCACTATTTTCATACTTTTTTGATAACAATTCATATACGGAAATGCCGTTTTATGCCATTTCCGGTGTCTTTGTTTTTTGGCACATTATTTGCATAATGGCATTGTAGACATTATAAATAAAACAATAAAACTATGCAGAAAGGTAATATCGGGGTTACGACCGAGAACATTTTCCCCGTAATAAAAAAGTTCTTGTATTCTGATCATGAGATATTTCTCCGCGAGATGGTGAGCAACGCAGTGGATGCAACGCAGAAGATGAAGACGCTTGCCGACAAGGGAGAGTTCAAGGGAGAGCTTGGCGATCTGACGGTGCGCATATCTCTCGATGCCGACAAGGGTACGCTTACGATAAACGATCACGGTATCGGAATGACCGAAGACGAGATAAACAGGTATATCAATCAGATTGCATTCTCCGGTGTAAACGACTTCCTTGACAAATATAAGGACAACGCAAGCTCTATAATAGGACACTTCGGATTGGGCTTCTACAGTTCGTTCATGGTAAGCAAGAAAGTAGAGATTGTGACAAAGAGCTATAAAGAGGGCGCACAGGCAGTGAAGTGGAGCTGCGACGGAAGTCCCGAATTTGAGATAGACAATGCCGAAAGGGCTGAGCACGGTTCTGACATTATATTATATATAGACGATGACTGCAAGGAGTTTCTTGAGAAAGCACGTATAGAAACGCTGCTTAACAAGTATTGCAAGTTCATGCCTGTTGCCGTGGCATTTGGCAAGAAGACCGAGTGGAAGGACGGCAAGCAGGTGGAAACAGCCGAAGATAACATTATAAATAAGGTGGAACCGCTGTGGACAAAGACACCGAGCACGCTTAAGGACGAGGACTATAAGAGTTTCTATCGCGAACTGTATCCCATGCAGGACGAGCCTTTGTTCTGGATACACCTTAACGTGGACTATCCGTTCAACCTCACGGGAATACTCTATTTCCCGCGCGTGCAGTCCAATCTCGACCTGCAGCGCAACAAGATACAGCTGTATTGCAACCAGGTGTTTGTCACAGATCAGGTGGAAGGCATCGTGCCGGACTTCCTTACACTTCTGCATGGTGTGATAGACTCGCCCGACATTCCGCTGAATGTAAGCAGAAGTTACCTGCAGAGCGACCGCGACGTAAAGAAGATATCGACATATATAACAAAGAAAGTGGCTGACCGTCTTAACGGAATATTCAAGGAAAACCGCAAGGACTATGAGGAGAAGTGGGACAATCTGAAGATTTTCATCAACTACGGAATGCTGTCTCAGGAAGATTTCTACGACCGTGCGAAGGACTTTGCGCTGATGAAGGACGTTGACGGCAAGTATTTCACGTTTGATGAATACAGACAACTCATAAAAGACGGACAGACAGACAAGGACGGACAGCTTGTATATCTCTATGCCACGGACCGCGAAGAGCAGTACTCGTATATAGAGGCTGCAAAGGCAAAGGGCTACAGCGTGCTGTTGCTCGACGGGCAATTGGATGTTCACGTCGTTTCAATGCTGGAGCAGAAACTGGAGAAGAGCCGCTTTACACGTGTAGACTCTGACATCGTGGAGCGTCTCATCGTGAAGGAAGATGCGCCGAAGCAGGAACTTGGCAAGGACGAGTGTGACAATTTGTCACTCGTGTTCCGCTCTCAGATGCCTGCCATCGACAAGGCTAACTTCAACGTGGAGGTGCAGGCACTGGGCGAAACGGCACAGCCCATCGTTATTACCCAAAGCGAATATATGCGTCGTATGAAGGAAATGAGCCGCCTGCAGAGCGGTATGGAGTTCTATTCGCAGATGCCGGACAGCTACAGCCTGGTGCTTAACAGCAGCCATGAGCTTATAAAGAGCGTGCTGAAAGACGAAGAGAACGCATGTGCGGAGGCTCTTAAACCCATCGACAGCGAGATAAAGGGACTTAAAGCGCGCAGGGATGCACTCAACCAGTCGCAGAAAGACAAGAAGCCCGAGGAGATAAGTCAGGAGGAAAAGGACGACTTGCAGGCTACGGAGAAGGCGATAACGGAGCAGAACGAGAAGAGAGAGACGGTGCTGAAAGACTATGCCAAGGGCAATGACATCGTGCATCAGCTTATAGACCTTGCCCTGTTGCAGAACGGAATGCTGAAGGGTGCGGCTCTCGATACGTTCATAAAGCGTTCAGTGTCACTGATTAAATAAATAAGTGTTACGGCTTGTGCCGTACTTATATATATTTAACTTGCATAAGATACAGGAAAAGATGCGGTGATATTTTTGTATTTAAAGAATATCTTAGTATCTTTGCATAAAGAAAAGTCGTTCCTGTATTCTTATGCAAGTTTTATTTTGCATGACGTGCAGCGACACTTTTAAGGCATAGACATTGGAGCGTATCGGTTAGATTGGGATACTCATCAAATTAAAACAGAAAACCGAGAAGACTTCTTTTGCTGATGGCGGGCCACAATATCATAAAGGTATAGCTGTAAAGCCGGTGGATTACAAAGGCGAAGAGCTCTCAAATCATATAATACTCGGAGTTTCATCGCATCACCGGTACGTTCCATTTTTTTATTCTCTGCCGTGTTGACAATACTTTGATGATACTTATCCGGGCTTAGCCCCGTAAATTATAAACACCATAAATATAAATCATAATGTTTTCCGGAATTGTAGAAGAAATGGCAACCGTCGTTTCGATGAAAAGAAACGGCGAGAATGTGGATATTACGCTTGAATGTAGGTTTGCCGACGAACTTAAAATAGACCAGAGCGTGAGCCATAACGGCGTATGTCTGACGGTTGTGGACATAAAGGACGGCAGATATACGGTTACGGCAATGAAAGAGACGCTGCGCTGCTCAAATCTCGGGCAGCTTGAAGAGGGCAGTCGTGTAAATGTAGAGCGTTCGATGATGATGAACGGACGGCTTGACGGGCACATCGTGCAGGGACATGTGGATCGTACGGCACGTTGCATAGACATTGAAGATGCGGACGGAAGCAGTTATTTCACGTTCAAGTATGACTACGACAAGGCTATGGCGGAGCGCGGATACTTCACGGTTGACAAGGGAAGCGTCACCGTAAACGGCGTGTCTCTTACCGTATGCAATCCCACGGAGAGCACGTTCAAGGTTGCAATAATACCATATACAATGGAGCATACCAACTTCTGTGACATAAAGTGCGGAACGGTTGTGAACATCGAGTTTGATATTTTAGGCAAATATATAGCGCGTTTGAGCAGCTTGAAGTGATTTTATAAGGAGATAGGGGAAGATAAATAAGGAGATAAAGGGGAGATAAAGGACAAATGTTTTGTGATAAACAACAAGGCATACGTCCTTTATCTCCCCTTTATCTTCCTGTATATCTCCCCTTATCTTCTTGTAAAGAAATAACAGTATGCAATGTATATGCTTGAAATACATGACATAATGTCACGTAAAAAACATCGTTCTGTTTTGTTGAAAGAGATGTTAAAGAATGTTTAGACTGCCGTTTCATAGTGGAATTTTGCATGAAAACGATGCTAAGTATGCCGTTTTTGAGTGGAAAGTGGCGCACTTTGCATTCATAAGTGGCACACTTACGGGTGCTAAATGCGTACATTAACGACCCAAAATGGCATACTTTACGGTAGAAAACGGCGTTTTTAAGGTCTTATTTCTCTTGTTTTATTGCACATATTAGCAATAATGTTTGTAATAATCTGATGCACAATGACTTGTGGTTGCACATAAATACGTGAGGAATTTGCGGCAAGAGATAAATTATTTTCAAGAACCCCGCTTATTTGGGGCTTGCGTAATGTCATAAAGAAAGGAATATTGCGCAAATGATGACATTGTGATATATGGTGAAGCGAGCCACCTTATAAGCCGCCGATGCTGCTGTTTGACGGCGTTAATGGAAATCTATAAAAAGCGTGCATACAATATATAAAGGCGGAAAGCGTTATATACAAGATGGAACGGAAAATATTTCTTACGATAATCATAATATTTGCGTGCATTACAGGGCTTAATGCACAGTCGTTTACCCTACAGGGAAAGGTGATGGACGAGGAGATGAACCCTCTCGAGCTTGCCACTGTCGCTGTGGTCAAGCAGGGAAAGATCGCCATGACCAATCTTAAAGGAGAGTTCTCCATACAGTTGCACTCGGCAGACAGTGTGGTCGTGAGGTTCTCCATGGTGGGTTACAAGACCAAGACACGAGTTTTGCGCAGACCCAAAGGCAGACAGACACTCCAGATACAACTGTACAGCGACAATCAGTTGGGAGAAGTGATGGTGGTAGAGCGGAAGCGTCAGACCGGAACTACGGAACAGCTTGACATAAAGAACGCCAAGAGCACGCCGTCGGCAACAGGAAACGCCGTTGAAGAGCTTATACAGTCGCAGGCGGGAGTGTCAACGCACAGCGAGTTGTCATCACAATACAATGTCCGTGGAGGTAGCTTCGACGAGAACAGTGTATATATAAATAATGTGGAGATATACCGTCCGTTCCTTGTCCGCAGCGGTCAGCAGGAAGGATTGTCCATAATAAACCCCGATATGGTGGAGTCGATAGGTTTCTCTACGGGCGGTTTCGAGGCAAAATACGGCGACAAGATGTCCTCGGCGCTGGACATTACGTACAAGACACCCAAGAAGTTCGAAGCCAATGTTGCGGCAAGTCTTCTCGGCGCAAGTGCATACGTGGGTTTCAGCACGAAGAAGTTTTCATGGAGCAACGGCATAAGATACAAGACAAACCGCTATCTTCTCGGTTCGCTCGACACGAAAGGAGAGTACAATCCCAACTTCCTCGACTATCAGACATTCCTGAGATACAGTCCCAACAAGCGTTGGACGATAGACTTTATCGGCGACATATCGGACAATCACTACAACTTTACGCCCGAAGACCGTGAGACAAAGTTCGGTACGATGGAAAACGTAAAGTCGTTCCGTGTCTATTTCGACGGTAAGGAGAAAGACCTTTTCCGCACGTTCTTCGGCACGTTGAGCGTCACACGCAACTTCGGAGAGAAGACGAAACTGTCGCTTATAGCCTCGGCATTCAAGACCGACGAGCAGGAGAAGTATGACATACAGGGGCAGTATTGGCTTACACAGACCGAGACAAGCGAGAATCTCGGTGTGGGAACCTACATGGAGCATGCCCGCAACTATCTCAAGGCAACGGTAAAAAGCGTGAAACTTGCCCTTAGCCATAAGACCAAAAGACATAACATCCTTGCCGGACTGACATATAAAATGGAGCATATAGCGGAGAAGAGCAAGGAGTATGAGATGCGCGACTCGAGCGGTTACAACATTCCGCATACGGGCGAGAACCTTAATCTCATCTACACGCTGAGTGCAAGAAACACGCTCGACGCCAACCGCTTTGAGACATACGTACAGGATACGTACAAGTTCAGCAGCAAGGGCGAGCACACTTTCTTCACGCTGAACTACGGTATACGTTTCAGCCACTGGAACTTCAACCGTGAGAGCATCGTCAGTCCGCGCGTTTCGCTTGGCATTGTACCGGCGTTCAATCACGACATGACGATACGTCTTGCGGCAGGACTGTATTATCAGGCGCCGTTCTTCAAGGAGTTGCGCGACACATCTACGGTGGACGGGGTGACATACGCAAGGCTGAACGACAAGATAAAGAGCCAGCGTTCCATTCATTTCATTGCAGGAATGGACTACCGTTTCAAGGTGAACTCGCGCCCGTTCAAGTTCACGGCAGAGGCATATTACAAGGCTCTGTCCAATCTTGTGCCTTACAGCGTGAACAATGTGAAGGTGGTTTACGACGCAAGCGAGCAGTGCAGCGGACACATCGCGGGAGTCGATGTGAAGCTTTACGGCGAGTTTGTGCCCGGTACCGACTCGTGGGTGAGCCTGTCTGTGATGAATACCAAGATGAACCTTCGCGGAAAAAGCATCCCCATGCCTTCGGACCAGCGTTATTCGCTGAACCTTTTCTTCACGGACTATTTCCCCGGCACGGACAAATGGAAGATGTCTCTCAAACTTGCCTTCGCCGACGGTCTGCCTTTCGGTCCTCCACACCGCAGTCTCGACGTGCAGCCGTTCCGTGCGCCGGCATACAAGCGTGCCGACATAGGTATGAGTTACCGTCTGTTGAACAACGAAAAGCGCGAACGCAAGTCCGTGTTCAAGAACATCTGGCTCGGTGCAGACTGCCTTAACCTTCTCGGCATAAACAATGTCAACTCGTATTACTGGATAACCGACGTTACAAACCACCAGTATGCCGTGCCGAACTATCTGACGGGAAGACAGATAAACGCCAAGGTGCTTGTGGAGTTCTGACACTTTTATAGGCGGCAGCATACCGTTTCATGCAAGGTAGTGGGCAGGTTGCTAAAAACAAATAAAATATTTGTGCATTGGAATAAAATATGTAACTTTGCATAAATTATAATAATATATACGTACTATATGAAAATTTCACACATCGAACATTTGGGAATAGCTGTTCCCAGCATTGAAGAGGCTTTGCCTTATTTCAAGGAAATATTGGGTCTGGACTGTTATGCAGTGGAGGAAGTAGCCGACCAGAAGGTGAAGACTGCTTTCCTTAAGTGCGGAGAAGTGAAGATCGAACTGCTCGAACCGACATCTCCGGACAGTACAATACAGAAGTGGCTGGACAAAGGCAACCACGGTGTTCACCACGTAGCATTCTGTGTAGAAGACGGAGTGGCAAATGCACTGGCAGAGTGCGACGGCAAGGGTGTGCGTCTTATAGACAAAGCACCGCGCAAAGGTGCGGAGAACCTTAACATAGCATTCTTGCATCCGAAATCTACATGCGGCATTCTTACAGAGCTTTGCGAGCATTAAATAAGATAAAAGAACAAGAAAAAGACAATACATAATCATAATAGTTATGAGCAAGCAATTAGAAAAAATCAAAGAGCTTATCGCCAAACGTGAACAGGCACGTCTCGGTGGCGGAGAAAAAGCCATCGACAAGCAGCATGCACGTGGCAAATATACAGCCCGCGAGCGTATAGACATGCTTCTCGATGAAGGCAGTTTCGAGGAAGTTGATATGTTCAAACTGCACCGTTGTACAAACTTCGGTATGGAAAAGAAGCAGTTCCTCGGTGATGGTGTAGTTGCCGGAAGCGGTACGATAGACGGTCGTCTTGTATATATCTTTGCACAGGACTTCACCGTAAACGGAGGTTCGCTTTCTGAAACGATGGCACAGAAAATCTGCAAGGTCATGGATATGGCTATGAAGATGGGTGCTCCGGTGATAGGTATCAACGACTCGGGTGGCGCACGTATACAGGAAGGTATCTGCGCGCTTGCAGGATATGCCGAGATTTTTGAGCGCAACATACTTGCTTCGGGCGTAATTCCGCAGATCAGCGGTATATTCGGACCGTGTGCCGGTGGCGCTGTTTACTCTCCGGCGTTGACAGACTTTACTCTTATGATGGAGAACACTTCGTACATGTTCCTCACCGGACCGAAGGTTGTCAAGACCGTTACAGGTGAAGATATCGACCAGGAGCATCTTGGTGGTGCGAGTGTTCACTCGACAAAGAGCGGTGTGACGCATTTCACGGCATCGACAGAAGAGGAAGCAATGGAGATGATAAAGACTCTGATGAGCTATATTCCGTCGAACAACATGGAGGAAACTCCGCGTAAGGAATGCGATGACCCTATAAACCGTATGGAAGATCTCCTGAACGAGATAATTCCGGAAGACCCGAACATGGCATACGACATGTACAAGGTTATAGGTGCCATCACCGATAACGGCGAGTTCTTCGAGGTACAGCCTAAGTTTGCAAAGAACATCATCGTAGGTTTTGCCCGCTTCAACGGTCAGAGTGTCGGTATTGTTGCAAACCAGCCTTCGTGCTATGCCGGTGTGCTTGACGTTAATGCAAGCCGCAAGGGAGCACGTTTCGTTCGTTTCTGCGATGCGTTCAACATACCTATCGTAAGTCTTGTGGATGTTCCGGGCTTCCTGCCGGGCACGGGTCAGGAGTACAATGCTGTAATCCTGCACGGTGCCAAGCTGCTTTACGCTTACGGCGAGGCTACAGTGCCAAAGGTTACCGTTACACTGCGTAAGAGCTATGGCGGAAGTCATATCGTGATGGGATGCAAGCAGTTGCGTACGGATGTAAACTATGCATGGCCCTCTGCCGAGATTGCCGTAATGGGAGCAAGCGGAGCCGTAGCCGTGCTTAGTGCAAAGGAGGCAAAAGAGCAGGAAGACCCCAAGGCTTTCCTTGCAAAGAAAGAGGAAGAATATACCGAAATGTTTGCCAATCCGTATCAGGCAGCCAAGTATGGCTATATAGATGATGTCATCGAACCGCGGAACACACGTTTCCGTATCTGTCGCGCATTGGCACAGCTTGCTACGAAGCGTGACGGTCTGCCTGCAAAGAAGCACGGTAATATTCCTATGTAAAATATGGTATCCGGTGTCGGGCGTCCATTCCGGACGCCCTGCAGGGATGCTGTTTAACAATATTAAGTATGGGAAAGATTAACAATGAAGTGTATGCAGCCATTGCCTTGGCAATGCACGAGTTTAAGGGAAACAACGTACACGACAAGGAGTCCGGAGTCATTACGATAAAGAACAGACGTTCTGACTGGGAGTCGCACATGCTTAAAATGACGGACAGTCCTAAATAAAAGCCCAAGATATGAAAGATTATAAATATACAATCAACGGAAATAAATATGAAGTTGCCATAGGCGACATCGTTGATAACATTGCCGATGTTACTGTAAACGGTGAAGTGTTCAAGGTGGAAATGGAAAAAGAACCGGAACCTGAAAAGAAAAAAGTTGTGGTAAAGCCGGTGGCACAGCCTGCCGCTCCGGTCAATACAAACAATCCGAGAGCGAACATGAGCAATGCTCTCAAGTCTCCACTTCCGGGTATTATCACTGAGATAAAAGTGAATGTCGGCGACGATGTTAAAGCCGGAGATACTGTTGTTGTGCTTGAGGCAATGAAAATGGCTAATAATCTTGAAGCGGAAAAGGGCGGAAAGGTTACTTCTATATTGGTACAGGAGGGTGAAAGTGTAATGGAAGACACTCCTCTGGTGGTGATTGAATAAATAATGTTAGAACAAAAGTCCGGAAGACTTTATAATAAAGGTCTGCAAGTTTGATTATAACTGCAGACCTTTTATTTTGTATGGCGGTTTGTTTTGCCGTGTTCTTATTTTACAATTTTGTTGTTTTCAGGAAACACCACTGTCGGTTTGAAAGTATTTGCCTCTTCAAAATCCATAAGTGCATAGGCGATTATTATGACTGTGTCGCCGACAACGCACTTGCGTGCCGCCGCACCGTTAAGGCAGATACAACCGCTTCCGCGTTCACCTTTTATTATATACGTCTCAATACGTTCACCGTTGTTGTTGTTTACAATCTGAACTTTTTCTCCTGCAATGAGGTTTGCCGCATCCATCAAGTCTTCATCGATCGTGATGCTTCCCATATAGTTGAGATTAGCTTCCGTTATCTTGACGCAATGGAGCTTGCTTTTCAGAACTTCAATCATCATAGTTGTATTGTTTTGCCCTTTTTAAGGGGATAATACTAATATTCTTTATATTTGATATGGTCGATAAGGCGCACCGGTTTCTTTCCGCAATATACAGTGATACATCCTACAATGTAGTTGGAATCCTCCCACTTTTCGATGTCTTGCAGGGTGTTTCCGTCTACGATGGAGAAATATTCGACCTCCAGTCCGTCTGTCGCATTAATCTGAGACACGACCTGATTGTGAGTATCCTTAAGGCTGTGGGTCTTTGCAAACTCTATACTTTCATTAAGATATTTGAATATATTGGGCGCGATGGCTCTTTCTTCCGGAGCAAGCAGCGTGTTTCTCGAAGAAAGTGCAAGCCCGTCGCTTTCCCTTATTATGGGGCATTCGACGATGTCTATGTTCAGTTTGAGGCGTTTTACCATAGCCTTTACTACAGCTATCTGTTGCCAGTCTTTTTCTCCGAAATATGCACGTTGCGGACGAGTGATATAAAACAAACGGCTTACAACCTGACATACACCGTTGAAATGCCCCGGTCTGTGCTTGCCTTCCATAACGGTAGATACCGGCGGAAACTCAAACTGACGCTTGTCCGGTGTAGGGTACATCTCTTCTGCTGTCGGTGCAAAGACATAGTCCGCACCGTTCTTTTCCAGTAAGTCACAGTCTTTCTCCAATGTACGCGGATATGTAGCCAAGTCGTTGGGGTTGTTGAACTGTGTGGGATTAAGAAAAACAGAAACGACAGTTATGTCATTTTCTTTCACGCTGCGCCTTACAAGCGAGGCGTGTCCCTCATGTAATGCGCCCATAGTGGGAACAAGACCTATGGATTGTTTCTTTTTACGTGCTTCAAACAGCTCGTTTTGCAAATCAACAATTTTACGAAAAACTTTCATTATTCTTGATTTTGACGTCTTAATTTCAATTAAGGGTGCAAAATAACAACATTTTTCTTAAATGAGAAAGAATATCTTTAAAAAGATATCTGCAATCCTGTACATTTCCGTAAATAAAGTAAAAAGTTGTCTTCTTTACAAAGTTTTTTTGTATCTTTGCAGAGTTTAAATATTTACTATCATGACGGCAAAGAAAGTTTTATTTATCAATCAAGAGATAGTTCCCTATGTTCCTGAAAGCGAATTGTCGCACATGGGAAGATATCTTCCCCAAAGTATACAAGAAAAAGGATATGAAATAAGGACTTTCATGCCTAAATGGGGTAACATCAATGAGCGTCGCGGGCAGCTTCATGAAGTAATACGCCTGTCGCGCATGATGCTTATCATAGACGAGACGGATCATCCGCTGATTATAAAGGTTGCGTCCATACCTGCAACACGGATACAAGTCTATTTTATAGACAATGATGATTATTTTACAAAAAGGTTGATGGCAGAGGATGAGAACGGTGTGGAGTATACGGACAATGGAGAGCGTGCCGTGTTTTTTGCAAGAGGCGTGCTGGAGACAGTAAAGAAACTTCGTTGGGCACCGGATATCATACACTGCCAAGGTTGGATGAGTTCGATAATTCCTCTTTATATAAAGACAGCTTACCATGACGAACCGTCGTTTGCAAATGCAAAGATTGTTACTTCGTTGTTTGGTAACGAACTGAAAAACGGATTGGGCGACAATTTCAAACAATGTCTTGAATACAAGAATGTCTCGGCAAAATTGTTGGAAACGTATAACGACAACTTCGACTTTGTTGAATTGAGCAAGCTGGCAGTGGACTATTCGGACGGAGTGGTGGAGGCTGCACGCGGGATAAATCCTGATATCCTCAATCATGTTGAGAACAGTGGACTTCCCTTGTTGAGATATTCCGAGGGAGATGATCTCGCAGAAAGATATGATGAGTTTTATGACCGGATATTTGACACGGAAGATTAAATCAATAGTTTTATAGGTATTTTAAAACAAAGATTGGAATATTCAATGAAAGTAAGATTTTTTATTGTTGTTGCATTCCTTGCACTTGTGTTCTCGGCATGTGACGACACGACTGATACTATAGGTAATTCTCTTACGGACGGCATGGATCGTCTTAATATCTCAACCGGTATATTCCCTGTGCAGACAGCTTCATATAAGTCAGGTGCAGTATTGTCGAGAAACACAGTAGGATATTTGGGCAAGATACGTGATAATGAGACCGGTTCATACGTTACAGGCGATTTTATGGCTCAGTTTGCCACGCTTGAAGATTATTCTCTTTTACCCTACGACAGTATTTCCAGTTATGTGATAAGTACTGATGAGCATGGAAATGAGGTAAAGGAAGTGATTGCCGATTCGTGTGTCATAGAGTTGTTTTATGATGACTTTTGGGGAGACTCTCTTGCAACGATGAAGTTGACTGCTTATGAAATGGCAAAGCCAATGGAAGAGGGAGTGAAATATTATTCGGATTTTGACCCGATAAAAGAGGGATATATCAGGAGTAATACCGATAATGGAATAAAAGTAGGTAAGGTTTATACATTATCGGATCAGACTGTAGACAGCGATACACGCAATGACGACAGTTATATGCCGAGTATAAAGATAAATCTGAACAAACCGTATACAGACAAAGACGGGAAGACTTATAATAATTATGGTACATATCTGATGCGTAAGTATTATGAGAATCCGGATAATTTCAGAAATTCGTATAATTTTATCCACAATGTTTGTCCCGGCTTCTATTTTAAACTTGATGACGGACTTGGTTCAATGGCTTATGTTAATATAAGCAGGTTGAGCTTGTTTTTCAGGAGCAGGGTATGGTATACAGAGAAAGACGAGACGACAAAGGAGGAAGTAAAGAAAGTTAAGGATGTTGTTTATTCGTCATCGTTCTTGGGTACGGAAGAGGTATTGCAGACAACAAATATAACCAATGACAATCAGACCATAGACCGTCTTGTCGCAGATGAGAGTTGTACTTACCTTAAAACTCCTGCCGGTATATTTACGGAAATGACATTGCCGGTAGACGAGATTATGAAAAATCATGAGAATGACACAATAAATATTGCCAAAGTGACACTTACCCGTTTCAACAATAACGGGTATGACAATAAGTATGAACTGTCAACTCCGTCAAAGTTGTTGATGATACCGTTGGATAGCCTTGAAACGTTCTTTGGAAAAGAAAAGATTGCGGACAACAGAACATCGTTTGTGGCATCGGAGTCTAAACTGAAGAATACTTATACCTTTAATAACGTTTCAGGTATGATAACATACATGGCTGGACTTAAAAAAGCACATGCCGGTAACAGTTCTGATTGGATTAGTAAGCATCCGAATTGGAATAAGGTTGTCTTGGTACCGGTGACTGTTACAACGAATGAGATGAACGATCAGATTGTGAAGATAGTCCATGATATGAGCATTACAAGTGCGAAACTTGTAAGAGGTAAAGGTGACGGAGAAGACAATCCTGTCCAGATAAGTGTTGTTTACAGCAAGTTCAATGATAAAAGATAATGGCTGATAATTATCTGGAGCGCCGTCAGGAGGATTATGAAAGGCGCAAGGCAAGGTGGAATTTAAAGAAGAAGCATATCGTACAGGTGCAGAGGAATGTGGAGAAACCTGAAGATGAAGCTTTATGAGATATTGCATATATGTCCGGGATGTTGTATTTGATAATCTGTTCCGACGACAGAAAATCATAAAATAAAACATGGAACAACGGTTCTGTCAGATCTGAAACGCTGGAAAAAATAAATGAACAGTATGAGAAATGAAATTTTATATATCCTTTTACCAGACTATGCAGCACATGAAGTCGTATATCTTTCACAGGCAATAGCTTCTGATGAGTATGCACTGAAAGAGAAACCGAAATATGTAAATAAGGTTGTAGCTCCGACAATGGAGCCGATAAAATCTATAGGTGGTTTTAAGACTCAGCCTGATTATTCGTTGGACACGATGCCGGATGATTATGGAGCGTTGGTACTTATCGGCGGCTTCGGTTGGAGTACGCCTGTTTCGGAAAAGGTTGTACCTGTTGTCAGACATGCAATAGAGAATGGTAAAATAGTAGGTGCAATCTGCAATGCTGCCTCATTCATGGCAAAGCATGGATTTCTCAACTCTGTAAAGCATACCGGCAATGGCTTGGAACAATTGAAATTGTGGGGTGGTGACAATTATATCAATTCCGGGGAATATATCCATGCCCAGGCGGTAAGTGACAATAATGTTGTTACAGCAAATGGATCGGCGACGCTTGAATTTGCAAAAGAGTTGTTATTGCTCCTTGAAAACGATACGCCCGAGCGTATTGAGATGTATTATCGTTTTAATAAGCTGGGCTTTTGTAGCTTGTTTCCGAAATAAATTTTGTATAGGATAAGTCATAGGAGAGACGTTCTATGCTTTTAAAATACCGGCAATCAGAATTTGAATATAACAAAATCAATACGATATATTTAAGTTCCGGTTTTTCTATATATCAGATGAAATCTGCATGGTTGGGATTTTTTGTTGCAGTTTCTTGAATAATTTCTTAAAATAGTTTAGGCGACTTCTATTGTTTAATTGGTTGAATAAAAACCAATGAAAATATGAAATAAGCAAAGGTTTTCGAAAAATTGCATTACCTTTGCAGATGTTTTTAAATATAATAAAATGGTATTTAAGAAGAAAAGGAGATGGCATGCATTGTCCGGTCAGCCTCTTTCGGAAATGGATAAGAGGATTATGGCTCTTGAGAACAAAGGAAAGCTTGTACCTACAAGAGACCTGATAAAGACTGATGAGCAGATTGCAGGCATACGCAGAAGCGGTGTTGTCAATACCGGAGTTCTTGATGAGGTGGAGAAGCACATTTGTGCAGGTATGACAACGTTGGAGATTGACAAGATATGTTATGACTATTGTACCGGTCATGGTGCGACACCGGCATGTCTCAATTACGAAGGATTTCCCAAAAGCGTTTGTACAAGCATTAACGAAGTTGTATGTCATGGCATACCGAAGGAAGAGGATGTGTTACAGGAAGGCGATATTGTCAATGTCGACTTTACAACGATATTGGACGGATATTATGCCGATGCTTCACGTATGTTTATTATCGGTAAAACAACTCCGGAGAAAGAACAGCTTGTGCGTGTTGCCAAAGAGTGTCTTGAGATTGGAGCCGAGGCAGCAAAGCCATATTGTTTTGTTGGAGATATCGGACATGCCATACAAAAACATGCCGATAAATACCATTATGGTATTGTGCGTGACCTTTGCGGTCATGGCGTCGGTCTGAAGTTCCATGAAGAGCCGGAAGTGTTGCACTACGGTCATCGTGGAACAGGCATGGTTCTTGTTCCGGGAATGGTCTTTACAATAGAACCGATGGTTAATATGGGCACATGGCAGGTTTTTGTTGATGCTGACGATAAATATGGATGGGAAGTGATTACCGGCGATGAGTTGCCCAGTGCGCAGTGGGAACATACTTTCCTTATGACAGAACACGGTGTTGAGATATTGACAAGATAGTTTGTTATGGACATCAAGGATGTATATATATTAGGTATAGAGAGTAGTTGTGATGACACTTCGGCAGCGGTGCTGTGCAACGGGGTGTTGTTAAGCAATGTAACGGCGTCGCAGGATGTGCATCGTGATTATGGTGGTGTCGTTCCGGAATTGGCTTCGCGTGCTCATCAGCAGAATGTCCTGCCTGTTATAGATCAGGCAATAAAGCGTGCCGGAATATCAAAAGAGCAGTTGAGTGCCATTGCTTTTACACGTGGTCCGGGGCTGATGGGGTCTCTTCTTGTCGGTGTCAGTTTTGCCAAAGGGCTTGCAAGTTCTTTGTCAATACCGTTGATAGACGTCAATCACTTGCAGGGACACGTCATGGCACATTTTATAAAGGAAGAAGGAGAGGAAAAAGCAGTACCTCCGTTCCCGTTCCTTTGCTTGCTTGTAAGTGGCGGAAACTCTCAGATAGTCAAGGTTAATGCCTATAACGATATGGAGGTATTAGGGCAGACTATCGACGATGCAGCCGGTGAGGCGATAGACAAATGTTCTAAAGTAATGGGACTCGGATACCCAGGTGGTCCTATTATAGACCGGTTGGCACGCAAAGGCAATCCGCATGCCTTTTCTTTTGCCGAGCCGCATATCCCCGGACTTGACTATAGTTTCAGCGGTCTTAAGACATCTTTCCTTTACAGTCTGCGCGATTGTGTAAAGGATAATCCTGATTTTGTGGAGCAGAACAAAGAAGATCTTGCCGCCAGTCTTGAATATACTGTAGTGGATATTTTGATGAAGAAACTGAAACTGGCTGTAAAGCAGACTCGTATAAAGCATGTGGCAGTGGCAGGCGGTGTAAGTGCTAACAATGGTTTGCGTAATGCTTTTCATGAATATGCCGGAAAATATGGCTGGACGATATATATACCTAAGTTCGGCTATACAACAGACAATGCGGCAATGATTGGTATTGTCGGATATTATAAATATCTCGATGGCGATTTCTGTTCGATAGACAAGCCCGCATTTTCAAAAGTAACATTTCAATAAATATAAATATGGGATTTGAAAGTAAAATATTAAGTAGAGAAATAAGTCAGATTATTTGGGAACGTAATAAGACCGTAGGGACTGCCGAGAGCTGTACCGGTGGGCGTATTGCCGAGTCTCTCATATCAATGCCCGGAGCATCAGGCTATTTTAAGGGTAGTATCGTTGCTTATGTTGATGAAATAAAGGAACGTCTGCTGGGAGTGGATGCTACATTGTTGGCTGAGAAAACTGCTGTAAGTGAAGAGGTGGCGATAGAGATGGTTAAAGGTGCCATAAAGGCTTTGGATGTAGACTATGCTATCGCTGTTACCGGGTATGCCGGACCGGGCGGTGGAACCCACGATACGCCGGTAGGTACAATATGGTTGGCATGCGGTACTGAGGACAATATTACTACAATTAAACTTGAAGAAGACCTTGGCAGAGACTTGAATATATTTAATGCAACACATCATGCCTTGCAAATGTTTCTTCAGTTCTTGCATGACACGGAAGAAGTGAAAATAGAAGAGTAGGGGAGTTTTATAGGATTTCGCCGCGGTCATTGGATAAAATAAGCTAATAACCGCGGTGTTACCTTTATTCATCGTTACCTGTATCTCCATCCTGCTCCGACCTGAATTCAAATGTCAATTCGGATGCCGGTATATTACATTCCATGAACAAGCCGTTAAGGATGCTTATTTTTGTTGCTGTACTATTATCAGTCCAAACATACAGACCTGTAGCGAGCTTGCGTCTCCACGATTCCGGCGTGGTATAAAAACCATTTTTCTCATTCGCACAAAGCCATTCAACTGTAGAACGCTTTTCAAGCAATATGTGACCACATACTTGTATCAGCATTTCTTTCCATGTATTGACAGGATAACGGACTCCATGAAGAATGTACGCCTGCAACTTTTTACCGGTAAACTCGAAATCTTCGTCATCAAGAGAAGCCGATTCTGTCTCCGGTTTTGTCTCTTTAAAGTTTGATGCAGGCTTCGGCCATAGCTTCATGAATACGTTAAGAAGCTCTTGCTGCCGTTCTTTCAGTTCTGTCTCAGTCCATTGTTCGCAACCTTTCACATAGTTATTCAGGCGAAAAGCACTTTCCTTAAATCCCTTTTCCATATCCCTCTTCTCGGCAAATGTTAGATTGCTATATTGCGAATTATACCCTGTTAAAGTAATGTTTGCCATTGTGTGCAGATATTGCTGATGCACACGTTCCCAATCATCGCCTAAAGCTCTCTTCCATTTGTCCGACAATGTCTGTGGCATGATATGTTCAATGGTAATATTCTTTTCGGTCAGTTCCTTAACAACATCGTGCCTCTCGTTATTGTCACGGTTCTCCATACGTTCCAGAATGAACATGCGCTGATTAACAGGCATCTTATAAACCTGACGTGTTGTAAAATCGCCTGCAATCTCTTCGTCAGACGGGAAAACCGAAGAACGTCCTTTCTTCAATAACACATAAACAAGCACATCTATGTAGGCAGCCGTTCCGTCAGACTTACTGATGTGATTCAAAATGTCGCGATGAAGCGTGGCAAACACTTTGTTCAATACGTTTGATGGCAGATTGCAGATAATCCTACGTGCCCAATAAGCCTCTATTACATCTATCACACGATATATTTCATCCTCCGACATTCCTACTTTTGATGTATAATCGAAGAAAGCCATAAAGAAAGGATAAGCAATATTCGAGTCTAATGTGCGCAACTGATTTAGTTTTCTGTTCAACTTTTCACTGCCTATATGTGCACAGTCTATCTGATTGTAAATGCAGGCATAGCGATACATGTCCTCAAGCAAGACTGCCCGGTCTGTTCCAAGCGATTCGGCATACTCCTTGAATATGAAGTATATCTTGTCTATACGACCAATCTTGCCTTGCTTCATCGTAAGATAATCACGCACGAAGGAAGACGGGTCGTATTTTGTTTTCTCCTCTATCGGGTTCCAGAAACGTGTATAAAGGTCGTCTTGTTCGGTCGGTGTCAAAGACATCAAAAGATAGTTGCGTATTTTGTCCGCTTCGCTAAGATCTAGTCCCGTAGAGTTCAAACTCTCGAATATCAACTGAGGGTCGTCGTCTTCATCCAGACGTATGTTGATAACCTCCAGTTTCTTGATTGTATCAAACAGTTCATCAACAGTCAGCCCGCAATGAATGACTTTATCATAGAAGAATTCATAGTTGCGAGTAACGTTCGACTCCTTGATATACTGTTCTTTAGGTCGATACAACAAGGTATCAAATGCCTGCATATCCTTTTTAATAGGCTTCAGCTTCACTTTCCGCTCGTCCTCTTGATACTCGTCCACGAGATAACGTTTGAATATCTTCTCCGCAAGTTTTGTATCTGTGGCATCTATCAATCCATTGTTCTTTGCGTTGACCATGGCTATGAGCATCAACGAAACGGTAGTAATTCGCTGCTGACCATCGATGATATAACGGTCTTCTGTACCCGACCGGATACTTGACACTATACTGCCAAAGAAATGATTCTTACGGTTACTCTGATGCAATTTCATCAAATCTTGAAACAATTGTTCGCAGTTTTCTTCTTTCCAATCGTAATTGCGTTGATACAGCGGAATGATGAATCTCTTGTCGGATCCATCAAAGAATTTTATGAGCGGTTGAGCGTCGCCTTTCATGATTTAAAATACTGATTTTATGTAATTGATTAGTTTTATATTCTTATATAATATGCTCCAACCGCTAATGAGGAGTTTTCAAAACACGCCCACTCTTAAAAACGTGCTTGGAGAGTGCGTGCTCTGAAAGAGAATTACCATTCATGTACGATTATGTTGCATATCCTTATTTTAACATTTGTAATGTGTACAAAAATAAACAATTTTTACTATAAGCAAGAAACACTCTCTGACTTTTTACAAAAGAAACTTCATTTTGATTGTATTTCCTTTAAGTATGCCTGCTGGCATTAACTTATCTCGAACTCATGTCTAAACTCTAATTCACGTTGATCTAATATTTTTTTATTCCTCTCCAACTCCGCCCTCATATCCCCCCTCCATTTATACCCCTTGAAAATCAATATTTTACCTTTTTCTCTCCCAAAGAACACCTTTTATGCTCTAAAAGACGTCCTTTCAGCCTCCAGTATGCCACCTCTTAGACCCCGAAACATCACCTTCTGCATTCCAGCCCTTTCCGTTCCCACGCCATTCCTCCAATAGTCATTACCCGTGTAGGGCTGTACCCCGGTGCAGCCGAATCCCCGTTTGCCTGCATTTTATTTATCGGCTGCACCATGTTACATCCCTACAGATAATGAGCACATTTTATGTAGAAGCAAAAGCAATAGTGACAGTTCACCATGTTACAGTTCTACGAATACCGAGCACCAGTTGAGCCAATCCTAAAAAATCCGTACCAGAAAACTAAATAAAGCCGTTGACCCAACGAAAAAACCATACGTATGTACAACAAGAACCAACAAGAGTATTGTCTTCTATCTCGCTCTGTCTTCTTTTATCTCCCCTTATTTCCTTTAAAG
>Ga0209694_1000465_pt1 | contig 66861 bp, 64 predicted proteins | sample GluameincwithD2O_FD_187499 | JGI IMG/M metagenome (GOLD analysis project Ga0209694, IMG submission 187499) | Mouse cecum microbial communities from Vienna, Austria - Glucosamine amended microcosms incubated with D2O (SPAdes) (version 2) | ecosystem: Host-associated > Mammals > Digestive system >... | reverse complement strand
TGGACTAGGTATTTTGGCACACATAAATAATACCAAAAAAGGCCGGGTTGATGATCATTTTGATATCAACTCGGTCCTTTTTTTATTTCGGGAGCCGGATATTTTTTTACTTACCCGTTACAGCCCCTTCATTTTCAATGGATGGTGATAGTATTATAAATACCATACCGTTAAGGAGATGTTTTATGATCTATATTACCGGGGATATCCATCGCGAGCAGGATATCCATAAAATCAATCCAAGGGAGTTTGAAGCGGGAAACCATTTGACCCCGGATGATTATGTCATCATCTGCGGCGATTTTGGCTGTATTTGGGATGGCGGAAGCGGCGACCGGTTTTGGCTGAACTGGCTGGAGTCGCTTCCTTGGAATACGTTGTTTGTCGATGGCAACTACGAGAATTTCGACGTGCTCAAAACGTATCCGGTCGTGGACTACAAAGGCGGAAAGGCGCGGCAGATCCGCTCGAATATTTATCATTTGATGCGCGGGGAAGTGTACGAGATCGACGGGCATTCTTTTTTCACGTTTGGCGGGGCGTACTCACACGATTTGCATTATCGAACCGAACACGTAAACTGGTGGAAGGACGAGATCCCGACCAAGGCGGAAGCAAATAACGCGCTGCGCAATTTGGAGCGCCGCGGCTGGAAGGTGGATTATGTCCTCTCCCACGACGTGTACGCGTCGCATCCGTTTTCGGATAAGTACGAAGTGACGTTGAGTCCTTACGGGCAAGACTATGTCGATATTCACGACTTGCTGGAAACGATCAATCAGAAGCTGACGTACGATGTTTGGTTTTGCGGACATTATCATGGAGATTTCATTCATTACGATCAAAAAAAGCCATGCATCACGCTGTTCAACCATGTCGTGCTGCTCGAAGAGCTTGAAAAGTATTTGCCGCTGCTCAAGCCGGCAGGCCGATGAACGACAAAGAGCGGGAGCGCGAAGCGTTTGGCTTTTACGGCTGGATGAAAACGCGGGCGCGCCAGGACACGAAGCAAAATGAGCCGCCAGGCGAAAGCCGGAAGGAAGAAATATCCGGAAGTTCCCTGCTTGTTGCGGGAGCGGCTGTTTTGCTTGGCGGATGGATTCTCTTTCCTGTGTTTTTTTGGAAGCTGCTTTTCATTTTGGGTTTGATGGGAATTTGCGCGCTAGTCCTAAAGCGCTGGAAATAAAAAGGGATGGACCTTTGTAAAAAGGCTCATCCTTTTTGTATGTTTTTTTCCAGCCGGTGACGGATTTGATAACGAACGAGCACACCGTCTTCCTGCTCCTCGGTTTTTAAAATGCGGGCCGTTTGCCGCAACGTGTCGTATCGCGAAAAGTCAGAATAAGGGATCTTCGTTTCCCGTTCGACCCATTCGCCAAACAGCCGCTCGTTGACTTGCCCGGCAAGAAAGTCGATGTCGCCCGGATCGAGCGCGCTAATATACACTTGGCTTGCGTGGACGGCAGGATGCACGATCTCGGTTTTGTCGCACTGGTTGAAGACGACGAGCCGGTCGATGGACGCGGCGTCAATGGCTTCCAGCGTGGTTTCGGTTGCCTCGATGTCGTCCAGATAGTTGGGTTTGGACGCGTCGACGACGTGCAGTACGCAAGTGGCTAGCTGAATGTCTTCGAGCGTGGAATGGAAGGCGCGCACAAGCTCGTGCGGAAGATCGTGCAAAAAACCAACGGTGTCCACGAGCAAAAAAGACTGGCCATACGGCTGCTCGATGAGCCGCACCGACGTGTCCAGCGTGGCGAACAACCGATTTTCCTGAAGCACCTGCTTGGCGTCTTTGGCGTGGAAACGGCGAAGGAATCCGTTCATCACCGTGGATTTTCCGGCGTTGGTGTAGCCAGCCAAAGCGACGAGGGGAACGCTGGCGCGCAACCGGCTCGCCCGCTGGGTGTCGCGCTGTTTTTGAAGCCGGGCAAGCTCTTTTTCGATTTGGGCGATTCGGGTTTTGATGAGCCGCTTGTCGAGCTGAAGCTGCTTTTCGCCCGCGCCCCGGTTCGTGACGCCGCCGCGCTGACGGGTGAGATGGACGTTGGTGCCGATGAGCCGGTTGAGCTGCCGGCGCAGCAGGGCGGATTCGATTTGAAGGCGGGCGGCCGCGCTTTGCGCCTGCTCCAGAAAGATATGAAGAATCAAATCGGTGCGGTCCAGCACGCGGCGGTCGAAGCGGCGCTCAAGCTCCCGGGCCTGCATGACGCTTAAGTCGCTGGAAAACACGACGACGTTCGCGGAAGGATCGACTTGGAGGAATCGTTCGATTTCCTCGCATTTTCCCTTTCCAATGTAGGTGGAGCGGGAAACCGCTTTTACGTTTTGCTCAAAGACGCGCGCGATGCCGATGCCGGCGCTGTCGAGCAAGTCGCGCATTTCCTTTTTTTGTTCCGGGGTTTCCTCCTGGCAAAAAATCAGTATGGCGTTCATCGAAAGACCTCCTTTTTGGTTCATTATACGCCAATCCAACCGCGTTGGCATGAAAAAAGCCGTCTGCTCGCAGACGGCTTCGGTGTTGTAGCGATATCTTTTTTATAGAAAGTGGATGGGAGACTAGTCGTCCAAGTCGATGATGTCGCCCAGATTGTCTTTGATCGTTTTTTCCAGCGTGTCAAACGAGTTGTTAAAGCGCATTTGGTCATTTTCGTTGAGCGGCAGGCACATGATTTGCTGCACGCCGTTCGATCCGACGACGCTAGGTGTTCCAATGAAATAGCCGGAACGTCCATATTCGCCTTCCTGATAGCTGGAAACCGGAAGGATGCAGCGCTCGTTGTTCAAAACGGCCGTCACGATCCGGCGAAGCGCCAAACCGATTCCGTAGTAGGTCGCTTTTTTCAGGTCGATGATCTTATACGCCTTGTCGCGCACGTCGATATAGATTTCCTGTAGTTCTTTGAGCGAAATGTTGTGCTCATCCAAGTACTCGAGCAGCGATTTGCAGCCGATGTACGTATGGATCCATGGGACAAAACTCGAATCGCCGTGCTCGCCCATGATGTAGGCGTGGATGTTGCTGTCGGCAAATCCAAGGAATTGCGACAGCGCGTGGCGAAGACGAGCCGTATCCAGCACGGTTCCCGAACCGATGACATGATTTTTTGGAAGGCCGCTTGTTTTCCAGGCCACATACGTCATAATGTCGACAGGGTTGTTGGCGACGATCAGGATTCCGTTGAATCCGTTTTCTTTCAGGGCCGTACAAACCCCTTTCGTAATGTTCGCGTTGATTCGTACGAGTTCAAGACGCGATTGTCCCGGCTTTTGAGCAGCTCCAGCCGTGAGAACGACGATGTTGGTGTCTTTGGCGTCCGCGTACGATCCAGCCGTGATCTTCAGTTTCGAGTCCGCGTAGACAAGTCCGTCGTTCAAGTCCATCATCTCGCCGCGCGCCTTGTCTTCGTTGACGTCGACAAGGACCAGTTCGTCAATTCCACGTTCATTCAGCAGCGAGTAGGCGAATGACATGCCGACAAATCCGGTACCGACCAGCATGATTTTTCTTTTCATGATTTTTTCTGATTTCATGACAAATATCTCCTCCTTATATGGCTTATTATAATCGTTTCGATTTCATTCGTAAATGAATCGCTTACATTTTCGGAGAAAGTCATAAAAAAATGCTCTATGACCGAAAAATCATAGAACATTTCAAGATAAAATTATTGCGCGGTTTGCTGGCTGAGCTTGATTTTCACCTCGTGCGTGCGTCCGTCGCGCTCGATTTCCATCGGAACGACGTCACCGATTTTGTGGCGGCGCAGCAGCTGCTTGACTTCCGAAGCGGACTGGACGGTTTGCCCGTCGAACGAAACGATACGGTCGTTGACTTTCAGACCCGCCTGGTCGGCCGCGCCGCCTTCGATGACTTGCACGATGTACACGCCATCCGGATAGTCGGAATTGCCAAACGACGCCGTATGGTCGTACAAGCTGACGTTGAGGGCCGGACGCGTCGTGACCGAACCGTTTTGAATGAGCTCGTCAAGAATCTCGATGGCGTCGCTAATCGGAATGGCGAAGCCAAGACCCTCGATGCCGGCGGCGCTTTGCTTGGCGTTCACGATGCCGATGAGGTTGCCGGCGGCATCAAACAAGCCGCCGCCCGAGTTGCCTGGGTTGATGGCCGCATCCGTCTGAAGAAGGGTCATCGTTTCGTTTTCGATCGTGATTTCCCGGTCGAGCGCGGAAATGATTCCGGTTGTGACCGTGCCACCCAGCGATCCGAGCGGATTGCCGATGGCGATGGCGATATCCCCGACTTTCAAGTCGTTCGAATTGCCAAACGTCGCGGCCGGGAGCTGGTCGGCGTCGATTTTAATGACCGCCAAATCGGTTTGCGGGTCGGTGCCGATCAGCTTGGCGTCGTATTCGGCGCCTTCCACGGTTTTGACTTTGATGCTGGACGTGTTGGCGATGACGTGGTTGTTCGTGATGATGTAGCCATCCGCCGACATGATGACGCCGCTGCCGGCGCCTTGTTCAACGTATTGGGCGAACGGGTTGTTGCCGCTGGTCGCGGTTTCTGTCGTGATTTCCACGACGGTTGGACGGCACACATCCACCACGTTGCTGACATCGACCGCCTCGATCGAGCCGGAACCGTGCTGGCTGCTGGCGTCCTGGTTAATCGTGAGCGACGACTGCCTGTCGTTTTGGGCGGCGAGCCGATACGCCGCGTATCCGCCTCCGATCCCGGCGATTCCGGAAAACAAAACCACGCAAATCGCCAGGGTCACCCAGCGGGCTGTATGGTTTTTTCTTTGGAAAGCGGGAGGCTTTGAATTGGTTTGTTTCATAGGAATGGATCCTCCTTTGCAATAATTTCATATTATCATACTGTTTCCTAGGCTTCCACTCATTCGAAAGAGGTTCACGTTTTCCCGTTTTTTGAAAAGGGCGCAATCCCAAAGTGGAAAGCCGCGGACGGCTTCGAAAAAATCCGGGCAATAGAGTGGATTCCTGCGGTCATCATCGTGACAGGGGTTCTCGACTTGCTTATAAAAAGATGATATAATTTGTTTGAATTATAAGCACTTTATTAGGAGGTTTAACATGGCTGAAGAAAAAAAAGCAGCAATTCGTACTACAAAAAAGCCTGAAACAGCAGATAAAAATGCTGTGAAGAAAGAGGAAACAGCAGCAGATGACTTGGCAGCAAAAAAGACGAAGTCGCCGGCAAAGAAAACTGTTAAAAAAGCAACAGCGACGACTAAAAATAAAGCAACAACGAAAAAGACAGTTCGTAAAACAGCTGAAGCGCCAGTTGAGAAGCCGGTTGTGGCAGCAGCTGCGGCTGATGATGCGGCAGGAAAAACAATCCCAGCAGTCAAAGCCGACACCGCTGACACAGCGGCAAGCCAACCAGCAGTTGCGGCGGCTCCAGCTGGAACAGCGGAGAAAACGGTAGAGAAAAAACCGGCCGCGAAAAAGACGACGGCGAAGAAAACCACCGCGAAAAAAGCGGAAGAGCCTGTAAAGGAAGAAAAGAAAGCGCCGGCGAAGAAGACGGCCGCGAAAAAGACGACGGCGAAGAAAACCACCGCGAAAAAGGCGGAAGAGCCTGTAAAGGAAGAAAAGAAAGCGCCGGCAAAGAAGACGGCCGCGAAAAAGACGGTCGTGAAAGAGCAGGACGAGAAAGCGGAAAAAGCCAAAGAGGCGGCCGTGGACGCGCCAAGTCTGGATGAAGTGACGATCGAAGAAGTCAAAGCCGTAACGGCACCGGTCGAAGAGCCAAAAAAACCAGCGGAAGAGCCAAAAGCGAGCGCTGAGGAAAAAGCGGCGGCGTACAACGCGTTCAATCTCGATACGATCATCGAAATGGCGAACGAGCTGGGAATCGAAAAAACATACGACGACTACAAGAAACTGCTCATCGCCAACAACGATCCGGAGCAAATCGCAAAGGATCTGGCGCAGGAAGCGACGAAAGCCAAATCGTTCACTTTCGAGGAAGATGGATACGATGTGGATTTGATTCCGGTGCTCGTGGCTAAAGTTTCGGACACGATTGACTGGGACGCGGCGAACCTGCTTCCATTGGGCGACCGCATTCAGGAAGCGTGCGCGATGGAACTGGGCGAGGACGCGCTGGCCAACACGAACGTGTACAACACGCTGTTCGACACGGTTCGCGAAGTGCTCATGATCGCGCAGCAGGAAAACGTGCATGATCTGGCGCAAATCAACGAAATGACCGGCGCCGACGTCAAAGCGCTTGTCGTGAAATTCATGGATGTGGCTTATGACATCTTGAAGTCGTGGCAGTACAACGACGTGAAATACTATGAAGGATTCATTTACTCGGTGCTTTCCCAGTTCGAGGAACTGCATCAGCAGCTGGGAACAAGAGCGATGATGGATGTGGCGGATTTATTGATTTTGCATGGCGATTTTGGTCTTGGCGACGCCAACTACCATTACATCATTCGTGAAAACAACATCAAAGACATGATTTATTTCCGGTTCGCGAACGTGTATCGCGGAATCGACCGCGATAAGGCGCGCGCGATCGCGCACGAAGCGCTGCAATGGGTCGACGGACGCTACGACTACTACCAGGCAATTTTGGATATTCTGCACAACTAATTTGGACGGAACAAGAGGCTTTCGAAAACGGAAGCCTTTTTTTTGTGGAAAGGCATACAATGGAGGGCAAAGACGCGAAAACACAAAGAAATCGCTTCCGCACGGCGAATTGTGTATTTTTTTCTTGCTTTTTTCTTAAATGCGAATATGATAGAGAATAATTGGATTTAGGAGGTACCATGAGCGCAACAAAAATTCCTGAATGGGTTCTACATTGCCTGGATCAATATGGCAACTGCGCGTGCGGGCGCGCCATCACAAAAAAATTCGGCAAGGATAAGCTTTTGGAAGTGCTGGAAGCAGCGGGCTATCCATGCGAGCTGGAAATCTTGTCGGATCAAAAGGACAAAAACCAGTATCCGAAAGACGGAACGTATATCGTCACATTGAAAAACCGTCAAACATTGTTTGAAAGCATGTAAAAAGCATAACGCTTGATTTCAAATCGAGTCGTTATGCTTTTTCTTTTAGCGGTTTAGATTTTCCTTGATCGCGGCGACGAATTCGGTAGTCGTCGCGTTTCCGCCAAGATCCGGCGTCAACACCTCGCCTTGCGCGAACACCTGGTCCAGCGCGTTCCGAATGGTTTGCGCGCACGCCTTGCAGCCCAAATCGTCGAGCATCATGCACGCCGACAACAGCAGCGCGGTCGGATTGGCGATGTTTTTTCCGGCGATATCCGGCGCGCTTCCGTGGACGGCCTCGTACATTGCGAAGTCCTCGCCGCGGTTGCAACTTGGCAGCAAGCCAAGACCGCCAATCAAGCCGGAAGTCAAATCGGAAACGATATCGCCATACAGGTTTGGCATGACCATCACGTCAAAGCGTTCCGGATGCATGACAAGATTCATGCACGTGGCGTCGACGATCATGGAGTCGGCTTCGATTTCCGGATAGTCTTTGGCGATGTCATTGAACAAACCCAAAAACATTCCGTCGCTTTTTTTCAAAATATTCGCCTTGTGGACACATGTCACTTTTTTCCGGCCGTTTTCCCTGGCGAATTCGAACGCTTTGCGAAGGATCCGCTCGCTCGCCTTGCGGGTGATTCGCTTGATGGCGTGCACCGTGTCGGCGTCGACTTCGATTTCCTCGCCAATGTACAAGTCTTCCGTGTTTTCACGCACCGTCACGACGTCGACGTGCTCAAAACGGCAAGGCAGCGCCGGGTTGGTTTTGGCTGGACGGATGTTCGCCCACAAATCGTATTTTTGCCGGAGGGTGACGTTCAAAGATTTAAAACCGGTTCCGATCGGGGTCGTGATGGGCGACTTCAGCAAAATCCGGTTTTTCTCGAAGCTTTTCAAGCCCTCCTCGGGAATAAAGGCGCCCGTCTTTTCATAGACGGCCGCTCCTACGTCGAAAATTTCAAACTCCAGCGGCGCCTTGGCCGTTTGAAGAATATCCAGCACCACGTCGGTGATTTCCGGCCCGATGCCGTCACCGCGAAATACAGTAATCGTCTGATTCATTCCATTCTTTCCTTTCTCCTACATAAATATTCGCCGGTCGAATAAGCTTCCGGTTGGACTGGCGGTTTTCCAAATGGTGGGCGATCCAGCCTGCGGTCCGCGCGATCGCGAACAGGGAGGTGAACAAGCTTGGCTCGATATGGAGCATCCGGTACGCGAAGCCGGAATAAAAATCGACGTTCGCGCAGCACTCGATGCCTTTGCAGCGCTTCATCGCCTTTTTGGCGGCTTGTTCGAAATGGCTGAAAATCTCAAATTCCTCCTCGTAGCCTTGCTCATACGCCAGTTTGCGGCATTCCTCCTTGATCAGGACGGCGCGGGGATCGCTTTTTGTGTAGATCGCGTGGCCGATGCCGTAAATCAGCCCCGATTTGTCGTACAGCTCCTTGGCCAGCAGCTTGTAGGCGATTTCCTCGAGCATTTGGTCGTCCCAGCCGTTTTGGCAAAGCTCCAGGATCATCTCGCACTGGCCGCTCATCTTTTCGGCCGCCCCGCCATGGCGAGGCCCTTTCAGGGAGCCGATCGCCGCGCTCATGCACGAGTAGATGTCGGTGCCGGTGCTTGTGATGACGACGTTGGCGAACGTGGAATTGTTGCCGCCGCCATGGTCGGCGTGGAGCATGAGCAGCGTGTCCATGACGCGCGCCTCCTGAATCGTGTAGGCGTCGCTTTGTCTGGCCAGAGCCAGGATGTTTTCCGCCAGTCCCTTGTCGCTAAGAGGATAGGCGTCGAAACGCTTGTGGTGGTAGTTGGAAAACACAAACAGGGGAATGCTTCCCAAAATCGAGATGCCTTTGCTCATCCGCTCCTCCAGAGAATCGCGGTCCGGATTCGGGTCGCTGCCATACAGTTTTAAAATTTCGATTTGCAGGGCGTTCAGCAAGTTGCTTGTCTCGTATTCGACCTGGATAAAGTCGGCGTTGACGGCATCGTGAAGCGCCTGGCGAAACAAGGCGAGTTCCTGGTCGGTGGGAAGCTTTCCGAAAATCAAAAGGAAAGCGACCGTCTCGTAGCCTTGCACCGGCTTTTTTGACTGCATTTTGACAAGATCCCGCACGGAGTAGCCTCGGTAGATGAGCTGGCCGTCGATGTTGTGCTTGTGGCCGTGGATCATCTGGTAGCCCACCACGTCGCAAATCTTCGTCAGGCCGACTTTGACGCCGGTTCCGTTTTCATTGCGTAATCCTTGTTTGACTCGGTATCGCGCGTACAAGGAAGGGTCGATTTGATTGGCTTCCATGTTCTCGCGATAGATTCTTTTCAATGTGTTCATACATATTCCTTTCATATGTTTTCATATTATATCATAAAAATTTTCAAATTCTTTCAAAGTTTGTTATAATCGGGAACAAGAGGTGGAACAATGAAAACTTTAGCTCAAAAGATCCTGGACGCGCACCTGGTGAGCGGGCGCGCGCAGGCAGGAGAACAAGTCGAAATCAAAATGGATCAAACACTGACGCAGGACGCGACCGGAACGATGGCCTACATGCAGCTCGAGGCGATGGGCGTCGATCAAGTCAAAACCGAGCTGTCCGTCAGTTACGTTGACCACAACACGCTGCAAAGCGGATATATGAACGCGGACGACCACGCGTATTTGCAGTCGGTCGCCGCCAAACATGGCGTCTATTTTTCCAAAGCGGGCAACGGCATTTGCCACCAGCTTCATTTGGAACGGTTCGCCAAGCCGGGAAAGACGCTGATTGGCTCGGATTCCCATACGCCGACCGGCGGCGCGATGGCGATGATCGCCATCGGGGCCGGGGGACTGGATGTCGCCAAAGCGATGGCGGGAATTCCGTACCGGATCCCGTATCCGAAAATCGTGGAAGTGCGTTTAACCGGGGAACTCGGTCATGGCGTGAGCGCGAAAGACATCATTCTTGAACTGCTTCGTCTTCAAAGCGTGAAAGGCGGTGTCGGCCGCATTTACGAATACACCGGTCCGGGGGTGAAGACGCTTAGCGTCTACCAGCGGGCGACCATCACGAACATGGGCGCCGAGCTGGGAGCGACCACGTCCGTGTTTCCAAGCGACGAGATCACGCGCGAATTTTTGAAGCGGCAGCAAAGAGAGCAGGACTATGTTCCGCTGGAAGCCGACGAGGGGGCGGTTTACGACGCGACCATCGAAATCGACCTGTCCGCGTTAAAGCCCGCGGCGGCTTGTCCGAATTCTCCGGATAACATTCAGGCTGTCGAAGCGCTGCAGGGCAAAAAAGTCGACCAGGTCGCGATTGGATCGTGTACGAATTCCGGCTACGAGGATCTCATGAAAGTCGCCGCGATCTTGAAAGGAAGAAAAATCGCGGAAAACGTGTCGCTTGTCATTAGTCCGGGTTCCCGCCAGGTGATGCGCAAGCTCATTCAAAACGGCGCGTTCGCCACGTTTGTGGACGCGGGCGCCCGCATTTTGGAGTGCACATGCGGTCCTTGCATCGGCATGGGACAGTCGCCAAAAAGCGAAGGCGTGTCCTTGCGCACGTTCAACCGGAACTTTTACGGCCGAAGCGGAACATTGTCGGCCGAGGTGTATCTTGTGTCGCCTGAAACGGCGGCTGCCAGCGCGATCACGGGCGTGTTCACCGATCCGACGACGCTGGATTACGAAGACACGTTCGCGCCCGAGCCATCGTATGTGGACGACTCGCTCATTTACGCGCCATCGAAGCAGCCAGAGCAAGTCGAAGTGCAGTTTGGCCCGAACATCAAACCGCTTCCGATCAACGAAAGCCTGCCGACTTCCTTCGCCAAGCGGGTCGTTATCAAACTTGAAGACAACATTACGACCGACCACATCGCGCCGGCGGGCGCGAAAGTGCTGCCGTACCGCTCCAACATTGAAAAGCTTTCCACTTTCGTGTTTGAAAACAACAAAAAGGACTTTTACAAAGTTTGCGCCGAGCATGGCGGAGGCGTCATTGTGGCTGGAGAAAACTATGGCCAGGGCTCTTCCCGGGAGCATGCGGCGCTGGCGCCCATGTATTTAGGCGTCAAGGCCGTCGTCGCCAAGAGCTTCGCCCGGATCCATCTCGCCAATCTTATTAATTTTGGTATCATTCCGTTTGTGTTTGCCGACAAGGCGGACTACGACGCGATTGACGATTTGGACGAGCTTGTTTTTGAAGACGTGCATGGTTTGGAAACGGGCGCAGACTACGCGATATACAATAAAACGAAGGCGCGTCGCATCCCGGTGAGGGCGCAAATCAGCCCGGCGGATTTCGCGATCCTGAAGGCGGGCGGGGCCTTGAACTATATTCGAAACGCACAAAAGACAAATTCTTGACAATTAAAGACGAACAGCTTAATCTAAGCTATATATTGAATCAGCGATGACAGGAAGAGTACGATTCCGGATGTTGATAGAGACTTCTTGGTTGGTGGAAAAGAAGAGCGGAACGATCCGAAACACATCCTCGAGCTACATTCTTGAACGAAGTAGGGAATGTCGACTGGCAGTCGTTATCCGGCCTGGCGTATGATCAATACCCGCGAAGGCGCCGATTGTGAAATCGACGCGAAGTAAGGTGGAACCACGTAAGTTTAGCTTTCGTCCTTTGGATGAAAGCTTTTTTTGTAAAAAAGGAGAGATAAGATGAATCAAATCAAACTTCCCGCCGGGTTTCGAGACTCGATCCTGGAAGAGTGCACGAAAAAAAACAAAGTGAAAGCGATTTTGAACGAAGTGTTTGCGTCGTATGGCTACGAGGAAATCGTCACCCCGGTTTTGGAGTATTACCAGACGTATTCCAACGCGTTCAACACACTCAACGACCAGGAAATGTACAAGTTTTTCGATCGCTCGCAAGATATTTTGGCGCTGCGCATGGATATGACCGTCCCGATCGCCAGAGCGGTGACGACGCGCTTTCAAGACGAGATGGGGCCGTTCCGTCTGCATTATTGCGCCAACGTGTACAAAGTGCGCCCGTCTTTGGCCGGCAAACAAAGCGAGGCGACCGACTGCGGCGTCGAATTGATTGGTTTGGATTCCCATTCCGACTTGGAAGTGCTTACGTGCGCGCTGGACGGGTTGCAGGCGCTTGACTTGCCTTCGCACATTTTGGAAATCGGAACGGTTCGCTTTTTCGACGAGGCGTGCCGCAGCGCGCGGCTTTCGGAGGAGCAAAGAACGAAGCTGGCGGATTTGATTGATCGCAAAAGCATGGTCGAGCTCAAGGACTATTTGCAGGCGCTCGATTTAAACGACACGATCACGGCGTTCTTTTTGCGCCTTCCGCTGCTCAGCGGTGGACAAGACATGCTGGATGAAGCGTACGGATGCGCGTTTACGCCGGCGCTGCGGGAAATCGTCATCGAGCTCAAAGGGCTGGCGGATGAGTTGACCGCTTTGGGCTATGGCCGGCACGTCCAGTTCGATTTAGGAAAAATCGCCCATCTCGACTATTACACCGGCATCATTTTCGAAGGATTTATCGAAGGCGCGGGCACAAGCGTGCTCAGCGGCGGTCGCTACGACCAGCTGCTGAAGGTGTTTGGAAACGACTTGCCGGCTTGCGGTTTCTCGTTCAAGCTCGACGCGCTGATCGACCACATCGAAGCGCCCGAAAAACGGGCGAAGGTGCGCCTGATTTACGGTCCTCGCCAAAAAGTGGAAGTGATGCAGCTGGCGCGGGATTTGCGCCGCGAGCAAATCGTGGAACTCGTTCCCGGATTTACGGATGAAATCATAATCAAGGAGGTCGAAGCATGACATTATCCATGGCACTGACAAAAGGAAGACTGGAAAAGAACACGGTCGAGATGCTGGATCAATGCGGATACGGAACCGAGGCGCTCAAAAACAAGGGCCGCGCTCTCGTGTTCGCGGACACGAAAAAAGATTTGGAATATTTTCTCGTCAAAGCCAACGACTGCATCACGTACGTCGAGCACGGCGTGGCGGATGTCGGCGTGGTCGGCAAGGACACGCTTCTGGAAGGTGGTTCGGACTATTACGAGCTGCTCGATCTAGACATTGGAAAATGCAAGTTTATCGTCGCCTCCCTGCCGGAAAACGACTTGTTCAACAAAGTCGGACACGTCAAAATCGGAACGAAATATCCAAAAGTCGCGCAAAATTACTTTTTGGGGCGCGGCATGGATGTCGAAATCATCAAAATCGACGGATCCGTCGAATTGTCCCCATTGCTTGGCTTGTGCGACGGCATTGTCGACATCATGGAAACGGGAACGACGCTGCGTGAAAACGGATTGATCGTTCTGGATACCGTTTGCCCGATCAGCGCCCGCCTGATCGTCAACAAGGCGTCGTTCCGGCTGAAAAGAAAAGAAATACTCGATCTGATCGCAGATCTGGAAAGTGTGGTGAAAAACAATGCTCAAAGCACTCAATAAAAACGACTCGCAAACTTTGATGAAATACGTCAGCGAACGCAGCCAGGAAATTTCCGCCGATATTTTAATGGCGGCGACCCGGATCATCGACCAGGTCCGAAACGACAAGGATGCGGCGCTATTTGAGCTGACGCGCCAGTTCGACGGCATCAACTTGAAAAATCTGCAAGTCAGCGAGCAGGAGCTCGACGAAGCCATCCGGCAATGCGATCCGGCGTTTATGGAAGCGATGCGCCGGGCGAAGGAAAACATCGAGTTTTACCATCAGGCCCAAAAACAAAACGCCTTCCTGCTCCAAAAGGAAATGAACATTTATTTAGGACAACGTGTCATTCCGCTGGATTCCGTCGGCATTTATGTGCCTGGCGGACGCGCCCAGTATCCAAGCAGCGTCTTGATGAACGCCATTCCGGCGCATGTCGCCGGCGTCAAGCGCATCGTGATGGTCACGCCGCCCGGACCCAATGGAACGATCCACCCCAACATCGCGTACGCGGCCAAACTGGCTGGCATTCAGGAAATCTACAAGGTGGGAGGCGCCCAGGCCATCGCCGCGCTAGCCTATGGAACGCCAACGATCCGGCCGGTGGATAAAATCGTCGGGCCGGGAAATATTTTCGTGGCGGCGGCGAAAAAGCTCGTGTTTGGCAAAGTCGACATTGACATGATTGCCGGACCAAGCGAGATTCTAGTCATCGCCGACCAGGGCGCGAACCCAAAATACGTGGCGGCCGATTTGCTGTCGCAAGCCGAACACGATCCGATGGCGTGCTCGATCCTGATTTCGACGGACGCCAAGCTTGTCGACCTCGTCAACGCCGAGCTCAAAGCGCAAAGCGCCGTGCTTCCAAAGCGCGAAATCGTGGAAAAGTCGCTGGCGGACCACGGACATTCGATTGTTTGCGACACCACCGAGGAAGCCATCGAAATATCCAACATGATCGCCCCTGAACATTTAGAACTGATGATCGCCGATCCGATGAGCGCGCTAGGTCTGGTGAAGCACGCAGGCAGCGTCTTCTTAGGTTACTACACGTGCGAAAGCGTAGGCGACTACTTTGGCGGCACGAACCACGTTTTGCCAACGAGCGGAACGGCGCGTTTTTCCAGCGCGCTGGGCGTGGACAGCTTTATAAAAAAGTCGAGCTATCTCCACTACTCCAAAGAAGCGCTTCAGACGTATGGCGAGATGATTGTGAAAATGGCGCAAGAGGAAAAACTGGACGCCCACGCCAACGCGATTTTAGTGAGGCTGAACGATGAGTGCGCGTAACAAGGCGGTGTCCGCCTATGAGGCGCACGTGCAGGAAGGCGTTTTGCTGAACGCCAACGAGTCGCCCGCCAATTTCGACGAGCAAATTTTAACGGAAATCAAGGCGGCTCTGGACACCACGCTGTTTCATCGCTACCCGGATGACTCGTACCGCTCGCTCAAGGAGGCGTACGCCCAAGTCGTCGGTGTTGAGCCGGACATGGTGCTTTGTGGAAATGGCAGCGACCAAATGCTTGGCTTGCTCATTGGCTGCGCGATGGCGGAAGGAAAAACGCTGGCGACCCTCGCGCCCGATTTCGGGATGTATGACTACTATGTGTCGATGTACGGGGGAACGATCAAAAAATATCCAATCGCGGCGGGAAAACCGCTGGACATGGACGCGTTTGTCGCGTTCGCCAAGGACGCGGACATGGTTTTGTTTTCCAACCCCAACAATCCGACAGGCAATCTTGTGTCGGGCGCGGACATTGAGAAGCTGCTTCAAACGATACGGCACGTGCCGGTCGTCATCGACGAGGCGTATATGGAGTTCGCCGATGAAAGCGTCGTTGGCTTGCTTGACCAGTATCCGAACTTGTTCGTGACGCGCACCTTGTCCAAAGCGTATGGCGCCGCGGGCATCCGGCTGGGCTTTTTGCTGAGCCGGGCGGAAAACATACAAAAACTTGGCGCGTTGAATGTGCCTTACAACGTATCCCGAACGACGCAGACGATTGGCGAGATCCTTTTGCGGCACGCCGCCACGTTTGCAAAGCGCGTCGAGCAAATTTGCCGGCAGCGGGAGCGGTTTGCCGAGCTGGCGCCTTCGCTGCGCCGGTTCACGCTGTATCCTTCCCGCGCCAATTTCGTACTTGTGGAAGGCGAGGGGTTAGACGATTTGCTGGCCGCTTTCAAGGCGCGAAACATCGTCGTGCGCGAATACGCCGGCAAGCCGTATTGCCGGATCACGATTGGCAGCGTGGCGGAAAACGACCAGGTGCTGGAAATCATAAGAAAGGTGGATGAGAGCGATGCGGATGTTTGAGCTGGAACGCATCACGAAAGAAACGGAAGTGCGCGGCGCGCTTTGTCTGGAAGGCGAAGGACGCAGCGAGATCCGGACGGGAATCGGCTTTTTCGACCATATGCTGGATTTGTTCGCGTTTCATTCCGGATTTGATTTGACAATGCGCGCCAAAGGCGATTTGGAGGTGTGCGACCATCACACGATCGAGGATTGCGGGATCGTGCTGGGCACGCTCATTCGCGAGGCGCTTGGCGACAAGCGGGGAATTCACCGGTATGGCACGTTTATGCTGCCGATGGACGAAACCTTGTGCAACGTGACGCTGGATTTAAGCGGCCGGCCGTATTTGGTGTACCATTGCGAGCTGAACCGGGAAAAAATCGGCGAGTACTCGACGGAAATGACGGAAGAGTTTTTCCGGGCGGTTTGCATGAACTGCGGGATGACGCTGCATATCAACGTATTGTACGGAACGAACGACCACCACAAAGTCGAGGCGGTATTCAAGGCGTTTGGACGGGCGCTCAAGGAGGCGGTGCGCGTCGAGAGCGACCGGGTCGTGTCGAGCAAGGGGGTGCTGGAATGATTGGTATCATCGACTATGGCATGGGCAATTTGCACAGCGTCAAAAACGCGTGCGACCATTTAGGGCTGGACGCGATCGTTTCCAACGACAAGGCGGTTTTAGAGCAATGCGACCGGCTCATTTTGCCGGGAGTCGGCGCGATCAAGGACTGCATGGACACGCTCAACCGAAGCGGATTGGCGGCGTGGATCAAGACGCAGGTCCAACAAAAACAAATCCCGATTTTAGGCATTTGTCTTGGCATGCAGGCGTTGTTTGAGTCCAGCGAGGAAAATGGCGGCGTGCCGTGTTTTGGTTTTTTGAATGGAAACGTCGTGTTCATGTCGAAAACGGATGTGCGCGTGCCCCACATTGGCTGGAACGCCTTGGAATGGAACGAAACCGGCGGCTTTGCGCCCGTCGAGCCGTCGTATGTCTACTATGATCATTCCTATTACGGAGTCGGGCTGGATCCAGAGGATTTGATGGCGTATTCGCGGTACGGAAGCTATCTCGTGCCCGGCGTCGTCAAAAAAGGAAATGTTGTCGGCACCCAGTTTCATCCGGAAAAGAGCGGAAAAGTCGGCTTGTCGATTTTGGACGCGTTTGGAAGGGGGATTTTATGAAAGTGATACCAGCGATTGATTTGCTGGACGGCAAACCGGTCCGGCTGTATCAAGGCGACTATGCCAAAGAGGAACAAGTGGGCGAGGACGCGCTGCAAATCGCGCAAGCGTTCGCCCGAGCAGGCGCCCGGTATTTGCACGTCGTGGATTTGAACGGCGCGAAAAAGGGCGAGCGGATCCACGGCGATTTAATCGAGGCGATCGTTCGCGAAACGAAGCTGCGCGTGGAAGTCGGCGGCGGGATCCGAACGATGGAAGATGTGGAGGCGTATTTGAATCTTGGCGTGGACCGGGTGATTTTAGGAACGGCCGCGCTGAAGGATCCGGCGTTTTTGAAGGAGGCGCTGGCGCGCTACGGCGGACGAATCGTGGTAGGCGTCGACTGCAAAGACGGAAAAGTGTGCGCTTCGGGCTGGCTGGATCAAAGCGATGTGGACTATTTGGATTTTGCGATCGAAATGGAACAGCTGGGCGTGCAAACGATCGTGTTTACCGACATTTCCAAAGACGGAACGCTGGCGGGACCGAATTTGGACATGCTTGAACAATTAAAACGGCATGTCAGTCTGGATATTGTCGCGTCCGGCGGCGTCAAGGATATCGAGGATATCGAGGCGCTCCGGCGGCTGGATGTCGATGGCGCGATCGCGGGAAAAAGCTTGTACGCGGGCACGCTGGATTTGAAGGAGGCGCTGGATGCGTGCGCGGGAGATGTGGCATGCTGACGAAACGAATCATTCCATGTCTTGACGTGAAGGACGGCAAAGTCGTGAAAGGCGTCAACTTTGTCGGCTTGAAGGAGCTTGGCGATCCGGTAGAGTACGCCAGGAAATATTACGAGCAAGGCGCCGACGAGCTCGTCTTTCTGGACATCACCGCGACGCATGAAGGCCGCAAAACGATGAAGGCGATGGTCGAATCCGTGGCGCGGGAAATTTACATTCCCTTTACGGTCGGCGGCGGGATCCGAACGATCGAGGACATCCGGACGATTTTGCTGGCGGGCGCGGACAAGGTGTCGCTCAATTCGGCCGCCGTTTCCAACCCGGATCTTATTCGCCAGGGCGCCGAAATGTTTGGCAACCAGTGCATCGTGCTGGCGGTCGATGCGAAAATGCGGCCGGATCGCTCGGGCTGGAACGTGGTCGTCCATGGCGGACGCATCGACACCGGCAAGGACGTGCTGGAATGGGTCAAAGAAGGCGTGCGTCTGGGCGCGGGCGAAATTTTGCTGACGAGCATGGACGCCGACGGCACGAAGGAAGGCTTTGACCTAGCTTTGTGCAAAGCGGTTCGCGAGGCGGTCAACGTGCCGGTCATCGCTTCGGGTGGCTGCGGCAGCCTGGCGCATTTTTTCGACGTGTTCGAGCAGGATGGAGCGGATGCCGCGCTGGCGGCCAGCTTGTTCCACTACGACGAGCTGACGGTGCAAGACGTGAAGGCATATTTGGAGAAAAAAGGAGTGTTGGTTCGGCCATGATCACAGTGGATTTTAAAAAGGGAAACGGTCTGGTTCCGGTGATCGTTCAGGATGTCCACAGCAAGGAAGTGCTGATGCTGGCTTACATGAACGAGGAAAGTCTGGCGAAGACGCGAAAGACGGGGTTGGCGACGTACTGGTCGCGTTCGCGAAACGAGTTGTGGACAAAGGGCGAAACAAGCGGCCACTATCAGCATGTCAAGGCGATTCGTGTGGATTGCGACGAGGATACGCTGCTGCTGGAAGTCGAGCAAGTGGGCGCGGCGTGCCATACCGGGCACCGGTCTTGTTTTTATCGGGAATTGGATGAAGAGTAGGCAAGGAGAAATAAAACGATGAGCATGAATGTTTACGAGCGCGTGTTTGAAACGATTTTGGACCGGAAAGCCAATCCGGAGCAAGGCAGCTACACGACGTACTTGTTTGAAAAAGGACTGGAAAAGATTTTGAAGAAAGTGGGCGAGGAGAGCACGGAAGTCATCATCGCCAGCTGCAAGCACGACAAAGAGGAGGTCATCAACGAATACGGGGACTTGATTTACCATTTGCTCGTTTTGATGGCGGAACTTGGCATCACGCTGGATGATATCCACGCCGTGATGGAGGAACGGGACAAAAAGACCCACAATTTGAAAGCGGAACGCAAACCAATCGAAAATTTGTGAGGAGAAAAACCGCAAAAGCCACGAAACGAGCCAAAGAAACCGAAAAAAGATTTTCTTTGAAAAGTGGGCTATAATGAAACTAGAAAAAGAAGACCATTTGTTTCCTGCAGACTAAGCTATGCTTTCCTAGGTAGTCATAGTCGACGTGCTTTCCAATCCCTAAAAAAGAACGATTTTAGCTGTAGGATTTATTGAAAGAAACGCCATTCGAGTTAGGCGTTTCTTTTTGTGTTTGGACTCACGCTTCCGCTCGGTTTCGATTGTGCTATAATAGTCCCATATGGAGGTTTGAATATGGATTCGAAAAGTCCGATTGGCGTATTTGATTCCGGGCTTGGCGGGATCAGCGTATTGAGCGCGATCCACACCTTGCTTCCGGGCGAGAACCTGATTTATTTCGGCGACTCGCAATACAACCCGTATGGAACAAAAACGAAGGAGGAAATCACACAGCGATGCCTCGCGATTTGCGACGAGCTGATTCGCCGCGGCGCGAAAATGATTGTCGTGGCGTGCAACACGGCGACAAGCGCCTGCGTCAACCAGCTGCGCGACACGTACGATGTGGACATCATCGGCATGGAACCGGCGCTGAAAGTGGCGTGCGACCGGCCGCAGCCGCAGCGCGTGGCGGTATGGGCGACGGATTTCACGTTGAAAGAGGAGAAATTCGCGGCGCTCATGCACCGGTTTGACGAAAAGCACGAAATCCACAAAGTCGCCTGCCCGCAGCTTGTCCGCATCGTCGAAGAAGACGATCTGGACAACGACGTGCGCGCCCAGACCGCGATAAACGCGTATTTGGCCCAGGCGCCGGATGTCGATTCTATCGTGCTCGGATGCACCCATTTCGTGTTTTTCAAACAGAAACTCGCGCAGCGTCTTCAAGATTCCATCGAGCTGATCGACGGCAACGAGGGTACGGCCCGGCATGTCAAGGCGCTTTTGGAACAACGCGGGCTTCTCAACCGCGGCGAGGCCGGAACGATCGCCTGGATGAACACGCTGCCGGAAAAAATCGGGCTTTCGAAACGATTATTCAACCGCATGGAGGATAGTATTGAATGACAAACGCATGGAAAACGTATTCCGAAAAGGAAAAACAGGAAGTCATGGATTTCAATGACGCGTATATTGACTTTATTTCAAAAGGCAAGACGGAACGTCTTTGCACAAAAATGATTATCGAACTGGCCAAAGGCTTTGGATACAAAAACATGGAGGACGTGATCCTTCATCATGAAACGCTCAAACCGCAGGACAAAGTGTACTTCAATATGATGAACAAGTCCGTGGCGCTCGTCCACATTGGCAATGAGCCGCTTGAAAAGGGCTTGAACATTGTCGGGGCCCACATCGACTCGCCGCGCCTGGATTTGAAGCAGCATCCGCTGTACGAAGCCGACGGACTCGCCTTCTTTGACACCCACTATTATGGCGGAATCAAAAAATACCAGTGGCTCGCGCTGCCGCTGGCGCTTTATGGCGTCGTGTGCCTGAAAGACGGCACGACAATCGACGTGTCGATTGGCGACCACGCCGAGGATCCGGTGCTGTGTATTACCGATCTTTTGCCGCATCTGGCGAAGGACCAAATGAAAAACAACGCCTCGGAATTCGTGGAAGGCGACAATTTGGATGTGATCGTCGGTTCCATTCCGGAAAAAGACGCGGTCAAGAAAAACGTTCTCGCGCTGCTGAACCAAATGTATGGCATCGACGAGGAGGATTTCGTATCCGCCGAACTGGAAATCGTGCCGCATGGAAAAGCGCATTCCGCCGGACTGGATCGCTCGATGGTGCTTGGGTACGGACAGGACGACCGGGTTTGCGCCTACACGTCGCTGATCGCGATGCTTGAGCAGGACACGCTGGATCGCAGCGCGGCGGGCTTGTTCGTCGACAAGGAGGAAATCGGCAGCGTCGGCGCGACCGGCATGCAGTCCAGATTTTTTGAAAACATGATCGCGGAAATTTTGGAAGCCATGGGCGAGTATTCGGATTTGAAAGTCCGCCGCGCCCTCCAAAACTCGTACGCCTTAAGCAACGACGTGTGCGCGGCCCACGATCCGAACTATCCATCCGTTTCGAGCCCGCACGACAACATGGCGAAATTCGGACATGGCTTGTCATTTGCCAAGTACACCGGCTCCCGCGGCAAAGGCGGTTCCAACGACGCGAATCCAGAATTCATCGCGAAGCTGAGAAAGATTTTCGAAGACGCCCACGTCGTTTGGCAAACGAGCGAGCTTGGAAAAGTCGATCAGGGCGGCGGCGGAACGATCGCCTATATTTTGGCGAACTACGGCATGCAGGTCATCGACTCGGGCGTCGCGCTGCAAAGCATGCATTCGCCATTCGAGCTGTCGAGCAAGGCCGATGTGTTTGAAGCGAAAAAAGCGTACAAAGCGTTTATCAAACACTGCAAATAAAAGAGAAGGAAGCGAGCGCAAATTCGCTTCTTTTTTTGTGAGCGCCTCAAACCGCAGTATAATCAAACAAGAAAGAAGGATGCGATCATGACAAACACCAACGATTTTTCCCGGGGAAGCGTTTCCCGGCACATCGTCGCCCTGGCCGGGCCGATGATTCTCGCCCAGTTCATCAATTTGCTTTATAACATGGTGGACCGGATTTATATCGGCCGTCTTGGCCGACACGCGACCGAGGCCATGTCCGCGTTGGGCGTGTGCCTGCCCGCCATCACGATCGGGATCGCGTTCGCCAATTTAGTCGGGATGGGCGGCTCGCCGCTTGTTTCCATCGCCCGCGGAAAAAAGGACCTCGATTTGGCGCGCCGTATTTTAGCCAACGCGCTAGTTTATTTGGTTTTTCTTTCCGTCTTGCTGATGGGAGGCGGGCTGTTGTTTTGCAAGCCGCTCTTGATTGGATTTGGGGCGAGCTCCTCGACGATCGCCTACGCCCAAACGTATTTATCCATTTACTTGCTGGGCACGCCGTTTGTCTTGATCGCGCTGGGCATGAACGCCTTTATCAACGCCCAGGGCTTCGCAAAAACCGGGATGATGACCGTCGTGATTGGCGCCATTCTCAACATTGTGCTGGATCCGATTCTCATTTTCGGCTGCGGGCTGGGCGTGGCGGGCGCCGCGATCGCGACGATTGTTTCGCAGGCGGTTTCCATGGCGTGGACTTTGCGCTTTTTGACGTCGTCTCGCTCCATCGTCCGGCTGGAATGGAACCGCCTTTCGGTCGATTTTTCGATCGTGGGCCAAATTACATCCTTGGGACTGGCCGGATTCATGATGTCGATGACCAACTCCATCGTCACAATCGTGTGCAACAACGTGCTCTTGCGGTGGGGAGGCGACTTGTACATCGCCGTGATGACCGTCATCAACTCGCTGCGAGAGCTCGCCTCGCTGCCCGGGCAAGGGTTCGCCAACGCCAGCCAGCCGGTTCTTGGATTCAACTACGGGGCGGGGTGCTATCGAAGAGTGCTGCAAGGCATTCGCAGCGTCACCTTGTTCACGTTGGGATCCATGTTTGTATTTTGGCTTTTGATTGTCGTTGGCGCGCACGGCTTGTTTCGAATCTTTACCGACGATCCGCAAGTGCTGGCGCATGGAGTCAGGGCGAGCCGGCTGTATTTTTTTGGCTTTTTCATGATGGCTTTTCAAATGAGCGGCCAGTCCGTGGCGATTGGGCTGGGGAAGTCAAAGCAGGCCATTTTCTTTTCGATTTTCCGCAAAGTCATCGTGGTCGTTCCCTTGACGTTTTTGCTTCCTTTTTGGCTGGGGGTCGACGGCGTGTTTGTGGCGGAGGCGATCTCGAATTTCGCGGGCGGCATCGCTTGCTATGGGACGATGCTGGCGACCATAGGGCGCGAATTGCAAAAAAAAGAAAAAAATCGAACGATTTAGGGCACTTTTTCTCTTTTTTGTCGTATATAAAGGTATGAGAATAAAAGAAATGGAACATACGCAGCGTCCCAGGGAGAAAGCCCTGCGCGACGGCATCGGCACGCTTAGCGACGCCGAACTCGCCGCTTTGATTTTATCGAGCGGCAACAAGCAGCGGACCGTGGATCAAATCGCCCACGATCTGGTCCGCCAGTCGAAAGGATTCAGCCGGCTGACCGACATGACGCTGGAAGAGCTCATGCAAATCGACGGGATCCGCGAGGCGAAAGGGCTGCAAATCGTGGCGGCTCTGGAGTTGAGCAAACGGGCGATGAAAGCGCGCTCCTACATGTTTTCCATCGAGAGCCCCGCCGACGTGGCGGTCTGGTTCGAGATGGAGTACGGCGTTTTAAAGCAGGAGCACTTTGTTTGCGTTTATTTGGATACGAAAGGAAAGATCATCACGCACAAAACGCTTTTCAAAGGCTCCCTGAACGCCTCGCTTGTCCATCCAAGGGAAATATTCAAGGAGGCTTTTTTGCAAAACGCGCACGCGATTTTGCTCGTGCACAACCATCCATCCAACGATGTCACCCCTTCGGAGGACGACCGCAAGACGACGACGCGCCTTTTGGAGGTCGCGGACACGATGGGCATTCAAATCATGGACCACATCATCGTTGGAAAAGACCGGTATTACTCTTTCAAACAACACGACGCTCTTCGTTGAATCTCTGGAAGGAACTCGTTATAATAAAGCCAAATGATTTGGGGGAAGAAATGAAAAAGTTGAATCGACTTCAAAGAATATTGGTGAGCGCGAACGCGTTTTTAATCGTTTTTGGCTGCCTGATGCTTGGCTTGCGCCAAAATACGATGACAAACCCGGGATACAGCGCGTGGACATACATCAAATACGGATTGATCGACTACCCGATGACTTCGCTGGGCAGCGCGATCTCCGATGTGGCCAACCTTTGGCACGTTTATGACGACAACGTCTATCTCAACGAGGAGCTCGCGATCCAGCGCAGCTACCAGACGATGTACCAGGACGAAAAAAATAAAAACCAGGAGCTGGAGGAAATGCTCGACATGCAAAACGATTTGCCGGACGCGACCCGCATCCACTGCGTCGTGCTTGAGCGCTCCATCCAAAACTGGAACCAGCTCTTCACGATTTCCGCCGGAAAAAACGAAGGCGTGAAGGAAAACATGCTCGTGGCGACTTCGCAAGGCGTCGTCGGCCTTGTGGAGCATGTCGAAACCGCGACCAGCACGGTGCGTTTGCTGACGTCGCCCAAGCTGCACAACGACATCGCGATCGAGATCCCGCTTGACGACGGAACGACGATCGAGGGCGTGATGCAGTCGTACGACAGCGCGAAAAAAGCGTATACCGTCAATTTGTTCGATCATGACGCCACGGTGACCAACGGCGCGCAAGTCGCGACGAGCGGCAAGGGCGGTAACTACCCGGGGGGCGTGTTTATCGGCACGGTAACGGACACGGTGATGAACGACGACGCGATTATTTCCACGATTTACGTCAAGCCGGTTTCCAACATGCAAAGCTTCAACTACGTGACTGTGATCGGGAACAAGAAATCATGAAAAAAACGCAAATCATCGTCATCGGATTTCTCGGTCTTGGATTGATCGACTCCTTGATCACGTTTGGATTTCCTATCGACTTCACGTATACGGCGTATAGCGTCATTCCGCATTTCACGTTCATTGGAACGCTCATTTATTTGCACGACAAGGAGTGGCTGAACCGGGTGCTCATTGGCGCCTTGATCGGCGCGCTGTTCGACGCCTTGTTCGCGAACACGTTTTTGATCTATATGGTTCTTTTCGCCCTTGGCGCGTACTTGATTGGCTGCCTGCGGCCGTGGATGCGCACCGAGCCGCGGAAGTTTTGGATTTACTGGGCGTTTGCGTTTTTGTTCGACCTGCTTCCTTACGTGACACTGCGCCTGTTTTCAAGCGGCTATCCCCGCTTTTTGACGTGGATGTTGCGCGTCGAGGCGGCGACGTTAGTTTTGGACGCGGCGACGATCTTGTTTTTGATGTACGCCGGGCAAGTGATGTCGCGCTTTTTCAAGATTCGCGATTTGCGCGAGCAAAAGAAAGTGCGCCAAAAAATCAAACGAGCAAAATTTTCCCGGAAATAAGCGTTTCCGGGATTTGTGCTACAATAGAGAAAATGATCGAAGGAGGATCCAACGTGAAAAAACTACTATTGATCGACGGGAACTCGATGCTGTTCCGGGCGTATTACGCCACGGCGTACACGAATCGAATGTCGACTTCCTCAGGCATTCCGACCAACGCCGTCTTTGGTTTTATCGTCATGATGCAAAAGGCGATGCAAATCATTCAGCCGGACGCGGTTCTTGTCGCCTGGGACGCCGGAAAGCCGACGTTCCGCCATAAAGAATACGAAGCGTACAAAGGGACGCGCAAGGAGCTGGATGAGGACTTGATCGCGCAAATGCCGCTCGTACGTGAATATTTGGACGCGATCCACGTGACCCGCTACGAGCAGGAAGGCTTCGAAGCCGACGACATCATCGGCTCGGCGGCCAAAGGCAGCGCAGACATGGATACGACCATTTTGACAAGCGACCGGGATTTGCTGCAGCTCATCGACCCGACCACGAAAGTGCTGCTCATGAAAAAGGGATTGAGCGAAATGGATTTAATGGACGAAAAGGCGCTGCGGGAGGCCTACGACTTGAGTCCGGCGCAAATCATCGACTTCAAAGGACTGATGGGCGATCCTTCCGACAACATTCCCGGAGTCAAAGGCGTTGGCGAAAAAACCGCGCTTAAGCTGCTTCACCAGTTCGGCAGCGTGGAAGGCGTGTACGAGCATTTGGACGAAGTCAAAGGAAAGATGAAGGAAAAACTGGAAAACGGCAAGGAGATGGCTTTTTTATCGAAAGAGCTGGCGACCATTTACACCCAGATGGATTTGCCGTTTTCGCTCGCGGATCTCACGGTGGAAGCCCACAGCGCCGCCGATTTTTATCAAAAATACGAAATGCGCTCGCTGATGAGCGAGGAGAAACCCCAGCCGGCGCGCCAATACGAGGTGGAAACGGTGGCTTCTCTGGACGCGATTCCGTTCGCGGATCCGGACAGCCTGCTGTTTTTCGCCGTCGCGAGCGACGAGCCGTTTTTAGAGCAGACGTTGTATGGCTTTTTGTTTCCGCAGCGTCAAAAAGCGTACTACTTGCCACTGGAAAACGCGTCCAGGGACGCGGCGTTTTTAAAGGCGCTTCAGGAAAACAAGCAGCTGGAGACGTGGAACGCGAAAGCGATGATGCATTTGTTGGACCGGTACGGATTTCCGGTGCCGACGTTTGCCGAGGACTACCATATCGCCAGCTTCCTGCTGTTTTCGCAGGCGACGAACATGGACTACTTGCTCGAGGCGCTGCAAGTGCAGCTTCCCGAGCCTTGGCGCGACTTAGGAAAAAAGAGTCTGGGCGGCTTCACGCAAGAGCGGATGGTGCCGGAGATCGCCGCGCTCGCGATGCAGATCGAGCAAAAAAAACTCGCGATTCTCGACCAGCTCGCAATCGAAGACATGCAGGATTTGTATCAAAACATCGAACTGCCGCTCATTCCCATTTTGTACGACATGGAGCGCACCGGGATCCATGTGGACGAGGAAAAGCTCGAGGCGCTGCGCCACGAATACCAGGACAAGATGGATGGACTGATGGAGCGGATCTACGGCTACGCGGGGCATTCGTTCAACATCGACTCGCCGAAGCAGCTGGCGGGGGTGCTGTTTGACGAGCTGCACTTAAAGACGGGCAAGAAGCGCTCGACGGCCGCCGACGTTTTGGAAAAGCTGCGGGACGCGCATCCGATTATCGACGACATTCTCGAATACAAAAAATATTCAAAAATCATGTCGACGTACATCCTGGGGCTGGCGCGCTACATTCATGGCGGAAAAATTTACACGACGTTTAACCAGACGATGACCCAGACGGGCCGCTTGTCCTCTTCCGATCCGAACCTGCAAAACATTTCCGTCAAAGACGAGGAAGGCAAGGAGATCCGGAAAGTGTTCGTCGCGCCGTCGGGCTACAAGCTCGTGTCGGCCGACTATTCGCAAATCGAGCTGCGGATGCTGGCGCACATGGCCGACGAATACAATATGATCGAGGCGTTTCAGGAAGGCGTGGACATTCACACGAAAACCGCGTCGCAGTTGTTTGGCGTGGCGCCTGACAAGGTGGACGACCACATGCGCCGGGTAGCCAAGACGGTCAACTTCGGCATCATATACGGTCAAACCGAGTTTGGTCTGGCGCAGACGCTACGCATTTCCCGCGACGAGGCGCGCGCGTTTATGGCGGCCTACTTCGCGTCGTATCCGAACATTCGCCAGTACATGGACAAGACGATCGCCTTTTGCGAGGAACACGGCTTTGTGGAAACGATGATGCACCGCCGGCGGATGATTCCGGAAATCAACGACAAAAACTACATGACGCGCGAGTTTGGAAAGCGGGCGGCGATGAACGCGCCGATTCAAGGTAGCGCGGCGGATTTGATCAAAATCGCGATGATCAAGACGAGCGCGGCGCTGGCGAAGCAGGGCTTTGAGGCGAAAATGCTTCTCCAGATCCACGACGAGCTCATTTTTCTCGTGCCTGACGACGAAGTGGACGCGATTCTTGAACTGGTTCGTACGACGATGGACGAGGCGATGGCGCTTAACGTGCCGCTCAAGGCGTCGATCGAATATGGCCAAAACTGGTACGAGGCCAAATAATGCCGGAAGCACCAGAAGTTCAAACCGTCCTCTCGACGCTTGAAACCCAAATCGAGCAGGCGAGAATTGTCAAGGCGGAACTGTTTCACGACAAGCTGGCCGACAACATGGACGCCCGCCAGTTCGAGGCTGCGCTTGCCAACCAGTGCATCGAGCGGTTTTTCCGGCTCGGAAAATACCTTGGTTTTGAAACGCAGGATTACGACTGGATCGTGCATTTGCGCATGGAAGGAAAGTTTTATCTTTTTGACGCTTATCCAAACCCGAAGGACAAGCACATCCACGCGATTTTCACGTTGAGCGACGGCCGGTATTTGTGCTACCACGACACGCGCAAGTTCGGGCGCATGTATTTGTATCCCAAAACCGGCTCCATTGCCAGCCTGCCGTGTTTCGCGCGCGTCGGCGTCGATTTTCAGGACGCGACAGGACGACGTTTGTACGAAAAGACGCGGGCGTGCCGGCGCGACATCAAAAGCGTTTTGCTCGACCAGTCGGTCATCGCCGGGATCGGCAACATTTACGCCGACGAGATTTTGTTCGCGGCCCGGATTGACCCGCGTAGCGTCGCGGGGCACTTGAACGAGGCGGACTGCGAGGAGATCGTGGCGCAAACGAAACGAATTTTAAACGGGGCCATCAAGGCGGGCGGCACGACGATTCGCTCCTACACGTCCTCTTTGGGCGTGACGGGCCGGTTTCAACTGGAGTTAAAAGCGCATAGACGGGAAGGAGAGGAGTGTTCGCAATGCCAGAATCCAATCGAGAAAATCAAATGGAAAGGGCGGAGCACGTATTTTTGCCCGCGCTGCCAGGTCAGAAAATAATCGCGATTACCGGAACGATCGGCTCGGGGAAAAGCACGGTCGTCAAAATTTTGGCTTCGCGCTATCCGGTCATCGACTGCGACCGGGTGAACGCCGAACTGCTTTTGCCAGGCAGTCGGGCTTACGACGCGCTGCGCGCGCTTCCTTTTGTCAAAGTGGACGACCAGGGACAAATCGACAAGCCGGCGATGGCGAAGGCGATTTTTGGCGACGCAAGCAAAAAGGCCGCGGTCGAAGGTATTCTCCATCCGCGTATTTTCGAGCGGGTGCAGGCGTGGATCCTCCAGCAGCAAGCGCCGGTCGTGTTTGTGGAAATGCCGGTTTTGTTTGAGATCGGCGCCGAATGCCGGTTCAAGACGATTTGGTGCGTCACGTGCGATGAAAACGTCGCGTTGCAGCGTCTGATGGAGCAACGGCATTTTTCCCGGGAGGACGCGAAGGCGCGTATCGCCAATCAGTGGGATGCGCGAAAGAAAAAAGCGGGAAGTTCGGTCGTTATCGACAATTCGGCATCGCGCCAAGCGCTCCAGACGAAAGTGGCGGCGCTGATGGAAAGGTTGGAGGCAAGTGAAAAAAGGGAAAATTGAAATCGACACGCAAGGAACGTTCGCGCAAGACTGGGAAGATGTGCTGACGCTGCTGTACCGTCCCTTGATTAGCGACCGCTCGTTTACGTTGTATCATTTACTGCGGGCGATGCGGGGAAAAACGCTCGACATGGAGGAAATGCTTCGCTTGTGCGGTTTCAGTGAAAAACGGCTGGAATCCGCCCGGCAGACGCTCGAGGAGTTCCGGCTGCTGAAAACGTATCAGAAAGCGGCGTCGCGCGAATATTTGGTCGTGTTGTTTCCGCCGCTGGAAGCGTACGACTTTTTAAAAGACAACACGTTTGGCCGCCTTTTTGTCGCCCAAATGGGCTCGAAGTCTTACGACGCCTTGAAACTGCATTTTGCTTCCAGAAACATCGACACGCAGGGGATGGTTGAAATTACCAAGCCGTTCGACAGCGCGCGGCTTCAAAACTGGAACGACGACCAGGAGGCGATCATGGCGAGCCTGCGTCCTGGCGAGAAGACGGGAGGCTTTGAGCGCTCGTTCGACTTCGAAACGTTTTTCGTGCAAATGGACCGGGTGTTTCCGCCGCGGTTTAGGACGCGCAAAAACCTCGACTTGATTGCCTCGCTCGCTTCGATTTACGGCATTGGCGCCGAAGAGATGAAAAAGTATGTGAACCGGGCGTGCAATCCGTACACCCACGCGTTTTCTCCGGAAAAGCTGGAACGGCTTGTCCACGCGACGTTGAAAAAACCGGTGGCGGCGCCGGAGGATCCGTATCAGATGGATCCGATGCATTTCTTTCAAATGCGCCAAAGCGCGCCGATGGCCCGCGCCGACGAGAGTCTCATTCGCGATTTGAGCGAAAAATACGGATTCTCCAACGAGGTCGTCAACTTGCTTGTGGAATATTTGCTTGACGTGACCGGACAAAAATTCCAGCGCGCCTATGTGGAAAAGGTGGCGGCGGCCTGGAACCGGCTCAAAATCACGACGAGGGAGCAAGCCCAAAAACAAATCGAGGCCGAGCGCAGCGGCATGAACGCGGCCAAGGCGCCGGGCGTGAGCACGGGTCTGCCGGAGTGGTACGACTACAAACCAAACACGCCGGTGAGCGAGGAGCTTTTAGCCAAAGCGCTGGCTCGTCAAAAGAAAGCAGCGGGGAAATAAGCGATGAAAGATTTTCAAATCAAACTGGATCCGGCGCAGCAGGCGCGCCGCTTTGAGCAAATCCAGAAACTGAAGGAAAACAAGCTTGTCGTCGACTTCATGCGTCGAAACCACATGCCGATGGAAGTGCTGGAAAAGCATTCCTCCCAGTTTTTGTCGTGGGTCGAACGGGTGGCGAAATGCCAGGGGTGCCAGGGACTGCGGTATTGCCGCCAGCCTTTGAAGGGGCGGCTGCAAATGCTTGACGTGGACGCCGACGGATATTTGACGGACGTGTACAAGGCGTGCCGCTACGAGCAGGACGAGGAAAAGCAGCTCGCGCACCGGCGCAACTATAAAATTTTCGACGGCTCGTACGCCGATCTTCTTCTTAATGAAAATTCCATCCATCTTGGACAGGAATCAAACGAATACACGGAAGTGTTTGTCGCGATGACGGATTACGAAACGGAGAAAGGCATGTATTTATACGGCCAGCCCGGAACGGGAAAAACGTATTTGTCGCGCGTGGCGGCCAACCATTACGCCAAAGCCGGGCAGACAGTGTGCTTTGTGAACATGCCGCAGTGCATCCAGTCGCTTAAGCAAAACATGACGGACAGCCGGTTTCGCATGACGATGTTGTCGCGGATGAAGTTTTGCGACGTGTTGTTTTTAGACGATATCGGTTCGGAAAGCATTAGCGCCTGGACGCGGGACGAGATCCTGTTTCCGATTTTGGAGTATCGGATGAACAACCGGCTCAAGACGTATTTCACATCGAACTACACGCTTGAGGAATTGAAAAAACAGTACGCGAAAGTGCGGGAGGAAAGCGCTGAAGTGGCTTCGATGCGGATCCTGGAGCGGATCCGCTCGCTGGCGGTTCCTTGCGGACTGTACGGGCCTTCCAGACGCTAAACGTCTTGTTTCTGAAAAAAATGAGCGTTTTCATTTTCTTCTTTTCAAATGATTTGGAATGGAGTAAAATATTGATGACGATAAAGAATTTACTAAAGGAGGAAATAGTATAATGTTAGTATCGGCTACTGAAATGATCAACAAGGCTCACGAAGGGCATTACGCGATCGCTCAATTCAACATCAATAACATGGAGTGGATCAAGGCGATCCTGCTTGGCTGCGAAGCAAAAAAATCTCCAGTGATCTTGGGTGTTTCGGAAGGCGCCGCAAAATACATGTGCGGTTACAAAAACGCGGTTGACATGGTGAAAAACATCATGGACTTCTACGGCATCACCGTTCCGGTTGCGATCCATCTTGATCATGGTACATACGAAGGCGCGAAAAAAGCCATCGAAGCCGGATTCACTTCGGTTATGTTCGACGGTTCGCATTTCCCAATCGAAGAGAACATTGAAAAATCGAAAGAACTGATCGAGCTCGCTCATTCCAAAGGCATCTCGATCGAGTGCGAAGTCGGCGGTATCGGCGGTGAGGAAGACGGTGTCATCTCGAATGGCGAAGTGGCTTCCCCTGAAGAATGCGCGGAAATCGCCGGTCTTGGCGTGGACTTCCTGGCTGCCGGAATCGGTAACATCCATGGAAAATATCCAGCGGACTGGAAAGGTTTGAACTTCGAGGTTTTGGAAGAGATCCAAAACAAGACAGACAGAAAACCACTCGTTCTCCACGGCGGAAGCGGTATCCCGCAGGAAATGGTGAAAAAAGCCATCACGTTGGGTGTTTCGAAAGTCAACGTCAACACCGAATGCCAGATCGTATTCGCTGACGCGACGAAGAAATACATCGAAGACGGCGGCATCGACAAACCAAAAGGATACGATCCTCGTAAACTGCTTAAACCAGGCGCTGACGCGATCCAGGGTCTTGTAGAAGACTACGTAGTCAACTTCTTCGGTTCGGCAGACAAAGCGTAAATCAAACAACGGATGAAAAGGTGGGCGACCACCTTTTTTTTACAGGAGGAAAATATGAAACCAACGACGATTGACGATTTATACACGTATTCGTTTTTAGGCAATTTAAAAAGCCGGGACCAGACGGCTATCTTTGTGAAAGCTGTCGCCAACGAAACCGACAACACGTACGACCAGGTTTTATACCAATGGAAAAACGGAACGGTCCGGCCACTGACTTCGTTTGGCCAGGAATCCAATTTCGCTTTTCTTGACGACGACACGATCGTCTTTTGCGGCAACCGGAAAAAGCGGGAAGGAAAAACGTCTATTTATGAGTTGTCCCTTCAGGGCGGCGAAGCGCAAGAAATCGCGACGCTCGACTTTGACAACGCGCAAATCGCGGGCTGTCTGGGCGATGGAACGCTCGTTTTGCTTATTCGCGAAGACGGGCAATCCAACGAAACCGATTACGAGGTGTTCGACGAGATTCCGTTTTATGTCAATGGCGCGGGCATCACGAATAAAAAACGCGCCCATCTTTATTTGTGGAAGGAAGGCGAGCTGACGTCGTTGACCAGCCCGCTCTTCGACGCGGCGATGGTCAAGGTCGCCAACGATCAAATCTATGTGGTTGGAGAGGAATGGAAGCGAAAGAGCTCGCTTATGCCCGCCTTGTTTCAGGTGGATCCAAGCCAAAACGCGTGGACGACTTTGATTGAAGCCGAAACGCTGTCCATTCAGGACTTCGCCCCGGCAAAAGATGGCGTGTATGTGTTTGGCAGCGATTGCGTCCGGTTTGGATTGAACGAGAATCCCGATCTTTACCGGGTCGGAAAAGACCAGCCGCTGCAAAAGCTGGGCGAATGGGGACTTTGCGTTGGTAACACGGTGGGAACGGATTGCGCGTGCGTAGGCGGAAACGCCTTGCTCGTTCATGAAAACGCGCTGTATTTCACGACGACGGTCGAGGATCACGTCGAATTGTATCGCTTTACGGACTGTTTTGAGCGGATCTTCGTCATGGAGGGAACGATCCAGGCGTTTACGTTTGTCGATGGCGAGCTGCTGCTCATTGGCGCCAAAACGGCAAGTCTGCAAGAATTGTACGCGGTGCGCGATGGCGGGTTGCGCGCTTGCACGACGTTTAACGACGAGGCCGAACGCTGGGTGGCTGTGCCGCAGCCGGTGGAATACGCTGGCTTTGATGGCGGCCGGATGACCGGGTATGTGCTGTATCCAAAAGACTTCGATCCAAACAAGACGTATCCGGGTATTTTGGATATCCACGGCGGACCGAAAACGGTGTATGGCACGGTGTTTTACCATGAAATGCAGCTGTGGGCTTCCGAGGGGTATTTCGTGTTTTACGCCAACCCGCACGGTTCGGATGGCGCCAGCAACGAGTTCGCCGACATTCGCGGCAAATACGGCACGATCGACTACGAGGATTTGATGCGTTTTGTCGATCAGGTTCTCACCGACATTCCCCAGCTGGACGCCAGCCGGCTTGGCGTGACAGGCGGCAGCTATGGCGGCTTCATGACGAACTGGATCATCGGGCACACCGACCGTTTCCGGGCGGCGGCATCCCAGCGCAGCATTTCCAACTGGATCTCGTTTTCGCAAACGAGCGACATCGGCCCGTATTTCACGGCCGACCAGCAAGGTGCGACGATGGATGGCGACGTGGAAAAACTGTGGTTCCACTCGCCGTTGAAGTACGCCAAAAACGTGACGACGCCAACGCTGTTCATCCATTCGGACGAGGACTACCGCTGTCCGCTTTCGGAAGGTGTTCAAATGCTCAACGCGCTGCTGGATCGCGACATCGAGGCGCGCATGTGCGTGTTCCACGGGGAAAACCACGACTTGTCGCGTTCGGGAAAACCGCAGCACCGCGTACGACGTTTAACGGAAATCACAAACTGGATGAACGATCATTTGAAAAAGTAGTCAATACAACGAAAAAACCGAAAGAAACAAAACTTTCGGTTTTTATATGGAAAACACGATTGAAACGAGAAAGGAATTGTCCTGCCGAATATGCATCTCGCCTTGGTATTAATCCACAAGCCGCCGGACGATCGAAAGGCCAAATCCATGACGGGAAGCGTTTTTCTTGTCGGTGCAAAGCGGTTTGGCTTGCGAAAGGGGATTTTCAACGCGCAGCCAGATCATGTCGTCTTTTTTCAAAAGCACGAGCCGGACACGCGGATCGAGCTGGGAATGTTCCGTCAGCTCCCGAATCGCGTTGTCGAGCAGGTTCCCCAGCAAAATACACAAATCCAAACTTTCAAATCGTGCCAGACAAGCCGGATCCACCGTGATTTCAAAGGAAATCGCCGGATTCTGGCTTGTTTTTTCATTCAACAGAGCGTTTACGAACGGATCGTTGCAATACAGTCTGGTCGTGGACGAGAGAATGGTGTCCTGAATAGCCGACAAGTATTGACGCGCCTCCTCGTATTTTTGTTGCTCGTGCAAATGGCGCAGGACGAGAAAGTGGTTTCGTAAATCGTGCCGCAGTCCTTTTATTTCCTCCTCCTTTTTCAAAAGGTTTTCCATCTGGATCATGGAGGCTTGAAGAAGCTCACCGGAAATCGTTTGACGTGTCAGCTGTTCCTGCATTGCCAGCCGCAGACATACAAACACGACCAGAGCGGCGAGGGTAAGCTGGCACAATACGAGCAGGCGCGGAAACGCCGTGTTGTGCAACGGAAAAGTGCGATAGTAGTCGTAGACGCACAACTGCATCCACGCCGGTATCGTGAGAAAGAGCGCGTTGACTTTGCTCGTTTTCCGGTCAGGAAACGCGCCGTGCTTCTTTAAAAACAGCGCCATCGCCACAAGGATGCCAAAGGTGATGCCATCATAAACCAGTATGGAAAGCCAATGCGTTTGGGCAGAAATATATGGCATCTGGTCCATCATAAAGTCCACCAGCGTGCTGACGGCCCGGCAGGTCACGTTTAGCAGCAACACCATTAACCCGACCGCCCACGGATTGACCGCCTCGTTGTTCCGGTACCAGAGAATCGTAAACCCAATAAGCAGAACGATTTCCAAAAGCGAGGCCGCCATCCAGTGCCAGTGAAAAGAAAGGGGAAGGAGCGAAACGCCTAAATAAACGCAAACCGTTTCCACGCAAAAGCCAGAAATGAGTTTAATCGTTTTTATTGGCGGTTTCCCCCACGCGATCAAAAAAAACGTGTTGTACAAGACGCAGGTCCACGTCGTGACGAGTCCATGCTCAAGCTGGAACATACAAACGCTCCAAATAGGCGCGGCGGGCAGCCTTTAAAAAGCGGCGGCTCGCGAAAACGGTGATGTTGTTGTCCATCATGATCTCGTCTTTATTCCACGCTTTCACGTGATCGGCATGGATGATCGTGGATTGGCTGATCCAGATAAAGCGGTCATCGAGTGCTTGGGCGAACTCTTTGATTGCCTGCCGTTTGAGGGTGATGGACCCTTCGGCAAGCTGAAGCGTCAGCTTGCGCCGGTCGGTTTGGACAAATAAAATTTGCTCCATCAAAAGGGTTCGTTCCTGCCCGGTTTCTTCCACGACGAGCAGGGGGCGACGACGTGAAAGGGCAGTCAGCGCTTTTTTGATTTCTCTTGTTAGATCCGCTTCCAGACGCGATTTGCGCACGAAACCGTAAACATTTTGTCCAAACGCCTCGTACACCCGCTCTTCAAACGAGGTGATGTAAAGGACAGCTTGAAACCAGCGGAAATGGGACTGGACGAAACGAAGGCCGTCGCCATCCGGAAGGCCGATATCCATCAGGCAAAGATCGTATGGCTGTTCAGGCTCTAAAATCTCATCCAGCTTTTTTGCGAAAAGAAGACGCGCGCCGGGAAGCAGGGCACGAACACTTTTTTCAATCGTTTCTTGAAACACATTTTCGTCTTCGACAATAAGTACTTTCATAATAATCCTCTCAATAAAATATTGATTCCATTATACCACATGCGTCCTGAAAAAAGCCGAAGGCGCCGCCTCCGTTGTCGCAAACAATGGGGCATGATACAACGAAGGGGAACAGGAGAAAGCCAATGGAAGTTTTAAACGTCATACATTTAAACAAGCAAATTCACCATCATCCGATTTTAAAAGATATTTCCTTTTGCGTGCAAGATCACGAAATTGTCGGTTTTGTCGGGCCAAACGGCGCCGGAAAGTCGACGACGATGAAATGCATTGCTGGTTTGTATCATCCGACTTCCGGGGAAATCATTGTCAATGGACATTCGATGACCAAAGAACGGAACGCCGCGCTGGACAGTCTTGGCGTCAGCATCGAATATCCGTCCTTGTATCCCGATCTAACCGGACGAGAACATTTGAAGCTAGTCGCGCGATGGCGAAAAGCGGGTAAAGAGCGCGTCAGCGAGATGGCTTCGTTTAGCGGCCTTGGACCCCATCTGGACCGGAAGGTGAAGCACTACTCGATGGGAATGAAGCAGCGGCTCGTTTTGGCGCTGGCGATGCTTCCCAAGCCGGAAGTGCTGATTTTAGACGAGCCGATGAACGGCTTGGATCCGCAGGCGGTGTTTGAACTGCGCGAAAAACTGTTTGCGATTCGCGATCAGGGAACGAGCATTTTTCTCTCGAGCCATCAGCTTAGCGAAGTGGAACAGCTCGCGGATCGAATCCTTTTCATTCAGGAGGGCACGATCCTGACGGAGAAGACGATAGAGGAGCTTCGCGCGCAAGGGAAACAGTTTCGCTTTCATGTGTCCGATTTGGAAAAAGCGCGGCGGCTTCTTCCATCCGCCCTTGTGGAAAACGGGAGGCTGTCGTTGTGGGTCGAACCCGGAAAGGCGTTCGCGGATCGTATCGAAACGCTAGTTCAAAACGGGGTCCGCGTTTATGAAATCGAGGAAAGCGGAAACGATTTGGAGAACGTGTACCGTCAGCTGTACGAGGTCAAACGATGAACGGGCTGAAAGCGGAATTGTTTTTTCTTTTTCGTAAAAGAAACCGCCTTTGTTTCGTTTTGATGTGTATGGGACTCACGCTGCTGGGAACAGGGCAGGAGCGGGCGTACGCGCATCGGTTTGAAAGCCAGGCGCATCAATGCCGGGAAAATCTGGCGCTGATTCAATCGAATCTCGATTTTCTCGCTTTGGAGCAGGAAAGCGGCACCTGGGATGAAGGGCAGGAGGCGCTCAAACGATTTTGGGAGCGGGCGTATGCGCTTTGTTTTCAACTGTATTGCGACTGGACGAATCACGAGCCGGCCCGAACGATCGCGGCGCACGCGCTGGCGTGGGACGAGGCGCTTTGGTCAGCACTGGAGGAAGGCTTGCCGATTCAATCGTACGCTTCGTTGCTTTTGAATACGAGGGATGATCTGGAAGACCGGATCCGGGTGGCAAGAGCGTCTCTTGAAGCGGGCAATACCGACTTTTTGATGCCGCAAAAACCGACCGGATTTGGGCTGGTTTTTCAGTTGTTTCAGCCGCGAAACGGTGGAATGTTCGTGATTTTGCTTTGCCTGCTGCTGATGAACGCCGACAGCTGGTCGCGTGAGTTCGAGCAGGGCATGTTTAAAACGTTGTTTACAAGTCCGCGCTCGCGGGGAAACATTTTTTGGCTTCGTACATTGTGTACGGGCATGGCGAGTGTGCTTGTATATGGATCGGGCGCGGCGTTTCTCTTTTTGTTTGGAACGTGTTTGCATGGCGTCGGCAGCGGGCAGCTGGTCGCGACCCGTGACGGGGTGGCTGCGATTGGAAAGGTGGTCCAGGCCGGTATCGTGACGCAAATGACAGACGTGTTGTTTTGGTCGGTCTGCGCGCAGTGTCTTTCATGGTGGACGAAAGAAACCGGGATCGTGCTCATGGTTGGATTGCTTGTGTTGATGGGCATGATGGTGTTTCCGGATTCGTTTTCGTGGGTGTTTTGCCAAAGCTTGTTATATACGGGAAGTCGAGTTGTCTGGGTGCTGATGCCTTACGCCTTCGTGATCTCGTTTTTGACGGAGCAACACGTTGCGCGTTGTGATTTGAAAGGAGCCGAAGGATGAGGTGGATCGTAAAGAGTATTTTTTGTTCGAGAGTTTCCCTGATCGTGCTGACGATTTTGCTAGGCGCGCAAATGGTTGGAATGATGAGCGTGCTGGATCAAAGCGAGGGCGTGGAACAAAACATCGCGCAAATGGATCATACGATCCAGGAAGCGAAGGCGGAGCGTTCGATGGTGTCTTTGCTGGAAAAACAAGGGGTGGAATCTGGCGATGTAGAGGATTTTTTGAATTATTTGGACTGGAAAACAGAAAACGCCAAAGCGGGCCGGGCGTTGTTTGTGGAGCATGGCGAAGAGGTGTGGCAGGATCCGGCGCTGGAAGCGGAATACGAGGATATTTCTTTATGGAACACGTTGTTTGAGATGGACCGGTACGCGCCGGATGAAGAAGCGCTTTCTGCTCATGTGTTTGCGAAGGAGCTTGAAAAGGTGAACCGGCCGCCCATTCCGTTCGCTCCGGAAAAGATTGGCCAAACCGGACGACAAATTGTCGATGAGGCGGATGGCCAGTATGCGACTTTGAAAAAAATCGCGGCCCGTCAGCTTCACGAACGCATGTTTCCCAAGGCGCGGATGCCGGCGAAAGGGGCCTGGATTTTTCTTGTTCGTCAGCTTCAAACGGGAAGCTTGATTTCGTTTGTGATTCCCGTTCTGGCTTTGTTTTTTTCCATTCAAATCGAATTGGAATTTCGCCGGAGCGGCGTGCTCGAGCTTATGCGGCTGCATACGAAAGGATGGGTAATCCAGTGGATTGGGTGTGTCTTTTTCGCGTTTTGGTTCCTGGTGCTGATTTCCTTTTTGATCCCGTTTTTGATTTTAGGGATGAAAGAGGGCTTTGGAGGCGTGGACGCGTGGATTTTAATGGATCAGGATCGCGCGTTTGTAAAACACGGAGCGGAATTGACCGTGCAGGGAATTTCAGAATATCCGATGGCGCGAAACGGTTTGATCCCGGAAACGTATACGTATGTGGAATGGATGAAGCCGCTGGGAATGGCGATTGGGCTGGGTACGGTAAAGATCGGTTTTTACACGGCGCTTGGCTCGATGGTCGCGTTGTGGTTCGCCAGACAAGGCATTGTGTTGGGAGTTGGAGCCTTTATTGGGATCGTGTACGCGTATAGCGCGTCCTTTGCAAGCCCTCAATGGTGGAACGTGTTTCAAATCGGTCCGTCGTTGAGTGTAAGCGTGGGTAATGGAATGGTTTCGTGGAAAGGCGCTTTATGCGGGTTTGCGTTGTTGATTTTGATTTTCTATATCGTATGTCAATGGATTGTACCGAGAATAGACGAGAGGGAATAGTTCGCTAGAATAAGTTCTTGCTGGAAACCCGTACATCGCTTGCTAAACATAGAATGGGAATGAATTTCCTTGGCTGGCGGCTTAAAATATTCGGGGATATGGAAAAAGATTGACGTTTTTTAAGTAGCGTGAAACGGGCTTATAGTTTATAATGGTTTGGAATTAGGAGGAAAACGATGGAAGAAGTAATCAAAATCGAAGGTGGTCATCGTTTACACGGGACGGTTCGGATCAGTGGCTCGAAGAACTCGACCGTGGCTCTCATTCCGGCATGTGTTCTAGGCAACGCGCCGGTCACCATTTACGGAGTACCGAACATTTCCGACGTTCGCTCTTTGACGGTGCTGCTGCGGGAACTCAATGTGGAAGTGAAACAAATTGATGAAGAAACATTATATATAGATCCGACGAATATGGAAAACATCCCGATGGTTTCCAACGCGGTGTCCAAGCTGCGGGCAAGCTATTATTTCATGGGCGCGCTGCTTGGCAAGTACGGACACGCGCAAATCAAGATGCCGGGCGGGTGCTATTTGGGACCAAGACCGATCGACTTGCATTTGAAAGGGTTCGAGGCGCTGGGCGCGACGATCACGTACGAGCACGGATGCTATATCCTGCACGCGGACGAGCTTGTCGGCAGCCGGATCTTCCTGGACATTTCCAGCGTCGGCGCGACGATCAACATCATGATGGCGGCCGTGTACGCCAAAGGGCGTACGGTCATTGAAAACGCGGCGCGCGAGCCGGAAATCATCGACATCGCGACGCTGCTCAACAAAATGGGCGCCAAGATCCATGGCATGGGAACGAGCACGCTCGTCATCGACGGGGTGCAGGAGCTGAAAGGCTGCTCGCACGAAATCATCCCGGACCGGATCGAAGCGGCGACGTACATCATCATGGCCGCGGCGATGGCGGACGACATGGTTATCGAAAACATCATCCCGCAGCACATCGAAGCCATTTTGATGAAGCTCGAGGAAATCGGCATTCAAATGAAAGTCGGACCGGATTTCGTCGAAATCTTTGGCTCCGACAAGGAACTGCGACCAACCGAGATCCTGACCAAGCCATATCCGGGCTTCGCGACCGATGTCCAGCAACCGTTCACGACGCTGCTGACGCAAGCCAAAGGGCAGTCGATCGTGACGGAAACCATTTACACGGAGCGTTTCAAGCACTGCAACGAATTGAATAAAATGGGCGCCGACATCGACGTCCGCATTCCAAACGGCTTCATCAACGGACCGACCCGCCTGTCGGGCACCAGCGTGGTCGCGACCGACCTGCGTTGCGGCGCGGCGCTTGTCGTAGCCGGACTCATGGCCGATGGTATCACCGAGATCCACGACGTGTACCACATCGACCGGGGATACGACCATTTGGATGAAAAGCTGCGCTCGTTGGGTGCGGTGTTCTGGCGCGAAATCGTCGAATAGCAATCACAACCGTCTTCGGGCGGTTTTTTTTTCGAAAATCTTTCGAATTTTCAACCCCAAAACAAAAGATTTCTTTGCGACGATGGAAGAAAAGGAGGAAGATCTTATGGAACAGGAACCTGCGATTCTCGTTGTCGACGACGCGCAAGATATTTGCGATTTGATTGAATACAGCCTGAAACAGGCAGGATACCGGCATGTTGACACCGCTTCAAGCGGACAGGAGGCCGTCGCGTTGTGCAGGGAATGCGCGCCCGCTCTGATCGTGCTCGATCTCATGCTGCCGGATATGGACGGCTACGAGGTATGCCGGACGGTGCGGATGTTTTGCTCGTGTCCGATCTTGTTTTTGTCGGCCCGCGGCGAGGAAGTCGACAAGCTGATTGGCTTCGCCCTCGGCGCCGACGACTACATCACCAAGCCGTTCAGTCCCCGCGAGCTCGTGTGCCGCTATGGAAAATTGAAACTGTTCTGGGCGAAAACAACCGTCGCGTTTGGTTTTGGAATCGGGGTGTTCGTCGTGCAAATCGCTTCAAGCGTCATTCCGTACGACTGGACGTTCGCCCGGCTTGCCCTTTGCGCCTTTGGCCTCGCGACGCTTGTGCTTTGCGCGCTGATCGCCTTTACATTGTGGCTGTCGGTCCGGGTGGAAAATCCGTATGTGACTTTACTTGTGCTGGCGGGCTGCTTGTTCATTCCGGCGTTTATCGCGCCTACGGGCGCGACCGGCCTGTTCAACAAGGTGTTGTTTTTGACGCCGTACCGGGCGCTGAATATGGAGATCGGGAAGTACGTCGCGTATTCGATGGGAAATATTGTATGCGATCTGGCGACGACGCGCGCTCTTGTCAGCCTGCTTGCGCTTGTTTTGGGCGTGGCGGGCGCCAAACGGGCATGGCGCGCGCGTGAATGATGAATACGCTTTCTTTTGTTCCTTGCGTACATTTTTTTGAAGCCGTATAATAAAAGAAAAAATGAAAAGCAGGTACTGGGAACAACGATATGATACGAGTAGCGATTTTAGAATATGAAAAAGAATCAAAGGAAATCATCTTTCAGTTTGGAAAGATCTTTCGGCATACGGACTGGATGTTCCGCCATTTCTGGAAGGCGAGCGAGCTGGCGAAAGCGATGAAGGAGGAGGACTATCAAATTTTCGTGTTTGACGAAATGTTCAAAACACCGCGTCTGGAAAGCGTGTTTGTGCACGACAACCCAAACGCGTTGTTTGTGTATGTGTGCGATGATCCCGACGCCGTGCGCGGCAGCGACGGCCGGGAGCGGATGCTTTACGTGCGCAAGGAAACTCTCGTCAAGGATTTGGAGGATTTGTCTTCGACCATCCAAAAACAAAGCCGTCAAAGCGAAGTGTACGCCCTGGCGTATAACGGGGTGCACGTCAACTTGCCATACGAAACGATTTACTATTTGGAAAAAGAGGAGAAAATGGTCATTTTCCACACGACAAAAGGGGAGTTTCAAAAACGCATCAACATGTCGGATCTGGAATCCGAATTCGCGCCCTACGGGTTTTTGCGGGTCCACGTGTCGTATTTGGTGAACGCCAAGCACATCGCCTCGTGGCACAAGGACGAAGTGGAGCTTGTGAACGCGGCGAGGATCCCGCTTTCCAGAGCGCAAAAGAAAAAAATCCTGCACGCCCGCAAAGACAAAGGGTAGGCAAAGAAAAAGGCACCGGATTTTCATCCTGCGCCTTTTTTTTATAAGGTGCGCAACGCGTCAACCAATTCGGTTTTCGCGGTGGCTTTCTCGTCTTTTTTCTTAATGATCTTGGCCGGACAGCCCGCGACGACCACGTTTTCCGGCACGTCCTCCACAACAACCGCGCCCGCGGCGACCACGGAATTTTTTCCAACGCGCACGCCTTCAATGAGAACGGCGTTGGCCCCGATCAAGACGTTGTCCTCCACGATAACCGGCGTCGCGCTCGCCGGCTCGATGACGCCAGCCAGCACCGCGCCCGCGCCAATATGGCAATGGCGGCCCACCGTCGCGCGTCCGCCCAAAATCGCGCCCATGTCGATCATCGTGCCTTCGCCCACGATCGCGCCGATATTCAGGATGGCGCCCATCATGATGACCGCGTTGTCGCCAATCGTCACCTGGTCGCGGATCAGCGCGCCCGGTTCGATGCGGGCCTTGATGTTTTTCGTATCCAGCATCGGCACCGCGGAGTTGCGCGCCACGGTTTCGATGTAGTAGTCTTCCACGGAAAGCAGGTGCGAGCGCAAAACCGGCTCGATGTCTTCCCAGTCGCCAATGACGATGTCGCCAAAGCGCTTCGTGTTGGGGAACACGATGTCCTTGTCGCATTTGATATACAATTTGACGGGTGTTTTCTTTTTCGAAGTTTGAATGAATTTGATAATTTCCTGTGCGTCCATGTTGTCCTCCTACCGCAATAAATCGTCCATCGTGTACAAGCCGGGCTGTTGGTCCGCCAAAAAACGGGCGGCTTTCAAAGCGCCGTTCACAAAGATCATCCGGCTTGTCGCAGTGTGTTTGATCTCGATGGTTTCGTCCTCGCCAAAAAAGTCGACTTCGTGAATGCCGGCGATCGTGCCGCCCCGCAAAGCGTGGACACCGATTTCCTTGCCACGTTTGCCCACGACGCCTTCCCGGGCGTACACGCGCTCAAACTCGCCGTCTGGATCCATCGCCTCAAGTAAAGCGAGAGCCGTGCCGCTTGGCGCGTCCGCTTTTTGATTGTGGTGCGTTTCGACCAACTCCATGTCGAACCCGTCTTTTAAAAGTGGGGTGATCGTTTTCAAAAGCTTTTGGAACACCGCGACGCCATACGAGTAATTGGCGGAATAAAAAACCGGCTGGCGTGCGGCCTGCTGCGCAAGACGCTGTTTTTGGGCCTCGGAAAGCGCGGTCGTTCCTTCCACGAGCGCGATGTTCGTCCCTTCGATTTCATCGAGGATCCAGTCCAGATTGTCCGGATGGGAAAAATCGAGAATCACGTCGATTTCCTCTTTGTGGTCCAAAAGAAGGGCGGGATCGAGAACGTCGCAGCAGCCAAGGCTATGCATGCCGAACGAATCGGCGTGCGCGCTCAGCAGCTGTCCCATCCGTCCTTTGCCGACGACGAGCGCCTTCATAGCAAACCGGCCTCCTCGAGCCGCTGCTTCATGAGCTCTTTGTGCGCTTCGCTCATTTGGGTCAAAGGCAGGCGATAGCCGCCGATTTGCATGCCCATCTGGTTCATCGCCTCTTTGACCGGAATCGGATTGACTTCCACGAACAAGGCGTGAATCAAATCCAAATACTGGTGCTGGATCGCAAGCGCCTTTTTCGCGTCGCCGTCCAAATAGGCATGGACCATTTCGTGCGTTTCGTTTGGCAGCACGTTGGCGAGAACGGAAATGACGCCGCTGGAGCCAAGGGACATCATCGGAACGATGATGTCGTCGTTGCCCGAATACATGACGAAATCGTCATGGAGGTATTTGGAAATGTTCATCGCGTAGGACAGGTTTCCGCTCGCTTCCTTGATGCCTTTGATGTTGGGGTGCTGGCTGAGCACCGCCACGGCGTGTTCGGAAATCGAGCAGCCGGTCCGGCCGGGAATGTTGTAGAGGATGATCGGAATGTGGACGGCGTCGGCCACGGTTTTGAAGTGCTGGATCATGCCTTCCTCGTTTGTTTTATTGTAGTAGGGGGAAATGAGCAGCAGCTGATCCGCGCCCATCTTTTCATAGTCGATGCTTTTTTTGAGCATGGTGTTCGTGTTGTTGCTGCCGGCGCCGACAATGACCGGCACGCGTTTGGCGACCGTTTCAATAACGCACTGCACGACGCTGTCGTCTTCTTCGTGCGTCATCGTCGAGCTTTCGCCCGTCGTCCCCAAAACGAGGATTCCGTCGGTCTGGTTGGCGACATGCCACTCCACCAGCTCTTTGAGCTTCTCAAAATTCACGCTTCCGTCTTCGTGGAACGGCGTCACGAGCGCGACGATCGAACCTTTGATCATTTCAGTCATCATAATACTCTCCTTTGGCGATTTTTTTCGCCGGGCCTTGCATGACGATCGTGTCGTCGGCAAGGATCTGGATATCCAGAGCGCCTTTTTTCATCAACACGTGAAGGGAAGGCGCGCACCCTTTTTCGCGGTGCGCCACATACGCGCTGGCGCAAACACCCGTGCCGCACGCCAGCGTGACTCCGCAGCCCCGCTCGTACGTTTGCACCTTGATCGTTTTGTCGTCGACGATCTGGACGAAGTTCACGTTGGTTTGCGCGTGGAACAGGGGATGCTCACACAACGCCCGCCCGATGGATTCGATATCCATGAACGCGTCCTCGACGAAAACGACCGTGTGGATCGTGGACATGAACAATGTGTACAGCCGCAAGCCAAGCACTTCGACATCCCAGATGGGCGCCTCGATGCCGCACAACGCGATTTCAAACTGCGGCTTTTGCATGTCGACCCGAAACCGGCCATTCGGCAAGGCGTCGACTGTTTTCGTGCCCGCCAGCGTGACCACGTCGAACCGGTCGGTCTCGACGATGCCATCGTCTTTGCAAAAAAGAGAAAAACAGCGGATGCCGTTGCCGCACATCGGGGCGCGCGAGCCATCCTGGTTGTAGTAGATCATCTCCAGCGGATCGGTCCTGACGACAATCAAGCCATCGGCCCCCACGCCGCAGTGCCTGTCGCACATCGCCACGGCCAGCGCGGACGCGTCGGCCCCGATTACATCGGCTTCTCGCACGAGAACGAAGTCGTTGCCACAGCCGTGGTATTTGGAAAACGGGATTTTCATAACGCGTCCCCCGCATCCCTGGCGACAAGATCCTCCAGCGTCTGCCGGCGCACGACAAGCGACGAGCGGCCGTCTTTGACGAACACGACAGCGGGGATTCGCAGCAAGTTGTAGTTGGATGCCATCGAATAGCCGTAGGCGCCCGTCGTATACACAACCAAAATATCGTCGGTTTCGATGGGTGGCAGCGCGGCGTTTTCGATGACGATGTCGCCCGACTCGCAGCATTTGCCCGCGATGCAGTAGGTTTCAGTTTTTTCCTCGTTCATTTTTTCCGCCGCCTCGGCGCGGTACTTGGCTTGATACAAAGCGGGACGGATGTTGTCGCTCATCCCGCCATCGACAAAGACATAGCGTTTGTGGGGCGTCGTTTTCGTGTAGCCGGCCCGATACAGCGTGTAGCCCGCTTCCGCGACAATGCTTCGACCCGGCTCGATGAGGATGCGCTCCAGCCTGAGATCGTACTCGTCGTCGATAGCCGCGCACTGTTCCAAAATGAACGGGCCGACTTCCTTTATGGGAATCGGGGCGTCCTCGCTTGTGTACGTGGCCGCGAATCCGCCGCCCAAATCAAGAATTGGGAAGACGCGGCCTGTTTTTTGTTTCATGCCGGCTAGAAAGCGGCCCATCGTCTCGATTTCGGCTTTGAACGCGTTGCGGTCGAAAATTTGCGAGCCAATGTGGGCGTGAAAGCCTTGGAATCGCAAGTTCGGATTCGTTTCGACGCAGTCGATCATGGCCGCGATCGCGTCCGTCTCGTCTTTGAGCACGCCGAATTTGGAGTCGACATGCGCCGTGACGATGTATTCATGCGTGTGGGCTTCCACGCCGGGGTTGACGCGAAGCAGCACGGTCGTCGGCTTGGAAACCGGCAGCGACGCCAGACGTCTGGCTTCCTGCGCGTTGTCGACGATGATCGTCCCAACGCCGTACTCGAGGGCGGCTTTCAGCTCGTCCAGGGTTTTGTTGTTGCCGTGAAACACGATCCGCTCCATTGGAAAGCCGGCTTGCCTGGCGACGTAGAGCTCCTCGCCCGAGACGACGTCGAGGTCAATGCCGTAGCGGTCGGCCAGACGGGCCATCGCGGTGCAAAGAAACGCCTTGGAGGCGTAGACGATCGTCGTTTTGAACCGGTCGGAGCGAAAGGAGCGGATGAATTGCTCCAGTTTGTTTTCAAGGACGCCCTGGTCATAGACGTAAAGGGGGGTGCCGTATTGATCGGCGAGATCCTGGGCGCGGACGCCGCCGATGTACAAGGCGTTGTTTTTGATTTCTTCCATATCGTTCTCTTTCTCCTTCGAAAAAGCCAGCAGGCGCGAATCCTACTGGCATAAAGTAAATGACTATGACAATAAGATAGCACTCCTACCGGGGTAGACAGTCCAGCGGATGTTTTCCGCTGGCCCACCGCGCCGCCACGCCTGGCTTCGCAGTTCGGCAAAATCGCTCCCATCGCCTTTCAAACGCACGCCTGCTCAAGGGGATGGAGTCTTTTTTGCGCCTCTATCATTGGTATGATTTTAGCACACCGCCGTATGAAATCCAAGCGCATATTTTCAGAAAAGAATTGAAAATGTTTGAGCCCGGATAGAAACCGGCAAAAAGAATGTGATAGTATGGAACCGTGAAATTGCGAAAGGAAAAAACAAATGCTGGAAACTGTGAAAAAATATCGGCGGGATCTTCACCGGATCCCGGAACTGGAGCTGGATTTGCCGCTCACGTGCAAATACGTCACCAGGCAGCTGCGCGGCCTGCACTGCCAAATCGAGCACCCGATTGAATCGAGCGTGGTCGCTTTTTTCGACGCCAAAAAGGAAAAGACGATCGCGTTTCGCTCCGACATGGACGCGCTGCCGGTCGAGGAAGAGACGGATGTCGAATTCAAGAGCCGGTTCGAAGGCCGCATGCACGCGTGCGGACACGACGGCCACATGGCGATGCTGCTTGGCTTCGCTTGCCAACTGGATACTTTTTTTGAGGATCTGGACTACAACGTCCTGCTGATTTTTCAGCCGGGCGAGGAAAGCCCGGGCGGCGCCAATCTGCTTTGCGAAAGCGGCCTCTTGGAGCGGTACCGGGTCGCGTGCGTGTTCGGGACCCATTTGTGGCCGATGATCCCGGAAGGGCAAGTGGCGACGCGCGTCAACGAGCTCATGGCCCGATCCAGTGAGGTGAATGTCACGATCGAAGGAAAATCGAGCCATGTCGCCAAATACAAAGACGGGCTGGACGCCATGGAGGCCGGCGCGAGGTATTTGCTGAAGTGCTATGAAATGGAAAAGATGTACCATCCCGACATTTACCGCCTGCTGCGCTTTGGAAAGATGGAGAGCGGAAACGTGCGCAACGTCGTGGCGTCCCACGCGCGTCTGGAAGGCACGCTACGCGCGTTCCAGGACGATATTTACTGGGATTTGCGCAAAAACATGCACCATATCGCCGCGTATATCGAACGCAAATACCAGGTCAAGATCGAGCTCGAGTTTTCCCTTGGCTACCCGGCTGTCATGAACGATCCGGATCTGGTCAAGCAGGTCGTAGACATCGAGCGTTCGGTCCATTTGCTTCCCGAACCGGAAATGATTAGCGAGGATTTCGCCTACTATCAGCAGGAAGTTCCGGGCGTCTTCTTCTTTTTAGGAACGGGGACGGGCATTCCGCTGCACAACGCCTGCTTTGATTTCGACGAGAAAATCCTGCTGAAAGGCATCGACTTGTATACGAAAATCGTGAAAGAACTCCGGCTTTAAATTATGAAAGCGCTTCGATTTCGTCTATAATACAAATAGATGAAAAGAAGGAGAAAAAGAGAATGATTCAAAAAGTTGTGGTGGCTGGCGGAGGGGTTCTCGGCAGCCAGATCGCGTTTCAAAGCGCATTCAAAGGAAAAGACGTAACGGTATGGCTTCGCAGCCCGGCCTCGATTGAGCGGGCGCGGCCCAAATTCGAACGGCTCCAGGCGGTTTATCTTTCCACGCTGGAGGCGCTGCGTCCGCTTTGCGGCAGTGAATCCGCGTATCCGCGCGGGCTGGTGGATGGCTTGCGCGATTTGCGGGCGGAAGACATCGACGCCTTGCAGGCGCGTGTTCAAAAGGCGGCCGAAAGCATTCGCTTCGAGCTGGATTTGGAGCGAGCGGTGCAGGACGCCGATTTGATCGTGGAATCCGTAGCGGAAGATCCGCGCTCCAAGCAGGCGTTTTACGAAAGCCTCCAGCCTTTTTTGAAAGAGGACGCGATCGTGGCGACGAATTCGTCGACGATGCTTCCCAGCGCGTTCGCCCAGGGCATGCGCGATCCGAGCCGGTATTTGGCTTTGCATTTTGCCAACTCGATTTGGCAAAACAACACCGCGGAAGTCATGGGACACGCGAAAACGGATCCGGCGGTGTTCGCGCAAGTGGCGGACTTCGCCCGCTCGATTGGAATGATCCCGCTTGAACTCAAAAAGGAACAGCCGGGCTATATTTTGAATTCGATGCTCGTGCCGTTTTTGATGGCGGCCCAGTCTTTGCTTGTGAACGACGTGGCGGACGCGGAAACGATCGACAAGACGTGGGTGCTTGGAACCGGCGCGCCGTACGGCCCGTTCCGGATTTTGGATGTGGTCGGTCTGGATACCGCCTACAACATTACCAAAGCCATTCCGGGAACGGAAAAGATCGCGGCGATGCTCAAGGAAAAAATCGACGAGGGCAAGACGGGTGTCCAGGCCGGGGAAGGCTTTTACAAATACGAATGATTGGGCATCCTGTTTTATGTAAGACGGCAAGTGTGGCATACTAAAAACCATAAAGGAGATGTTCTACAATGGCAAAATATATTTGTGATGTTTGCGGATGGATCTATGACGAAGCGGCAGGATATCCGGAAGGCAATATCGCTCCAGGAACGACTTGGGCGGATGTGCCAGCGGACTTCGTTTGTCCGATCTGTTTAGTAGACAAGAGCCAGTTTTCGCTGGTCGAGGAATAAGAACACGATGGAGAGAAAGCCTGATTCGGCTTTTTCTTTTTCTTTCAAAAACGTTAGAAATTGTTAAGATTCATGACAGGCAACCTTTATTTTTTTAGCCTAAGATAAAATCAGGTGATACAGATGACAAAAAAAATCGTGGAAACTTCAACATGGATCGGAACGATCGGGATCGTGGTCCTGCTCGTGTATTTTTACACGCAAGGCTATTTTACAAACCCTGCGGCGCTGCAAACTCTTCTGGCCTCGACAGGCTGGCTGGCGCCGCTGATCTTTATCTTCATTCAAATCGTTCAAGTGGTGATTCCGATCATCCCCGGCGGCATCAGCTGCGCGATCGGCGTCATCGCGTTTGGACCGGCGCTTGGATTTTTATACAACTACGCCGGGCTCGTCATTGGCTCGATTATCGCGTTTTTGCTGGCGAGACGCTATGGCAAGTCGTTTATTCTCAAATTTGTCAGCGAGGCCCAATACAATAAATACGTGGCGTGGCTGGACAAGGGGAAAAAATTCGACTGGTTTTTCGCGGCGGCGATCTTTCTGCCGTGCGCGCCCGACGATGTGCTTTGCATGATCGCGGGGCTGACGAATATGTCGCTGACAAAATTCACGACCATTATCGTTCTTGGAAAGCCGCTGGCGCTTCTTGTGTACAGCACGTCGCTGACGGCGCTTCTTTCCATGCTCGGCTAGGCCGGGCCTTTTTTTTCGCCAACGCGCGGTCGATTTCGCTATAATGGAAAAAAAGGAAAGGGATAGACTATGAACGAGGAAAACAACTATATTGAAAGCCGCTATCCATCGAAGCGGTTGTGCGTGTTCGCGCGAAACGGAATGGCGATTACCGGCAACGCGCTGGCGTCGTCGGCCGGGATCCGGATCTTGCAGGAAGGAGGAAACGCCATCGACGCGGCCATCGCGATGGCTTCGACGCTTTGTGTGGTGGAGCCGACAGCCAACGGACTTGGCTCCGACAATTTCGCCTTGATTTGGCGCGAGGGACGGCTGCATGGCATGAATTCGTCGGGCAAGTCGCCCGGCCTGCTTTCCCAAGAGGCGATGCAAGCCAAACACGGCCCCATCCAAACGATGCCGGCTTCAGGATGGACGCCTGTCACGGTGCCCGGAGCCGTGGCGGGCTGGGTGGCGATGAGCGAGCGGTTTGGCCGGCTTCCGTTCGCCCAGGTGCTGGCCCCGGCCATCGAATACGCGAAAGACGGGTATCCGATTGGCGCGCAAACCGCCCGGATGTGGAATTTGGCGCTTGCCAAAGCCAGGCGGGACTGGCGAAACGACGCCCAGTACGACGGCTATTTTGAAACGTTTGGCTATGAAGTCAAGGCGGGACAGTGGGTGAAGCTGCCGTCCATCGCTTCGGCGCTGGAGGCGATCGCCCAAACGCGAGGAGCGGCGTTTTACACGGGAACGCTGGCGAAGCGGCTTGAAGAGGAAAGCGTGCGGCATGGCGGATTTTTGCGGGCCTCGGATTTGGCGGCCCATGAAACGTTGTGGGTGGATCCGCTCTCGGTGCGCTATCGCGGCTATGACGTGTGGGAGCTGCCGCCCAACGGGCAGGGGATCACGGCGCTGATGGCGCTCAACACGTTGCGCTCGTTTCCGTGCGTGACGCGCGATGCCGACGCCATCCATTTGCATATCGAGGCCATCAAGCAGGCGTTCGTCCATTCCAAGGCGTACGTCAGCGACCCTTTGGCGATGAAGGTCCAAGCGGACGACTTGCTTTCGGCGGCGTTTGGAAAACGGTGTGCCGGCCAAATCAAGCCGGAAACGGCGCAGTCGTTTGGGGTGAGCGACCCGGCGCATTCGGGCACGGTGTATTTGTGCGCGGCCGATCGGGAAGGCAACATGGTGTCGATGATTCAATCCAACTACATGGGGTTTGGCAGCGGCATCGTCGTGGACGGGATTTCATTGCAAAACCGGGGCGCGGATTTTTCGCTGGAAAGCGGGCATGTCAACGTCGTGGCGCCGGGCAAGCGGACGTATCATACGATTATTCCGGGTTTTTTGTCCAAAGCGGGAAAGCCGGTCGCGGCGTTTGGCGTCATGGGCGGCTACATGCAGCCGCAGGGCCATGTGCAAGTGCTGACGAACCTGCTTGATTTCTCGATGCATCCCCAGGAGGCGCTGGATGCGCCGCGGTGGATGTGGAAGCAAGGCATGGAAGTGGCGGTGGAACCGGCGTTTGACGCAAAGGTCGTGGCGGCGCTTCAGGCCAAGGGCCACGAGATCGTGGTGGAGCCTGAATGCAGCGTGTTTGGGCGCGGGCAGATTTTGTGGCGGCTGGAAAACGGGGTGTATTGCGGGGCGTGCGAATCGCGGACCGATAGCAACATTGGATGCTATTGAGTGAATTATGTGATAGAATGGAACAAATGGGACAAACCAAGAGAGGAAATCAACATGAAATTATTAGCAACCGATTATGATGGAACTTTGCATTATGGAGAAGGGATCATGCAGGACGACTTGGACGCGATTCGTCAATGGAAGGAAGACGGGAACCTTTTTGTGATCGTGACCGGGCGTTCGATGCAGTCGATCGACGAACAAATCAAAAAATTCGGATTGCCTTGCGATTATGTCATCAGCAACAACGGCGGCATGGTGTTCGACGCGGCCGGAAAGGAAATGATGGCCAACTATTTGGACTATGTGACCGCGGTGGATATCATTTACGCGATGAAGGAAATGGACAACGTGGCCAGCTATGTCGTCAACGACGGCTTTTATCGCCACAAAATCGTCGTCGATCCAGGGGTGACGGATCACCGGTATCCGCATTTGCAGCCGGATTTGTCGGAAGAGGAAGTGCTGGATATGGGGAAATACGCCCAGCTTGTCGTTTCGATGTCGAGCGCGGACGCGGCGTACGAGATGGCGGAGCAAATCAACCATTTCTTTGGCGCGACGGTGACGGCGTACGCCAACAACTGCGTCGTGGACGTCGTTCCCAAGGGCGTGTCCAAGAGCACCGGTCTGGATTTCGTGATCGAGTTTGCCCGGGTGGACGACCAGGACGTGTACGCGATTGGCGACTCGTACAACGACATCCCGATGCTGGAAAACGCGGCCAACAGCTACGCGATCGCGATGGCGCCGGAAGAAGTGCAAAACCAGGCGCTGGAAGTCGTGGACTCGATTCATAGCTTGCTGCATTCGATTGCTTAACCATTCATTCAAAACAGAATAGGGGGCGTGTGATGAAAGGATCATGGAATGACATTTCGATCATCATCAAATTGATTTTGGATATCCTCGTGGTGTGGGGATTGATTTATTCCGGGTTGCGGATCATCCGCAACAATTCAAGGACGATTCAGATCTTCAAGGGAATCATCGTGATCATTTTGATCAAGGTGATCGCGGTCGTGCTTGGACTGCATACATTGAATTACTTGATCGACATCTTTTTGAACTGGGGCGTGGTCGCGGTGCTGATTTTGTTTCAGCCCGAGATCCGCTCCATGCTTGAGAAAGTGGGCAAGACGACGACGATCTTCAACATGAACGTATCGGAAGGGGAGTACGTGCACATGATCGACCAGCTCGTGGACGCTTGCGCGGCGATGTCGAAGCTGAAGACGGGCGCCCTGATCACGATTCAGCAGTCCCAGTCGCTGGAAGACTACATCGAGACGGGCATCAAAATGGATTCGGAAGTGTCGAGCGAGCTAATCAAGACGATTTTTCAGTACGGGACGCCGATGCACGACGGGGCGGTCATCATCCAGGGGGTGAAAATCGCTTGCGCGGCGGCGTACTTTCCGCCAACGACGAAAGATTTGCCAAGCAAGTACGGCGCCCGGCACCGGGCGGCGGTCGGCATTAGCGAGATCACGGATTCGATCACGATTATCGTCAGCGAGGAAACGGGCAACATTTCCGTGGCGATGCGCGGCCAGCTGACGCAATACAAGCCGGAAGGCTTGCAGCGCCTTTTGATGAACAAGCTCGTCGTCCCGGAAACGAAGACGACGCTGTTCGATCCGGTGCTGAAAACGGCGCGCTCGTTTTCGCTGAACCGGACGCGCAAAAGCGAGCCGGCGATCAAAAACGAGGACGAGCGGGTGAAGGCCGTGGAAATCGTCGATTTGTATTCGCATACAGGAGGAAAACGTCATGGATCGTAACGGGGCGAAAAGCTTTTTCGACAAATGCAGCCATTTGGCGGTGGCGGGGTTTTCCAAGCTGTCGAAGCTGTTCGACAAGATCATTTACCACAAGCGCAGCTCGGTCATCGTTTCGCTGCTCGTTTCGACGGGCATTTGCGTGGCGGTCAATTTTGACGATATCCGGTATACGTTTTTCAACAACGACTTGACGACGCTCAACGTGCCGGGCGTCGGCGTCGAGATCAAGGCGGATACCGAAACCTATGAAATCACGGGCGTGCCTTCGACGGTCGACTTGACGCTGACGGGCGATCCGGCCGACATCCAGTCGTTTCGAAATCAAAGCAACGCGGCGGTGGTGACGGCGGATTTGCGCAATTTTGGCGAAGGCGACAACGTCGCGACGCTGCAAGTGTCCAACGTGCCCAAGCAAATCGACGTGCAAGTCAATCCGTCGACGGTCGAGGTGGATTTGGTGCGCAAGCTGACGAAGTCGTTTCCGGTGGATGCAGAGCTGTTGATCGGGGTCGGCCAGAAAAAAAGCGATTTCGACAGCGTGACGCCGGCCCAGTCGTCGGTGCTCGTCAAGGCGACGCAGGAACAGCTGGATTCGATTCGCAAGGTGGAGGCCATTGTCGACACGACGGGCAAGACGACCGATTTTTCAATGAACGCGCCACTGGTGGCGTACGATTCGAATGGCGACAAGGTGAATGTCGAAATCAATCCGACGACGGTGGAAGTCGCTGTCAAGGTGAAAACAACCAATACCAACGAGAAGGAGTAGTAATATGGGAAAATATTTTGGGACCGACGGGGTCCGCGGCAAGGCGAATGAAGATTTGACGCTGGATATGGCGCTGCGGATCGGCCAGTATTTGGGCTGGTATTACGGAAAGGGAAAGCACGCGAAAATCCTGATTGGCAAGGATACCCGTCTTTCGGGCGACATGTTCGAACTGGCGCTGGCGGCGGGCGCGGCCAGCACGGGCGCGCAAGTGTATTTGCTGGGCGTATGTCCGACACCGGCTGTTTCGTATTTGGTCGGCAAGGAGCGCTTCGACTGCGGCATCATGGTGTCGGCGTCGCACAATCCGTACTATGACAACGGCATCAAGATCTTTGACCACCGCGGCCAGAAGATGGACGAGGACGTGCTGCTGCAAATCGAGGACTATATAGATCAAAAGAGCGATTTGGATTTGGCGACGGGCGACGCGATCGGCGAGTATATCGACTGGCAGGACGGCTTGGAAATTTACATGTCGTGGCTCAAGAGCATCGTTCCGGTCGATTTGAGCGGGATGCGGATCGCGGTGGATTTGGCGAATGGCTCGGCGACGAGCACGGCGGTTGAAACGCTCAGCTCGCTGGGCGCGACGGTGGAGGCCATCAGCAATTCGCCAAACGGGATCAATATCAACTTGAAGTGCGGCTCGACGCATCCGGAAGCGCTTGTGCGGATGATGAAGGAAAACGATTACGATTTGGGTCTTGCCTTTGACGGGGACGCCGACCGGCTGATTGCGGTCAACTCGGATGGCGAGCTGATTAACGGGGACTACATTTTGTACATTTGCGGCAAGCACTTGAAGGAGAAAAACCATTTGAACCGGAACATGGTCGTGACGACGGTGATGGCCAACCTGGGGTTGTACAAGGCGCTGGACGCGGCGAAGATCGACTATACCCAAACCGACGTGGGCGACAAGTACGTTTTCGAGGAAATGCAGAAAAACGACTATTATTTGGGTGGCGAGCAAAGCGGCCACATCATTTTCTATGAGCATGCGGTGACGGGTGATGGGTTGCTGACGGCGCTCAAGCTGCTGGAGACGATGAAGGAGTCGGGAAAAACGATTCAGGAGCTGTCGGAGGGCTTGTTTATTTACCCGCAGCTGCTGGAAAACGTGAAAGTCAAGGACAAGAAAGTCGTGCTTGACGACGAGGAGTTGAAAAAGGTGATCGAATCCGTCAACGAGGACTTGAATGGGGACGGACGGATCCTGGTGCGGCCAAGCGGAACGGAGCCGCTGATCCGGGTCATGGTCGAAGCCAAAACCGACGCGTTGTGCAAAGAATATGTGGATCGCGTCGTCAACTATATTCAGGAACGAGGATTTTAACAGGAGAGAGAACTATGAAACGAGTAGTAAATATCGTGGAAGATGAAAGGGATATCAACAATTTGGTCGCGCAGTATTTGCGAAAAGACGGGTACGAGGTGCATTCGTACTATACGTATGAAGAGGCGAGCGCGCACGTCGGCGACGACGATGTCCACCTTTGGATCCTGGACATCATGCTGGACGACAAGTCGGGGTTCGACCTTCTTGAGTCGATTCGCCTGCAAGCTCCGGACATTCCGGTCATTTTCATGTCGGCAAGGGACAAGGAGTTTGATCGCATCATCGGGTTGGAGAAGGGCTGCGACGACTACATCACGAAGCCGTTTTCGCCAAAGGAAGTCGTTTTGCGGGTGAACAACATTATGAAGCGCGCCTACAAGGACAACAGCACCCGGATCTCGGTGGATGGATACGAGCTGGACGAGGTGCAGCGCAAGATTTACACGGACAACGTGGAGATCGAGCTGACGACCAAAGAGTTCGACTTGCTGATGATGTTCATCAAAAACAAGGGAATCGCCTTTTCACGGGACAAGATTTTGGAAAATGTGTGGGACGAGAACTACTTTGGCTCGGACCGGGTCGTGGACGACACGTTGCGTCGTTTGCGCAAAAAGCTGCCAAACCTCAATATCCATACGATTTACGGGTATGGATACCGGTTGGGATAGGCTATGCCAAGTTCGATTGGAAAATACTTTAAGAAGCTGTCGCTGACGCAGCAGGTGCTGATGATCATTTTGCTGATGCTCATTTTTCTGGCGTTGTTCTTCACGTTTTTTATGAATAAAAACATCGAGGTGACGATTTCCAACCAAATGTACAGCGTCATGGATTCCAGGCAGAAGCCGATTATCAGCGCGCTGGAGGCGGACGAGCCGGTGGATTTTGAAAACCAGCTTTTTCAATATTTGTCGACGGATTCCATTCAGACCAACTGCTTGATCGAAGGCGACCAAATCAAGTTTTTAACGATTCCGGCGCATGAGTTTAAAACGATGGAGTTTTACGACTTTTTGATCACGCATGCCCGGGCGCTTGTCGCCTCCACGAGCCAGAACGAAAGTTATGGCACCATTCGCGTGGATGACGGCACGTATTATTATTTGATGGAAAAATGCGTTTCCAACGGGGAAAAAGTCGTGGTGGCCAGTTTTATGGACGACACGTACGCCAGCGAGTTTCGCTCTTCTTTGATCGACTCGACGGTGTATGTGACGGTGGTGGCGTTTTCGCTTATTTTGATGATTCTCATGCTTTGGGCGTTTTCGATCATCCATCCGCTCAACCAGATCCGGCTGTATATTTCGCAAATCAAGCAGGGCAAGGATGTCGAGCTGAATATCAACCGGGAAGACGAGATTGGCGACGTGGCGCACGAGCTGATTTCAATGAAGGAAGAGCTGACGAAGCAGGAAAAATCCAAAGAGGAAATGATTCACAACATTTCGCACGATTTAAAGACGCCGATCGCGACGATCAAGTCGTATTCGGAATCCATTAAAGACGGGATTTATCCGTACGGGGATTTGGAAAGCAGCGTGGATGTGATTTTGGACAACGCGCAGCGGCTCGAGGACAAGGTGCACAATTTGCTGTATTTGAACCGCGTGGAATATTTGATTACGTCGGATTGCGAAGGGGTCGTGACAAATATGAAAGAAGTGGTAGAGCAAGTGGTGCTCAATTCCGCGGTCATTGATCCGGATATCCGTCTGGAAACCGATGTGGAGGAAGTGTTCTTCGATGGATTGATCGAGGCGTGGCGGGTCGCGATTGAAAATATCATGGAGAACGCGTTCCGGTACGCGAAATCGTACATCAAGATCGTGGTGCGTGAAAACGATTTGCGCATTTACAACGACGGACCGAAAATGCCGGAAGACAGGATCGACACGTTGTTCAAGCCATACGAGAAAGGCGAGGGCGGCCGGTTCGGGCTGGGGCTTTCCATCGTGTCCAAAGTGACGAAGGCCAACAACTACCAGGTGAAGGGCTACAATACGGAGGATGGCGTATGTTTCCGTATTTACCGGGACAAACCGCATAAGCGGACGATAAAGAGAGGGAGAAAAGGATGATCAATATCGCGACGATTGGATCGGGTGTGATCGTGGATCGGATGATTGACGCGATCGCGCAAGTCAATGGCGTCAATTTGTATGCCGTGTATTCTCGAACCGAAGAAAAGGCGAACGCGTTTGCCGCCAAGCACAAGGCGGACAAGGCGTATTGGGATTTGGATGAAATGCTGCAAGATCCGGCGGTGGACGTGGTGTATGTGGCGAGTCCGAACTCGCTTCATTTTTCGCAGGCGAAGCGCGCGCTGGCGGCTGGAAAGCACGTGTTGCTTGAAAAGCCGTTTTGCGCGACGAAAGAGCAGGCGGAAGAGCTGTTCGCGCTTGCCGAGCAACATGGCGTGTTTCTCATGGAGGCGATTACGAATGTGCATACGCCCAACTTCAAGGCGGTGCAGGCGCACTTGCCGGCGATTGGCAACGTGAAGCTGGTGCAGTGCAATTTCTCGCAGTACTCCTCGCGCTATGACAAATACAAAAACAGGCAGGTGACGAACGCGTTCGACTTGAAGTTCGAGGGTGGTGCGCTCATGGATATCAACGTGTACAATTTGCATTTTATGGTTGGATTATTTGGCTGTCCGGATTCGCTGCATTATTTTATGAATATTGGCTACAATGGAATCGACACGAGCGGCGTTCTCGTGTTGGAGTATCCGGAATTTGTGGCGGTGTGCACGGGCGCCAAAGACAGCTCCTCCCCGTATAGCGTGTACATTCAAGGCGATGAAGGCACCATTCGGGTCGATCGGGCCAGCAGCGGGGTATGCGAGCATGTCGATTTGCTGCTTCCAAAAGGCGATTCGATTGGAAAGACAGAGCGCGGTGAAACGACAAAAGAAATCGGCATCGACCAGGGATTCCATATGTTTTATGAGTTGAGCGATTTTGAGGCGATGATTCGCAGGCGCGATACTCAAAGCTATGAAGCGAACAAAGCGCAGACTTTGAAGGTCATGGAATTGCTGGATGAAGCCAAGCGGCAGCGAAATCTTCGATTCGACACAAAAGAAGAGTTGTAAAAGCCAACGACTTCTTGGTGAAAACCTGAAAAATATGCATTTTCAACGATGGAAGGAGATCAACTTCTTCCATTTTTCTTATGTTGTTTTCAAAAGAAAAGAGAAGGCGTCGGCAATGGACGTCTTCTTTGCAATCAATTAAGAAAGGGAAGCACCTTTTGGCAAATGCTGGCGGAATAGCCAAGCTGGGTGCAGGCGTTTTGGGCGCTGCATCCAAGCTCGATCATTGTTTTCTGGGCGAGAATGACAAGAGTGAACAGCATTTCGCCGCTTTCCTGCGTTAAATCTTTCTTCTCCTGGCTCCAGGATTTCTTTTCCGCCAGAAACTGTTTTTCCGCTTCTCTTCTTCCACGTTTTTCAATATGGGCGATTACACTGGACATCGTAACAACTCCTTTCTGTTCATAAAATTTAAACTGTTCAATAAATTGGTAGAGCGCTTTCTTCAAGTCGCCATCTTTCGAAAAGGCGACCAGCGTCATCAGCGTTTCTTCCATGTTTTCCATCGACCACTCCGTGGGCGGGTCGTATGTCTTTCCTCCACTTTCTCGCATTTGTCTACAGTAATCCGCGACAAAGCGAAAGTCGCTATGGATCGACGCGATCTTTTCACGACCCCAACAAGCGATATTTTCTATGTTTATTTTATAATCACTCAGGAAGGGTTGCAAGTATGGATAGGCGTCGTATCGAAACAACTGTCGAAAAGACTTTGGTTTCCAAACATAAGGACCGTAATGAAGGGTAAAAATAACGCAAGGGATGAGGCGCTCCAATGGAAAGTCGGGATCTTTGTTTTTGCGCGTCGCGCGAATTTGGCGAATCTGCCACAAAAACACGGCTGCCATATAGCAGAAGATCCGAACCGGCATCAACCAATCCGAATGTGTCTGGTTTTCGAAACAAAAAAGAAAAGGGAGGTTGTGTTTCGAACCAAGAACGATTGCCCCTACATCATGATAAAGCGGATGAAGGCGACGATTGAAAAAAAAGTGCGCAGAGAAATCAAGATAGCGAATTTGTTCGGGCTGAATAACGTTTTTGTTGTCAAAAAGGAGGAGATTCACCAAGGAAGCGAATACAGCCGGAACACGCAAAAAATCTTTTTCACATAAATCTTTGTTGGGCATGAAAAGTTGGTTTCCTTTCGTTGGGGGATAAAATTATTTGAAAAACCATCTAAATGGAATAAAAAAATAAATAGATGAATTGGTTTGAAACGTTTCTTCCAGATTATAACAATTCAATTCTGCAAAATCAAATTCAAAATACACCTTGAAAGAACTACGTCTAATACATTATCTTCACGACAAACATGAAAAAAACATTGCGCGTCAACACAATGTTTTTTTTCGCAGAGTTCTATACTAAGCGAACATATTTTAGCACAAAAACTTCCATAAAATAAACCCGATTCTCACAAAATGTTATAGAAATAGAAAGAAATTTTGGTGAATTATCAAGATATACTGACTGTTTTACCGTATTATTTCTCTTTTTCGATTTATAAGCCGTCAAAATTCGAGTCAAAATCTACAAACTTTAAAAAGGATTGCATTCCTTTCTCGCTTGTTTTCTTCTCTCTTTTTCAAAAAAAAATCACAAAACGAATGGTTTGGAAAGAAAATGGAACCATGGTTTTCTGGAAAAATGAAGCGAATGATTTATTTTTTTGTGCCAATAACGAATTCTGTCAAAAAAACACAATTAATCATTAAAAAAGTTTAAGCCGTCAAAATTCGAGTCAAACATTTGGAAAAGCGGAAAAAACGTTTTTCCTAAAGGAAATGGAGAAAAAGTTTCACAGAGTATAGAACTCTGCGAAAACGACAGAGCTTCCATCACTGGCTTGAAAGGGCGAGGTGATGACAATGCGTAAAGAAGATTGGACCGGCCATCGCTTTGGAAGTCTAACCGTCATTCGAAAGACGGAAGAGAAAAAGCGGGGAAACACGCTATGGGCTTGCCGGTGCGATTGCGGAAAGACCATTTTACTGGAAGGGTACAAGATCCGGCGTGAACTCGTGAAGAGTTGCGGATGTTCAAGAAAGTATAAAAACACAAAAGACTTGAAGGGAAAGAAGATCGGCAAGCTGACCGTGCTGAAACGGCTCGATCAAAAGAAAGGATCTTGCTATTTGTGGAAATGCCAATGTGAATGCGGCAACGTCATTTTGGTGGCGACGAATCACTTGACTGGAAAAAATCCGACACGAAGCTGTGGCTGCGAGCGAAAGGGCGCGCAAGTCGATTTAAAGGGAAAGCGTTTTGGCAAACTGACAGCGATCCATCCAACGGATCGTCGCGATCATGGCAGCGTCGTCTGGGCTTGTCGGTGCGATTGTGGCAACGAAACGGAAGTGGCGGCCAATTTGCTGACAAGCGGAAATACGCGAAGCTGCGGCTGTTTGCAAACTGAAAAGGAAGGGCCAGGATCGTACATGCACTATATCGACCACACTTGTGTCGAGGTGCTTCGTTCCAAAACGGTACGGAAAGACAACTCGAGTGGATGCACGGGTGTGCGAAAACAAAAAGGAAAGTGGATCGCCCAAATCAATTTTCAGAAAGTGAAATATTATTTAGGCTCGTTTGAAACGAAAGAAGAAGCGATTCGGGTTCGAAAGAAAGCGGAAGGACTGCTTCACGACGGATTCGTCGCCTGTTTCGAACAATGGAAAAAGAAAGCGAACGAAGATCCGGCATGGGGAAAAAGCCATCCTCTCCACGTGCTTGTGGAAGGGAGCGGTCCCGAGGATTTTGAGCTGACAACAAATTAAACAAGGGATGAGATATGAAGCAAAAAGGGAATCAAAACAAGGAACGGACGGTTCCACCACTCGAATTGCTCGAGAAGGAACGTGACCGTCTTCGACATCATAAAAACTATCGTTCAACATTGCGCAGTACGGTGGGCGTGCTCATCGTCGTTTCCGCAATCGCCATCCTGGTCGCGACTTTATGGCTGCCAGTCCTCCGGATTTATGGAACGAGCATGACCCCCACTTTAAAGGCGGGCGATATCGTTCTCACATCCAAAGGAAGCAGCTTTAACACGGGCGACGTGGTGGCGTTCTACTACAACAATAAAATTCTCGTCAAACGCGTCATCGCCGGGCCAGGCGACTGGGTGTATATCGACGACGACGGCAACGTGTTCGTCAACGGCGAAGAGCTCGACGAGCCTTATGTCAAAGAAAAGGCGCTGGGAGAAACCGATCTCGAGTATCCGTATCAGGTACCCGAAAAGCGCTGGTTCGTCATGGGCGACCATCGCAGCGTATCGCTCGATTCCAGAACGAGAGCCATCGGCCCTGTCGCCGAGGAAATGATTGTAGGAAAGCTGAACATGAAAGTTTGGCCCTTGAACGAAATGGGAGGAATCTAGAAAGGAAACGGTTATGAAGGAAAATAAGAAAAAAAGATCCTGGAAACGGGTCGTGTCGATTCTAAGCGGTGTCGTCGTCTTTTGCACGACCTACGCCCTAATATTGCCAGCCGTGACGATGAGCAAGGAAACGTATTGCGGCAAGGAAGCGCATGTTCACACCGAAGCTTGCTATCGGTCGCAAACCCCGCTTTGTGGAAAAGAAGAGGGAGAACCAAACGAAGGTCATGTGCACGATGAAACGTGCTACGAGCTCGTAAAAACAGAAAACCTTCTTTGTGAATTGGAAGAAAACGACGAACACCTTCATAGCGACGAATGTTATGAATGGATTCGTTCCGATCATTTGATTTGCCAGCAAGAAGAGGCAAAAGCAAGCGAGGGTCACACGCATACAGACGAGTGCTACAAGAGCGAAGAGCTTCAATGCGGCAAGGAAGAGCATGAGCACACAAGAATTTGTGAGTCCAACAAAGAAGACGTGGAAGATCCAGCCGATTGGGATGAAGCGTATAAAGAACTAGCAAGCGAAGAGGACGCCAAAACAAGGATCCTGACCGTCGCCAAAAACGAGCTGGGAACTAAGGAAAACAAAAACAACTTCGAAATCGACGAAGAAGAAAAAGAGCACTACTACACAAGGTACGGTCATCTCTATGAAGACCAGTATGGTGACTGGAACAACTACTTTACTGGCTACGTTTTGAAATACGCCAACGTCCAAATGAGCTATGACAAAGACGTGGACAAATGGAACACCAAGACAGCAAAAGATCAATCTAGAGATTGGGAAAAGGTCGAGGAAGGCAATGTTGTTTTCTTCCAGAATGAAAAAGATGAATTAGAAACAGGAATTGTCACAACAATAAATAGAGATCAAAAAGAAGTGAAAGCCATCGCAGGTGATGTGGAAGGCGAAGTCAAGGAAATCGTCATCAAGGGAGATAAAATCCAGGGCTTCTTAAACGACGTCATTACGATCGAGGAGTTTGATGCGCCATTGGCTGGCGGTTTTGAAGAAGTCGATACGTATTCTTATAAAGATGAGAAGATGGAACTTTCTATTGATGTGGAAAAGGGCACGCTGCCAAAAGAAGCAAAACTGAACGTGGAACCCATCGACACTACATCGGAAGAATATGAACAAGCCAAACAGGCGCTGGAATCCGAAGAGGATATTTTAGCTTTCGATTTTAATTTCGAACAAGATGGCAAAACGATTGAAGTCGATAAAAATATGAAAGTGGATCTGGATGTCTACAATATCGAAAATCCAGAACAAGATCTTCAAATCGCGGCATTCAACAATGAAGAAGATGGAACCATCACAACCCAGGTCGTTGCTGATCCAGAGAAAGAGAACATTAAAATCGAGGACAATATCGCAAAGTCCAACTTCATGATCGAGGGGGGCATTTCAACTCTAGCAATGGCGGTAGCGAAGAAACCGGGAGGAGGAACGACATTTAATGAGCTTCCTGAAGATAAACCGTATGTTGCAGTGCAAAAAACATTTTCAGGAATTACAAAAGAGCAAATTCCAAATGATTTTGTAATTAATATTTCAGGGCCAAAAAACACAAGTATTTCTTTAGAACAGGCTGATTCTGTTTCTGATGATGGACTGATTTATAACTGGAAACTAGAGAATTGGGATGCAGGCCAATATACGGTAAAAGAAGAAAATAAGGAAATTATTGGTTATTCTTTAACTACTAATGGAGATAATGGAATATTTAATCTTGAAAACGCAAAAGTTACGGCTGAGGAATCAGGTAAAATACCGTCTTGTGCTAGTTTGGATTTTCCACTTTCTAAAAATGGGTTACTAGTTATTAGGCTAAATAAAGGCGCTGGAACTATTGTTATTACACGAGAGAGATTAAGTGCTAGTTTGAGAACACAGATTGAAAAGGCAGCGATTAATTGGACTGGAAAAACCCCTGTATATTTTTACAGCATTCCAGAAAATGAAGGAATCATAAATTTTACTATTCAACATGCTAATCTCACATGGGATGAAAAAACTGAAATTTTACATATAGAAGCAACGGACAATTGGACGTGGGCTATAGGAGGAAAGTATACATATGACTCTCCAACAAATGCAGATATTGATATAACAAATAAATATTCAAAAAACACATTCAATGCCGAGCTCTTAAAAGTATCAGAAAATGATTTAGATAATACCGATCCAAAAGGTCTTGCTAATGCAAAATTTGAATTACGGAAGCGAAATGCTAACGGAAATTATGAATTAGTACAAGATGAACAAAAAACGGATGAAAATGGAATAATTAAATTTTCTTCTTTAGAGGAAGATGTAGTTTATCAGATTCTCGAAAAGGAAGCTCCTGATGGATATTACATTTTAGAGAATAGCATCTATTTTAAAGTTCAAACAGAAAACGAAAAAAAGGAATTGGTATTTACAGATAAAGATGGGAAAGCGCTAGGCGAAGATGAAATAAAAAATCTTCTAGTGAAGGGTCAAATTATTCAAGAAGGTCCTATTGAAATGAAAATAACGATTGGAAATAAAGCAGGCCAATCCCTGCCAAATACCGGAGGAGCCGGTACTAAATTATTTACATTCAGCGGAGGAGCGATCATAGCTGCATCCAGCTTAATGTACGGATACAAAAAGAGGTCGAAAAGAAACAAGACTGGGAAAGGAGGAAAGTAACAAGTAAGGGGAGCCTCTGATCCTAGACCTCTTTAAAGGGGTTGTATTCGTGATATATACGATTCTTTCACGGTTTGCATGGGAAGAAAGAGGAAAAAGAAAACCAGTCTTTTTTTCCAGCCGATAACGAACAAAAAGATTTAAAGATAAGAAAGGAAAACATAAATTATGAAATCTTTAAAGAAACTTTTATCTATCTTTGCGGCGTTCATGATGGTTGTCGGATTGACAGTGGCGAATGTGAAGGCGGCAAGTACGACGGGTACTATTACAGTTAATAATCCAGATTCAGCAGAAACCTATACAGCTTATAAAATTTTAGATGCGGCCATTGATGTGGATAACTCAACGAATACTACATATTCGATTAAGAGCAATAGCCAGTGGTATGATTTTGTAAATGAAAATAAGGCTTTTACTCTTAGCTCTGGATCAGTTGATAGCGCAGGAGTGACTACTTATTATGTTACGGCGAATTCAGTAAAGGCAGCTGATTTAGCAAAAGAGATTAAAACGTATTTGGGAAGCCATCCTAATATCAGCGGAACGCCGTTAACTTATAACGCCACAACAAAAACGGCAACAGCTACAGGTCTTCCATTAGGATATTATTTTGTTTCAAGTACCACTGGAGCACTGTGTAATTTGACAACAACAAACCCGAACGCGAATATTAACGATAAAAATGAATCGCATTTTGTAAAAGATGTCAATGAAGCCAATGTTGCTATTGGTGATGTAGTTACCTATACGATTACAGGAATTGTTCCAGATACAACAGGTTTTGATAAATACACATACAAAATCACGGATACTATGACCCAGGGTCTTACGTTTGATGCAGAGGATGTGAATGTAACTATTGGTGACACTAAATTAACCAAAGATACGGACTATAAATATACAAAAACGACTAATGGATTCGAGCTCAGTATTGATGTTACAAAACAACAAGCCAATGTGAATAAAGAAATTAAGGTGGAATATACCGCCACAGTGAATAGTTCGGCTTTTGAGGGAACAGAAAATAATGAGGCAGTATTAACTAGAGGCCCAGGAGATGGAGAAGAGAAGGGAAAACAAGAGATTAAGGTGTATAACTCTCAAATTAAAATCCAAAAAGTTGATGGGTCTGATCAGAAAGCACTTTCTGGAGCGAAATTTGTTCTTAAAAATAGTGAGGGGAAATTCTATCAATTAGGAACAAATCCGGTACAAGTAAATTGGGTTGATGATCAAAAGAATGCAACTGAAGTAGAAACTGATGCACAGGGAGAAGCCACTTTCGATGGTTTAAAAAATGGAACTTACCAGTTAATCGAAACAAAGGCTCCAGATGGTTACAATCTTAAGACGGAGCCAACTGAAGTTGAAATCAATGACTCGACAACGAGCACAACATTCATTCACAGTAAAACGATTGAAAATAAAACGGGTGCTCAGCTCCCATCCACAGGTGGTATGGGTACGACGATGCTCTACGTAGCTGGTGCGATCCTCATGGTCGGTGCCGCAGTCATCTTCGTAACGAACAAGAGAATGAAACACGAATAAGAGAAAGAAACACTCTTAGATTGAGCTTTGCTCATTGAAAAAAGAAAGAATGCTGCTGAATCAATGATTCAGCGGCAGGGAGAGCTCTACATGAAAAAATTTATGAAAAAGAATTGGTCCACAGTTCTGCTTGTCATGATGTTCACGGTAGGGCTGTCCCTGCTGTTGTATCCAACGGTAGCGGACTGGTG
>Ga0209694_1000464_pt1 | contig 66874 bp, 60 predicted proteins | sample GluameincwithD2O_FD_187499 | JGI IMG/M metagenome (GOLD analysis project Ga0209694, IMG submission 187499) | Mouse cecum microbial communities from Vienna, Austria - Glucosamine amended microcosms incubated with D2O (SPAdes) (version 2) | ecosystem: Host-associated > Mammals > Digestive system >... | reverse complement strand
GACTTTAACCTTGATGACACAGATGCCCTGTATCGTGTGAGGAACACAAAGACACGTGGTATCAATCAAGCTCTCAATGTGATTGGTGAAAAACTGGGACTGTCATTCAGTCTCACATTCCATGTCGGACGCCACACCTTTGCTGTCCTTAGCCTTAACAACGGTATGGACATGACGATGGTGAGCCAGCTTCTCGGTCATTCCTCTACTGAAATAACCGAGAAAGTCTACGCTCACTTTATGCCGGCAAGGCTGCGTGAGGAGCTGAGCAAGATTAAGTTGCCATCCCTTTAGTTGGAATGCCGTTGTCCTTGCAGTGCTTGTATAAGGACGACTGTGACACCTTGATGCCCTATGCCCGTGCTGTCTGTAGGTTAAGAGGGTGTTTAATAACAAATGTTAACCCAAAGTGGCAGCATCTTTCAGTTAACTCGTTATTACACAGAGGGAGCATAGCTGTGGCTATGTGACCGAGGTGTAATGACGAGGTAACGAAAGAGGCTGCCATGTAGACAAGGTAACTTCATTTAGATATTAATTTCAAAATTTAAACATGAGGCTGTCACTGACAAATGCTTTGTCGCACCCGTTTTCACGGTCGCCTTTTGTCCTGAACCTCGGTCACATAGCTACAGCTATGCTCCCTCGGTTCATGCCAAAATCCGACACCTGAAAACGGGCTTTGGATTAACATTTGTTATGAAACACCCTCTTAGGGTCGCGGTCAATTATTGTCGGCATCGCGCCGGCCGGCTTCCATTTCTTTGATAAGCCCGTCGACAAGTTGCGGACTGACTCCTTTTATCGATGACAGCGATACGGAATGACGATTGTGGCCATAGTCGCTGTAAGGACGCAAGAGGAGGGCGTTTCCTTTGAAGTCGAGGATGATGTCTTGGTCAAAAAGGTTGAGGGGGTTGATGGCGTATTCTTCCTCGTCGTTATCGTAGTAGCATACTTGGTAAGAGCCTGCGCGGTCACCAAAAATCAGCCATGCGTTATTGTCTATTTTGCCGGGAAACTGGCCTCTTGCCGATATAATCACCGTGTCAGCGAGGTTGCGGTGACTGCGGCTGCTTTCGCGGGCCGGCAGTTTTATGCGGGCGTTGCGTATGCCGGTGTCGATGAAATAGTTGTTGCGTTTGCGCTCGGCTTTAATCGTCAGGTAATAGCGGTTTCCGAGCATTATCTTGTCGATGGGCGACGATGATGTCGTGATGTCTGTAATCTTCTGGTATCCTTCGGGGAGTTGCCGGTAGAGTGATAGAGACTTGTCGTTATAGTTGAATTCCATTTTGAATTGTTCGAGAAAGTCGATGCCGAGCACTGACATTTCCGTGTGGGACGGGACGAAGTCTATGTTGCGGATGATGTTGACGATGCGTCCTGTGGGCAAAGCAGTCATTGTCCCGAGAGAGTCGGTCGTGAAAGAGTATTCCCCGATAGGGATTGAAACGGTGTAGCGTTGTGTCTCGACCCGGGTGTCGCCTCGCCCGTCGCGGCCGGGCGAGATGTAAAACGACTCGGAAGCCTTGTATCCGAGAGAGTCAAGAAGGGCGAGGTCAGCGGCAGTGATTGTGCTCACGTCGCTGCCGGTGTCGATCTTGAATTTCAGGCCGGGCACGATTTCGACCATCAGCTGCGACACCGAGACCGGAATAGTGCAGATGGGGCCGTCGGGATTGTCGATAGCGAGGCTGGTCTGGGAACTCAAGGAGCATATTGACCCGAAAAGAATGGCGATAACGGCTACCGTTATGGTTAGTGTCAGAAGTAGTTTTCGTCTCATGATGTTGCAAAAGTAAATGGATGTCCCTGATTTTGCAACAATTTTAACCATATTGTGACCAATATGGCAATTCTGTTTCAAATGTATGCTGAAACGGTCACGAAACAGATACATTTTGGTGTAAATGTGGCCTATTTTGATGCATTTGTTAGGATGAGGTGATGTGATTAGCGGTAATTTTGTAATAGGAAAATTGTTTTTATGAAAAGGAGAAATATCATGATATTGGCGGCTGTGATGGCTGCGACAGTGGCGATGGCGGCTCAGGCGCGAGACGCGGTCGATTATGTGAATCCCATGATCGGTGCCACCACTGCCGACGAGGGAGGGCGCGGCGATGTCAACGAGTTGGGAAAGACTTTCCCCGGGGTGTGCACGCCGCTCGGCCTTGTGCAGCTCAGTCCCGATACCCATACAGGCGGTGACAACGGACCGGGTTATTCCTATCATCACAAGACTATTGAAGGATTCAGTTTCACCCACATGAGCGGCATCGGATGGTATGGCGACCTCGGCAACTTCCTCGTCATGCCTACAACCGGCCCGCTCCACACTTTCAAGGGTCTCGACAGCGACCCTGACGGCGGCTACCGCAGCAGGTTCAGCCATGAGCGTGAGCGTGCGGCCATCGACTGCTACAGTGTCGTGCTCGATGACTACGGTATCAAGGCCGAGCTTGCAGCCGCGCCCCGGTCGGGGATGCTGCGTTTCACATATCCCGAGGCCGAAACGGCAAGAATACAGATTGACCTCGCGCGGCGCATCGGCGGCACATCGACCGAGCAGATGGTGGAAAAGGTCGACGATTACACCATTCAGGGCTGGATGCGCTGCACCCCCGACGGAGGCGGTTGGGGCGACGGAGGCGGCAACGGCGACTATACGGTCTACTTTTACTGTGTCTTTGACCGCCCGTTAGAGAATTACGGTGTGTGGAGCGCGACGATTCCCGAGGGCACTGACCGTCACAATCAGTCAAACGACAATCCCGACTATCACAATTTCATCAAGAGCGCCCGCATCGTCACCAATCCTCAGAAGGTGCGCGGTAAACATCTCGGGTTCTTCACCGAGTTCCCCACCCGCAATGGCGACAAGGCGATGATGAAGGCCGGAATATCCTTTGTCAGCATCGACGGGGCGCGCCGCAACCTTGAAAGCGACATCAAGGGGTGGAACTTTGACGCTGTGCGCAGGCAGGCGCGGCGTCTGTGGGCCGACGCGATGTCGCGTGTCTCGGTGAAAGGCGGCGAGAGAGAAAAAACAATTTTCTACACCTCGCTTTACCACACACTGATTGACCCGCGATGTTTCAGCGATGTTGACGGCGCATACCCCGGTGCCGACGGCAAGGTTCATTATGCCGACGGATTTGTATACCGCACGGTCTTCAGCGGATGGGACGTGTTCCGCAGCCAGTTCCCGTTGCAGACCGTCATAACCCCGCGTCTTGTATCTGACGAAATCAACTCGCTCATCCAGATGGCCGACCTCAGCGGTCGCAAGTATTATCCACGATGGGAGTTTCTGAACTCCTACTCGGGGTGCATGGTCGGCAACCCCGCTGTCTCGGTCGTGGCCGATGCCTATAACAAGGGTATCCGTACCTATGATACCGGTCGGGCCGTTGAGTATGCCATAAACTCGGTGCGCAAGTTCGGCACCAACGAGCAAGGTTTCGTGCCCGGCAGCCTGTCGGAGACTCTCGAATACTGCTATACCGACTGGTGCGTGGCCTCGATGTTGCACAAGATGGGACGATCCGATGAGGCCCGCGAGTTTGACCGCAAGGCACAAGCCTACCGCAGCGTGTGGGATGACAGTGTGAAATGGTTCCGCTCGCGCATGGCCGACGGCTCGTGGATGCCTTGGCAGGGGCGCAAAGTCCACTGGCAGGGATGTGTCGAGAGCAACAATTATCAGCAGGGATGGTTTGTCCCCCATGACATCGACGGCCTGAAAGAGCTGATGGGTGGCGAGGAGGAATTTGAACGCGATCTCGTGGCCTTCATGGAGGGTGCGGAGGATAAATTCCGCTGGAGTGACTACTACAACCACCCCAACGAGCCTGACCACCATGTGCCTTTCATGCTCAACTACACCTCGCGGCCGTGGCTGACGCAGTACTGGACTCGCCGCATCTGTGACGAGGCTTACGGCGACGATGTCTACGGATTGTGCGGCAACGAGGATGTCGGTCAGATGTCGGCATGGTATATCCTCGCCTCGATGGGGTTCCATCCAGTGTGTCCCGGAAGTGACCGTTATGAGATAACCTCGCCTGTCTTTGAACGGGTCGACATCACCCTCGACCCCGATTTCTATACCGGCGGGAAATTCACCGTCATTGCCCGCAACAATAGTCCGGCCAATGTCTACATCAAGTCGCTGCGTCTCAATGGCCGGACGCTTGACCGCCTGTGGATAACCCACGACGAGATAACCTCGGGCGGGGTTCTTGAGATGGAGATGACAGCGGAGAGCAGATAATAAATAACAAATAACAAATAACAAATAACAGATAACAAATAACAGATAACAAATAACAGATAAAAAATAACAGATAACAAATAGCAAATGGCGGGGACACTTCAACGATGTCTCCGCCATTTCTATCTGTTATTTTTTATCTGTTATTTTTTATCTTTTATTCGTCATTCGTTTTGTGCCGGAGGAGGAAGTCGGCGACGGCGAGGGCGATGGACGGGAGGCCCCGGGGCATCTCGCGGTCGAGGATGGTGTACATGTTGTCGCGGTCGTTCTTGTAAAGGTCCATGACGCGCATGTATTGGTCGCGTGTGATGACCGACGAAAAGTCGGTCAGTCGGTCTTCGCGGATGAGCTGGGCGACGTGGGAACAGGTTGTCGTGAATTTTATCCCTTTGACTTCGGCAATCTGCTGAAGTGTATATCCGGCGTTGATAAGCAGCAGTGTTTCTTCGGCACTCATGCCCGTGCCGAGTTTTTCGGTGATGCCTTTGAATCGGCGGATGGCCATGACAAAAGGCTTCCAGTACTTGACGGTCTTTTTCTCGCCCACGCCCTCGACGGTAGAGAAGGTTTCCATATCGAGGGGTTCGACGCGGACCATTTCGAGGAGCGTCTTGTCGGAAAACACGAGGTAGGGGGGAATCGATTCCTTGCGGGCAAGCTTGAGGCGCACGTCTTTCAGCTCGGCGAGAAGTCGCTCGGCAGGGGAAAGGATTTCCTCGGTTTTGGCGGCCTTCTTCTTGCGCGCCGAGTGGGATGCGGATTCCTCGGGGATGTACCGGGCGAGGGTCACTGACGAGCGGTCGCGCAGCACGGTCGCGCCGTAGGGGGTTATCTTCAGGTGGTTGTTGTCGTTGTAGGCGATGTCGATGAGGCCGAGCTGGATGAGCTGTGACAGGTAGTGGTTCCACTCGGCTCGTGACAGGTCGCGCCCTGCGCCGTAGGTCTTTATGCGGTCAAATCCCTTGGCCGAGATGTCGGAGCGCGCCATGCCGCGCAAGATGTCGTTAAGCATCGAGAATCCCGCTCCGCCCTCGGTGCGGATTATCGCGCTGAGGGCTTTCTGGGCGATGATGGTGCCGTCGAAACGCTCGGGCGGGTTGAGGCACACGTCGCAGTTGCCGCAGTCGTGGTCGACAGTCTCGTTGAAGTAGCTCAGCAGCACTCGTCGGCGGCATACCGATGACTCGGCAAACTCTTTCATGCGCATGAGCTTCTCGTTGTTGATTGACTGTTGCCCGCTTTCGTCGACAAAGCTCTGCCGGGTGACAACGTCGGCATAGGAATAGAACATTATCGCCTCGGCCTTTACACCGTCTCGTCCCGCACGTCCGATTTCCTGATAGTAACTTTCGATGTTGCCGGGCATGTTGTTGTGGATGACCCAGCGGATGTTGCTCTTGTCGATTCCCATTCCGAATGCGACGGTGGCGCAGACCACCTGAACCTCGCCGTTGATAAACTTGTCCTGAGCGGCGTTGCGCTCGGTAACGGATAGACCTGCGTGGTATACTACCGACTTGTATCCTCGCGCCAGCAGCTCGTTGTGGACGCTTTCGGCACCCTTCCGGCTGATGCAGTAAACGATTCCCGCGTCGCGGCGGTATCGCTCTATCATGGAGCAGATGAAGGAGATGCGTCGTTTCGTGCCGGGGTTGGGGATGACGCGCAGCGATATGTTTGGCCGGTCAAATGACCCGATGAACACGGCTGGGTCCCGCAGGCGCAGCTGTGAGGCGATGTCGGAGCGAGTCAGGCGGTCGGCGGTGGCTGTAAGCGCCATTACCGGAACGTGGGGATATATTTCCTTGATGCGGGCAAGGCGGGTGTAATCGGGGCGGAAGTCATGGCCCCACTGGGATATGCAGTGGGCCTCGTCGACGGCGATGAGGCTTATGTTTAGCATCGTCGACCATCGGTCAATCTCCATGAGCAGCCTCTCGGGCGAGATGTAGAGAATCTTGATGCGGCCGGTTGAGAGTTGCTCCAGTATCTCGCGGTTTTCTGTATCAGACTGCATGGAGTTTACGGCGGCGGCCGGGATGCCGTTGGCGGTCAGCGCGGCTACTTGGTCTTTCATCAGCGCGATGAGCGGGGAGATGACGATAGCGGCTCCGTCGGCCATCATGGCGGGAATCTGATAGCATATTGATTTTCCGCCGCCTGTGGGCATGAGCACGACACAGTCGCGACGCATGGTCACGGCTGTGATGATGTCGAGCTGCATGGGGCGGAATGAGCTGTAGCCGTAGAAACGGCGCAGCAACGCGGTCGCGCGTGACTCGATGTCGGCGGGAGTGATGACGTTCTGTACCATCGGGGTAAGCGTTGAGGTGTCTTAGAGGGCGTTTTATAACAAATGTTAAATCCAAAGCCCGTTTTCACGCGTCGGATTTAGTCATGAATCGGGGAAGCATAGCCGTAGCTATGTGACCGAGATTCAGGGCGAAAGGCGACCGTGAAAACGGGTGTGACAAAAGCATTTATATAAAACCGCCTCATGTTTAAATTTTGAAATCAATATCTAAATGAAGTTACTTTATCCTCATGGCAGCCTCTTTCGTTACCTCGTCATTACACCTCGGTCACATAGCCACAGCTATGCTCCCTCTGTGTAATAACGAGTTAACTGAAAGATGCTGCCACTTTGGATAAACATTTGTTATGAAACGCCCTCTTAGAAAGCGTTTTTCTCGCCTTGGAAGGCGTTGATTATGGTGCGGATTATAATCTTGATGTCGAGCAGCAGGGTCCAGTTCTCGATATACCAGATGTCGTGCTCGACGCGCCGTTCCATCTGCCACAGTTCCTCGGTCTGTCCTCGGTAGCCGCGCACCTGTGCCCAGCCGGTTATCCCGGGTTTGACGATGTGGCGTACCATGTATTGGCCAATGAGGGCGCTGTAGTCCTCGGTGTGTTTTAGCATGTGGGGGCGCGGGCCCACGACCGACATGTCGCCGAGCCATACGTTGATGAACTGGGGCAGCTCGTCGATGCTCGTGCGGCGCAGGAAGTCGCCGACGCGGGTCTTGCGCGGGTCGTTTTTGGTTGCCTGCACTTTGTCGGCATCGACGTTGACCTTCATCGTGCGGAATTTCCAGCAGAGGAACTCCTGCCCCATGTAGCCGGTGCGTTTCTGCTTGAAGAATACCGGGCCGGGCGACGAGAGCTTGATGGCGATGGCTACGGGGATGAACACCAGCGGGGAGAAGATGAGGAAGATGGATGACACGGTCAGGTCCAGAACCCGTTTCAAGGCTGAGTTGACAGGGTTGTTGAGCGGGTTCTTGCGCATGATCATGACCGGTGTCTGGCCGATTGCGCTGAGCGTGAAGGTGTGGTTGAGGTATCGGGACACGCTCGGGACGAACCGGAACTGTGCCATGTGGCGGTCACAGACGGCAAGTGTCTCCTTGACCGCTTCTTCGTTCTCGCCGGGGATGGCGTAATACACCTCGTCGATTGCATTGTCCCTGACAAAGCTGTCGAGCTTGTCGAGTCCGCCGCGATAAAGCTGCTTGGCGGGGAAATCGGGCGGGCACCATGTGTCGATGAACCCGAGGCAGCGGTAGCCGAACCCCATGTCGCTGCACATTTCCTCATATAGTCGTCGGGCTGCCGAGCCGCACCCGACGATGAGGACGCGGCTGAAGTTGCGTCCTCGCCTGCGGAAACGTTTTTCAATCATGCGCGAGGCCGTGCGCCACAGCAGTAATGCGGCAGCCTCGGCACCGAAGAACTCGGCAAACATCCGCCACGGGACAGCGTCAATCTCGGCAAGATAGAGCAGGGTGGTGAAAATCAGCAGATGTCCTACTGCCGAGACGAAGGCGTTGCGCATGACATGCTGCATCTGGACGGCGCGTATGCGGAACGTGTCGCTCATGACTAATGCCACGGGGAAGTAGGAAAGGTTGAGCAGCACCCACAGGATGCGGCTGCACCAGTCGGGGACTCCGGGACTGATGATGCATGTCAGGAGGTAGACCGCGTTGATGATGACGAAGTCTACCACTGTGAAGATAGCGGGAATGAATTTGCCGTAGTTGCCTCGCGGACTCATTTAGTGTAAGTCAGAAGTCAGAGTTCAGTGTTAATAAGTAATTCATAATTCATAATGCATAATCAGCATTCGCGCGCGGCGCAAACCAGTTATGCATTATGAATTATGAATTAGGGGGGGCGTTATTTGATTTTACTGTCGATAACGTCGATTTTCTTTTCAAGTTCAGTGATGTCGTCTTTGATGCGCTGGATGCGGCGTTCCATTTCCCGGAGCATCGAGTCGCCGCTCTTTGATTTGGAACTGAAGAATCCGAGGTTGTTCTCATAGGTGTGCAGCTCGCCACGGCGTTGCTCAAGGGCTCGCATCAGTTTTTCCCGTTCACGGTAGAGGCGGTTGTCGTCCCCGGCAATCTCGTTGATGGAGTTTTCGAAATTGGCGAAACGTGAACGGCTTTCGCGCATGTCGAGTGTCTCATAGAGGCGGTTGACGACCTTGCGGTAAGCGTCATAGATGGCATCTTTCTCGCCGAAAGGCACATGCCCGATGGCCTGCCATTCGTTTTGGAGTCCCTTGACGGCCTTTATGGCCTCGGCGCGCTCGATGTTCTCGATGTCGATTGCTTCGAGACGGGCGATGACATCTTTCTTGGCTTTCAGGTTGGCCTGCTCGTTGCGGCGAGTGCCTGAAGTGTTCTTTTTCTTTTGTTCAAAGAAGTAGTCACAGGCGGCGAGGAAGCGGTGCCACACTTGGTCGCTGTGTTTCTTGGCCACGGCTCCGATTTTCTTCCACTCGCGCTGCAGCTCGGCAAGCTCGTCGGCGGTCTTGCGCCACTCGGTGCTGTCTTTGAGGGCCTCGGCGCGCTCACACAGGGCGATTTTCTTTTCAAGGTTGCTCGCGAGGGAGTCTTTCATTCCCTTGAAGAACTCGGCCTTGGCGGTGAAGAATTTGTCGCATGTCTCGCGGAAACGGGCAAAGAGGAGGTTGTTGGCGCGGCGTGATGCATAGCCGAGTTTTTTCCATTCCTCTTGGGCGGCGATGATGAGCTTGGTCATCTCGTCCCATGCGGCATAGGTCTTGAGTCCGGAGAAGTCATAGCCTTCGATGCGCTCGCAGAGGGCCGTCTTGGCATCCTCGTTTTCGCGCTCGCGGGCCTTGCGTTCTTCGAAGTGGGCCTGATAGCGCTTGTTGATTGCGGCGGAGTGGTCCTTGAAACGATTCCAGATTTCGTCACGCACCTCTTTGGGCACAGGGCCGATTTCGCGCCATTTCTCGTGGAGGGCCTGCAATCGCTTGAACGCAACGATTACATCGGGTTCATCGACGAGACGGGCGGCCTCATTGACAAGGAGTTCTTTCTCGGCAAGGTTTTTCTTGAAGTCGTAGTCGCGCAATTCCTTGTTTATTTTCAGCTGGTCGTAGAACCGCTCGACAGCCTCCTGATAGGCTTTCCACAGTTCTCCCGAGACGGTGGGTGAAACTTCGCCTATAGACTTGAACTCGGCCTGCAGTTCCTTTATTTCAGGGAAAAGGCGGTTTACGTTGTCAGTGTCGGCACTCATTTCCACGAGTCGGGCGATGATTTCGCGCTTGCGTTGCTCGTTGGCGGCACGGGCGGCCTCGGCCTCGGCGCGGAGGACGGCTTTCTTGTCGCGTATCTCGGCAAGGCGGGTTTTGAATTCTTCCTCGACAGGGTCGGTGGCGGCGACAAAGGATTCGGGGTCGTTGCCGGCACCGGCAAATTCCTCGCGTTCGCGTCGTTGCTCGTCGTTGCGCAGCAGGTAGAACTGCTGCTTGAGGCGCGATACCTCATCGTTGGCGATTTCGGCGGCGTCTTTTGCGGCAAGGGCGGTCAGCGCGGCGAGGATTTCCTCTTTTGATGCCGGGGTGGGTTGTTCAAGTTTTTCGTCGGTCTTGATGTCGACCTCGATAGAGTCGGCTGCAGCAACGGGTGCGGAGTCGTCGGTAGTTTTTTGTTCCACGGCTCCCTGAACGGGTTGCTGAGAAGGATCACGCGGTTCCATAACAATTAATTATAAGGTAGAGTAAACGTTAAATCGGGTTTAGTTCTGTTTGTGGTGGTAAATTTAGTGATTATTTTCAATAAAACAGTTAAAATGAGCGAAAAAAGTGCTTTTGGTCAGTTTGATAACGAAAAAACAGACAAAATCGGGGAGTATAGACGTTCTATTCCTTGTATATAATGTTGTTGATGGCGGTCTTGATGTCGTTTATCATGGCGGTGGCCGGGGTGATGATGGGTTTGAACGAATGTTCGGCCGAGGGGACAAATATGCTCAATGCCTTGTGGTGGCATTTGATGTCGAGGCGGCTGTCCATCGTCAGCGGTTCGCCGTCAATGTGGGCCGGTCCCGGTTGCTTGCGGGTTATGGTCAGACGCGGAGTGCGTATAGTCTCGATAAGGGTGTTGTTGTTGATGAATCCGGTCATCATGTCAACCCCGACGAGGGCGGTCGCCAGCGGGTTGCCCGCGTGGATTATGGTGACATCGAGCAGGCCGTCTACAATTGACGCGTGAGGGGCGATGTAGGCGTTGTTGCCGTATTGCGACGCATTGCACACCGCCACGAGAAATGCCCGGTTGGTGAGCAACTGCCCGTTGGCCTCGATTGTATATTCGTCGGGCGAGAAACGGGCGTAGGTTTCCAGCGTGCTTTTAATATAAGTGAGTTTGCCGCGCCTCTTGTGGGCAGCGAATGTCTGGCTGACTTCGGCGTCAAACCCCACGCCGAATGTGCAGAAGAACGGTCGGTTGTTGACGGTGGCGTAGTCGATTTTCATCGGGCGGCCGAGGGAGATGACATCGAGTGCACCACGCAGGTCGGTCGGTATTCCGGCATGGCGGGCGAGACCGTTTCCTGAGCCGCACGGGATTATGCCGAGATTGGTCTCGGTGTGGCACAGAGCCGAGGCAATTTCGTTGACGGTTCCGTCGCCCCCTGCGGCTATGACGGCATAGAAGCCGTCGGCAGCAGCCTGAGCCGCGAGACGGGTGGCATCGCCGTGGCAACGGGTCATGACCGCCTCGATGTCCCACCCGAGGGGGGATAGTCTGTCAATGATAAATTGGTCAAGTCCGTCTTTCTTGCGATTGCCGGAGATGGGGTTTATAATCAGCAGCGCGTTCACTGGGGCAATGGTGGTTAGGGTAGGGGATACGGGGCGGGTTACAGGGTTATGCGGCGTGTGGCCGATCCTGCCTTGAGAATGTAAATTCCCCGTGAGGTTATTTTCAGACGATGGGTTCCGGGTGCGACTGTCTCCTGCGATATGAGCTGTCCCAGTATGGTGAACACTTTCACGGTCACGCTGCGGGTAGTGGTGATGTAGACATATCCGTTCTTGACCGTGATGTCGAGGGCGTCGGAGTCGATTTGCTCGATGTCTGAGCGGTCGGGAGCCTCGACTGTTTCCCAGCGTGGCGGCGCGGCTTCGATTGTGGCCGTGGCAATCGAGCAGAGCAGTGTCAATATGATGAACAGTCGTCGCATGGGTGTGATAATTTCTGCAAAATTACGATTTTTTTTGAATGCGGCAAAGTTAAGCGGTTTAAACTTCCCGGTCGGCGGCGCTACTCGGCGCATTTGTGACGATTTTGAGGCGATTCCGGGACTGTTGTCTCAAAACCGCCTCAATTGTCGGACTGTATCTGTGTATAGCAGGTTGTTTTCGGCCTATCAGTACATCGGTGTGAACGGCTCGGATTTTTCGAGACGATTTGTGACATCGCCGATATAGTCGGTTGATTTCTCGTTGTCGATTTTCATTATCGGTGCGCCGGGACGGAGGTCACACTTGTTGAGGTCTATGTAGAACAGTCCTGGGTGGGTCACGATGTCGAAGTAGTAGCGGATGTCGCGGACGTTGGCAAACGATCTCCACTGAGTTGACGAAACGTTTGGCTCTCCCTCTATCAGATAGGTGTAAGGGACCGAAAGGTTCATCAGAATCGAGCGGATGATTGACACGCCGAGGTCGGCATCGCCGGTCTTGGCCACATGGCGGTCAAAGAAGTCGCCGCGCACAAAGCGGTCGGGACTCGAAACTGTGCCGGGAAGCATGTGTGCACCCCCGATTTTATCCCAGTAGTTGTTGATGGCGGTCATCTGGGGATAGGACGGGTCGTTGGTCATCGCCCGCATATCGGTGCCTTCATAGATGTTGATGTCGCCGTGGTCAAACTCGAATATCGCGCACCGGCCCTGAGAGTCGGTCGCCCCCCAGTGGAGTGTCGACACGGTGCCTCCGTCAAATGTCTCGCCCGAGATGTTGAAATCATGTTTGCGCAGCACTTCGACCACTTCGGGCGTGGTTGCGTTCAGGTCGAGCAGCCATCCGATGAATACTGCCAGCGACATCGGGGGCAGCGAGGAGGTTTCGGCGTTGTCATATACGGTGCCTTTGCAGAACAGGCCGTTGATGACGAGTCCTTTCTCGTTCATTCCTTCGGTGATGCCTCCGTCATACCCGACGGCATATATCGCGCCGTAGCGCGAGGTCCACTCGAAGGCTCCGGGGATGTTATGGCTTTTCTTGGTTATCCCGCGCGGGTAGACATAAAGGTTTGTCGGAATAGGGGTTTTCCAGTCAAGGGAGCGACCCACGATGCGCAGGCTGTCATTCCCGACATAAAGTATGCGCGAGCAACTCATCGCGCTTTCGGCGCCGAGCAGTGTCGCAATCAACATGAGCGGCAGAAGTAGGAATTTCTTCATAATCTTGAAAAAGTTGAGTAAGTGAGGGTTATATGCTAAAAAGACAACGCGCCTGAGCCGCAAGGGGTTCGGACGCGTAATAAAGTTTTTTATTCACCGAGGTGCCTCACATGGCTGCCGACGCGACGAGGATGGCAAGGACAGTCGTGGCTCCGGTACAGGTCATTATGTCGCCGAGGGGGATGGTGATTGAGCTGAACGACAGGGCCGGGGTCAGTTGCAGGCCTACCGGAAGCGAGATGCCGGGTTGCGACATGGCCGATGCCGTGTCGGCGTTGCGGCGCGAGTCGATAATGCGGGCGAGCCGGTAGCAGAGCCATCCGCAGGCACTGCCGATTATTGCGCCCACAAGCAGGTCGCCCGGATAATGTACGCCGAGGTGAATGCGTGTGAAGGAGTTGAAGGCCGCCCATGTGAAAATGAACAATGTGAACCGGCGCCGTCTGAGCAGCAGCGACGAGAACACCGCGAGGGCAAAGGAATTGGCCGCGTGGCACGACGGGAAGCCGTAGGAGCCGCCGCGGTAGTCGTTGACGACTATGGTCAGTGCCGAGAGCGGGTTGTCGAGGTTGGATGGACGCAGCCGTTCCACGGCGGGGCGGATGAGGGTGGCGCACGTCTGGTCGGCAAGCGTGATTGTCAGTGCGATTGCGGCCACATATATGATTACTTGTCTAGGGGTGAACGACTTAATCAGGATGTAAAGGAGCGAGGCATACATGGGAACCCATATAAACTTGCCGCTGAACAGCATCATGAAGTTGTCAAGGGCCGACAGTCTCAATGTGTTGTTGAAAAGCAGGAATATCTGCGTGTCGATATTGTTGAGGAAATCAATCATCGGTTGTGTCAGAGATTGGAGAGGTTATCGTAAAGTGTCTGTAAAAAGGCCTTGGCCTCGGCGGCGGCCTTGGGAGATGAGTGGGGCGGCATTGTGTTGCCGGTATCGAGGTTGACCACTGCGGTGTCGGAGTCGCTTATCAATCCGATGAGGTCACGCTCGGTGAAAACTCCGTAGTGGGGCGACGCGGGGTTGAGCAAGTCTTTGCTGAAAAGGAAATCGTCGTGGGGGATGCCGAGCGACCCGAGCAGCGTCGCGGCGATGTCGGTCTGGCATCCGGGGGTATCGATGATTCTCCCCGGTAACGCAAGCGCGCCCCCGGTGACTACGAGCGGTACGGCGTGGCGGTCAAGCGGGTTGTCAAGGTTGCGCGGCCACGCCCCGTAGTGGTCGGGGGTGATGATGACGAGCGTGTTGTCCCATGACGTAGATGCGGCGAGGCGGTTGACAAACGCAGTCAGACAGCTGTCGGTGTAGGCAAAGGCATTTACCCTCGGGTCGATGGCCGAGAAACGCGGGTTGTCATACGGCACTTCAAACGGCTCGTGGCTGCTTGATGTCTGAATCACGTCGAGGCGCGGGCGGCTGTCGCCGGGGCGCGGGGTGAGGATGTCGGCGGCCGCCTTGTCAAAAAGCAGGTGGTCGTGTGCGCCCCACTTGCTCGTGCGCTCTGCCAGCGGGAAGTCTTTGTCGCTTATAATCTTTTCAAATCCCGAGCGGACGAGATAGGCGAGCATGTTGGTGAAATTGGCATCACCGCCGTAAAAATAGGACGACTCCCATCCGTTTTCCTTCAGTGTGCGCGGCAGCGACGGGAGGCTTTCCATCTTTTCGACGTGTTTCATCACGCTTGTCGAAGGTTGCCCCGGATATGCGCTCAATATCGAAGTCAGGGCGCGGTCGGTGCGGAAACTGTTGGCATAGAATCGTGAGAACAGCAGACCGTTGCGTGCGATGGAGTCGAGCCCCATCGCGACCGAGTCGCCTCCGAGCGACGGCATCAGGTGGGATGAGAAACTTTCGAGAATCACGATGACAATGTCGGGCCGGGTGGTCTTGGTGATGGATAGAGCCGTGTCGGGACGCTCACACGGCCTGTCGGTAAGCGTCGCAAAGATTTCGGCGGCCTCGGAGGCTTCCATGAAACGGTACTGCGATGCGAAGTCGCTCTGATGCGTGGCCGAGTACATGAGGCTGAACATCGGGTTTATGGCCGCGTGGTTCAGCCGCTGGTTCTGGCTGAAATAGGCGCGGCTGAGGTTCATGGTCGAGACCGTCACCCCGCCACGGATGGGTATGAACAGTGCTGCGGTGAGGAGGGTGGCTGCGACTGTCGCGGGAACACTGCGCGTGGGGGCGACGGCGATGCGTCCCGGCAGTCGCGTCAGCACGAGGTAAAGGACTGCCGCAAGCGCGGCGCATCCTGCAATCCCCGCGACAATCATCCATGCCCCCGTGCTCGCCATTGCCGCTGCCGGGGAGGTGGTGAAGTAAAACAATGGAGTCATGTCGAGGCGGAACCCCCAGTAGCCGTAAAGCACGATGTCGAGGCAGAAAACGATTGAAATTGCTGTTGCGGCGATGGCCGAATAGATGTTGCCGACGATTCTGACCGCCCTCGGCCGAATCCATAGCGCGGCGATGGCGAGCAGTCCCGGGATTACCGTGAGGTATCCGGCCATCGAGCAGTCCATCGCCAGTCCGTGGGCCACGACAGGCCACAGGCTCCCGAGCGGTGATGCCCCGATTTCCGAGGCATACACGGTCAAGAACACCGGTTTCTGCAAAACGAATATTATCACAAATGTCGCGAAGTAGGCGACGATTTTTAACACTGCGTTTCTCATTGAGATATAAATGATGTGCAAAATTACTTCAAAATTCTCATATTCAGCCACAATTCAGCGTGAATTAAACATAAAAATATCTTTCAAGGCATAACGCTTGGCAGGCTTGCGCGCCGTTTGGTGAAAATGATGTGAAAATATTTGGTAATTAGGAAGTTATTTTGTAATTTTGCATCGCTTTTCGGAGCAATCTGCGCTTATCGCAACGCTAACTGTCAGATAGTCAGCGAGGTGGTAGCGCGTGGATGTGTATAAAATAGATGAAATTATAATCGATTAATAAACCAAAGTTAAACAAAAAGAACTAAGATGCCTACTATTCAGCAATTAGTAAGAAAAGGACGTGTGGCACTGGAGGATAAGAGCAAGTCGCCCGCACTTGATTCATGCCCGCAGCGTCGCGGCGTGTGTGTGCGTGTCTACACTACTACCCCCAAAAAGCCTAACTCGGCAATGCGTAAAGTCGCTCGTGTTCGCCTGACCAACGGTAAGGAAGTCAACAGCTACATTCCCGGCGAGGGTCACAACCTTCAGGAACACTCGATCGTGCTTGTTCGCGGCGGCCGTGTCAAGGACCTCCCCGGTGTGCGTTACCACATCGTTCGCGGAACGCTCGATACAAGCGGTGTCAAGGACCGCACCCAGCGTCGTTCCAAGTACGGTGCAAAGCGTCCCAAGGCAGCTAAGAAGTAATTCCCGCTCCTTTTCTGAAACAATTAAAATCTAAACAGAGTTATCAACCTCCGTTTTTGATTTGTTGGAAGGCTAAGTCACAGGTTGAGTAAACGGCGCGCCGGAGGGCGGCTGTTGAAGATGAAAGATGCAGCAACCAAGCAACCAAAAACAAAACATTTCATTAAACAAATGAGAAAGGCTAAACCTAAGAAGCGGATCGTTCTGCCTGATCCTGTCTTCAATGATGTCAGAGTGTCTAAATTTGTCAATCACCTGATGTATGATGGCAAGAAGAACACTTCTTACACAATTTTCTATAGTGCTCTTGACCTCGTCAAGAACAAACTGCCCAACGAGGAGAGAACCCCGCTGGAAATCTGGAAAAAAGCCCTTGAAAACATCACTCCCACCGTGGAGGTTAAGTCACGTCGTGTCGGCGGTGCAACATTCCAAGTGCCTACTGAAATCCGTCCCGACCGCAAGGAATCTATCTCGATGAAAAACCTGATTCTCTACGCCCGTAAGCGCGGCGGCAAGACTATGGCTGAGAAGCTCGCTGCCGAAATCGTAGACGCATTCAACGAACAGGGCGGCGCTTACAAGCGCAAGGAAGACATGCACAAGATGGCTGAGGCCAACCGCGCATTCGCCCACTTCCGTTTCTAATCTCTTTCATCGGTAACACATATAGATTCTTACTCTAATGGCAAAATCTGACGAACAGTTAAAATATACCCGTAATATCGGTATTATGGCTCACATCGACGCCGGTAAAACCACCACGTCGGAGCGTATTCTTTTCTATACCGGTCTTACCCACAAAATCGGCGAGGTTCATGATGGCGCGGCCACTATGGACTGGATGGAGCAGGAGCAGGAACGCGGTATCACAATTACCTCGGCTGCCACTACCACCTTCTGGAACTACGCCGGTGACAAATTCAAAATCAACCTTATTGACACCCCCGGACACGTCGACTTCACTGTCGAGGTTGAACGCTCGCTCCGCGTGCTCGACGGCGCCGTGGCGACATTCTGTGCCGTAGGCGGTGTTGAACCCCAGTCTGAGACCGTTTGGCGTCAGGCCGACAAATACAACGTGCCCCGTATCGGATATGTCAACAAAATGGACCGCTCGGGTGCCAACTTCTTTGAAGTAGTGCGCCAGCTCAAGGACGTGCTCGGAGCAAATCCCTGCCCCATTCAGATTCCTATCGGTGCCGAAGAAACTTTCAAGGGAGTCGTTGACCTGATTCTTATGAAAGCCGTATTTTGGCATGACGAGGCTATGGGCGCCGACTACACACTGGAGGAAATCCCCGCCGGACTCGTTGCCGAAGCCGAAGAATGGCGTGACAAAATGCTTGAGAAAATCGCCGAATTCGACGACGCTCTCATGGAAAAATACTTTGACGACCCCTCCACTATCACCGAGGATGAAATCCGCCGCGCCCTCCGCGCCGGAACACTGAAGATGGAAATCGTCCCGATGGTGTGTGGCTCGTCGTTCAAGAACAAAGGCGTTCAGCCGCTGCTCGACGCAGTCTGCGCCTATCTCCCCAGCCCGACTGACGCAGGTGCCGTTCAGGGCCATGCCGTGGGAAATCCCGACGAAGTCGAGACCCGCGAGCCTTCAAGCGGCGCCCCCATGTGCGCCCTCGCGTTCAAGATTGCCACCGACCCCTATGTAGGCCGTCTGACCTTCTTCCGCGTTTACTCGGGTGACGTTGTCGCCGGCTCTTATGTGTTCAACTCGCGTTCAGGCAAGAAAGAACGTGTTTCACGCTTGTTCCAGATGCACTCCAACAAGCAGAACGCAAAAGAAATGATTGGCTGTGGTGACATCGGTGCCGGTGTAGGTTTCAAAGACATCCGCACAGGCGACACCCTCTGCGCCGAAGACGCTCCCATCGTTCTCGAAGCTATGGAATTCCCCGATCCCGTTATCGGTATCGCTGTCGAGCCCAAGACACAGAAAGACCTTGACAAACTCGGTGTCGGCCTTCAGAAACTTGCCGAGGAAGACCCCACATTCCGCGTTGAGACCAACGAGGAAACCGGCCAGACTGTTATCTCCGGTATGGGCGAGCTTCACCTCGACATCATCATCGACCGTCTCCGCCGCGAGTTCAAGGTGGAATGTAACCAAGGCCGTCCTCAGGTTACCTACAAGGAAGCTATCACCAAGCCTGTCGAACTCCGCGAAGTGTTCAAGAAACAGACCGGTGGCCGTGGTAAATTTGCCGACATCATCGTGCGCGTCGAGCCCGTTGACGAAGGATTCGAAGGCAGCCTCCAGTTTGTTGACGAAGTCAAGGGCGGTAATATCCCCAAGGAATTCATTCCTTCGATTCAGAAAGGTTTCACTGCCGCAATGAAAAACGGCGTCCTTGCCGGATTCCCCGTGGAACACCTCAAGGTGACCGTAATCGACGGTTCGTTCCACCCCGTGGACTCCGACCAGCTCTCGTTTGAGCTCTGCGCCATCCAAGCCTTCAAGAAGGCATCGGAAAAAGCAGCTCCCGTGCTCCTTGAACCCATCATGAAGATTGAAGTCGTTACCCCCGAAGAATCGATGGGCGACGTCATCGGCGACCTTAACAAGCGCCGTGGTCAGGTTGAAGGCATGGAGACAAGCCGCTCGGGCGCACGCGTTGTAAAAGCCAAGGCTCCCCTCGCCGAGATGTTTGGTTATGTGACCGCTCTTCGTACAATCACTTCGGGCCGCGCCACCTCGACCATGTCATTCTCCCACTATGCCGAGGTCAGCAACTCGATTGCACGCAACGTCCTCACCGAGTGCCAAGGCCGTGTTGACCTTATCAAGTAACAACAACTTTCACATTCAACAATATGGATCAAACAATCAGAATCAAACTTAAATCCTACGATTACAACTTGGTTGACAAGTCGGCCGAGAAGATTGTGAAGACCGTTAAGGCCACCGGCGCCGTGATTTCGGGTCCCATCCCCCTGCCCACCCATCGCCGCATCTTCACCGTCAACCGCTCGACTTTCGTTAACAAGAAATCGCGCGAGCAGTTCCAGCTTTCGTCCTACAAGCGCCTCATCGACATCCACAACTCGACAAGCAAGACCGTGGACGCGCTGATGAAACTCGAACTCCCCAGCGGCGTAGAAGTTGAAATCAAGGTGTAATCGTCCCCCAGTAGACAAGGATTTTAAAAGAAAGAAAATTAAACATTAAATTCACAGAGAAATGCCAGGATTATTAGGAAAGAAAATCGGAATGACATCCGTTTTCAGTGCCGACGGCAAAAACGTGCCGTGCACTGTTATCGAAGTTGGTCCCTGTGTAGTTACTCAGATTAAAACCGCTGAAACTGACGGATACGAAGCAGTTCAGCTCGGCTTCACCGAAAAGAAGGAAAAGCATACCACTGCTCCCATGATGGGTCACTTCAAGAAAGCCGGAGTAGCTCCCCAGCGCCACTTGGCCGAGTTCAAAGGATTTGAAGGCGAATATAAACTCGGTGACACAATCACCGTTGATTTCTTCTCCGAGAACGATTTCGTCGACATTCAGGGTGTGTCAAAAGGTAAAGGCTTCCAAGGCGTTGTCAAGCGTCACGGCTTCGGCGGCGTAGGCCAGAGCACACACGGCCAGCACAACCGCCTCCGCGCCCCCGGTTCAGTGGGCGCCTGCTCTTACCCCGCAAAGGTGTTCAAGGGCATGCGCATGGCCGGACAGATGGGCAACAAGAACGTGACTGTCCAAAACCTTCAGGTGCTGAAAGTCATCGCTGACCACAATCTGTTGTTGATCAAGGGTTCAATCCCCGGAAGTAAAGGTTCAATCGTTTTAATTGAGAAGTAATGGAACTCGCAATATACAATATCAAAGGAGAAGACACCGGTCGCAAAGCAGAGCTTAACGATCAGGTTTTTGCCATCGATGCAAACGAGCACGCCGTTTATCTCGATGTGAAGCAGTATCTCGCCAACCAGCGTCAAGGTACTCACAAGTCCAAAGAACGCAGCGAAGTTTCGGGTTCTACCCGCAAGCTCCACAAGCAGAAAGGCGGCGGCGGCAGCCGTATCGGTGATATTAATTCGCCCGTCCTCGTCGGCGGCGGACGCGTTTTTGGTCCCCGTCCCCGCGACTATCGTTTTAAGTTGAACAAGAAAGTTAAGTCTCTCGCTCGTCGCAGCGCCTTGACCTACAAAGTACAGGACAACCAGATCCGCGTTGTCGAAGACTTCACATTCGAGGCTCCCAAAACTAAAGATTTCGTAAATTTTGCTAAAAATCTTCAAGTAGAGGGTAAAAAGGTGCTCGTGGTTTTCGCAGACAAAAATAATAACGTATATTTGTCAGCTCGAAATGTGCCCGATGCCCGAATCATGACTGCTTCGGACATCAACACCTATGTCTTGATGAATTCAAACGCTGTCATCCTCACCGAGAGCAGCCTTGAAATCATCAATAAACTTTAATCACCGGATTCGAGAGAATTTTAATCACAAGCAAGACAATGGAAATCTCAATCACTCCCATCGTTACCGAGAAAGCCACTAAAATCTCGGAAAAGCTCAACCGCTACACATTCCGTGTTTCTCCCGAGGCCGATAAGAACCAGATCAAGGCTCTTGTCGAGCAACTTTACGGTGTTAAAGTTGTCCGCGTCAACACCCTTGTTGTCCGCGCCAAGAACAAGTCACGCTGGACCAAGAGCGGCCTCCTCCGCGGCAAAACCGCTACATGGAAAAAGGCCCTCGTAACTCTGGCCGACGGCGAAACTATTGACTTCTATAGCAATATTTAAATAAAATGGCAGTAAGAAAATTCAAGCCCACAACACCGGGGCAAAGACACAAAATTATCGGTGTATTCAAAGGTACGATCACTGCTACTACACCGGAAAAATCTCTTACAGTCGGTAAAAAGTCATCAGGAGGACGCAACTCCGAAGGCCATCTCACCAACCGTTACCTTGGCGGTGGCCACAAGCGCAAATACCGTATCATTGACTTTAAGAGAAACAAAGACGGTGTTCCCGCAGTAGTAAAGTCGATCGAGTATGATCCCAACCGCTCAGCCCGCATCGCGCTCCTTTACTATGTCGACGGTGCCAAAGCCTATATCATTGCACCCAACGGCTTGCAAGTAGGCGCAACTGTTGTATCGGGTCCCGACGCAGCTCCCGAGGTAGGCAACGCCCTTCCCATGAGCAAAATCCCCGTCGGCACACTCATCCACAACATCGAGCTGCGTCCCGGCCAAGGCGCTTTCATGGCCCGCTCGGCTGGCACTTTTGCCCAGTTGACATCCCGTGAAGGCGACTATGTAATTGTCAAATTACCTTCCGGCGAAACCCGCAAGATCCTTGCAGCATGCAAGGCCACTGTCGGCGTTGTCGGCAACTCTGAGCACTCGCTCGAACGCTCCGGCAAGGCCGGCCGTTCACGCTGGCTCGGTCGCCGCCCCCGCAACCGTGGCGTTGTCATGAACCCCGTCGATCACCCGATGGGTGGTGGCGAAGGCCGCGCTTCCGGTGGTCATCCCCGTTCTCGCAAGGGCCTCTATGCTAAGGGTCTCAAGACTCGTGCTCCGAAGAAACAATCTTCTAAGTACATTATCGAAAGAAGGAAAAAGTAATCTGATTAATTAAGCAACACTTATGAGTCGTTCATTAAAAAAAGGCCCGTTTATCAGCGTGAAGCTGGAAAAGAAGGTTGCCGCTATGGAGGAATCAGGCAAGAAGAGCGTCATCAAGACTTGGAGCCGCGCTTCAATGATTGCCCCCGAGTTTGTCGGCCACACTTTTGCAGTCCACAACGGTAATAAGTTTATCCCTGTCTATGTTACCGAAAACATGGTTGGTCACAAGCTTGGCGAGTTCGCTCCCACACGCACCTTCCGTGGTCATGGCGGTAACAAGAAGAAATAATCGGGCCCTGAGATATAACTAATTCATTTGTAAAAAAAGAAAAGAATTATAATACAATGGGTGTAAGAAAAAGAAATGCAGCCGACATCCGCAAAGCCGAGCAGAAATCAGTCGCCTTTGCCAAGCTGACAAATATCCCCACCTCCCCCCGCAAGATGCGCCTTGTCGCTGACATGGTGCGCGGCGTAGAGGTAAACCGTGCCCTCGGCATCCTCAAATTCTCCAACAAGGAGGCCGCAGCACGTCTTGAAAAGCTCCTCCGCAGCGCCATCGCCAACTGGGAAGCAAAGAACGAACGCAAAGCCGAAGCCAACGAACTGTGCATCAGCACAATCTACGTTAACTGCGCTCCGATGCTCAAGCGTCTCCGCCCCGCTCCTCAGGGCCGTGGCTACAGAATCCGTAAACGTGCCAATCACGTCACATTGATTGTTGACACAATTGATAACAAAAACGCTAAAAAGGCTTAACTATGGGACAGAAAGTAAATCCGATCAGCAACCGTCTTGGTGTAATCCGCGGCTGGGACTCTAACTGGTATGGCGGTAAAAACTACGGCGATACCCTTCTGGAGGATTCCAAACTGCGCAAATATCTCAATGTCCGCCTCGCTAAGTCAAGCGTTTCGCGCATCGTCATCGAGCGCACCATGAAGCTCATCACCATCACCGTCTGCACCTCGCGTCCCGGTCTCATCATCGGCAAGGGCGGCGCTGAAGTTGACAAGCTCAAGGAAGAACTCAAGAAAATCACCGACAAAGATGTCCAGATCAACATCTACGAGGTAAAACGTCCCGAACTCGACGCCCAGATTGTGGCAAGCACAATCGCCCGCCAGATCGAAGGCAAAATCGCCTACCGCCGTGCCGTCAAGATGGCTGTCGCAGCCACCATGCGCAGCGGTGCCGAAGGTATCAAGGTCCAGGTTTCAGGCCGTCTTAACGGTGCCGAAATGGCCCGCTCGGAAATGTTCAAGGAAGGACGCACTCCCCTGCACACCCTCCGTGCCGACATCGACTACGCTCTCGTAGAAGCCCACACCAAGGTCGGTGTAATCGGCGTGAAGGTTTGGATCTGCCGTGGCGAAGTTTACGGCAAGCGCGACCTTGCACCCCAGTTCACCAACAACCAGAAAGAAGGTCGCGGTGCTTCTTCCAACGGCGCTCCCCGTCGCGGCGGTTTCCGTAAACCCAAAAACAACCGTTAAACCCTCAATTGATTCAACAAGACAATGTTACAACCAAAGAAAACTAAATTCCGCCGCGCGCAAAAGGGCCGCATGAAAGGCATCGCCCAGCGCGGCAACCAGTTGGCCTTCGGTTCGTTTGGCATAAAGACACTGGAGTCAAAGTGGATTACCGGTCGCCAGATTGAAGCCGCCCGTGTGGCAGTGACCCGCTACATGCAGCGTCAGGGTCAGATTTGGATCCGTATATTCCCCGACAAACCCATCACCAAGAAACCTGCCGAAGTCCGAATGGGTAAAGGTAAAGGTGCACCCGAAGGGTTCGTCGCACCTGTCACCCCCGGCCGTATCCTCATCGAGGTAGAAGGCGTTCCCTTCGAAGTGGCAAAGGAAGCACTGCGCCTCGCAGCACAGAAACTTCCCGTCACCACCAAGTTTATCGTGCGTCGTGACTATGACCCAACTCAAAATGTGTAACCCGTTATGAAGAAAGAAGAAATCAAAGAACTCAGCTTGCAGGATCTCCGCGACCGTCTGGTAGAGATGGAAAAAGAATATGCCCAGCTCAAGATAAACCACGAGATTTCCCCGCTGGACAGCCCTGCAAAGATTACACATGCCCGCAAAATGATTGCCCGCGTTAAGACCGAGTTGCGTCAACGTGAACTTAACACTAAATAACCCTCACGACAATGGAAAAAAGAAATTTGAGAAAAGAACGCATCGGGGTTGTGTCGAGCACAAAGGGTGACAAGACTATCACTGTAACCATCAAGTGGAAAGAGAAGCACCCCATTTACGGCAAATTTGTCAACAAAACTAAGAAATACCACGCCCACGACGAAAACAACGAGTGTCAGGTCGGCGACACCGTACGCCTTATGGAGACTCGTCCCTTGAGCAAAACCAAGCGTTGGAGACTGGTAGAAATCATCGAAAAAGTGAAATAAACTATGATACAGACTGAAAGCCGTTTAACCGTAGCCGATAACAGCGGGGCCAAAGAAGCCCTCTGTATTCACGTCCTGGGAGGTACCGGACGTCGCTATGCATCGGTGGGTGACATCATCGTTGTCTCTGTAAAGAGCGTCATTCCATCCTCCGATGTCAAGAAAGGAACCGTGTCCAAGGCTGTAGTGGTCCGCACCAAAAAGGAAATCCGCCGTCCCGACGGAAGCTACATCCGTTTTGACGACAACGCATGTGTGTTGCTCAACAACGCCGGCGAACTCCGCGGAACCCGTATCTTCGGCCCCGTGGCCCGCGAGCTGCGCGCCGCCAACATGATGAAGATTGTCTCACTTGCCCCCGAAGTCCTCTAACCCCCCAAGAAACATTTAAAAGTAATGAGCAAATTACATATTAAAAAAGGCGATATCGTCTATGTTCTTGCCGGCGAAGACCGCGGCAAAGAGGGCCGAGTCCTCAAAGTGAACGCAACAACACAGCGTGCTGTCGTTGAAGGCATCAACATCGTAACCAAAGCCACCAAACCCAGTGCCAAGCACCCCCAAGGCGGCCTCGTAAAGATGGAAGCCCCCATCCACATCTCCAACCTCGCTCTGATCGACCCCAAGACCGGCAAACCCACCCGCATCGGCCGTCGCAAGAACGAGAAAGGAGTCTCAGTACGTTACGCTAAAAAATCAGGAGAGGAGATTAAGTAATGAGCACCACCACACTTAAAAAAGACTATCAGGAACGCATCGTTCCCGCGCTGACACAGCAATTCAGCTACACAACACCCATGCAGGTGCCCAAGCTGAAGAAGATTGTCATCAACCAAGGTCTTGGCGCTGCTACGCAGGACAAGAAAATCATCGAGACAGCCCTCAACGAACTCACCGCAATCACCGGCCAGAAAGCTGTCGCTACCCTGTCCCGCAAGGACATCTCCAACTTCAAGCTCCGCAAGAAGATGCCCATCGGCGCGATGGTCACACTCCGCCGCGACAAAATGTATGAATTCCTTGAACGCCTCGTGCGCGTCGCCCTCCCCCGCATCCGCGACTTCAAGGGTATCGAAGGCAAGCTCGACGGCCGTGGAAACTACACCCTCGGCATCACCGAGCAGATCATCTTCCCTGAAATCAACATCGACTCAATCAGCAAGCTCATGGGTATGAACATAACCTTCGTGACATCGGCCAACACCGACGCAGAAGGATATGCGCTCCTCAAAGAGTTTGGTCTCCCCTTTAAAAACGCTAAAAACTAAACGACTGATATGGCAAAAGAATCAATGAAAGCCCGCGAAGTGAAGCGTGCCCGTCTTGCCGCAAAGTACGCCCAAAAGCGTGCCGAGCTCAAGAAGATTGTTAATTCAGGCGTGAATGAAGAAAACCGTGCCGACGCCTACGAGGCCGCACAGCAGCTTCAGGCTCTCCCCAAGAACAGCAATCCCATCCGCGTTCACAACCGCTGCAAGATCACAGGCCGCCCCAAAGGCTACATGCGCCAGTTCGGAATCTCCCGAATCCAGTTCCGCGAAATGGCCTCGGCCGGCATCATCCCCGGAGTCAAGAAAGCCTCTTGGTAATCCCCTTCAGCCCGCAGTGCCCACTGCCCGCGCTGCCGCAGACCACGTTAATCTCGTCATCCGCCCCGTCCCGGTGGCGGGTGAGTGTCCGGAAAGCTCGTTACTCACCCCCGGTCCGGACCGCAGCCCGAGCAGGCACTCAACGCTGACACAACGCCTCTCTTCTCCCCACTAATCAAGACACAGTGAGTATTAAATATTGTTCGGAACAACCCGAATCAATTTAAACATTATTTTAAAATGACAGATCCTATAGCAGACTATCTGACAAGATTGAGAAATGCGATCAAGGCCAACCACCGCGTGGTCGAGATTCCCGCCTCAAACTTGAAAAAAGAAATCACCAAGATTCTCTTTGAACAAGGCTATATTCTTAACTACAAGTTTATAGAGGGTGAAACCCCCGCCGGAGTCATCAAGATTGCCTTGAAATATGACCCCACCGACAAGGTGAACGCCATCAAGAGCCTCGAGCGCGTGTCGCGTCCCGGCCTTCGCCGTTACACCGGATACAAAGATATGCCTCGCGTGTTGAACGGACTCGGCATCGCCATCCTCTCAACTTCCAAGGGTGTTATGACCAACAAGAAAGCCCGCGACCTCAAGGTAGGTGGCGAGGTTCTCTGCTATGTTTACTAATCTAAATAGGAGGATACAGAATTATGTCACGAATAGGTAAAGCTCCCATTGAGATTCCCGCCGGTGTAACAGTCACCGTCGGCAACGACAACGTAGTGACCGTCAAAGGTCCCAAAGGCACCCTCACGCAGAAAGTCAACCCCGACCTCCACGTCAAGGTAGACGGAAACCACGTCATCGTAGAGCGTCCCACCGACGACCGCGAACACCGCGCCCAGCACGGCCTCTACCGCGCCTTGATTCACAACATGGTTGTCGGCGTTTCTACCGGCTATCGCAAAGAAATGGAATTAGTAGGTGTAGGTTACCGTGCCACAGCTACCGGCCAAGTGCTTGAACTCTCGCTCGGTTACTCCCACGCCATATATATCAAGCTCCCGCCCGAAATCAAGGTTGAAGCCAAGACCGAGCGTAACAAAAACCCGCTCATCATCCTCGAAAGCGACGACAAGCAGCTCCTCGGCCAGGTGTGTGCCAAAATCCGCTCCCTCCGCAAGCCCGAACCCTACAAGGGCAAAGGTATCAAGTTTGTCGGCGAGATTATCCGTCGCAAGTCGGGTAAATCGGCAAGTGCTAAATAATTAAACTGATTCAACCATGATTTCCAAGATACAAAGAAGAAACAAAATCAAGACCCGCATCCGCGGCAAAGTGTCGGGCACCGCAGCCCGTCCCCGCATGTCGGTCTTCCGTAGCAACAAGCAGATTTATGTTCAGCTTATCGACGACCTCGCAGGTGTAACAATCGCAGCTACATCTTCCAAGGGCATCGAAGAAGGAACCAAGTGTGAAATCGCAGCCAAGGTAGGCGAAGCCATCGCTCAGAAAGCCCTCGCAGCCGGTATCACCGAAGTGGTCTTCGACCGCAACGGCTACCTCTTCCACGGCAGAGTTAAATCATTGGCCGATGCCGCTCGCAACGGTGGTCTCAAATTCTAATCAACGATTATGGCTACAAAAAATAACAAAGTAAAATCAACCAACGATATCGAGCTCAAAGACCGTCTCGTTGCTATCAACCGCGTTACCAAGGTGACCAAGGGTGGTCGCACCTTCACCTTCGCCGCCATCGTCGTTGTCGGAAATGAAAACGGCATCGTAGGCTGGGGCCTCGGAAAGGCCAACGAAGTTCAGGCTGCCATCGCCAAGGGTGTTGAAGCCGCCAAGAAGAACCTCATCAAAGTCCCCGTTCACCGCGGAACAATCCCCCACGAGCAGATTGCAAAATTCGGCGGCTCGCGCGTAATCATCAAGCCCGCGAGCCACGGTACCGGCGTAAAGGCCGGCGGTGCTATGCGCGCCGTGCTTGAAAGCGTCGGAATCACTGACGTGCTCGCCAAGTCAAAGGGATCTTCCAACCCCCACAACCTCGTAAAGGCAACCATCGCCGCTCTCGGCGAACTGCGCTCACCCGCACAGATTGCACAAAACCGCGGCATCTCTGTCGAACAAGTCTTTAACGGTTAATACCTCACAAAGAAATGGCTAAGATTAAAATCACCCAGATAAAGAGCCGCATCAACGCACCCGCTGTTCAGAAGCGCACCCTTGATGCCCTCGGATTGAGAAAAATGCATCACTCGATTGTCCTTGAGGACACTCCCTCAGTGATGGGAATGGTAAACGCTGTGCGTCATTTGGTAGAAGTGACCCCCGCATAAGTTCAACTCTTTTTATAGAACAAAACAATTATGGATTTAAGTAATTTAAAACCCGCTGTTGGTTCCGTGACCCGCAAGACCCGTATCGGCCGCGGTCCCGGTTCAGGAAAGGGTGGAACATCTACCCGTGGTCACAAAGGCGCAAAGTCCCGCTCGGGCTACAGCCGCAAGATCGGTTTTGAAGGTGGCCAGATGCCCCTCCAGCGCCGTCTTCCCAAGTTTGGCTTCAAAAACATCAACCGCGTCGAGTACAAAGCCGTAAACATCTGCGACCTTGAAACAATCGCCGCAACAGGTGTTGAGAAAATCGGCATCGCCGAGCTCGTGGCCGCCGGCCTCGTAAACGGCAAGCAGCCCGTCAAGATTCTCGCCAACGGCACGCTCACCCACAAGCTCGCCGTAGAAGCCAACGCCTTCTCCGCAGCCGCCGAAAAAGCAATCGTTGAAGCTGGCGGCTCCATCAACAAAATTTAATCCCCCTCCTCCCCACAATGCGATTTATTGAAACATTAAGAAACATTTGGACCATTGAGGAACTGAGAAAGCGCATCCTCGTGACCCTGTTGCTGGTACTCGTTTACCGCCTCGGTTGCTACGTCGTCCTCCCGGGAATCAGCCCCGCCGACCTCGACGCGCTCACCAAGTTCACCAACAAGAGCGGCCTGATGCAACTCCTCGACATGTTCTCGGGCGGCGCTTTCTCTCAAGCCTCGATCTTCGCACTCGGTATCATGCCCTACATCACTGCATCCATCGTGATACAGCTCCTCGGCATGGTGCTCCCTTCATTCCAGAAGATGCAGCGCGAAGGCGAGAGCGGGCGGCAGAAACTCAGCCAGTACACCCGCTACCTCACCGTCCTCATCCTTGTGCTCCAAGGACCCGCCTATCTGGTCAACATCCAGTATCAGGTAAGCGCGGCAACCGGCAGCGCAACGATGGGTGCGTGGACGATAGCCTACCTCACTGTGATTCTCGCCGCCGGCTCCATGTTCATCATGTGGCTTGGCGAGCGCATTACCGACCGCGGTATCGGCAATGGTATCTCCTTCATCATCCTTGTAGGTATCATTGCCCGTCTCCCCGGAGCATTGTTCTATGAATTTACATCACGCCTTCCCGGAGCCACAGGCTCGCAGGGCGGCCTCGTGATGTTTGTCGTCGAAATCGTGCTCCTGTTTGCCGTAACGGTCGGTGCAGTGCTCCTCGTGCAGGGAACCCGCAAAGTCCCCGTACAGTACGCCAAGCGCATCGTCGGCAACAAGCAGTATGGCGGAGCCCGCCAGTACATCCCCTTGAAAGTCAACGCCGCCGGAGTGATGCCGATCATCTTTGCACAAGCAATCATGTTCATCCCCATCACCCTCGCCGGATTCGGATCCTCTGAAGGCTCATCCGGATTCTACGCAGCGTTCTCTGACATCAACGGATTCTGGTACAACCTCGTTTACTTCATCCTCATTGTCGCCTTCACCTACTTCTACACCGCCATCACCGTGCGCCCCACCCAGATGGCCGAAGACATGAAGCGCAACAACGGATTCATTCCCGGAGTGAAACCCGGCAAGAAGACAGCCGAATACCTCGACTCAATCATGTCGCGCATCACACTCCCTGGCTCGTTGTTCCTCGGAATTGTCGCAATCCTCCCCGCTTTTGCCCGATTCTTCGGCATCAGCCAGAACTTTGCCCAATTCTTTGGCGGCACATCACTGCTCATCCTTGTCGGAGTCGTCCTCGACACCCTGCAACAGATTGAGTCTCACCTGATGATGCACCACTACGACGGCCTGATGAAGGATGGTAAAATCAAGGGCCGTACAACCGGTTCGGCTTATTGATCCGTGTAACTGCTCGATAATTTTTGAAAAGAACCCCACCACTCTGTTTCTTCAATAAATGATCTATCTCAAGACACCCGAAGAAATCGAAAAAATGGTGCAGGCATGCACACTCGTGAGCCGCACACTTGGCGAAGTTGCCAAGTGGGTGGCTCCCGGTGTGACTACCCGCCGCCTTGACACCATAGCCCGCGAATTCATCCACGACAACGGCGGCAAACCCGCCTGTCTCGGCTATGGAGGGTTTCCCGGAACCCTTTGCATCGAGGTCAACGAAACCGTGGTCCACGGATTTCCCTCAGGCTACGAGCTTCGCGACGGCGACATCGTGGGCATCGACACCGTCACAGAACTCGACGGCTACAACGGCGATACGTGCTACACATTCCCCGTAGGCGAAATCGCCCCCGAAGTCATGGCTCTTTGCGTCACAACCAAGGAATCCCTCTACAAAGGCATCGACGCCGCACAGGAAGGACGCCGTATCGGCGACATCGCCAACGCCGTCCAGACCTACTGCGAATCCCGAGGCTATACCGTAGTCCGCGAAATGTGCGGCCACGGCATCGGACGCAAGATGCACGAAGACCCCGAAGTCCCCAACTACGGCCGCCGCGGCACAGGCCCCGTCCTGCGCAGCGGCATGTGTATCGCGATTGAGCCGATGATCAACCTCGGCAGCCGCAACATCGTCATCGAACGCGACGGATGGACCTGCCGCACCAAGGACCGCAGACCCTCGGCCCACTACGAGCACACCATCGCCGTCACGACCGAAGGCCCGCGCATCCTGACCACCTTTGACTACATAAAGGAATCCCTCGGTGACAGGTTCATCTGACAATTAATCGGCAACTTTACAGAATTAATATCCCTTACCACCTAATCCCCAAGTATGGCAAAACAGTCAGCAATAGAACAGGACGGCGTAATCGTCGAGGCTCTTTCCAATGCAATGTTCCGTGTCGAGCTTGAAAACGGCCATGAAATCACGGCCCACATCTCAGGCAAGATGCGCATGCATTACATCAAGATCCTCCCCGGCGACAAAGTGCGCGTGGAGATGTCTCCCTACGACCTCTCAAAAGGCCGCATCGCCTTCCGTTACAAATAATGAAATATTAATAAAAATAATAAACCATAAATCAAGATGAAAGTTAGAGCTTCAATCAAGAAACGCACCCCCGACAGCAAAATCGTGCGTCGCAAGGGCCGTCTTTATGTGATTAACAAGAAAAACCCCAAATACAAACAGCGTCAGGGTTAATCGTTGAATCTCCTCTCAACATCGTTGCTTGAGACTAATGGTTAAAATTTCCCAATGATTTCTAAATTGTATTTCATTGGGGAGTTTTTACGCTGTCTCTCTGCAAAATAATTATTAACTTTGCACAAAAATTTTAGTCAAGTATAATATGGCAGTACGAATAGTGGGAGTTGACCTCCCCCAGAACAAAAGAGGTGAAATCGCCTTGACTTACATTTTTGGCATCGGTCGCAGCGCATCCAAGTCAATCTTGAACAAAGCCGGCGTTGATGTCAACATCAAAGTAAAAGACTGGACCGACGACCAAGCAGCCCGCGTGCGCGAAGTTATCGGTAGCGACTACAAGGTCGAGGGTGACCTCCGCAGCGAAATCCAGCTTAACATCAAGCGCCTGATGGACATCGGTTGCTATCGCGGCATCCGTCACCGCAACGGCCTCCCCGTGCGCGGCCAGAGCACAAAGAACAACGCCCGCACCCGCAAGGGACGCAAGAAAACAGTCGCCAACAAGAAAAAAGCTACTAAATAATATTGATATTTTAATATGGCAAAAAAGACAGTCGCAGCAAAGAAGAGAAATGTCAAAGTTGATGCCGCCGGCCAGCTTCACGTTCACTCCTCTTTCAACAACATCATCGTGTGCTTAGCCAACTCTGAAGGTCAGGTTATCTCTTGGTCGTCGGCAGGCAAGATGGGATTCCGCGGTTCAAAAAAGAACACCCCCTATGCAGCCCAGATGGCCGCTCAGGATTGTGCCAAAGTCGCCTACGACCTCGGCCTCCGCAAAGTAAAGGCTTATGTCAAAGGTCCCGGCAACGGACGTGAATCAGCTATCCGTACCGTTCACGGCGCAGGCATCGAAGTGACCGAAATCGTTGACGTTACTCCGCTTCCCCACAACGGATGCCGTCCCCCCAAGCGTCGCCGCGTATAATCCCACCGTGTTTTATCCGCAGCAACAGGTTTTTATAAGAGAAAACTAAAAACATCGGGGCTGACATCACGGAAACATCATCCGCCTCCACCTTCTACCTTCCCGGAGACACTTGTCACGAGGCTGAAACGACCCGCTTGGAGACATCGAATGTGATTGACCACATTTTTTTATCACCTCTCTGTGGTCGCGGCTGCACTAAAATGTCCACCCAATGGTCAACCCGCCACAATTGCAGCGGAGCGATTTTCCCCCGATTACCCATCCCCCCGATAATAACGACTTTAATACAAAAATTAGAAATGGCTAGATACACAGGTCCCAGAACCAGAATCGCCCGCAAATTTGGCGAACCCATCTTCGGCGAAGACAAAGTCCTTGCCAAGAAAAATTACCCTCCGGGCCAGCACGGTCAGAACAAGCGTCGCAAGACCTCTGAATACGGTGTGCAGCTCCGCGAGAAACAGAAGGCCAAATACACCTACGGCGTTCTTGAAAAACAATTCCACAACCTCTTTGAGAAAGCTTCCCGCTCCAAGGGTATTACCGGTGAAATCCTTCTCCAGCTTCTCGAAGGCCGTCTCGACAACGTGGTTTACCGTCTTGGTATCGCTCCCACCCGTGCGGCAGCCCGTCAGCTCGTGCTTCACCGTCACATCGTTGTCAACGGCAAGGTTGTCAACATCGCCTCTTACGCCGTCAAACCCGGCGACGTAGTCGGTGTCCGTGAAAAATCCAAGTCTCTCGAAGTAATCGCCGACGCTCTCGCCGGTTTCAATCACAGCAAATATCCGTGGCTCGAATGGGATGAATCCCTCAAGGCAGGTAAGTTCCTCCATGTTCCCGCACGCGAAGACATCCCCGAGAACATCAAGGAGCAGCTTATCGTCGAGTTGTATTCTAAATAATCATTAAACCACAGATCCATATGGCTATATTAGCATTCCAGAAACCCGACAAAGTCCTCATGTTGGAAGCCGACAACACTTTCGGTAAATTTGAGTTCAAGCCATTGGAACCGGGTTATGGCATCACAATCGGAAACGCCCTTCGCCGCATCCTCCTCTCCTCCCTCGAAGGTTTCGCTATCGCGACTATCCGCATCGACGGAGTCCGTCACGAGTTTGATACCATCCCCGGTGTCAAGGAAGATGTAACCAACATCATCCTTAACCTCAAAAAAGTCAACCTCAAGCAACTGGTTGAAGATACCGACAGCGAAAAGGCAACCATCACCGTTTCGGGTCAGGAAGAGTTCAAGGCCGGTGACATCGGCAAGGTTCTGACAGGGTTTGAAGTCCTCAACCCCGACCTTGTGATTTGTCATTTGGATCCCGGTGCCAGCTTCTCGATCGACATCACAATAAACAAGGGCCGTGGTTGGGTTCCCGCTGAGGAAAACCAAAACCCCAACGACGCGATTGACGTCCTCGCTATCGACTCAATCTACACCCCCATCAAAAATGTGAAATACGCTGTCGAGAATTTCCGCGTAGACCAAAAGACCGACTACGACAAACTCACTCTTGAGATTACCACCGACGGGTCTATCCTCCCCAAGGAAGCTCTTAAAGAAGCTGCCAAAATCCTTATCCACCACTTCATGCTTTTCAGCGACGAGAAAATCACCCTCGAAACTGACGAAACTGACGGTGAAGAAGAATTTGACGAGGAAATCCTCCACATGCGACAGCTGCTCAAGTCCAAGCTCGTCGACATGGATCTCTCGGTGCGTGCACTCAACTGCCTCAAGAGTGCCGAAGTGGAAACCCTTGGCGAACTCGTTGTCTTCAACAAGACCGACCTGCTCAAGTTCCGCAACTTCGGTAAAAAGTCGCTCACCGAGCTTGATGAGCTCCTCGCCAACCTGAACCTCTCGTTTGGTATGGATATTTCAAAATATAAACTTGACAAAGAGTAATTATAACGATGAGACATAATAAAAAATTCAACCATCTCAGCCGCAAAAAGGCACATCGCGACGCCCTTTTGGCCAACATGACGATTGCTCTGATTATGCGCAAGCGCATCTTCACCACTCTCGCCAAGGCCAAAGCCCTCCGTGTTTACGCCGAGCCGCTGATTAACCGCGCTAAAGACGACTCAATGTCCAACCGTCGTCTCGTCTTCAGCTACCTCCAGAACAAGGAGGCCGTTACTGAGCTTTTCCGCGAAATCGCTCAGAAGATTGCCGACCGCCCCGGTGGCTATACCCGCATCCTGAAAACAGGCAACCGTCTCGGTGACAACGCTTCGATGTGCTTCATCGAACTTGTTGACTACAACGAGAACATGCTCAAGGAAAAAGGTGCCAAGAAGACCGGCCGCACCCGTCGTTCACGCCGTTCTTCCAAGCCCGCAGCCGAGACTGCCGCTCCCGCAGCAGAAGCACCCGCAGCTGAGGCAGCAGAAGCACCCGCAGCTGAATAATCAAGGGATTACCCCACACATAAAAACGACCGTCGCATACCTTGTCAGAGGCATTGCGGCGGTCGTTTTTTATCCCCTTGGCTTGCGCAGCCTTCAGGATGTCATGTCGCGAAGGATGTCAAGCGCGGCAACGATGGTCGCAGGAGTGGCCGTGCGGTCTATTACCGGGCGCCCCGGAGCCTCCAGCAGGGTGAAATTGATGTCGTTTGATGTCGCGTTCTTCTTGTCATGGCTCATGAGGTCTATGAGCCGGTCATAATCGTCGCAGCTTATGGCGGGCAGCGGCTGAACAGGAATCCCGAGTGACGATGCCGTGTAGGTCTTCTTTAAAAAAGCACCCATCTCATGTAGGGCCGATGACGGGAAACCAAGTTCGATATGCGATATAATCATCTCGGCAAGGAGTCCGTAAGCCACCGCGTAACCGTGGGGGAGGGGAGAACGGCATTCATGGCTGAACGATTCGAGTGCGTGTCCGACCGTGTGCCCGAGGTTCAACGCTCGTCTCACCCCCTTTTCGCACGGGTCCTCGTCAACGATACGTTTCTTAATCATCACACTGTCGCGCAGCATCGGGAGCAAGCCGGCGGCATCGGTGAGCGAGACATCCGTGCCGATCAGCCGACGGTATTCGCGCCCGTCAGTCAGCAGCGCGTGCTTTATCATCTCGGCATAGCCTGACAACAGCTCGTGCATCGGCAGCGTGACGAAAAAGCGTGTCGAGACAATGACCGCGTCGGCAGGGGCAAAGACCCCTATCTCGTTTTTCAGTCCGCGGAAGTTTATGCCGGTTTTACCTCCGACCGCAGCATCGACCGCGCCAAGCAGCGTGGTGGGCAGATTGATAAAGCGCATCCCGCGCTTGAATGTCGCCGCAGCCATGCCGCCGATATCAGTTACCATGCCGCCGCCGACGTTGACAGTCAGGGAACGGCGTGTGGCACCGTTATCGACAAGATGCCCCCATATCGAGGCAAGGGTGTCAAGATTTTTAGCGTCATCTCCCGCCGGGATGGTTATCAGGTCGGCTGATGCAGGTAACCCGAGACGAGGCACCACGAGGCGTGCCGTGTTCTCGTCGGCGATAACATGGATTGTCGCCGGGGCGGCATCCTTGACAAGGTTGCCGAGTGCAGTAGCGACATCATTGGTAAAGAGGAGGTTCTGAGACATATCTTATCGGTCGATTTTTGTCATTATCAGGTCGTAGGTAAGGACAGGGAGCGCATCGGCAAATTGGGCCATCGATTCAAACACAATCGCGGCTCCCGCGTCTTCAAGGGCCTTGCGCGGTATCGGCCCGGTAGTAACCCCGACGGTAAACGCGCCTGCGCGGTCACCGGCCTCGACACCGAGCGGCGCATTTTCGACAACGATTGACTGTGACGGTGAGACTCCGGCTATCTGCATTGCGCGTATATAAGGCTCGGGATGCGGTTTGCCGAGTTTGACATCGCGCGAAGTGACACGCATACCGGGGAGAAACGCGCCGGGATAGTCGTCGTCAAGACGGTTGAGCAGCGTGTTCTGCCCCGACCCGGTCACGAGGACGCGTTTCATCCCGACGGCAATCATAAAGTCAAGCATCTCGCGGGCGCCCGGCATCGGTTTTACCGGGGGCAGCTCTGAGAAATAGACCGTCTTGCGGTGATACAGTTCCTCTATTTCTTCGGGCGAGGCATCGCGTCCGTAGGCCCGGTTGAAAATCATGTTTATAGTCGACGCGCCGGTGCGTCCTTCATATAGGTAGAACTCGTCGCGGTCAGCCTCCACGCCCAGCTCGGTGACCATGCGGTGCCACGCCGCAGTGTGGCTTTTCATCGAGTCATAGAGGGTGCCGTCCATGTCAATCAATGCGGCAGCGGGTCGCACATGGGTGTAATGGTGTCGCTGGAGAAAGCGGATGATGTCGGTTGAATACAGTCCTGAGTAGGTCATTTCTTCTTTCCTTTCTTTGATTTTTTGTTTTCAGCCGGAGCCACGGCGGTTGAATCGGGCGCCGGAGGGGGTGGCAGCAATCCCTCGTTGATGAAAATGAGGGAGTCGGCATGGGAAATTGTGTCTCCTTGCTCGCTGTCAGTCAGCATGGACGGGGTAACGGCGGTACCGAGCTGCAGTGTCTCAACGCCGGCATCGCGCACACCGCGCCTGAAGATATTCTCGATGCGGTTGACGAGGTTGATGCGGGTCGTGTCAGCAATCGCCATTGTCAAGCCGGCGGATTTCTCGTTAAATTTCGCTTTGCCGAGGCGCACCTTGAATTTGTCAGTGTTGCCCGACAGATTGATGCCGAAGCGGAAAGGAAGGGGCGATTTAAGAACGGCCACATGGTAGTTGAAGTTCAGGGTCATGTCGTTATTTCCCATAACGCCGAGCTTGTATCGGTCGATGTTGAACATGAAGGGGAACATTTCGAGCCGCGAGTCCTTGACAATCATCTCGACACTCATGCTGTCAATCATGTTATGTTTCTTATCCTTGAACAGCAACCATTTTGATACCGTGCGGAAAGTCTCGGCATCCATCAGCACGAGACTGTCACCCGAAATCTTGATAGCGGCCGACATCGACGGGATGTCGATGTTCATCATTGAGTCGATGCGCGATGTCGCCGCAATGTCGGCATTGATGATTCCCCTGATGTCGTTGAGCAGCGGCATGAGCGAGTCTACCGCCGGAATTAGTTTTGTGAAACGGTCGATGTAGAAGTCTTTAATCTTCAGTCCGAAAGCAAATCTCAGATCTTCCTTGGAGGGGGCCGAATAAAGTGCTGACAGATCCATGCTGCCCACGTCGGTGCGGGCGCGCAGCGCGTGGAGGTTTATGGCCCCGTCAAGCACCATCAGCGACCCGGTCAGGTCGTGCAACACGAGGTCGGAATAGAGTACGTTGCGGGCGTTTATGTTTAGCAGCGCGTCGATGTTAATCGGCACGACAAGCGCGGCCGACGCGTCGGGGTCGGCTGCATTCTCCACAGCCATCTGTATAGCCGCCTCGTCCTCGCTGTCGGGGATGACGATACTGCTCTTGGCGGTCTTGTCAGAGAACGCTGCTCCGGCGAATACCGCGGCTGCAAGCTGGTTGACATCGACCGTGTCACTCTGCACGTCAAAGAAAATGTCAAGCGCGGCACCGCGTCGCGATGTCAGCGCGCGAGAGATATTGCCTATGGTACCGTTGATGAGAAAATCGCTTTTCCCCATGCGGTAGCGGGTGTCGGTGATTGTGATGCTGTCAGTCGAGAACTGCATGTCGAGGTCGCTCACCATGTTGCGAACCGGGAAATAAGGTGTAAACACCCTTGCGCGCTCGGCTTTCAATATGCCGCGGGCATTCCACCTCCGCAGCAGTTGCCTGATTGAGTTGTCAAGCTCTATATCGAGATTTTCGCCCCGTCTCGTGTCTCGGGCCGAGTCGGTCCGGTGCGGTCGGTTGGCGCGGGCGATGCGCCGGGCTTCGGCATATACCGAGTCAGGAGACAAGTCGGGCCTGACAGCCGATATGGAGTCGATGCGGGCCTTCATGCGCTTGCCGATGCGTGGTGGCGCGGGATGCATTGTGATGCCCATAAAAGCTTTGGAGAGAGCCGCGCGGTTAAATCTGTCGCCATACATGGCCCGTCCTGCATAAATATCAAGATGAAGCCTTGGCAGCCGTGCGTTCCCGTTGTAACGGCGCAGCGATGCGCCCACGGTTATGTCGCGCAGCCATACGCGTGTCGAGTCATCTTCGCTGCGCATGGTAAGCAGCTTGCCCGATATGCGTCCTCCGATCGGATTTATGACCGTGGTGTCGGAGCCGGAAGCTGTATTCAGGCACCCTATCCCTGCTTTCCATTCCCGTCCGGCTATTTCCATGCCGGGAGTGAACACTGACAGCGTGTCGACGTTGATTGCGGCTGTCAGCAGTGAATCGGCCTTGATTTTTCCCCGGGTAAACGAGTTGTCGGTTCCCAGTTTCAGCTCGGCGTGGCGGGTATATACTGTTGCCGATGCATCGCGCATTGCCATGTTGAAGTCGTTCAGCACAGCCTCGCCGGTCAGCTTTATGCGGTGGAAATCTTTGCGTGACAGATAGCTGCGGTGCAGGCTGAAACGGCTGTCGGCGCGTAGCTCGCCACGCATGATGAACGGAAGGCTGTCAGTGACAATGGCGGGGAGACGGCTCAGGCTGATGCCGCCTTTGAAATTGCCATCGACCGCCGGGTCGCTTAACGGGGTGGTGATTTTGGCATCGAGAGAGAATCCCACACCTTCGCCTATCATGACGAGGTTGCCGATGTTGATGGTTGATCTGTCGGGGTTCTTGCCGTCAATCGCGGCATCGGCTTCAAGGGCGAGGCGCGACAGTTTCAAGTTGTCATAGCTCGCGCTTGCCTCGGGTATTTTCAACGTTATGTCAGCCGATGGGATGCTGTCAGTGCCGGGGCTGAACGGCTCGGTCAGCCGCAAGGTGGCGGTGATTGACATGTCGGTTGTCACCTTGCCGAGCTCGCCGCGCATCGTCTCGGGAATCAGGGTTATTATCGCGTCAAGCCGTGTCAATGGAAGCTCGAAGTCGAGTGTCTTGACCGTCAGTGTTTCGGTCATGTCGATTTCGGCCGATGTCACGGTGGTGACATCTCCGATTCCCGCCTTGAACTTGTCAAGGGCGAATATAGCAGGTTCTTTGTGGTTCCACTTGATTTTGCCTCCGATACCGAATCGCAGATTGTCGATTTCAATTGCTCCCAATCGGGCCGACGAGCGGCCGTCGACAGAGAGGTTGTAGGCCGGAGCCGCATCGCCTTGCAGTCGGGTAGTGGTCAGCGTGACAGCGATGTCGGTCGAGTCGGGAACCGACAGGTATCTGACCGGCATGTTGCCGATTATTTCAAATTTTCCAAATGAAAAATCGGGAACCGACAGCGGCCCTTCCGTGGTCCGGGCGGCTGCATCGGGGATGGGGGTGACAACGTTGTAGTTGGCACTCTCGGTGTTGACGGTTACAAGGTTAATGCGCGGGGAGTCGATTATTATGTCATAAAGGGCGATTCTCCCTATTGCCAGTTCAGGGATATTTATGGCGGCGTTGAAATGCTTGATGTTCAGCAGCGAGTCGGACCACGCAGGGAGTTGCGCCTTCACGGTGGCAGGCAATCGGCCGAGGCTGCGGCTAATGACCGACAGGTCACGCACATCGACTTCAAACCGTGGAAAAGTGGACCAGAAACTCAGTTCCACACGTCCTATCGATACGTCGGCGTCAAGATACTCGTTGGCCTGTTCGGTGACAATCGGTGTCAGCCGCTCGGGTGAAAGATATGATATGGCGATGGTCAGGGTTGCGAGCACCAGCACGAAAAATGCGGCTAAAGAAATAAGCACCCATTTGACGATGCGTCTCCACATGGGACGGCGGGGAGGTTGAGAGTCCATTTGTGAGAGTTTTAGTCGTTTTTGTTTCTTTTCCGGGCCGTGATGTGGAAACAGGGTTGTTTCCGTTCACATTTTACCCAGATTTTTCCTTCTTTGCGCATTGCGTAAAGCACTTCGGCCAATACGCCTTTCAGGTCGTCTACGCTGCGTGGAATCTCGTCGGAATTGGCGATAAAGTTGGCATAGGATATGTCGAAAGTCGTGCCGAGCTGATGCACCGACGAGTCGATGGCGTTGGGATTGCGGCGGCGCAGCTTTGCGACCGAGCGTGGTGTGCGCAGCAGGCTTGTCACCTTTATGCGGTAGTCACCCCCTCCGCGGGCCGCGATTGTGTCGCGGAAACGCTGCCCGATTTCGCGCAGCGTCACGGCAGCGTCGGGCACGAGATAAGGGCGCGAGAATGTGAGGCGGTCGATATAATATTCTTCGCAAGTGGTGATTTTCACAATGTCGCAGCCCATGTTCCAGTGGGAGCGGGTGTCAGTCAGCGGTTTGATGCCTATTTTCTCGGCATCGGCCCAGTGGACGTGGTTGCTGTCGTTGAAAACAGTCCCCATGCTCTTGCCCAGATAGTTGACTTTCATTTTTATTGTCTTGGGAGGCATCGAGTCGAGACATGCGAGATGACGGCTGACGGTGTCAGCGTCGAGAAACGCTGCCGACAGCGTGGAGTTATCGGACTGTGTTTCGACAGGTACAATCTCGTAATCGTCGTTTTTTTCCGAGCCGTTCCCTCCCGAGCACACGAGAATCAGCATGACGATGAACAGAGTCGGGGGCAAGAGTACTTTGGCAGTCTTGCGGGGGCTGAATTTTCGACGCATCGTTTCTGTTATAAGTTTATCCCGGCGAAAGCAAGGGCCTCGGCGCGCTCGCGGCAGGTGCCGCAAGTGCCGCAGTGGGTCTCGCCGCCGCGATAGCATGAATAAGTGTGGTTATAATCGACCCCGAGTTTCTTTCCGCGCAGGGCGATTTCACCTTTGGTCAGACCTGTATAGGGGGCGAAAAGCTCGATGTGCTCGTAGGTCCCGGCGGCAATCGCGTCGCCCATCGCCTTGATGAACCCGGGGCGGCAGTCAGGATAGATGGAGTGGTCTCCCGCATGGTTGGCAATCATCACCTTCTTCAGTCCCATGCTCTCGGCCAGACCGGCCGCGGCGGCAAGCATTATGCCGTTGCGGAAAGGCACGACGGTGGATTTCATGTTTTCCTCGTCATAGTCACCCCCGGGGATAGCCTCGCCTCCGTCGAGCAGTGAGCTTTTAAAGTTGCGGCCAATGAATCCGAGGTCGATTTCGATCAGTTTTATGCCGAGTAAACCGCAGTTATATCGGGCGCATTCCACCTCGCGGCTGTCATGATTGGCGCCATAGTGGCAGTAGACAGCGGCGGCGATAGAGTCACGGTATTCGTGAAGCATGGTTGTCGAGTCCATTCCGCCCGACAGTACAAGTAGGGAGTCCATTATTATATAGGGTATTTTATGTAATCAGAATGAGTCAATGAATGATGCAGCCAATCGCTTTTTGACCAGTTCTTGGTGGTCAGGGTCGCCGTAATTGGCAAACGGATGGATGGCGATGCCGCCACGGGGTGTGAAAATTCCCTTGACTTCGATATATCTTGGGTCCATCAGTTTCACAAGGTCTTTCATGATGATGTTTATGCAGTCTTCATGAAAATCGCCGTGGTTGCGGAAGCTGAAAAGATAAAGTTTGAGGCTTTTGCTCTCCACCATGCGTTCGCGCGGGATATAAGAGATGATGATGCGGGCAAAATCGGGTTGTCCCGTCTTGGGGCACAGGGAGGTGAACTCGGGACAGGTGAAGGTCACAAGATATTCGTTGTCCTGATGCTTGTTGACAAATGTCTCAAGCACTTCCGGGGCATATTGTTCCGGATAGCGTGTCCCGGTGTTCCCGAGCAGCGATACTCCGTCAAGTTCAGTGGTAGTTCTCACAATAGTAAACAGTATTTATTAAATCACTTATAGTATAGTACGTTTACAATTGACTTATATTAAGATTCAGAGAAGATTTTCGAGCCCGTTTTTAGATTTTGTGAAAGAGTTATGGGGGTTCCATAATGACTGAACAAAATCTTAAAATTGGCCGAAATAGGGTTATAAAGATTTCACAAAGTTAAAAGTAAACATACTCTTAAATGCAAAATTAGCAAATATAGCTGATACGGCAAAATAGTCTCGGGGAGGGGATGAGTGAAAAATAGCTAATTATTGCCAAGATAGACGGGATGGGATGAACCGATGTCGGAACAGGGATGTTATTAAGGCGAAGATTTTCACAGGATTTCATGATATAACGCACTTGTCTCCATATCTTGAAAATTATGTGATTGTCCGTAAAATACTGAAGCAATGTCCTGTTGTTGCTGTCTCCGGCGGGATTCCGTCCCGCTGTTGTCGCGATTCAGGATTATAGATTATAGATTTACAAACTTAACAAAAAAACAACATTGATTATGGCTGACAAAAAGTATTCTCCTGCTGTTCAGGAGCTCGCTGACCTTATCAAGGAAAACAACTGGCAAGACAAGTTTAATCAGGCTATCGCGAAGGTGGTTTCATACAACATCCCGGGACTTTCTGACATGAAGACAATCGAGGATTACCTCGATTATCTTGAGGCATATATTCACTGGGTGCCTGCCGAGAACCGCGAAGGCACTCATGTCTATCAGCACTTGTTCCGCTCGTTTTTCCTTCTTGATCAGGAACCTGTCAAGTCGCTCCAGACTCCATGTGCCCCCGCCGACAGTCAACCTGAACTGACCCCGCTGTCAAAGTGGATGGTCAACTACTGTTATGCTATCGGGGACTGGCTTGACAGTCCCGAGTCTATTACCGCCGACAGCGTCAAGTCGTTCTATGACTGCGCTGTCTACAACATGGACGAATATCTTGAACCGCGCGGCGGATGGAAGACATTCAACCAGATGTTTGCGCGTCACACCAAGCCGGGTTACCGTCCCATCGCCGCTATTGACGATGACAAGATTATCGTGCATCCTGCCGACGCATGTTTCGGCGGCCAATGGGAAATCCGTCCTGACACCCATGTGCGCATCAAGGGACTTGACTGGAGCATCGACGAGCTCCTTGAAGGCAGTCCCTACAAGGATAAATTCAAAGGCGGCATGTGGTGCCACTCGTTCCTGAGCTGGACCGACTATCACCGCCAGCATGCCCCGCTGTCAGGTATCGTGCGCGAGGCCCGTGTAATCCAAGGCGCATGTTATGTCGACCTTGTGGCGGTCCCCGACAAGGTCGATCCTGCCACCAATCAGGTTGAGGCATGGCGCGCGACTGCCCCCGATGAAGCCGGTTATGAGTTCATGCAGACCCGCGGTCTGATTGTTCTTGAAACCAAATATGGCTATGTGGCCATTCTTCCCATCGCAATGCCTCAGGTATCGTCGGTAGTCGTTACTGCCGAGGAAGGTGTGGCGCTGAAGAAGGGCGATGAAATCTCCTACTTCCAGTTTGGCGGTTCAGATATCGTCTATCTGTTCTCGGCCAACATGAATGTCTCTATTTCGGCCCACAAGGGAACCCACTACAAAGTCGGCACCAAGATCGGCGAGGTATATCCCGTTGTGGAATTGTAATATAAAGAATACATATTAACCTTTATAACTTAGGCTTATGGCTACAACTGATTCAAAACAGCCATCGGTTCAGCCTAAGGAAAGCAAACCCGCGAAGGCTTTCATCTCGACCGGTGCGATGACCATCATGATCATCACCACGGTGGTGAGCCTCCGCGGGCTCCCTTCCCAGGCGGAATTTGGCATCCAGTCGATTTTCTACTATCTGTTTGCCGCGATTGTTTTTCTGATTCCGTTCTCGCTTGTGTGTGCCGAGCTCGCGTCGACTTATACCCATTCAGGCGGTCTTTACCGCTGGGTGGCCGAGGCATTCGGCCCGCGCTGGGGATGGTCGGCGATGTATCTTGAGTGGCAGACGCTGGTAATCTGGTTTCCGGCCGTGCTGATGTTTGCGGCGGTCTCTCTTGCCTATATATTTTGGCCCGAGGCGTTTGACGCGAAGCTGGCATCCAACAAGATTTACACGCTCGTCATCGTCCTCGGTGTCTACTGGTTCTGTAATTTTATGGCGTTCAGGGGGATGAAGTCCTCCAAGATGCTCAGTACGCTCGGCGGCCTTTTCGGTACGATAGTCCCGGGCGCGATTCTGATTATTCTCGGTGTCGCTTATCTGTGTATGGGCAAGCCCGTCATGCTGACCCACGAGTCGTTCTTCCCTGACTTTACCAAGATTGGCACCATCGTGCTTGCCGCCTCCATCTTCCTGTTCTATGGCGGCATGGAGATGAATGCCGTGCATGTTCAGAGCATGAAGAATCCTGCCCGTCAGTTTCCGCGTGCCATGTTCATGGCCGTGGCGGTTATTGTCGCCATATTTGTATTCGCGACACTCGCAATCGGTTTTGTCGTGCCTGCCAAGGACATCAACCTGCTTGCATCGCTTCTTGTCGCCTATAATGACCTTTGGGCCTCTATCGGGGTTCCTTGGCTCGGTAACGTGATGGCGTTGCTGATAACATTCGGTGTCATCGGTCAGGTGAGCGTCATTATCGCAGGGCCTTCGACCGGTCTCGTGGCAGTCGGGCAGAGCGGTTATCTGCCGCGCAGCCTCCAGAGCACCAACAGCCGCGGGGTCAACAAGCCTATACTTTATGTCCAAGCCGTCTTTGTGACATTGCTTGCCTTCGTCCTCGTGGTTCTTCCCTCGGTCGAGTCGGCCTATCAGGTCATGTCGCAGATGGCCACGGTCATCTATCTGATTCTCGTGCTGATGATTTACTTCGCTTTCATCCGTCTGCGCCGCACCCAGCCGCTCAAACGTCGCGGCTACCGCGTGCCCGGCGGAAAATTTGGCGAGATAGTCGTGTGTGGTGTCGGAATCCTCGGGGCACTGGTGGCCATGATTCTGAGCTTCATCCCGCCGTCCCAGATCAATACCGGCAGCCCGGTTGTCTATGTGCTGATTATCCTCATAGGCGCGCTGGTGTTTTTCTCTGTGCCCCTGATCGTATATGCAAAGCGCAAGCCGTCATGGCGCGATCCCGAAGTGGCATCCAAGTTCTACCCGTTTGACTGGCAGATAGAAAACCGCCGTCCGTCACAGGTGTCGAAATGGAGTGCCGACTATGTCCCGACGCCCGAGCAACTTGCTGCAACCGAGCAGCGTATAGCTGCCGAGGCCGATAAAAAGCAGTCCTGACATGTCACAACGGTAAATACATGAGTCAATGAAACGCATCCCGACAGGCAAGGGGTTCATCCCCTTGCTTACTTTATTAGCCATCTGGTCCATCTCGCTGGTCGTGGATCTCCCCGGACTGGCTATTTCCCCGTTGACAGGAATCCTCGGGAAAGTGTTCCCCCATGTTTCCCATCTTGAAAGCCAGATGCTTGAAATTCTGCCCAATTTCTGCATCTTCCCTTTTATCCTCCTGTCGGGAAAACTGTCTATGAGCCGCAACAAGGTCGGACTCGTGGTTCTCGGCCTGACCGTGTTTCTCGCCTCGGGCATCGCCTACTTCTTTGTCGATTCCATCACGGGGTTGATTGTGGTGAGCTGTGTGCTTGGAATGGGTTGCGGCCTTGTCATTCCGCTTGCAGCCGGACTGCTTGCCGAGACTTTCACGGGGAAGTACCGTCTCAGGCAGATGGGCATCAAGTCGGGAATCGCCAATTTCACGCTGATACTTGCGACGCTGGCCGTGGGGCTGACCGAGGGCCGCGACTGGCATCTGCCGTTTGTGGTCTATCTTGTCCCGGTTGTGCCTTTGTTGCTGTCGGTGTTTCTGACCAAGCCGTTCCTTGCGCGTAACGGCGGCCCGCAGACGGTGTCTGATGCCGTGTCATCGCGGCCGGCCAAGGTGGTTCCCAAGACGGTTGCCCGTCGGCGCATCTGGGGCATAATCGCGTTTTATTTCGTGGTGACAGTCTCGGGAATAACCCTTTCGCTGTTCATCCCGTTCCTGATGAGCGCCCATCACATGGGTGACGACGCGACGGGATATGTCAGCGCGGTGTTCTACCTGATGGTTACGCTCCCGGGGTTCTTCCTCGGCAACATTGTTCTCGCATTGCGCCGCTGCACCGTGCCTGTATGTGTCGCGATGATGATAATAGGGCCGTTGCTTATAGCGTTCTGTCCATGCCTGTGGGCATACTTTGCGGGTGCGTCGCTGATGGGATTCGGGTATGGCGCGTTGCAGCCGATATTCTATGACAAGACATCGGAGCTCGCACCGTCGGCAGCCCACTCTACCCGTGTGCTGTCCTACGTCATGTCGGCCAACTATCTCGGGGTCGCTGTCTGCCCACTGATTCTCTCGGGACTCGGCGCGGTCGAGGCGTTTGTGCTGAGTGCGGCGATAATGGCGGCAGTGCTGGTCGTGTCGCTCATTTTCCGCAATTCTTTTGTGTTCAGTGTCGATGATGAGCTTGCTGCCTACGGGGCAAAGTCCGGTTCAAATTCATGATTTTAATTATATGAAAGCTATAAATGTATTTAAAATGTTGGCTGTGGCGGGGATGGTCCCGGGAATCATGGCCGCGCAGTCGGTGGCCGACGAGCCGATGGTGACTGTAATAGTCGGTGACCCTGCCGCCTCCGAGGATGTAGAGGTCGAGTTTATGGAAAACGCTCCCGCCAAGAAACGTGACAACGGACTGCCTCGATTTGCCATTGTCGGGAAAGACCGCAAGTTTTATCTCGGTATAGGCGCCCAGTTCCAAGGGGAGGGTGTGGTTGACTTTGGCGACGAGATGCCGTCGGCCGTCGACTTTGTCCCCTCGTCGATTGTCCCCTCGACCCCCGGCAACGGTGCGTCACTGAGGTTTTCGGCCCTGACATCGTCAATCTATATTAACGCGGTCGCCCTCCCGGGGACAAAAGACCGTGTCGGGTTGTTCTTCAAAGGGAAAATCCACAACGGGGATGCCTACGGGTTCTCGGTGTCACATTTCTATGTGACCTACCGTGGATTCATGGCCGGTTACACTTCGAGTTTCTTTGCCGACGGTGCCGCCATGCCTTATACGATTGATAACCAAGGGCCCAACGGATCGGCTGATGTCACGTTGTTCACTGCCGGATACACTCATGACTTCACATCGCATCTGTCGGGCGCGATAGGAATCGATGCCCCGTCGATTGACATGACCACCGGGCGAGAGACATCCACGGTCAGCCAGCGTTCTCCGGCTATACCGTTGTACCTTCAGTATGGCTGGGGCGGTGACAGCCATGTGAGGCTGTCGGGCATCGTGCGCCCGCTGCAATATCGCGACCTCGTCGCTGAGAAGAACCGCACCCCCGTCGGATGGGGTGTGCAGCTCTCGGGCGTGGCCGAAGTGTCCCCGCTGCTGACACTTTATTATGATGCCACCTACGGGCGCGGAATCGCCAATTATCTTCAGGACGATACGGGCCTCGGCCTCGACATGACCCCGTCGTTGGAAACGCCGGGCGAAAGCAGGCTGACGGAGTCGCTCGGACTGACCGGCGGCCTCACGCTCAACCTCAGTCCCAAGGTTGCTGTGAATGCTGTCTACAGTCATCTTGTCAACCGGACCGGCGACGGCGCGTCACTTGACGGCGACCGGTATCGCTACGGCGACTATGTCGCAGCCAACGTCATCTATACACTCAACAAGATTGTAGCGATGGGAATCGAGTATGACTACGGGCATCGCAAGGCTTTTGACTCGTCATTGCTCCACACGTCGCGCATTCAGGCGCAACTTGCCGTTACCTTCTGATGCGTTTGCGTCAAAAAGTGTGACAATTCGCGCCAGACTGGCAGATTGGGACAAAAATTTTATTTTTTGGCTCAATTTGCTTTGTGTGGAATGGAATTTATTGCCAATTTTGCAACAGAAAATAATGGTTGCAAAAAGATATTGATTTTTAGGTAATAGGTAAAATAGTTTCTAATAGGAATACTAAGGTAGCTCTATCAATAAGAATGGCGGTGTCGTGAGGCATCGCCTTTTTGCATATGACAAATAACAAATAAAAAATATCAAGTTCCTCGCGCCGGAGGCACAAGAGGAAAAACGCGTACCCCGCCGCGCTGCTGCACCCTGCGCACCCCGGCGGGGTGCACCCTCGCTAAACCCCATGTGTGACCACATGGGGTTTAGCGCATATGCCCGCAACGCACCTCGAAGATGTGCGGCCTTGATATATGATTTGCCTCTCGTTTGGTATTGGCAGAAATTGAGTGTGGTTTTTACAATTTTAAGCCGGTTTTTGACGCAATCTTTCTAATTTGACTCATTTGTTTTATTTTCATGCAACAATTCCGCAATCGTTTTATATTTTGATTCTTTTTTATCTCGGCGGTTGGGGGAGCGGAATTAACTTTGCGCCAGTTAATTTCTTTAATTTTAAATTTGTATCAATGAAAAATTCTACCAAATTTTTTGTGATGGCAAGTGTCGCTGCTATGTGCGGCCTTTCAGCCGGTGCTCAGGCTACTTGGCAGCTTGATGACAAGACTTGGGATCAGGGGAACCAGAAGAGTTTCTTCGGTCGTGTTCAGTCTTCGGTTGCCCAGTTTGCCGACATTAACAACAGCGGCCGTCTCGATTTGATTTATTCGGGAAATGCAAATTATTTCGAGAACCTTCATTATCTTTGGCCCTACGAAGAACGTGCCGAAGTCTATCTGAACAACGGTGACGGCACATGGACTCACAATGGTTTCATTCCCGTAGAAAACGGAACCGTCATGGAAAACCTCAAGGACGAGAATGGTAATGATGTCCTTGACGATAATGGCGATCCTGTTCAGGTAGAAAAGACCAAGTATACAGTGAAAAGCCTTAGCGGGCTTCCCGGTTTTGCGCAGGGCCACATCGTGCCTCTTGATTACAACAACGATGGAAATCTTGACCTCTTTGTTGTTGCTGTCATGACCAGTAACAATAATCTGTGGAAAGAGGCTTACGGCGCAATCCCCACTCCCAACGATGGCAACAACGGTGCTTTCGTAGCCTTGTTCAAGGGTCGCGGTGACGGCACATTCGAGCGCGTGGAAGACCACGGTATCCCTTATTTCATGTCGACCGATGACGATGACAAGGGTGCCGACATGTATCACAACAATGTGTCGGTTGCCGACTATGACCGCGACGGTTATGTCGACTTGGTAATATGTGGCAAATATCTGGAAGAACAACCCGAGGGTTATGATAAATCATTCACTGCTCTTTATCGCAACGTTGACGGCACCGGCAAGTTTGAGCGCATGGACATCGCCGAAGTACAGGGTGGTGTATGGACCGCAGAAATCCGCGAAGAGGATGAAAAGGATGCCGACGGCAACATAATCAAAGAAGGCGAAATCATCAAGGATAAGGAAGAACTTCCCGGATGGTTCCTCCCCTGTGGCCACAATGTTCACTTCGTTGACCTTAACAATGACGGCTGGGTCGACATCGTGAGCGACGGCTGGATGAAAAACGTCTGGGACGGCTTCAACAGCGGCGGTGCCAATATGCGCGTGTATCTTAACCAAGAAGGTAAGAAATTTGTCGATGTCACACCTCTGACTCCCTACCTCCAGACCGGCTATATTCCCCGTGGCACATCTTCTGTGATTGCTGACTTTGACAAGGACGGTTATCTCGACTTCTACGCAGCAGGTTACTCTGACAAGACCGGTTTTGACTCCCGTCTTTATCTCAACCAGTTCTCGTTTGGCGACGAGGTATTCGGTGAGTTCCAAGGCAAAGACATCTTCTTCAATCAGAACGGCGAGCAGCTCAACTTTGACTGGATTGAACGTTTCCACAATGTCGCCCGCGACTTCGACGGCGACGGCAACCTCGACATGTTCTTTGACGGATGTCAGGACAGCTATATCTATTATGGTGATTATGCCGGAACTTTCACTCAGGCACCCCAGCTTGAATCACGCGGCTATAACGGCAAGGATGGCCAGACCGCCGTCGGTGACGTTACAGGCAACGGTCTTGCCGACCAGTTCCAAGTCGGTTATGCTTGGGCATCCTTCTGGGATGGTGGCTGGCACTGGGCATCTCACCTTTTCCTCAACCAGACCGACGTAGAGGTTGAGGCTCCCGCAGTTCCCACCGGAGTCGCTGCCGAAATCGTTGACGGAATGCTCAATGTGACTTGGAAAGATGTTGAAGACGGCGAATATACTTGCGCCTACAACGTTGTTGTCAAGACTCCTTCGGGCAAAATCATCTCTGTTATCCCCGCTGACCTCGAAACCGGTTTCGTGAAGGTTTCTTCGGGCAAGGAAGTCGCTATCCGTCCTATGGTTGAAAGCTACTCGGTAAAGGCTGCTGAAGACGGCGAATATACCGTCGGTGTTCAGGCTGTCAGCCTCTACAACGAGCGCGCATCTGAATTTGCCACCGTTAAGGTCAGCCGGTCCGGCATCGAGAATGTCGTTGCCAACAGCCACAACCTCAAGGTGGAGGTTAATGGCAATCAGGTAACCGTTTACGGTGACGAGGCTGAAGCTGTCAAGATTGTCAACATCCTCGGCCAGGCCGTGGCAACCGGTTACACCAACGAGCCTATCAACGTTGAGGCCAACGGCGTGCTCGTGGTTACTACCGCCGACAAGAAAGTGAAGATTGCAAAGTAATTGTGATTTCCCAATAAGTTTGAAATAAGTTAGCTCTATCGATCGGGCGGAGGCGAGAAATCGACCTCCGCCCGCTTTTTGAATTGAGAATTGAGAATGCCTGACGGCATTTTTCAGAGACCGGCAGCTACGTCGCAGTCGCGAGACCTTTGTGTCATGCCGCTCGGAGACTTGTCGCCGCGTGATAGGCGCGGGAGGGGCAAAAAGTCGCATTTTGAAACATTTCGAGGGTATGGAAAGTTTCAAAACGGGGCGAGTTTTTCTATTTTTTGGCGAAAATCCGCATTTGTTTTATTTTTTGAGTAGTTTTTGGTTGTGGCATTGTAAAGTCAAAAGTAATTTTGTAATCGCTCAAATGAGCCTTTTGACCAATTGTAAACTTATAAATCTCATATACCGGATGAAACGTAATCTACTCTTGATTCCCATGATGGCAGGCGCGCTGATGATGGATGCGACACAGTGGGACAATGGCCGATGGTCGCTCGTTCATGAAAACAACCGTCTTGACATCAGTTATGACGGCAAGCAGATTTTTCCCGATGTCTTCTCGACGGTCACCTATAATCTTGCAGGTGATGATACCGAGTATACCATAAAGTCCAATGCCGACATGACGGCAGATGTGTCGGCCGAGACGGTCAGCGACGAGTTTGGCGACGGAACGAGCTATGTGTTCAGCTATACCGACGGGCATGGAGTCATGAAACAGCGCATCAATATCTATGACGAGCATCCCTATCTGATTGTCGGTGCCACAATCGAGGCGAAAGACGGCGGCCGCGTGGAATCGCGCAGGATGATACCGTTTGCCACCGGCAAGTCGGCCTACCCGCTACCCGGGACGGCCCAGCGCATCCTGTGGGTGCCGTTTGACAACGAAAGCCACACCCTGCGTTACAAGAGCAGCAAATTCGGCTCGACCGTGAAGTCGCCCGAGGGGTGGGCGCTTGACACGTCGAGCGAGGTCAGTGCGATTTATGACCCCGCGAGCCGTGAGGGAATCGTTGTCGGGTCGGTTGACCACGACAAGTGGAAAAGCGGAATAACTATCGGGCACAAGACCGGTGGCCGCGTTCCCAAGCTGGAGTGTCTCTCGGGATGGACTGACTATAATCTGACCAAAGATGCCATCCCCCACGGAAAGGTAAAAGGTGAGACCGTCGCCTCGGCCCGCTACATGGTGGGATATTTTGATGACTGGCGCGAGGGCATGAACACCTTCGGCGATGCCAACAACCTTGTCGCTCCCCGTTTCAAGTGGGAAAAGGGAAATCCGGTCGGATGGAACTCGTGGGGCAACATGATGGACCACATCAACTATGACGGAGTCTATGAAACCGCCAAGTTCATGCACGAGAACCTGCGCGACCACGGATTTTTCGGTCGCGACAGCGTTATCACCGTCAGCCTCGACTCGTTCAACGGCAACGTGGGCGAGCTTAACCTTTGGAAACTCGGCACCAAGATATTCAGCAACGGCACCTACCAAGACGGCCGCGAGACCAAGCAGGGATGGAACATGGCCCTCGGCATGTATGGCGGCATGGTCGTGTGGAGCTGGACCCTCGACAGCAAGATTGACGGCACGGGACTCAACGGAACCCGCGATTATTACTGGAAAGATGTCGCGCTGAAAGTCAACGGAAAATATTACGGATATAACGGCGCCGATTCCTATGCTATCGACCCGACCCATCCCGCCGTGCGCGCCAACCTCGAAAAAGCGTTTTCCGACTGGGCCCGCAACGGCACTAAATATGTTAAGATGGACTTCATGAACGCCGCCATCCACGAGGGCGACTCATGGTATGACCCCGAAGTGACCACCGGCGTGATGGCCTATAACCGCGGAATGGAAATCGTGCGCGAGCTTGCCGAAAAATATGACATGTATATCGTACTGGCGATGTCGCCGCTGTTTCCCTATCAGTATGCCCACGGCCGACGCACCTGTTGCGACCGCTGGGGACGGCTTGGCGAAAGTGAGTTTGTCATGAACGCCATTTCCTACGGATGGTGGACCGACCGTCTCTACACGGTCAACGACCCCGACCAGATGACAATGTGCCAGAACGATCACAACGCCTCGGAAACGCTTGGCGAAAACCGTGCCCGCGCTACCACCGGCATGGCCTCGGGGGCGTTTATCTTCGGTGACACTTTCAGCGACCACTGTTATTACACCAGTAGTAACGGGAATCATGACCGTGGTGATGTGGTCGGTTATCCTGCCGAGTCACGCCGCCGCGCCATCGAGATAATGGGCAACGAAGATATTAACAGCTATGTGCGCGAAAACACAGGGTCGTTCATGCCTGTCGAGGGAGACAACCCCAGCAGCAGTCAGGAAGCCGAGACTCTTTACATGCGTGACACCGAGCAGTACCTCTATCTTGCCGTGTTCAACTGGAGCCAGAGTATCGAGCGCAAGGGGACAGCCGACTTCGGCCGTCTCGGCATCGACCCGGCCAATGTCGGCACGGTCAAGGAACTGTGGACCGGCGACGAGGTTATTCCCGGTGACAAGGGGCTCGACTACTCGGTTCCGGTAGCCGACGTGCGTGTCTACCGCATCAGCAAGCTCGACTATGTGCCCGGCGAGAGCGCGATTGAAAAGGTTGAGGCTGAGGAATCCCGGCTTTCGGTCGAGATTGCCGGCGGAGTGTGCCGCATCGCCTCGTCCGAGGCTGTCAAGGCGGTAACCGTCTATGACATGACAGGCTCGGCAGTCGCTGTCGCCACGGGTGAAAATGTCACCGAGTTTTCGGCAGACCTTTCTCATGGAGTCTACCTTGTCAGCTGCCGCATGGCAACGGGTGCGGTCAGGACTGTCAAGGCCGTAGCTGCTAAATAATTATTTTTTACACTTACAACGACTATTGCAATGAGATTACGCAGAATCTCGACAATTTTATCACTGATACTTATCGCCGTGCTCAGGGGAACCGTTCCCGAGGCATCGGCGAGAGCCATCAATTACTCGTTTAATCACATAGACAGTAACGAAGGTTTGTCATCGTCATGTGTCAAGGCTGTCTATCAGGACAGCTACGGGTTCATGTGGTTCGGAACGAAAAACGGGCTGAACCGTTACGACGGCAACATTCTCAAGCGTTACAACTGCTATGACTACAACCTTCAGCGGGGCAACAACAACATCGGGGCGCTTTATGAGACCCCTGACCATAAGTTGCTTGTCGGGACTGACCGCGGAGTCTATATCTATGACTTCGAGCAAGACCGGTTTGACTATCTCGATGCCAAGAGTGCCGACGGCACGTCGCCCGATGACTGGGTTCAGGATATAACCTCTGACCGCGACGGCAACGTGTGGATTCTTATTCCCAATCAAGGGATGTTCCGTTACAAAGACGGCGAGATGAAACATTACACAGTCACGGGAAAGGTCAACGACAAGAATTATACCGCTGTGGGGCTGTGCAGCACCCGTGCAGGCGAAATATATGCCGTCACGGTCCACTATGGCCTCTACCGCTATGATTCCAAGGTCGATGATTTTGTGAAAGTAGGGAACAATGGAGCCGGTTTTCGCGAGTTTGACAACCTTGTGTTGCAGATTGTCAGGGAGGGAGTCGACGGTAATCTGATACTATGTACGCAGGAAGGGCTACTGTTCCATTACGACATCTCGACTTGCACGCTTACGAAACTCCCGTTCACACAGAGTGGCAAAATCTTTGCCCGCGCAATGATGTGTGTCGACAATGAAATATGGCTCGGCACCCAGAACGGCCTGTACATCATAAACCGTGTCAGCGGGCATGAGGAATTCATTACCGAAGCTATTGACAACCCGTGCAGCCTTTCTAACAGCACGGTATATTATCTTTATTGTGACCGGGAAGGCAATGCGTGGGTCGGGACAATGTTTGGCGGCGTCAACTTCTTCCAGCGTCACGGTTTCCGGTTTGACCGTTATACCCACACCGGCGCTCCCAAGTCATTGACGAGCAACCGCCTGCGCGGAATGACCAAGGATAACGACGGCCGCATCTATCTCGGCACCGAGGAATCAGGTTTTAATGTGTTAGATCCATCTACCGGCGAGGTTGTGCGTTATGACAACGGGCAGGTCTCGCTCACAGCCAAAACCTATGGCGACAATGTCTACATAGGATATTCCCGTTATGGGACCGACATTATCCGCGACGGCAAGGTCGTGGCCAATGAATGTGCCAATATCATCAGCGAGTCGGCAAGCGCCAACAGTGTCTATTCGTTTTTGATTGACAATTACGGTACCCGCTGGGTCGGTAGCGACTGGGGGCTGTTCAAGGCTGTATCAGGCAGCAATGAATATGTGCCGATTGACGAAATCGGGCAGTCTTGGATTTTTGACCTGTTTCAGGACAGCCGGGGGCTGATATGGATTGCCTCTATGGGCAACGGAGTGTGGAAGTACAATCCCTCGACCGGAAAATTCAAGCATTATCCCTATGACGAGCAGTATTCCAACGGATTGCGGAGCAACTCGGTCAGCTCGATTATGGAGGACAGCAAAGGTAATATATGGATTTCCACCGACCGCGGGGGATTGTCGCGATATGATGCCGGTGCCGACAGGTTTGAGACTTTCAGTATCGAGGAAGGATTGCCTGACAATGTGGTATATGATGTCCTTGAAGACAAGAACGGCATGCTGTGGTTCGGAACCAACAGCGGTCTGGTCAAGTTTGACCCCCAAAACAAGTCATCCCTCGTGTTCACGACCCGTGACGGCCTTCTGAGCAACCAGTTCAACTATCACTCGGCTGTCGCCGGGGATGACGGCTATTTCTATTTCGGGTCCATGAACGGACTGATAGCCTTTAATCCCGAAATAGAGCAAGCTTCTGACACAATCGCGCCTGTCTATTTCACCTCTCTGCGTCTCGCCGACCACGAGGTGATGCCCGGAGTTGAAAATTCTCCGCTTGACCGCAGTATCATGTTCACCGACTGTGTGGAACTGCCCCACGATTTTCCCGGAATGACCGTCGGAGTGTCGTCGCCCACTTTTTCGTGCAGTGGCTCGGTGAGATATTTCTACCGTCTCTCCTCGGGCGATTCCACTTGGCTGCCGCTGAAAGACAACCAGCTTTCGTTTGCCAACCTCTCGCCGGGCGACTACACCCTCGAAGTCATGGCGACCAATGGCCGGGTGAACTATGTGAAGAAATTGAAAATCAATATCCTTGCCCCGTGGTACGGCACATGGACGGCCATGTGTGTATATCTGTTGCTGCTGATTGCTGCGATAGTCGGGTGGTGGTTCTGGTACCGTCGTTACAAGGAGCGTCAGTTGAAGGAGAAAGAACAGCTTTACAAGGTCAACAAGGAAAAAGAACTTTACGAGAATAAGGTTTCGTTCTTTACCGAGCTTGCCCACGAAATACGCACCCCGCTGTCGCTGATTGACGCTCCGCTGCAGGCAATCGATGACCTTGATGTCGAGGATGCGAGGGTGTTGCGCTATGTCAAAGTGATGAAACAGAACACTGCGCGCTTGTTGAACCTTACCGGCCAGTTGCTTGATTTTCAGAAAATAGGTGCCGACAAGTTTGACCTCAAATTTGAAAAGGTCGACATCACGTCGGTCGTAAACGAGACCCTTGAGCGGTTTGAACCGGCTATGGCCCTGAAAGGGAAAGAGGTCACCAAGACAATCCCGGCACGCACGATTTATGCCGTGGTCGACCGCGAGGCGGTTATAAAGATTCTGAGCAACATGTTCAACAACGCCCTCAAGTATTCCGACACCCGCATCGACATGTCGCTAAGTGCCGACGATACCAACTTTGTCGTGCGCGTCACCAGTGACGGCGGTAAGATTTCGGCCGAGAACTCGCTGCGCATATTCGAGCCTTTCTTCCAAGTCGACAACAAGGCTGACAACAACGGCGTGGGCATAGGTCTGCCACTCTGCCGCACTCTCGCCCACCTCCAGCACGGAAGCATCGAGGTCGAAGACACCGCCGAGGAAACCAACACGTTTGCCCTCACCCTGCCCCTGCGTCAGGATGGTGTCGAGATTGCAGCTCCCGACGCTGTACAGAGCGATATGGACGAGTATATAATGAAAGAGGACGAGGTCAAGCCTCGCGTGGATGCCGCCGAGCAGAGCTATTCTATTCTCTTGGTCGAGGACAACGAGCAGATGCGCGACTTCCTCTATGACCAGCTCAGCCGGAACTTTGTGGTCGAGACGGCCGAGAACGGAGTTGACGCGCTTGACAAAATAAAGGAACACAACTTCGACCTCATCGTCACTGATGTCATGATGCCCAAGATGGACGGGTATGAACTCTGTACCGCTATCAAGGAAGACATAAACCGCTCCCACCTCCCGGTCGTGTTCCTCACGGCCAAGAACGACCTTGACAGCAAGCTGAAAGCGCTCAAGTGTGGCGGTGAGGCTTATATCGAAAAGCCGTTCTCAATCAAGTATTTCCACCAGCAGATTCTGTCGTTGCTCGAAAACCGCCGTCACGAGCGCAAGGCGTTCCTGAAACAGCCGTTCTTCTCTATCGACAACATGAAGCTCACAAGTGCCGACAAGGAATTCATGGACAAAGTAATAGCCAATATCTCGGCCAATATCTCAGATGAGAATTTCAGCGTCGAGTCGATGGCCGATGTCTTCTGCATGAGCCGTTCGTCACTCTTGCGAAAGATAAAGACTCTGTTCAACCAGTCGCCCATCGAGCTTATACGCACCATCAAGCTGAAAAAGGCCGCCGAGCTGATTCAGGAAGGAAAATTCCGCATCGGCGACGTGTGCTATATGGTCGGAATCAATTCCGCGTCCTATTTCAGCAAGCTGTTCTTCAAGCAGTTCGGCTTGTCACCCAAGGATTTTGAAAAGCAGTGCAAAGCCAAGTCTCAAAACTTGGTTTCAAGTGAAAGTTCAGATAATCAATTTGTTACATCCCCTAATAAACCCGCAGCGCAATGAAAAGACTGTTTGTGACAATGGCTGTGACCGCAGTGCTTGTTACGATGCCCTCTCTCTCGTCGGCGGCCAAAAAGCCGTTGTATAAGGACCCGAAGGCCCCGATTGAGGCCCGTGTAGATGACCTGTTGAGCCGCATGACCCTCCACGAGAAAGTGCAGCAGTTGCAGAACAACTCTGTGGGACGTGTCGATGAAATCCCGGGCCGTTACGGCAGGGTGTCTCCCGGAAGCGTGCATGAAATGGGCGGTTCGGCCTATGATGCCGCCGTACTGTTTACCGAGATGCAGAAATATCTTGCCGACTCTACACGTCTCGGCATCCCGGCACTGACTTCGGTCGAGGGTATTCACGGAATTATTCAGAACGGATGTACGATTTTCCCGCAGGCAATCGCGCTCGGCGCCACTTTCAATCCGTCGCTCGTCGAGCGGATGACCGCCGCCGAGGCCGCCGAGGCCCGCGTAATGGGCATCAGCCAGTTTCTGTCGCCGGTGCTCGATATTGCCCGCGAGCTCCGCTGGGGACGTGTCGAGGAGACCTACGGGGAGGACCCCTATCTCATAGGCGAGATGGCGACCGCGTTTGTCAACGGCGCGCAGAAAAACGGTGTCGGCTGTATGCCCAAGCATTTCGTGGCCCACGGAACCCCTACCGGCGGTCTCAACTGCGCCACTGTTGCCGGTGGCGAGCATGAACTCCGCAACCTGTATGCCTACCCGTTTGCCAAGGTATTCAAGAACGCTCACCCCATAGCTGTCATGAGCTGTTACTCGGCCTATGACGGTGTCCCCATGACGGGTTCGCACTATTATATGACCGAATTTCTCCGTGACGAGCTGGGTTTTGACGGCTTTGTGTATTCCGACTGGGGTTCCGTCGACCGCATCCGCGTGTTCCACAACGCAGTGGCAACCCCCGAGGAAGCCGGCCGCCAGTGTCTCATGGCCGGTATCGACATGGAGGTGTCGTCAGGTACCTACGGCTCATTTGAAGATCAGGTCAAGAACGGCCTGCTCGACGAGAAATATATCGATATCGCCTGCCGCCGCGTGCTTGAGGCGAAATTCAAGCTCGGACTCTTTGACAATGCCGGCGGCCAACCCGAAAAGGTAGCCGAGGTAGTGCGCTGCCCTGAGCATGTGGCACTTGCCAAGGAGATTGCCGACGAGAGTGTGGTGCTGCTCGAAAATGACGGCATCCTCCCCCTTGATGTGAACAGATACAAGTCGGTAGCCGTCCTCGGCCCCAACAGCAACTACGGCATCGCCGGTGATTACGGCTGGGTGGGGCGCGACGACAAGGAGTGCGTGACTCTCTATGACGCGCTGAAAGAGAAACTTGCCGGAAAGGCCGTTGTCAACCAGCTTGACGGTTGCGACTGGTGGAGTCAGGATGACAGCTCTATCGCCGCTGCCGCCGACCTTGCTGCCAAGAGTGACCTTGCCGTTGTCGCCGTGGGCACCCGCAGCTGGTGGCTCGGCCGCAACGCCAAGGGGAATATCGCGACCTCGGGTGAAGGTTTTGACCTTTCGTCACTTGACCTCCCCGGCCGTCAGCTCGACCTGCTGAAAGCTGTCAAGGCTACCGGAAAGCCGATGATTGTCGTTCTCATAACCGGCAAGCCGCTTGTCATGTCATGGGCCAAGGAGAATGCCGATGCTGTCCTCGTCCAGTTCTATGGCGGCGAGCAGCAGGGTAACGCGCTTGCCGATGTGCTGCTGGGCGATGTAAACCCTTCGGGAAAGCTCAATGTCTCTTTCCCCCGCAGCACCGGAAACACCCCCTGTTACTATAATTACTACACCAGCGACCGCGAAAACATCTATGATAAAGGCGGCTCGCCCGAGGAACCCAATCTCCACTATGTGTTTGAAAAACCCTACGCGCTCTGGAACTTCGGGCACGGAAAGAGTTATACCTCATTTGAATACAGCGAGCCGGTGTTCAGCGGCGATACCTTCGGCCCCGACGGGACTCTGACCGTTACAGTCGACGTGACCAACACCGGCGACCGCGACGGCAAGGAGGTGGTGCAGCTCTATGTGCAGGACAAGATAAGCACGGTGTCTACACCCGATCAGATGCTTCGGGCCTTTGACAAGCAGCTTATTCCCGCCGGAGAGACCCGCACTTTTACGCTCACTCTCCCGATGGAGGAACTGAAACTTTACAACATTGACCGCAAGTATGTGGTCGAGCCGGGCGAATTTGAAATTCAGATTGGCGCCGCCAGTGACGACATCAAGTCCCGAAAGACTATAACTGTGAAATAATCAATAGTTTAACATAATTATGAAAAGGGTAATTCTTTTACCCGCCGGACTCATGATGGGTCTGGCGGCAGGTGCCGCTGTTGCGCTTCCCAACTATATAACTGACAATATGGTCGTCCAGCACGATGCCGTGTTGACCGTTCCGGGCACAGCCAAGCCGGGGGCGACGGTCAAGGTAACGCCCGAATGGAGCGGCAGGACGGTCACCGCCAAGGCCGATAAGTCGGGGCGTTTCTCGGTGAAACTTTCGACTCCGGCACCGGGTGGCCCTTACGCCATTCTCTTTGACGACGGTGACGGCGTGACTGCTGTCGACAATGTCCTTTCGGGCGAGGTGTGGCTTTGCTCCGGGCAGTCCAACATGGAAATGCCTGTCAAGGGATGGACTACCGTCATGGACTATGACCATGTCGTGTCGACAGCCCATTGCCCCGACGTGCGCCTGCTTCAGGTAAAGAAAAATACCTCATTCTCTCCGCGCGAAGATGTTGAGACAAACATGGGCGGCTGGGTGCCTGCGAGCTCGGCTACGATGGATTTTTCGGCCATAGCCTACCTTTTTGCCCGTCAGCTCCACGAGGAGTTGAAAGTCCCGGTCGGGGTAATCGATGCCACTTGGGGCGGAACACCGGCCGAGGCTTGGACTTCTTATCAGGCATTGAAAGGCGTTCCGGGGTTTGAGAACGAACTTGCCGCGATGGAGCGTTGCGGCTTTGATGCGGCAGCCCTGCAGGCCGACTATGAGCGTCAGCTCGCCGACTGGATGAAACTCGCCGGTGAAACCGACATCAATTTTGACAAGGCGGTCTATCAGTCGGGCAAGGAATGGAACAAGATGCCTGCCGGGCAGAACTTTGACGTCACCGTCCTCCCCTCGTCGTTTGACGGCATCGTGTGGGCGCAGTACAAGTTTGACGCTCCTGCCGGAAGTGCCGGAAAGAGTTTCGTGTTGAATCTCTGTCCGATTGATGACGAGGATGTCACCTACCTCAACGGAGTGGAAGTTGCCCGTGGCTCGGGTTATGACACCCCGCGACGTTACGAGATTCCCGCCGGAGTGCTGAAAGATGGTGAAAACATCCTTTCAATCCGCATTTCCGACTTTGGCGGGGGCGGCGGTTTCAACGGCAATGCCGCCGACATGTATGCCCTCGTTTCGGGTGACCGCATTCCCCTGTCGGGCGATTGGAATTACGCCGTGGCTGCCGATTTCGGCCGACTGCCTCAGAAACCTGTCTCCGTGGGCGGGTCAAGTTATCCGTCGGTACTTTACAACGCTATGATCTATCCCCTCCGGTCGATGCCTGTAAAGGGTGTGCTTTGGTATCAGGGTTGTGCCAACGTCGGTCGCGGTGAGCAATATGAGCCGCTTTTCAAGTCCCTGATCGGCGACTGGCGCAGTCTGTGGGGCGAAAATCTCCCGTTCTATTTCGTCCAGCTCGCCGGATGGCTACAGCCACGCAATCTGCAGCCCGATTCTGAGTGGGCCGAGCTGCGCAACTCTCAGGCTGCCGCCCTTGACCTCGACAATACCGGCATGGCGGTGGCCATCGACCTCGGCAATCCCGCCGACATACACCCGCAGAACAAGCAAGAAGTTGCCGCGCGTCTTGCCCGCATCGCCCTTGCTCGTGACTATGGCCGTGATGTCGTTTACACGGCTCCCGTTGTCAAAGATGTCAAAACTCTCGGCGACAAGGTGGTGCTGACATTTGACGGCGAGGTCACACCCGCGTCGGCAGCCGTGACCGGCTTTATAATCGGCGACGGCAAAGGGGACTGGGCGGTTGCTTCGGCACGCAAGACCGGTCCCTCCACTATCGATGTATCGTCAATCAGGATTAAGAAACCCGCGGCCGTGCGTTACAACTGGGCCGATTATCCCGGCGGCAACCTCTACGGTGCCGACAAGCTACCTGTTGCACCGTTTGCAACCGACAAATGACAAATATCAAATAAAAACCAATCATATCACGTTTTATGAAACTTAAATCATTATTGACAACAATGTTGTTGGGCGCAGTATCTGTTGCTGCCAATGCCGCCAATGACATCGTTATCGAGACCGACAACACCGCTCTCGTTTACAGCGTAGGCGACAACGGACGCCTCTACCAGCACTATCTCGGCAAAAAAATGAAAAATCCGGCCGATTATACAGCCGGTCCCCGTGGCGGCGAGGCATATATCACCCACGGAATGGAGGATTATTTCGAACCCGCCCTTCACATAAACCACCCTGACGGAAACTCGTCGTGTGAGCTGAAGTATGTGTCTCATTCCTCCAAGGCTCTCCCCGACGGAGCCAAGGAAACCGTCATCACACTTGCCGATGACAAGTATCCTGACAAGGTCGACCTTCACTTCGTGGCTTATCCCCGCGAAAATGTCATCAAAGCCTATACCGAGATTTTCAACAACGGCAAGAAGCCTGTGACCCTTGACAAATTTGCCTCGTCGATGCTTCATTTCGACCGTCCCAACTATTACCTCACCCAGTTCAACGGTGACTGGATCAGCGAGGCGCGTCCCTCGGAAGTCGAGCTGAAATTCGGCAAAAAGGAACTTGACACCAAGCTCGGCGCCCGCGCCAACATGTTTGTCTCGCCATTCTTCCAGCTCGCTCTCGACGAGCCTTCGCGTGAAAATGCAGGTGACGTGCTTGTCGGCACACTCGGATGGACCGGCAACTTCCGTTTCACTTTCGAGGTCGACCAGCTCGGCAAGCTGCGCGTGATTTCGGGCATCAACCCCTATTTCTCCAAGTACACCGTCAAGGGCGGTGAGTCGTTCAAGACTCCCGAGTTCATTTTCACCCTCAGCAACAACGGCAAGGGACAGGCAAGCCGCAACCTTCACGACTGGGCCCGCAACCATCAGATTCACAAAGGAAATGATGACCGCATGACTCTGCTCAACAACTGGGAGGCTACCTACTTTGACTTTGACGAGGACAAGCTCGTCTCTCTCATCGGCGAGGCCAAGCAGCTCGGCGTGGACATGTTCCTTCTTGACGACGGATGGTTTGGCAACAAATATCCCCGCCACAGTGACACTCAGGGTCTCGGCGACTGGAACGAAACCGCCAACAAGCTCCCCAACGGAATCGGCCGTCTGACCGAAGAAGCAAAAAAGCAAGGTGTGAAATTCGGCATCTGGGTCGAACCCGAGATGGTGAACCCCAAGAGCGAGCTTTATGAGCAGCACAAGGACTGGGTCATCACTCTCCCCAACCGTGACGAGTACTATTTCCGCAACCAGCTCGTCCTCGATCTCAGCAACCCCAAGGTTCAGGACTATGTTTTCGGCGTGGTCGACAACCTCATGACCAAATATCCTGACATCGCTTTCATGAAATGGGATTGCAACAGCCCCATCACCAATATCTACTCCAATTATGAGAAAGATAACCAGACGCATCTTTATGTAGACTATGTGCGCGGCCTCTACAAGGTTCTTGACCGCATTCAGGCCAAATATCCCGACCTGCGCATGATGATGTGCTCGGGTGGCGGTGGCCGCACCGACTACGAGGGCCTCAAATATTTTACCGAGTTCTGGCCCAGCGACAACACCGACCCCATCGACCGACTGTTTATCCAGTGGGGATACTCTCAGGTGTTCCCCGCCAAGACTCAGTGTGCCCACGTCACCACTTGGAACAAATCGGCTTCGGCCAAGTTCCGCACCGATGTGGCCATGATGGGCAAGCTCGGATTTGACATCAACCTCCATGATCTTTCAGAGAACGACCTCAGGTTCTGCCAAAACGCCATCAAGGAATACAACCGTCTGAAACCCGTCATCCTCGACGGTGACCGCTATGGTCTCGTAGCCCCCTACAACAGCAACCACACAGCTACGATGTATGTCGGAAAGGACAAGAAACAGGCTGCCGTGTTTGCATTTGACATGTTCCCGCTCAACGTGGAGCATTTCACCAATGTCAAGCTGCAGGGCCTCGACCCCGACGTCACTTACTCAATCAAGGAAATCAACAAGAGCGATGCCACGTCGTCACACTATGCCAACTACTCGGGCGAATATCTGATGACCGTCGGTCTTCCCCTGTTCTCGATATCGCGCATGAGCAGCCGTGTTTACGAACTGACTGCAATGTAACCAATGTCAGGAATGTCCCGTAAGTCGGATCCGGTGCATGACTTGACAAGCCGTCGTCGAGGCCGAAAACACTACCGGGCTTGTCATTGAAAATAACCGCGTGGTAACTACTCCTTAGATAAAAAAAATGAAAATGAACAGATTTCATGTTGCAATAGCGATGTCACTTGTCGCCGCCGGTATGGCGGCAGGTGACTTTACCTGTCACGTCGACCCGTTTATCGGTACAGGCGTGATGGAGGAAGGCGGTTTCCTGTGTGGCAACAACTATCCCGGTGCCACGGTGCCTTTCGGGATGGTGCAGCTCTGCCCCGATACCCATCCTGCCCCCGACTGGTACAATGCGTCGGGTTATCATTACAACGACAACCGCATCTATGGTTTCTCCCACACCCGACTGAGCGGCACCGGGGCAAGCGACCTGATTGACATCCTGCTGTTTCCATCGACCGGAAACGCCACCAATTCGACTTTCTCCCACGATGAGGAAAGCGCGGCCCCGGGATACTATAAGGTGCGTCTCTCCGACGAGGACATCACCGCCGAGATGAGCGCCACCACCCGCGTGGGCATCCATCGCTACACTTATCCCGAGCGTGCCTCGCGCAATATTCTGCTTGACCTTGACCACTCGGCTCAGAAAGGGAGCTGGGACCGCAAGATTATTCAGTCCCAGATCCGGCAGACCGGCCCCAATACCATCGAAGGCTATCGCGTGATTACCGGCTGGGCGAAACTGCGCAAGGTATACTTTGTCGCCGAGTTTTCGGAACCGATTCAGAAACTCACCGTCACCGACGGCGGTCAGACGCGCGGCAACGCCACTGTTGTCAACGGGCGTGACCTGAAGGCGTGGATGAATTTCGGTCAGGGACGCCGCGAGGTCACCGCCAAGGTCGCCTTGTCGGGCGTATCGGCCGGGAATGCCCGTCAGAATCTTGCCGCCGAGGCCAAGGGATGGAAGTTTGACGATTATGTCGCCGCAGCCGATGCCGCTTGGGAAAAAGAGCTTGGCCGCATCGAGGTCACGGGCGGCACCGACGACCAGAAAAAGATTTTCTACACCGCCCTCTACCACGCCATGATTCAGCCCAACACCTTCAGCGATGTCAACGGCCAGTACATGACCCCGGTATATACCGTCGGTCAGCTCCCCGAGGGTGCCACTCAGTACACGACTTTCTCCCTCTGGGACACCTATCGTGCCGCCCATCCCCTCTACACCCTCCTTATACCGGGCCGCAACGCCGACTTTGTCAACAGCATGATTCGCCACTATGACGATTACGGTTACCTGCCTGTGTGGCATCTGTGGGGACAGGACAACTACTGCATGATCGGCAATCATGCCATCCCGGTCATCGCCGACGCTGTTCTCAACGGCATTCCCGGAATCGACGCGGAACACGCCTACGAGGCGGTGCGCGAGTCTTCGCTGCAGTCCCATCCCAATTCCCCGTTTGACGTGTGGGAACGCTACGGGTACATGCCCGAACCGTTACAGACCCAGTCGGTGTCCATCACGCTCGAACTTGCCTATGACGACTGGTGTGTCGCGGCGATGGCCGAAAAACTTGGCCGCGACGAGGATGTCAACCGCTTTTACAACCGCTCGCAGTATTTTGCCAACCTTCACGACCCTGGGACCGGCTTTTTCCGAGCCAAGGATGAGAACGGCAACTGGATAGAACCCTTTGACCCGCTGAAACACGGTGCCAACGGTGGAAATCCTTATACCGAGGGCAATGCATGGCAATATTACTGGTATGTCCCCCACGATACCGGCAAGCTTATCGAGCTGACCGGCGGCCCCAAGGCTTTCGAGGCCAAGCTCGACCGGTTTTTCACGCTCGACGAGACGAGCGGTGATAAAAACGACAATGTGTCGGGACTCATCGGCCAGTATGCCCACGGCAACGAGCCGAGCCACCACGTCGCCTATCTTTATAACGACGTGAACGCGCCCCGCAAGTGTCAGGCTCTCGTCAGCCGCATCATGAAGGAGATGTACAACACCGGCGCAGGCGGTTATTCGGGCAACGATGACTGCGGCGAGATGTCGGCATGGTATATTTTCAGCGCGATGGGATTCTATCCTGTCAATCCCGCGTCGGGCGAGTACTATATCGGCACTCCGCTCTTTGACAGCTGTACGCTCCATCTTGAGAATGGCCGCGACTTCACCGTCACCGCCTCGCGCAAGACACCCGGGAGCTACGGGGTCAGGAAGGTGTCGCTAAATGGCAAGCCGGTGACTGACTACAGGCTGAAATATGCCGATGTCGCAGCCGGAGGCAAGCTCGACTTCGTCCTCGACTGAACTGTAAAATATATGTGGTGCAATAGCAATCTGACAAGATTGCGTCCTTGAATAGCCGTAGGTTGCGCTTGAGCAACCTACGGTAGATTAACGAATTAAAAATAAAATCTGTAAAGATTTTTCATGATGCGACGTGATTGAAAAATCTTTACAGATTTTATTTATTATATGACATGTTTCCGGAGGGTGTTGCAGAACTACCCTGATAAAAGCCTGTGAGATTGAATATTTTGGAAAAATCGGAAAGTATTCGAGATTAGTTCGAATATTCAACTCTCAGGAGGTTAAAAATCGACTGCAAATAAAAAA
>Ga0209694_1000462_pt1 | contig 67286 bp, 60 predicted proteins | sample GluameincwithD2O_FD_187499 | JGI IMG/M metagenome (GOLD analysis project Ga0209694, IMG submission 187499) | Mouse cecum microbial communities from Vienna, Austria - Glucosamine amended microcosms incubated with D2O (SPAdes) (version 2) | ecosystem: Host-associated > Mammals > Digestive system >... | reverse complement strand
GCGAGATTCAGACCATCGCCGACGCCGAGATCCTCTCCGAGGTCACCCTGAACGCCTTCAAGCGCGGCTCCTGGGTGGAATCCGACAACGAGCAGTATGACTACGCCTCCACCGCCGAGTATGATGTTGAGGTCCTGGACCGCTACACCAGCATCGACGGCAAGGAGAACCTGAAGGACCGCAAGTACAATGTGATCCTGGACAAGAACGGCTATCTGGTCGGCCTGGAGCTGGTTGAGGACGTGAAGAATTACGTCTTCGTGGCCGGCATCGACGCTGACAAGAGCAACCTGAAGAACCAGACCGCCGAGGCCAATCTGATCTTCATGGACGGCACCCGTGAGACCGCCAAGGTCGACATGGACAAGAGCAAGGGCGCCCCTGTGAGGCTGGATGACAACAGCGCCTACGACACCACCAAGGGTCTGCTGGAAGGCAAGGATGAGGAAGACGGCGACTTCGCCCTGCTGAATACCTGGTGCACCTACACCGTCAACGCTAATGGCGTGTATACCCTGACTGAGGTGGCCAAGGCCATCGACGACGGCACCGGCACCACCGCCAAGACCAAGATCAAGACTGCCCAGTATCACGACAATGTGGACGGGGCCAAGATCAACACCAAGAACACCTCCCTGGCCGGCGCCCTCTCCGGCTCCTACGCCAAGGTCTACGGCAACGACAACTCCGTGTACCTCACCGCCAAGCTGGACTACGTCCGCTTTGACGGCAGCAATTACGCCGCCGTGATCTCCTCCGCTGACAACGTGGTGACCAACATCGACAAGGCCGATATCACCACCGAGAACAGCGCCACCGTCGCGGCCAAGGACAAGTTCAGCGGCCTGCATGGTATGAGCGCGGCCACCGCCGCCGGCGGCGTGTACACCCTGTACAACGACAAGGGCTATGTCATTGCCGCCATGGTGGTCGGCAAGGACGCCGGCGCGACCAGCAATCTGGTTTATGTCCACACCGACGACGTGGAGCGCGAGCGCTACAACCCCAAGACCGGCCGCGCCACCACCGACGGCGACTGGACCTGGGTCCGCAAGGTCATCTTTGAGGGCGAGGAGATCGAGCTCACTGAGACCGGCGACAACCTGCAGCACATCAACGCTTCTGCCATGGTGAAGGGCAGCTGGTACAAGGTCACCTTCAACGCCAACAACGAAGTGATTTCCTCCGCCAGCGTGTTCGGCAACAAGGCCGACATGGTGGTCGGTCCCGGTGTCAACGAAACTGTTCCCGCCACTAAGGCTGAGGCCATCTACCGCGCCGTTGACATCAACCCCTCCATCAACGAGTACGATACCGTGGTGTTCCAGCGTGTGTATGTTGGCACCTCCAACGATGTGGCTCAGTACGTTGTGCGGCCCTCCCTGGTCGGCAACACCCTGTATGTGGAGACCAAGAACGACACCGGCGTCCGCGTTGCTGAGGACGTGAAGACCGTTCTGATCCAGACCAAGGCCAACAAGGGAGAGACTACCTACTACACCACCAGCACCCAGCTGAAGAACATCATCGACGACCTGAACGACAATGGGGAAGGCTACAAGTTCCAGATGAACCTGGTTATCCTCAAGGGCGCTGTCCGCTATGTGGTCATCCGCGATGACATTAAAGACGGCTACAAGCCCACTGAGCCCACCGGCAGCGTGAAGGTCTCCTTCTTCGACACCCAGTACCCCGTCACCGGCGACAACCGCTATGACTTCTATGTCAACGGCAAGCTCGTGACCAGCTTCGACGAGACCGTCCCCGGCGAGAAGTCCTTCAAGGTCGCCGCTAACGACGCTATCCGCGTCCTGGCCCGCGGCAACAAGAACTTCGGCTCCGCCAACGGCGAGGTCAAGGTGGATACCGCCAGCAAGATCACCGGTAATGTGATCGCCAACGGCACCATCCTGGAGTTCAAGGCCACCACTAGCCTCACCCTGGCTGACGGCATCGCCGCCACTGGCTCCTCCGGCAGCTCCGCGATTGACTCCAACATCAAGGCCACTGTGAAGTTCGTTGATGGAGACGGCAAGACCCTGGCCACTCCCGCTGTCACCGATGCTCACGTTGTTGTGGCTAGTGACGACACCTCTGCCGGTAAGTATGCCTCCATGTCCACTGGTGACCTGTATCTGGCCTTCACTATGCCTGACGGCCTGAATTACAGCGCTGTTCCTGTGGTCAACGCCACTGTGGACGGCAAGAGCTTCCCCGGCCTCACTGCCACCTCTACCGCTAATACCGGTGTCGTGAAGGTTGCTTCCGCTCCCGCCGCGATTGCTACGAGCACCTCTACCACCATTGAGATCGTTGTCACAAGCGACGAGATGGTGAAGGACGTTGAGGTCAAGCTGCCCGCTGGCTTCACCGGGCCCATCTACACCGGAGGCAAGACCACCGAGACCCTCAGCACCAAGTCTGGCGCGGCGCTGAAGGTGAAGTTCGGCGGCGCTGACAAGGATTCCTTCCTCAAGGTTGATGTGGAGTACAAGATCACCGGCCTGGCTGGCGGCGAAGTCACCGGCAAGCTGTCTGCTGCCGCGAATGTTTCCGCTATCGACGGCACTGTGGAGATCACTGACCTGACTGGCACTACTCCGAAGGCTGATCCCGCTGCCGACAAGGTCGTCATTGAGATCACCAAGGTTACCGGCAACACCGTGAAGGGCAAGGTTGATGTCTCCGCTGTTAAGGATGTGGTTACGGCCAACACTGACAGCACTGTTATTGCCAAGACGGCTGGACATGCCAAGAACGCTGAGCTGGATCTGAAGACCAATGTAGTGAAGAACTTCACTATGGCTACCAACGTCAAGTCCGCCGTTGTTGAGTACGAGCTGGTTGGCGTGACCGCCAAGGCGGGCAACGATGCCGGCCTGACCGGAACCGCCAAGCTGGACGCTACCAACGGTCTGGTTATCCAGAAGACTGACAAGAGCGGCGATGCCACTGCGGCGACCTTCATCGTCAGTGGCGACAAGGCCGTGGTCGTGAAGATCACCAAGGTGACTGAGGTCACTATGGATAAGACCAAGTTCAATGGTATGGGCACGGTCGATAGCGCTACTGTCAACAAGATTGAAGCTGACGCTGATGTCGTTCTGGTGAACCAGAATGGCAAGTGGGTCAACAAGGAGGCTGTGACCCTGAATGTGACGTTGAGCGGTGCAACCACCAGCGCTACTACAGTAATCGGTCTTAAGTTTGTCGGTAACGAGTGCGTCGACAAGACCTTTACTCCCGGAAGCGGTACATCTGGAACTGTGAGCATTGCGGCTGGCGAGCTGAACATCACTGGCTTCATGGCTCCCATTATCCTGATCGCTTCTGATGCGACCCCCGCTACCCCCTAACATTCACATATTAAATATGTGAAATACACCCCCGGGCTTCGGCCCGGGGGTGCTTTTTGCGACCATTAACAAAGAAGACCGCCAGACCAGAGGTCCGGCGGTTTTTTATGCGCGGAGAGCTCAGCCGGAGTGCCCCACTGCTTCGGTGATGTACTTTAAGAAGATGGAGGCGGGCCTGGAGAGGTTTTTTCGGTTCCAGACGAGCTGCAGAGAGACAATCATCTCCGGCTGAAGGGGAATTTTATAAAAATAATCCTGCTCGGGAATGATGGATTCAAACAGAAACGCACCGGCCAGATTATTTTTTATCATCGAATCAATCACGCTCATTTGATTGGTTTGAAGGACAATATTGGCTTTGATGTTGGACGCGGCAAAGATGCGGGAGGACAGGGTGTCCTTCGTCTCGTCGGAGTCCAGCACGATAAGCGGATATTGTCCAATTTCTTCCGGGGAGATGGCGGACATCTCCGTAAAGGGGGACTGGCTGCTGGCGCAGAACATCATCCGGTTTTGGGCCAAAACAATGTGCTCATAGGAGGAATATTTCAGAAAATCGCCGGTATTGTCGCCGTCAATGAAGAAATCAATCTTTCCGCTGTGCAGCATCTCCAGGTTCCGCGAGTGGCTCATCTCGACCAGGTGGATGGAAATATTTTGGTTCCGCAGAGAGAAATCGTGGATTAATTGGGAGAGCGCGATGTTAGACATGCTGCCGATGCCGATGTTGACCATGTTGCTCTTGGTGCGGCAGTTCCGGAGATCGGCCAGGAGCATGTCGTACAGAATGGTAATCTGTTTGGATTTCTCATAGAGGAGGTGGCCGGCCTCGGTGGGGACGATGCGCTTTCTCACCCTGGAGAACAGGGCGATGCCAAGCTCCCACTCGAGCGCCTGGATGGATTTAGACATGGTGGGCTGGGATACGTTCAGGTGCTCGGACGCCCGGGTGATGCTCTGGTTCTCGTACACGGATTGAAAGTAGCGCATTTGCAGCAGTGTCATAGTGTTCTCCTCCTGACCGGATTGTGTCGGGAATGATTATACACCATCAGCCCGCTCTGCGCAATACTTCATAGTATAAATACTATGTTTTAATGAAAAAGATGTATTTGCAATTACGCGGCATAGAATATAAAATATAGCTAAATTATACGGAGCTATCCCAACGAGTTATATATAAACTGTACGATATTATGCCGGGATAGCCGGAGCGGATACTGGGATATATCAGATGGAACATTCTGGCTGTATCATGCAAAAAAATTATTAATTTGGAGAAAGGAAAAGAGGTGAGATATTGTGATACAAATTGTGGCGAAGAGGTATCTGAGAGAGGGCGCGCTGAGCGAGTACACCGAGGTGGCAAGGGCGCTGGTGGATTCCTCCAGACAGGAGGAGGGGTGCGCCGGCTACGGCCTGTACTATGACCGGGAGAGGAATCTGGCCGTTATGCTGGAGACCTGGGAGTCTCAGGCGCATCTGGACAGACATCTGGCGCGGATTCTGGCGGAGGGCTGGCCCGCGAGGCTGAACGCCTTTGCGGACCCCGATCAAAAGGGCGGGCCGGAGCAGTTTGAAAAAATTTACTGATAACAGGAGGCAGGATAACATGGCTTTCAAGTTGGGCGCGATTCCCACCGATATTTGCCGGCAGGATTTTGCGCGTTCTCTTTCGCTGATGAAAAGGGACGGTCTGATGTACGCGGACGTTGAGTCCGTTTACGGAAAAATTCCCGGAACGCATACGGATGAGGAGCATATGCGGATCAAGGAGACGCTGGACCAGTATGGGATCAAAACTCAGGTGGTAGGGGGCTTCTCCTTCCGGAACCAGAGCCTCTGGAGCATTGATGTGGGGGATGAGGCCTACCGCAGGACGCTGGACGAGCTGGCCAGACAGATTGAGCTGGCAAAGCTGCTGGACTGCGGGATGATCCGCTCCCTGGTGTTCTCAAAGCAGGCCTGCCTGTGGGGCGGCGGTGGCGCGGAGCTTCGCAACGGCTACAACAATAAATCCTGGCCTAAGATGCTGCGGCTGTTCGAGCCCCTGGTGCAGATGGCCGAGGACGCCGGAATGGACATTGTATTTGAGACGGGCGTCAATACAGTGCTGACCTCCGGCTGGCTGAACCGGAAATTTGTTGAGGATATGGGGTCCAGGCACCTGAAAATTATCTGGGACCCGGCAAACATGCTGATAAATCGGGAATATCCGCCCTCTGTTTATGAGGAGATCAAGGACCTGATCGGCCATGTCCACATCAAGGACGGAGTGTATGACGCAGACCGCAGCACAATTACGGCGACGGCGGTTGGACAGGGCGATATGAGACAGTACATGAGCGATATTGCGCGCTGGCTGAAGCGGGATGGCTACCAGGGAGTCGTTTCCATCGAGAACTTTTATATTCCGGAGGGAAAGACGACGGAGGAGGGCTATCTGGCCGGCGTAGAGGAGTTCAAACGCATTTTTGGAGCTGAATAATGTCAGGAGGGAAATAAAATGAGAGCAGCTGTTGTTACGGAACCGCTTAAAGTTGAAATCAAGGAACAGCCAATGCCAGCGGTAAAAGATGATGAGGTGTTGGTAGAAGTCCTGTACGCCGGAATCTGTGGCTCAGATTCCACACTGTACCGCGGCGCACATCCCTTCCGAAAACCGCCCATCATCCCGGGGCACGAGATCTCCGGCCGGATTGCCGCCCTGGGCGGGCATGTCTCCGGTTACGAAATCGGCCAACGGGTGGTTGTCAACCATACCATCCCCTGTGATGAGTGCCGCTACTGCCGCGCCGGCCTTCCCAATGTCTGTCCCACCAAAATTTATGCCGGCAGCGACCGTATGATGGGATTTTTTGCCCAGTATGTCAATGTGCCCGCCAGCACGCTGTTCCTGGTCAAGGACGGGATCACAGACAAAAACGCCGCTATGGCAGAGCCGCTGTCCGTTGCCTTCCATGTGATGAACCGTCTGGATACCATCCCCGCTGTGGACCCGGAGAACAGGAGCCTGGCAATTATCGGCAGTGGGACCATTGGGCTGCTCTGCCTGCTTGCAGCGCAACGCAGGGGCTACAAAAAGGTGTTCTGCATTGATGTTCTGCCCCACACATTAAAGGTCGCGGAGAAATTTGGCGCGGCGGCCACGTTTCACAGCGATGAGGAGGGCATTGTCGAGACCATTAAGGAATTGACGGATGGACTTGGTGTCAGCTCCACCATTATAACTGCCGCTGTACCGGGCGTGATTAACCAGGCCTGCGGAATGACCGCCATCTACGGCAGTATAATTATGCTGCCCATGTCGAAGGCGAATCTTGAATTTTGTATCTATGATCTGGTCGCCAAAGAGCAGCACTTGATCGGCTGCAGGGGGATTCACCGCCAGGATTTTGCGGATGCGGTAGACATGATTAACAGCGGCTTCGATTTCAGCCCGATGATTTCCCACGAATTTCCCCTGGATGAGGCGTGGACCGCCTTCCAATACGCGGTTGACAGGCCAAAGGGTGAGGACGTTATCAAAGTTATGGTAACGCCTGACAGATAATTGTAATTGTGAGGTGAGAAATATGGCAACCTGTGGAGACATGATGGAGCTTCTGGACTGCTTTCTTCCATTTGACTGTATCGCGGCCAAGGACAACACTGGCCTGATCGTGGGGGATCCCTCCTGGCCCGTGAAGAGGATCCTGACTGCTGTGGACTTGACAGAGGCGGTGATTGACGAAGCAATCCGGGAACACTGTGAGATGATTGTGACACATCACCACATCATGGGAAAGGGGGTTAAAAAGATCAATCCTTCAAGTTTTGAGGGGAGAGCGGTGATACGCCTGATCCAGAACAGGATTTGTTTCTGTGCCTGCCACAACAGCATGGATTTTCTGAATGAGGGGACGGCGGACGCTCTGATGCTGGCCGTCGGGTGCAGGAACAGCAGACCGATGTACAAAGGGTATGCCCATCTGGCAACCACCGATGATGAAACACAGGCCAATGAAATATCTGTTGCGGAGCGGCAGAATATTGTTCCGGGGCTGGTTGCCGGATTTGGCCGTGTGGGCGAGCTGGAAGAGCCCTGCACGCTGAAGGAGGTTATCACACGCCTGGAGGGGGTTGTCACAGGCCCGGTTAACATTGTGGGTGCAGAGGACCGGATGATTCAGACCGTGGCGTGTCAGGTGGGCTGGGGGAAGACCGTGGATATGGCGCGGACAAAGGCCATTGGCGCTGACCTGCTGATTACCGGTGATGTCTGCCATGATGACCGTCTTTACGCCGCGAATCTGGATATCTGCCTGCTGGATTTCTGCCACCAGGAGGCGGAACTGCCAGGGGTTCTGATGATGACCCGAAATCTGAAAAGGTTTATTCAGAGGCAGCGCTACGAGGTTGAGGTTAAAGTCTCTCATGCGCAGGCGCCCGTACGGCATGATGTGATGCGCACAGAGGTGGATTACGCCAGGTTTGGCATTTAGTATGGATACGTATGCGAGACGGACGGAAAGGAGGCGTAAGTCAGTAATGAAGATACTTCGAAAAATAGATGACAAGCTGGAGACTGTGATTTTGAGTATTCTGGTGGCGGCAATTGTCTTGGTCATGCTGTTGCAGATCATATGCAGATATGTGCTCAATAACTCGCTTATCTGGTCAGAGGAGTTTTGCAGGTATTGTTATATTTACTTTATGTTTATTGGTACATCCCTGGCGGTCAAAGAGAAGAGTACACTCCGGGTAGATGCGATCATCTTCCTTCTCCCGGAAAAGGTGAGGAAGCTGCTTGCTGTGGTTGTGGATGTGATTGTATTTCTTATGCTGATCTATCTGGCGTACTGGTCGTTCCCCACAATCAAATCCATGTATCTCAAAGGCGGATACAGCCCCGCGTTGAAGCTGCCGGTCTATATTGTGTACTTGTCGATACCGATTGGGTTTATTTTGAGCATAGTGCGGTATTTGCAGCAATTTTACCGGATGCTTCGAGATGCTGTCCATAATAAAAGGGAAGGGGGGAGAGATAAATGCTAGCCGTTCTGCTGCTGTGCTTTGTAGTTGGCATTGTAATTGGTCTGCCGATTTTGTTTGTAATAATCTCCTCGACCATTGCGCCAGGATTTATCAATCCCGATTTTATTGGGAATATCCAATATATCCTGCGGAGTATTGTGGGCGGCGGTGACAACACCTCGCTTCTGGCCTGCCCCTGCTTCATCCTCTCCGGCGTGATTATGAGCCAGGGCGGAATCTCCAAGAAAATATTTGATGTCTTTGCCTATATTCTTGGAAGACTGCCCGGTGGGATGCCCTGCTGCGTCGTCCTGACCTGCCTGTTTTACGGCGCGATCTCCGGCTCTGGCGTCGCCACCTGCGCGGCTGTCGGGTCCATGACAATCCCGATGCTTTTGGAGCTCGGGTATAAGCCCAGATTTGTGGGTTCTCTGGTTGCAAGCGCCTCAGGACTGGCCATTATTATCCCGCCGTCGATCCCCTTCATCCTGTACGGCACCGCAACCGAGACCTCAATCGGGAGCCTGTTTGTTGCCGGTGTGATCCCCGGAATTGTTATGAGCCTGTGCCTGATGGCGTATGCCGTAATCTACAGCAAATGGAAAGGGGAGGACAAGGCACGTGTGGATGCGGTGGTCAACGAGCTGCATAAACGGTCCTTCTGGGTCATATTTAAGGACAGCTTTTGGGCGCTACTGACCCCCGTTATTCTGCTGGGAGGGATCTATTCCGGCGTTGTGACGCCTACGGAGGTCGCCTGTATCTCTGTCGTCTATGCGCTGATTGTATCGATTTTTATCTACAAGACGGTCAGCGTAAAGGAAATCTGGGGGATGCTGGGCGACACCTCGAGACAGCTGGCTCCTCTGGCCCTGATGATCGCTGCCGCTGTGGCCTTCGGCCGTATTTTGACCCTGCTGCGGCTGCCACAGACGTTGGCTGAATTTATGAGCACGAATTTTCAGTCCAAAATCACCATTCTGCTGATTATCAATCTGATGCTGCTGGTGATTGGCATGTTTATGGACACAGGGCCCGCGCTTCTGATCTTTGCGCCTATGCTGCTCCCCTTGACGAATGCCCTGAATGTTGACCCGATTCATTTGGGAATCATTATGACAGTCAATATGGCGATTGGCTTTATCTCCCCGCCCTTCGGCGTCACATTGTTCACGGCCAGTCCTATGGTAAAGGAAACGCCCTGGGATATTGGCGTGACATCCCTGCCCTTTATTCTTGCTGACATCGTCGCCCTTTTGGTGATTACCTTTGTGCCCTGGTTCAGCCTCGCTCTGGTTTACTAATAAAATTTCAGGAGGAATATGGTTATGAAAAAAAGCTTACACATCCTGCTCGCCCTTGTAATGGCTCTGTCGATGACCGGATGCGGACAGACGCAGAAGCCGGGTGAAAACAGCGGCTCTCAGCCCGCAGGGCCCTCCTCTGCGGGCGCGAATGCGATTGAATCTCAATTCGGGACTCTTCCGGCTGATGGTCCGGAAATTCAGCTGGTTCTGGCCAGTGACGCCGTTGAGGGCGCGGTACATTCTCAGGCGGCGTATCATTTTGCGGAGCTGATTGAAAAAGAGTCCCAGGGCAAGATTACCATGACCTATTATCCCAATGCCCAGTTGGGCTCGGACACCGAGATCCTGAATTCTTGTGTAACCGGTGATATTGACATGGACCTGATGAGCGGCGGTCTGGCACAGTCCATTATTCCGGAGTCCTGCATGTTCAACATCCCATTCCTGAACAATGCCAAGGATCTGGACGCAATTATTAAGACCATGACGGAGGGCGAGTTCCGCGACGCCTTTGACGCCTGTTATGAAAAGGCGGGACTGAAGCTGGTCGTACTGTCGCTGGGCCAGTCCTTTGAGCTCAGCACACGCAAGCCTGTCAACACGGTGGATGATATTGCCGGCTTAAAGCTCCGTACCGTCCCCGGCGAATCCTATATGGCGATCTGGGAGGCCCTTGGCGCCAACCCCACCCCCCTGGCCTACAGCGAGCTCTATACGGCGCTGCAGCAGGGCGTTGTCGATGGACACGACCAGATGCTCTCCAATATTCTGAGTGTGAAGTTCTATGAGCAGGCAAACTATGTCATGATGACCAATCACAACTTTGGGTCCTTTACCATTGTGATGAATCTGGAAAAGTATGAAGCCCTTCCGGAGGCGTACAAGGAATTTTTGGATCAGATCGGAAATTATATGTCTGGCTATCTGTCCCGCTCCTGGCAGGACTCCCAGGCTGCGGACCGCGAGACACTGGAGGGTCTGGGCATGGTGTTTGTCGATTTGACAGATGAGCAGCTTGTTGAGATCAAGGAGAAGGGCGCGGAAGGCATCGCTAGGGTGGAGGCGATGGTTCAGAATGATGACATTATCGCGCTGTACAAGTCGTGCCTGGAGGCAAACAAACAGGGCTGAGCTATATAAAGCTGCTGCCGCCTTTCCGAAGGGAGAGGCGGCGGCATGGTTTTTGCTGTCTTTTGATTCTGTTTGCCGGAAAACGGCTAAATGTTCAGTCTCCGCCGCAGCTCCTTCACCCGGTCCCGGCCGATGGGCAGGGGGGTGGCGGAGCCCTTTACCCGCAGGGCGAAGCTGCTGTTATTCCAGGGGAAGATATCCTGGATATATTTCAGCTGGACCAGACAGGTCTTATGGATTCGGTAAAAGCCCTGACCATCCAGGCGGCTCTCGTACTCGGACATGGTGGAGTTATCGGCGTACCGCTCCCCGGACAGGGTGTGAACCAGGCAGCCCCGGCCGGAGCCGTCGGTCTCGATATAGGTGACGTCTTCCACGTCCAGGAGGATGGTGTGCCGGTTGCTGCTGATGGCCAGCCTGCCCTGGCTCTGGGCGGGGGCGGGCGGAGCGGCTTGACTGCACTGCTCCAGAACCTGACGGATGCGGGCGGGGTCAAAGGGCTTGAGGATATAGTTGTCCACCCCTAGCTCGAAGGCGGTCACCGCGTACTCGGAGTACGCGGTGGCGAAGATGATCTTCGCCGCGGGCATGAGCCGCCGTGCCAGCGAGGCCACGGTGGTGCCCTCCATGTCCCCCAGGTGGATATCGATAAACAGGATATCGAAGTGCTCCCGCTCCAGCAGGGCCATAGCCTGGGCTCCGTTGCCCGCTTCCAGGATTTCCGCCTGGGGGAGCCGCTGGCGAATCTGGTGGATCAGCTCCACCCGGGAATATTTTTCGTCGTCGATTACCGCGATGCGCATAGCTGGTCCCTCCTCTGTGTGGAAGCCGGCGCCTGTTCAGGGGGCGTCAGGGGAATGGAAAAGGAGACGGTGGAGCCGCTGTCGGTGCTGTCGATGACAAAGGGGCACTGGTCGCCGTAGATGGTCCGCAGCCGCTTCCGGACGTTGAACAGGCCGGAATAGGTGGGGTCGTTGGGGTCCTGGAGCCTGGCCAGCACCTCGGCCGGGAAGCCCCGGCCCTGGTCAGACACCTGGATGTAGGCCCGGGTGTCATCCTGCCGGATCCGGATATGGACCCGCCGGTCGTCCACCGCCACAAAGCCGTGGCGCACCGCGTTCTCCACGATGGGCTGGAGGATCAGCGGGGGCAGCCGCAGCCGCGTCAAATCGCCGGGCAGCTCCCTGGTGACATGGATGGCGTCCTCAAACCGGGCCTCGGTGAGGAAGAGGTAGTTGTCCACATTGGACAGCTCCTGCTCCAGGGTGACGAAGGGCTCGTTGATGGACAGGGTCTGACGGAAGTAGTTGGCCAGCACCAGGATGGTCTCCCGTGCCCGGTTGGGGTCGGTGAGGCACAGGGCGGAGATGGTGTTCAGGGCGTTGAAGAGAAAATGGGGGTTGATCTGGGACTGGAGGGCCCGCAGCTCGGCCTGCTGCCTCAGCTCCACCTGGTGCTGCCGCTCCAGCAGCTCGAGGAGCAGGCTGCGGTTCATCCGGTCCATCACAGCGCTGAATACCACCAGCCCCAGGGAGTTGACAACAATTTTGGGAATGAGGATGGCCTTCTCCAGGGCCACCGCGTCCGCGAAGGGCCGGGCCACGGCCAGGATGATGACGCACTGGATCAGCTCCGCCGCCACAGTCAGCCCCACCAGGGCCAGGTGCCGCCGGCTCTTCAGTCCGGAGAACCAGCGATGATACACCGCGCCCAGTATCCCGAAGGAGAGTGTGCCCAGCCCGCAGGCCAGGGAGGTAAAGCCGCCGGGGTTGTAAAAATACCGGTGCAGGCCGCTGACCACTCCGGCAAATATCCCGGTGAGGGGGCCGCCCACCAATCCGGCGGCCAGGGTGCTGATGGTCCGGGTGTTGACGATGGCCCCCTGAAAGCTCAGCCCTGTGTAGGTGCTGGCGATGGACAACAGCCCGAATACCAGCCCCAGCAGCAGCTGGTTGGGGACAGAGCGGTCCTGCTGCTTCAGAATGGCCCGCAGGGGCCGCAGCTCCGTTAGAACGGCGGCGGCCACCAGAAGCAGCCCCGCGTTGGTCAGCAGATAGATGGGCAGATTGTCCTGAATCACGGCAAACACCTCCCAGAATAAACTTTTATATAAGATAAGTGTAACACGACTTCTCTCCCTTTGCAAGCCGCCTGCCCTCCTTCTCACGCTTGACTTATCAATTTAGTGGTCAAGGGCTCTGCCCTTGCCTGCCCTTACCGGCCCTTGCCGTATTTTGATCCCGTTTTATCCCCTTGCAGGATAGGCAGGGGTAGAACCTCTGCCCTACATGATGTATTAGGAGGATATTTCCAGAGGCTCTCCAAATTTACGAGACAGGCCCCCTCCGTTCCCCCCGGATTTTTTACCGTTCTCCCCTGGTTTTCTACCGTACTCCCCAATTGTATTGACTGTTTCCGAAAAAAAGGATAAACTATCAGCCGCAGAGGGTGAGGTTTCCCCCTCGGCCTTGCAGTTTTTCACAACTTTCCCAGCGAAATCTACAGGCTATTTGTCAAGAAAGGATGAACAGAATGAAGAAGATTCTTGCACTGACCCTTGCGCTCGCCATGTCCCTGTCCCTGGCCGCCTGCGGCAGCAACGAAAAGCCCGGCAACAGCGCCGCCAGCAATCCCCCCTCCTCCGCCTCCCAGGCCGGCGGCTCCGGCAGCGCCGGCGGCGAGGTGAAGGGCCTGACTGACGCCGAGCGCTCCAAGGAGTTCGTCACTGTGGGCACCGGTCCCACCTCCGGCATCTACTTCCCCATCGGCGGCGCCTTTGCCGAGGCCCTGAAGGCCTACGGCTACCAGACCTCCGCCGAGGCCACCAACGCCACCGGCGCCAACATCCAGCTGATGCTGGACCAGGACGCTGAGATCGCCATCGCCATGCAGGACGCCGTGATGCAGGCCTACACCGCCACCGGCGCCTACGAGGGCCAGGAGGCCGCCACCGGTCTGCGCGCCCTGATGCGCCTGTGGCCCAACTACGTCCAGCTGGTCACCACCGCCGACACCGGCATCAAGTCCGTGAACGACCTGAAGGGCAAGCGCGTGGGCGTGGGCGCCCCCAACTCTGGCGTGGAGATCAACGCCCGCATGGTGCTGGACGCCTATGGCATCACCTATGACGACATCACCCCCGACTACCTGGCCTACGGCGAGGCCATTGACAACATGAAGAATGGCCAGTGCGACGCCGTGTTTGTCACCTCCGGCCTGCCCAACGCCACCGTGATGGAGCTTGGCACCCAGTACGACATGGTGGTGGTGCCCATCGACGGCGAGGGCCGCGACAAGCTGGTCAGCGACTACCCCTACTACGCCAAGTCCGTCATCCCCGCCGGCACCTACAACAACACCGAGGATGTGGAGGGCGTTTTCGTCTACAACATCATGCTGGTCCGGGAGGACCTGTCCGACGCCATGGTCTATGATATGCTGGAGGGCATCTTTGCCAATATCAGCACCATCAAGGCCTCTCACAATGCGGCCGACAAGAACATCGACATCACCTTCGGCGTGGACGACATCCAGCTGCCCCTGCACCCCGGCGCCGAGGCCTTCTGGAAGGACAACGGCTACATCAAGTAATAGCTTTCCCACTGTATCCGCAAGGGCGGCACGGCGGCGGATGACCGCCGCCGTGCCGCCGTGTCTGTTTTGGAGCGAGAAATGAAGCGTTGTACCGCCTGTCTGCTGCCGGGGGCCGCGGCCCTGGCAGTGCTGGGCATTCTCCTGTGGTGGGGGCTCTTTGCCCCTGCCGGAACCGTTTTCCAGCTCTACGACCGCGAAAACGAGGCGGTGGTGCTGGAGGTCCCCGCGGGCCCCGGCGACCAGTTTCGCCTTGAAATCGAACATTCCTTTGAACACATCCCCTGGCTTGAGTTCTACACCGTTCTGCCTGACGGCAGCTTCAACCTGGACAAGATCGCGGTGGCCGGCTACGGCGCGGGCATCCCCGCCGAGATGGACGTACCCACCCGCATCGAGGATGGGATGGTGTGGATGGAGGAGATCAACAGCGTGTTCCCCGAGCTGAAATGGCTCACCTCCGACACCTATATGAAGGGCCTTGAACTCAACGGGGAGGAGATATTTGATTTCCGGATCCTGCCCAACGCCAGCCGGATCCGGGGATCCATCATTGAGAGAAGGGGGCATTTCTTCTATGGCTGATACCGAACGCGACCTCAACGTCGAAACCGCCGACGCCGCGCCCATTGACGCGGCCAAAGGCGCGGAGATTATGGAAAAGTATGAAAAAGAGTCCCGCACCCGCAATTTTTCCTTCAAACCCCTGGTGAAAGCCGGCTACCTCCTGTGCCTGTTCTTCACCCTGTACCACCTGGTCTTTGCCTCGGGCATGATGACCACCCAGAATATCAAGCACCACGCCATCCACGTGGGTCTGGTGCTGGTTCTGGGCTTCCTCTACTACCCGGCCTACAAGAAGGCCAGCCGCAAAAAGGTGGCCTGGTATGACTGGATCTGCATTGTCCTGTCCGCCGCGATGCCCTGCTACGTGTTCTACCGCTACATGGACTGGACCTCCACCGGCTTCCGGCCCACCAGCCTGGATATCATCATGGGCACCCTGCTCATTCTGCTGGTGATGGAGTGCTCCCGGCGGATCAGCGGCCCGGCCCTCACCATTTTGTCGGCCATCTTCCTGATCTATGGCATGTACGGCCGGTACTTCCCCAGCGTTTTCCAGCACCGGGGCTACACCTGGACCCGGATGGTCCAGTACCTGACCTGTGACATCTCCGGTATCTACGGCAGCTCTGTCAAGGTGTCGGCCACCTTTATCGTGCTGTTTATCATCTTCGGCGAGGTGATGAACAAGTGCGGCATGGGCCAGTTCTTCAACGACATCGCCAACTCTCTGGCCGGCCACACCAAGGGCGGCCCCGCCAAGGTGGCGGTGCTGGCCTCCGGCTTCCTGGGGTCCATCAACGGCTCCGCCGTGGCCAATGTGGTCACCACCGGCACCTTTACCATCCCCCTGATGAAGAAGACGGGCTACTCCAAGGAGTTTGCCGGGGCCGTGGAGGCCACCGCCTCGGTGGGCGGACAGCTGCTGCCCCCCATCATGGGCGCCGCCGCCTTCGTCATGGCTGAGACCCTGGGGGTGCAGTACCCGGTCATCATCAAGGCCGCCGTCCTGCCCGCCCTGATCTACTACCTGGGCATCATCCTTCAGGTGCAGATGCGGGCCACCAAGGACCACCTCCACGGCATCCCCAAGGACCAGCTGCCCCGAATCGGTGAGGTGATGCGCCAACGTGGCCACCTGCTCATCCCCATCGTCTTCCTGCTGTACATGCTGATCTGGAGCGGCAAGACGGTTATCGTGGCCGCCTTCTGGACCATTATTGTCACCATCGTGGTGGCCCAGCTGCGGCCCATCAGCCGCATGTCCCTGAAGGATATCTGCGACGCCTTCGTCACCGGCGCCAAGTCCACCGTCTCGGTGGCCATCGCCTGCGCCTGCGTGGGCATCATCGTGGGCGTGTGCGCCCAGACGGGCTTCGCCCTCAGCGTGGCCTCCGCCATCGTCAGCATCGGCCGCAACGCCGTGCCCGACAGCCCGGCCATCAGCCTGTTCCTCACGCTGCTGTTCACCATGGTCACCTGCATGATTTTGGGCATGGGCCTGCCCTCCATCCCCTCCTACCTGATTACCGCCACCATCGCGGCCCCCGCCCTGGTGGAGCTTGGGGTGCCCGATATCGCCGCCCATATGTTCTGCTTCTACTTCGCCATGTTCGCCAACCTGACGCCCCCCGTGGCCCTGGCCTCCTTCGCGGCGGCGGGCCTGTCCGGCGGCAACCCCATGAAGACAGGCGTGGCCTCGGTGAAGCTGGCCCTGGCCGGATTCATCATCCCCTACATGTTCGTCTACAACCAGAAGCTGATGCTGGAGAATGTGGGGCTTCTGGACGGCATCCAGGTGGTGGTCACCTCCTGCGTGGGCGTGCTGCTCATTGCCGCCGCCGTGGAGGGCTATCTGCGCGGGAGGCTGAATGTCCTTATGCGGCTGATTTCCTTCGGGGCGGCCGTCCTCCTGATCGACAGCCAGCCGGTAACCGATATTATCGGCGTTGCCTGCCTGGTGCTGATCCTGGCCGCCCAGATGTTTATCTTCCACCGCAGCGACCGCTCCAATACGGCTTCGGCTTAAACGCGAGGGGGGGTGGAATATTCGCCCCTTCCCGCCATAGCAGTCCTGCTCCTCGGAGCTCCTGCCGCGTCCCTTTCCGGAGAAAGGGGCGCGGCGGTTTTTTCTCTGTATGGGAGGGGATACTGAGGATTCGGCTTGCTCTTTTTGCGGGTCAGGCGTAAAATGTAAGAAATCTGTAAGAGAAAACCCACTGACTTTGTAAGAAACCTTTGATATCCTGATGTCAGCGAACGAGGAAGGAGCGGACCTGATGAGCCAAGAGACCATACTGGTGGTAGACGACGACAAGGAGATTGTGGGGGCCATAGCCGCCGCGCTGGAGAAGGAGGGCTGGCGTGTTCTCCGGGCCTACGACGGCATGGAGGCGCTGGACAGGGCGGTCGATCCCGACCTGCGGCTGATCCTCATGGATGTGATGATGCCCCGGCTGGACGGCCTGTCCGCCGTGCTGCGCATCCGGGAGCGGCGGAACCTGCCGGTGATTGTGCTGTCGGCCAAGAGCGAGGAGAGCGACAAGGTGCTGGGGCTGTCCATGGGGGCGGACGACTACGTGACCAAGCCCTTCAGTATGCAGGAGCTGGTGGCGCGGGTGCGCAGCCAGCTGCGGCGGTATACCCGGCTGGGGGACGTAAACGCCACCCCCGACGGCACGGTTGTCAACGGCCGCCTGGCCTACGACCCGGCCAACCGGGTCCTCACCGCCGACGGCGAGACGGTAAAGCTCACCAACATCGAGACAGGCATTGTCGATCTGCTCATGCGCAATCTGGGCCGGGTGTTCCCCGCGGAGGAGATATACCGCCGGGTATGGGGGGAGGAGGCATGGTCCTCCGAGGGCACGGTAATGGTCCATATCCGGCGCATCCGGGAAAAAATTGAGCTCAATCCTCGTGAGCCAGACTATTTAAAGGTGGTGTGGGGCATTGGATACAAAATGGAAAAAAAGTAAGGCGATTTTAGGCTTTGTGGCCTTCCTGCTGGGGGTTTCTCTGCTTCTGGAGGGGGGGCTGTACTTCGGCACGGTGTTCACCTCCTCTAACAGCCGCGCCTGGGTCTATGACAGCTTCAAAAGCGACTGGCGCAGGACCCGGGAGTTTAAAAACTTCGTCTCCTCCCAGCTGGAGCGGCTCATCATGATGGGGGCCGGGGGCTGGGCCTACGGCTATTACAGCTACAGCGGGGACGACGGAAACGGCCCGGTACCCTCCACCGGCGCGGAGCGGTGGGCCAAAGGCATCCATGAGAAAATGAAGGAGGATAAAAACGTCCTCTACACCGTGGCGAAGGAAGGAGAAGCCCTTTACAGCAACAGCGACACGCTGACCGCCTCTACCACAGCGGCCAAGCTGCCCGAGGGTTATGGTTTCCTCCTGCAATTTGATGGAGAGAAGGTTCGCGCATGGCTGGATGGGGAGGAGCTGAACATCTACGGCAGCGGCTACTACCACTTTGACGAGCGGGAGGACAGCTATCAGTGGTATGTCCCCGGCTACAAGAACTTCACGGTGGACGAGGCGGGGTCCAAGGTGAAGGTGACCATGGCGGTCATCAGCAGCCCGCAAATTTTTATCAAGGGCAATTATGGCAGCACCGGCTCCGACCAGTACAATACGCTGTACTACATCAAGCAGGGGCTGGACCAGTGTCGGGAGCGGATCATTCAGGAGGCTGTCCGAACGGGTGTGGGCGCTGGGGTGTTCCTGGTGTACGTCCTCCTGGGTCAGGACAAGAAGCGGTCGGACATGGCCCTGGCCCGGGGGACGGGAAAAGTCTGGTTTGAGGTCAAGGTCTTAGCCGCTCTGCTGCTGGTGTTCTTCTGCCTCCCCCGCCCGGAGTACCTGGGGGATATCTGGCAGGAGCTGACCTACGCCTACAGCGATACGCCGGTGGCTGAGGCCGTCCCCGGCGACCTCTATATCAATGGCGACATCATGGCGGAGCTGGAACAGAATGGGATCAGCTATGAGGAGTGGCTGACGGAGAATGGTTTTTATGACAGCTACAATGTTCCCCTCGTGGAGCAGACCGCCAGCATCGGCACAGCGGTGACCATCCTCAGCGAGAACGGCGGCTGGCTGTTTTGGGAATACCTCCGGGAGCTGGCCGACCACACGCCGGGCCTGCTTGCGGTGTTCTGGGGGCTGTATCTGCTGATTTTCAATGACTGGCGGTATAATAAGCGGCCCTGGAGACGGGGCGTAATCGCCATGCTGGCCGCCTGGGGACTGGACCAGCCCCTCCAGAGGCGGCTGAGCCGGGTGTGCGGCATCACCGCGATGACGCTCCTCCTGCTGGGGGCGGTCAACCTGAATATGCTGGTCTATGAGACCAGCTACCGGGGCGGCGTGCCTCTGGAGGCCGTCTGGGCTATTGTCACCCCCGCTGCCCTGCTGCTCCTGGTATGCGCGGTCCTGATCTGGCGGATGCAACGGCTGTGGACCGACTTCGGGGCGGTGGCCGGTCAGGCCGCGGCCGTTCGGGCGGGCGAGCTGGAAAGGGAAATAGCCTTACAGGAAAACAGCGACCTGGCCGGGCTGGCCGACGACCTGAACCACATCCGTCAGGGCCTGCACCAGGCGGTGGAGGAGCGCACCCGCAGCGAGCGGATGAAGGTGGAGCTGGTGACCAATGTGTCCCACGACCTGAAGACCCCGCTGACCTCCATCATCAGCTACACCGAGCTGCTCTCCCAGGAGCCCCTGGAGCCCCCAGCCAGCGAGTACGTCCAGATCATGGGGGAGAAGGCCCAACGGCTCAAGGCCATGGTCCAGGATGTATTTGAGGTGAGCAAGGCGGCCTCGGGACAACTCCCGGTTAAATTGGAGCGGCTTGATTACGCCCGGTTATTGCGCCAGACCCTGGCCGACATGGCTCAGGCCATCGACAACAGCGGGCTTACCCTGCGGACCGCCATCCCCGAGGGGGAGGTGCCCATCACCGCAGACAGCGACCGGCTGTACCGGGTCTTCCAGAACCTGATCGGCAACGCCCTGAAGTACTCCCTGCCCGGCTCCCGGGTCTACCTGAGCCTGACGGTGGAGGGGGGCCAGGCCAGCGCCGGCGTGCGCAACACCTCCGCCGCCGAGCTGAAACCCGGGGCGGACTACACCGCCCGCTTCGTCCGGGGGGACGAGAGCCGCACCGACGGCGGCTCCGGCCTGGGGCTGTCCATCGCGGAGTCCTTCACCAGGGCCTGCGGCGGCAGTCTGACAATCTCCACCGAGGCCGACCTGTTCACAGCCGTGGTGACCTTCCCCCTCGCCGAATAAAGAGCGCCCGGCACAGGCCGGGAAGGAACAGCAAAGCTCCCCCGGCCCGTGCCGGGGGAGCTTGATTACACTCCTTTGTATTTCTTCCGGGTGGCGATGCCCCCTCGAATGTGGCGCTCCGCCTTGTTCTGCTCCAGCACCTCTTTCACCTGGAGATAGAGCGTCCGGTTGAAGGTGGGCAGACGCTCGGCCAGATCTTTGTGCACCGAGCTCTTGCTGATTCCAAACTTTTGTGCCGCGGCCCGCACCGTGGTCCGGTTCTCCAGGATGTAGAGCGCCAGACGCTCGGCCCGTTCCTCCATATTCCCTTTCAAAGCACAACACTCCCCGACTCTCAGGGGGCCCCGGCTCATTCCCCCGCGGATGGGGGCCGGCTCCTCCCTTGCTGTTCCATCCTATGCGGCCTGCGGAGGAGATATGAGCGTTTTTCCTCCCGGGTCATAGACTGGGAAAAGGGGTGAGCGCAATGGGAAATCTTCTGGATTACCTGGCCTGGAGGGGGGACCTGTCTCTGGAGCATGTCCCCTTCGGCGCGGTGGACGCCCTGGTGCTGTCCGCCCTGGCCTATGTCCACTTCGACGGTCTGGCGCCCTCCGGGCCCGAGCCGCCCGTCCCTCTCGGGCAGACGGCGGAGCGGTATCTGGCCCTGCCCGCCGGGCGGCGGGGCCGCTGCCGGTGTGAGCGTGATCTGGAGCTCCTCCGGGCTCTGACGGCCGCTCCCCGTTTCGCCGCCATGGGGCTGACCTGCTGTGCCGACCGCTTTGTCCCCAAGGAGGAGACCCAGTTTGCCGCCCTCACGGTCCTGCCCGGGGACGGCTCCGCCTTTCTGGCCTTCCGGGGGACTGACGGCACCCTGGTGGGCTGGAAGGAGGACTTTAATCTGAGCTTTCTGGACCTGGTTCCCGCCCAACTGGCGGCGGCGGACTATGTTCAGGATTTTGCCCAAGGCTTTTCCGGACCTCTTTGGCTGGGGGGACACTCCAAGGGGGGCAATCTGGCGGTTACCGGGGCGGTCCTGTGCCCGGCGAAGGTCCGGGACCGGCTCCGGGCGGTGTACTCCTTCGACGGCCCCGGCTTCAACCCCTATCTGCTGGCCCGGCCGGGGTATCAGGAGCTGCGCACCAGAATCCGCAGCTTTGTCCCAAAATCCTCGGTGGTGGGCCTGCTGCTCACCCACGAGGAGCCCCACACCGTGGTGGACAGCGACCAGAAGGGGCTGTTTCAGCACGACCTGTACTCCTGGCAGGTGCTGGGGGGCGACTTTGTCCGGCTGGAGGAGGTGGACGCCGGCAGCAGAATAATCGACCGCGCCCTGAAGGACTGGCTGGCAGGGCTGACCAACGACCAGCGGGAGACGGTGGCGGATACGCTGTATGAGCTGCTGTCCTCGGGAGATGCCAGGACGGTGAAGGAGGCGCTGGAGCCCGCCAATCTGGCCGCCGCCCTGCGCTCCGTCAGGGATGCCGACCCCAAGGACCTGCTCACCGTCGCCTCCTCCCTGGCCCGGCTGGCCGGCTCCGCCCTGCGCGCCCTGTAGATGCGGTAAGAGGACCGGACACAAAGGCGTCCGGTCCTCTCTGCTGAGACGGCGGATTATTCTGTCCCTTCCCCGGCCGGGCTGCCCAGGGCCAGGCGGTAGTAGTCACAATCCAGAATGGTGGCGGAGAAGGCCACCCGGTTCTGCACCTCGGCCACCAGCCCGGCCACCTCCTCCAGGTCGGGCTCCCCTCCGTCCCAGCGGGTGAACTGGTCCAGCACGGAGTTGTAATAGCCATCTCCGCAGATAAAGCTGTAGTTGGCGAAGATGACCAGCTCGTCGCTGCCCGACAGGATATCGGAGCCCATAATGAGCCGGGAGTCGTAGTCCAGGCCGAAGAGGTTGGACAGGGTGGGCATAATGTCCAGGCTGGAGCAGTATTTGTCCACCTTGACGGCGGTGCCCTCCATTTCGCCGCTCCAGAGGATCAGGGTGTTTTCAAAGATCTCAAACACCGGGTCCACCTGGTGACCGAAGAGCTCGCTGTACTGCTCGTCGGTGAGGCCGTAGGGGTAGTGGTCGGCGGACAGGACAATCACGGTGTCCTTCAGCTTGCCCGCCTCCTCCAGCTGGCTGACCAGGCTGTTCACGGCCAGCTCCAGCTCCATCTGGCAGGCCAGATAACCCCGTACCTCCTCGCTGTAGGGCAGGTCGGCCACGGCATCCCAGTGGCGCCGGGTCATGGCGTTGCTCTCCCGGGTGTAGTTCAAATGGCCGCTGACGGTGAGGCAGTAGACCATAAACCGCTCCTCGTCCACAAACATGGGGACGATCTGCTCCATCATCTCCAGATCGGAGGGGGGCCAGACCTCCTCCAGCTCCAGGCCCTGGCCCAGGGCGTAGTACTCAAAGCCCATATTGGGGTGGGATTTGTCCCGGTCATAGTAGCTGTAGAGGTAGTCGTGGAAGGCGAGGGTGCGGTAGCCCTTCTGACGGAACTGGTTGCCCAGGGCGAAGGGCATGTAATTCTCCGAGGACAGAGAGTAGCTCCACACCCCGGACTTGGGGATGAGGCCGGTGGTGGTAACATATTCCCCGTCGGAGGTGGACACCCCCCACAGAGGGGTATAGAAGTGGTCGAAGACGAAGCCCTGGTGGGACAGCTTCCACAGGGTGGGGGTGCGCTGGGGGTCCATGGCCAGGGTGGAAAAGCCCTCCGCCACAATCCAGATCAGATTTTTTCCCTCAAAGTAACCGGTCCACAGATTCTCCGGAGTGGGCGTCCGCTGAGAGAACCACTGATGGGCGCTTTTCAGCCCCTCGTCCTCCTCGTTGGCGATCAGGGTCTCGAAGTCGATGGGAAGGGTGTGGAAGCCAGGGATGGCCTCCGGTGTGGGGCGGGGACTGTCGGGGACTGTTGGCTCCAGATCGGGGGGCGCCTTGTCGGGAGCCGGCTCCGCGCTGGCGTCAGGGGCGTCGGGCTCAATGCCGAAGAGGACCCGGCGCAGCTCCAGCTGGGTCTGGGTGAACACGCCGAAATTCTGCACCTCCAGCTCGGGGGTGGCGGTGCGGTAGTAGATGTACCGCAGGGAGAGCACCCCGCCGCCGCACAGCAGCACAAGGCCCATGGAGAGCAGCTGGATGGCGGCGGCCACAGCCGCCATCCGGATGCGCTGTCCCTTGGCCAGCGCATCATTGGGGATCAGCCGCTCCCGGAACCACAGAGCCAGCAGGGTGGGCACCATCATTGTCAGAATGGGGAGCCAGTTGGCCAGCACGTTGCCCACCGCCATCTCGCCGAAGGATTGGGCCACCATGGCCATCTTTGTCAGGGAGAAGACGGTGAGAAAGGCCTTAAACAGGTGGTAGTAGACCACTTGAGTGCCCACCCAGACAGACACCAGCCCGGTGCACAGCGGCAGCAGCACCCGCCCGAGCCGGACAGGGGTTCCGCCGCACAGCAGGCCCAGCAGTATGGCGAGGGGCATGGTGAACAGAAAGGTAAATATCGCGCCCTCCACCGTAAGGGTGTGGAAGCAGTACAGCTTTAAAAACAGCTCCTCCAGGTAGACGGCCGCCAGCATAAACAGGGCCGGGAGCGCCAGCCGCCGCCACCTCGTCCATAGAGAGACGGGAGCGGCTTTTTCATTGCCCAAAGAGATCACCTCCACCTGCGCCCGCATCTGTATATTGGGCTATTTTACTGTATCCCCGCCCCCTTGTCAACGGCGGGCGCTTTAATAGTACTGTGCACTAAAGCGAAAAAATACCAAGAAGAAAACCATATTTTGTACAGATGCACCAAGGAATTTTCTTGAAAAAAGTGGGGTAATCTGGTATGATAACTCTGCTTCACAATTTATTCATAAACTCCCGCCTGAGGGCGGCGGAGAAAGGGGGGACGGGCCATGTCCCAGCGCAGCGAGAAGGCTATAGAGGGGCTGATAAAGGCCTGTGCCGCCTATTACGACATCGAGGAAATCCACGACGGCACGCCCCTGAAGGCCCTGTGCGCCTACCACATGCGGGACAGCCAGTATGTGCTGGTGAAGAAGGCGGAGCTGTGGGCGGCGGAGAATCACGAGTATCTCTACCTCTGGGACGCCGAACAGTTGGACACCGCCCTGGTGGAGGAAATGTTCCGGCGGACCCTGGCCGACGGCGAGCCCCGGGTGCGCCCCCACAGCCAGCATATGTATACCTATTTGACCGCCGTGGCGCTGTACGACAGCGCCCAACCGGACGCTTTGGAGCGGCTGAAGAAGCTGAAGAAGCGCCGGGAATTTAAGCTATCGCTCCATGGATGGATGGAGTTTCGAATAGCCGCCGTGGACCTGTCCACCGGCGAAATCACCGTCAACCGGGCCGGGAAAGCCCTGGCGAAGGACCTGAAACGGCTGATGGCGCGCATGTTTCCTGCATAATTTTATATAGGAGAGGAGAAAACCCAATGAATGCAATGTTAGTTGTTCTTATTGGCTGTGCCATCCTGGTCGTAGGCTATATCTTCTACGGCGGCTGGCTTGCCAAGCAGTGGGGCGTGGACGACGCCAAGACCACCCCAGCTCATGAGCTGGAGGACGGCATGGACTATGTCCCTGCCAAAGCCCCTGTCCTGATGGGACACCATTTTTCCTCCATCGCCGGCGCCGGCCCCATCAACGGCCCCATCCAGGCGGCCGTCTTCGGCTGGGTGCCTGTGGTGCTGTGGGTCCTCATCGGCGGCATCTTCTTCGGAGCCGTCCATGACTACGGCGCCCTGTTCGCCTCCATCCGCCACAAGGGCCAGTCCCTGGGCGAGGTGGTGGCCGTCAACATCGGCGAGCGGGCCAAGAAGCTCTTCCTGGTCTTTTCCTACCTGACCCTGGTGCTGGTGGTGGCCGCCTTCGCCTCCATCGTGGCCGGCACCTTCGACGGCTTCCCCAAGGATAAGGCGGGCAACGTGATCGAGGCCTCCGCCAACACCAACGCTTCTGTGGCTATGATCTCCATTCTGTTCATCGTCATGGCCATTATCTTCGGCATCCTGGTCTACCGCCGGGGCGCACCCCTGTCCGTGGCCACTGTGGCCGGCGTGATCGGCATTATCATCTGCCTGGTCATCGGCCTGAACTTCCACCCCATCTACCTGTCCAACACCGCCTGGATGTGGATCATCGCCGTTTACATCCTCATCGCCTCGGTGGCTCCGGTGTGGATTCTGCTCCAGCCCCGTGACTACCTGTCCTCCTTCCTGCTCTACGGCATGATGGTCATTGCCGCCGTGGGCGTGATCGGCGCGGGTCTCACCGGCGCGGACGCCGCTCACAATGATATGCCCGCCTTCACCGGCTGGGTTGATACCATCAGCGCCTCCTCCCTGGGCACCATGTTCCCCGCCCTGTTCGTCACCATCGCCTGCGGCGCCATCTCCGGCTTCCACTCCCTGGTGGGCTCCGGCACCACCGCCAAGCAGCTGGACCACGAGCGGGACGCCAAGCCCATCGCCTACGGCGGTATGCTCATTGAGTGCGCCCTGGCCCTGATCTCCCTGGCCGCCGTCTCCTTCATCTGGAAGGAGTACCTGGCCGGCGACATCCGCGTTCCCACCCAGGTCTTTGCCACCGGCATCTCCCGGATGGTAGCCTCCATCCCCGGCCTGGAGGCCACCCAGACCACCGTTGCCTCCCTGCTGGTCCTCACCGTGTCCGCCTTCTGCCTCACCTCTCTGGACACCGCCACCCGTCTGGCCCGGTACATGTTCCAGGAGTTCTGGCTCAAGCCCGGCGAGACCTATAAGGATGTCACCGGCTTCAAGGCTGTCCTGTGCAACCCCCTGGTGGCCACCGCCATCACCGTGGTGCTGGGCGTCGGCCTGGGCATGACCGGCTACAGCAAGATCTGGCCCCTGTTCGGCGCCGCCAACCAGTTGCTGGCCGCTCTGGCCCTGCTCACCGTCTGCGCCTGGCTGGGCAACATCGGCCGGAACAACAAGATGTTCTACATCCCCATGGGCTTTATGCTCATTGTCACCCTGACCTCCCTGTTCCAGACCGTCACCGCCCGCATCGGCATGATTACAAGCAGCAACCCCGAGGTGCTGGCCAAGGTGGACTGGGGCACCTACGCACAGGCCATTCTGGGTGCGCTGCTGTTCGTCCTGGCCATCGTGCTGGCCGTGGAGGGCTGCATGACCATCTTCGGCAAGGGCAAGAAGAAGGCCTAAAATTCCCTGTTCCATCCAAACAGAGCAAAAAGCGGGTCCGAAATATCGGGCCCGCTTTCTGATTGCCTGGGGAGGGGATTTGTGGTAGAATACAGAAGCCCATAATTGACGCAGAAATGAACGTCATGTAGGGCAAGGGCTCTGCCCTTGCCTTTTTCAAAGGCAATAATCGTTTTCGGCAAGGGCAGAGCCCTTGCCCTACATCACGAACCCTGGGGAGGCCACACCTATGAAAACCAGCAAGCTCCTGTCCGTTACCCTGTCCCTTTTGATTGCCCTGGTGGTGCTGACGGGCTCCATCGCCGTGCCCCTGCTGTGCCGCCCTTTCTACTACGCCCACATCGGCCCCATGGGGCTGGAGGACTGGGGCCTCAGCCGGGCGGAGATCGAGACCGCTTATGACGAGATGATGGACTTCTGCCTGGGCAGGCGGGAGGAGTTCTCCGCCGGAGTGCTGGCCTTTTCCTCCTCCGGAGCGGACCACTTCGCCGATGTGCGGGGGCTGTTTCTCCTGGACCTGCGGGTGCTGATTGCTGCGCTGGTCCTCCTGCTGGGGACGCTGGCCCTCTGCAAAATGAAAAGGGTGCGCCCCCACCGGTTCCTGGGGCGGGGCCCCGGCCTGTGGGCGGCGGCGGGGCTGGGAGCCGCCTTTTTGACAGTGGGCGGGCTGGCCGCCCTGGACTTCGACCGGGCCTTTGTCATCTTTCACAGGGTTTTCTTCCCCGGCAAGGAGAACTGGATTTTTGACTGGCAGACCGACCCCATCATTCTCTTTCTGCCCCAGGACTTCTTCCGCAACTGTGCCATTTTAATCCTGGTCCTGCTGCTGGTGTGGTGCGGAGCCCTCATTGCTGCCGATGTTTGGGCAAAAAAGGGCGGTCGGTGAGGCTGAATTTTGTGCAGAACGACAAAAACGCTGGAGCGGAGAAGTTTTTCTTGCGTCTGGCCGGACTTTCTGCTATAGTATACCTTCGAGAAAAGGAGGGGTGTGTCATGTCTATGGGTCTGTGCTGTATTGACCGGGCGCTGATGAGCCCCTCTGTTTCTGTTTCCCGTTGACAATCATTTTTTGATTGTCTTTTTTTTATGTCCGTTTGTACGCAAGAGAAGGGAGAAATGAAAATGAACAACAATGAACCCATCCGCGACGCCCGGCAGCTGGGCCTGCCCAAGATGCTGATTCTGGGCCTTCAGCACATGTTCGCCATGTTTGGGGCCACCGTGCTGGTGCCCATTCTGGTCCGGGGCTACGGCCTGCCCCTGTCCATCCAGACCACCCTGTTCTTTGCCGGCGTCGGTACACTGTTTTTCCATGTGTGCACCAAATTCAAGGTGCCCGCCTTCCTGGGCTCCTCCTTCGCCTATCTGGGCGGCTTCGCCGCTGTGGCCGAGCTGGACTCGGGGATCTACGCCGGCATGTCCGGGGAGGAGAAGCTGCCCTACGCCCTGGGGGGCATTGTGGTGGCCGGCCTGCTGTATCTGGCTCTGGCCGGACTCATCAAGGCGGTGGGCGTCCACAAGGTGATGCGCTTCCTGCCTCCGGTGGTCACAGGTCCCATCATCATCCTCATCGGCCTGTCCCTGGCCCCCAGCGCCATCAACAACGCCTCTACCAACTGGTGGCTGGCCCTGCTGTCTATGGCTGTCATTGTGGCGGCCAATATCTGGGGCAAGGGAATGATTAAGATTATCCCCATCCTCCTGGGCGTGCTGGTGCCCTATGGGGTGGCTCTGGTGACCAACCAGGTGGACTTTTCCGCGGTGGCCGCCGAGAAGCTGGTGGGCCTGCAGCCCTTTGTTCTGGCCAAGTTTGACCTGACCGCCATTCTGGTGATGGCCCCCATCGCCCTGGCCGCCATGATGGAGCACATCGGCGATATGTCGGCCATCTCCGCCACCGTGGAGGAGAACTTTATCGAGGACCCGGGCCTGCACCGCACCCTCATCGGTGACGGCATCGCCACCTCCCTGGCGGGCATGTTCGGCGGCCCCGCCAACACCACCTATGGCGAGAACACCGGCGTGCTGGAGCTGTCCCGGGTCTTTGACCCCAAGGTGGTCCGGCTGGCCGCCCTCTACGCGGTGGTGCTGTCCTTCTCCCCCAAGTTTGCCGCCGTCATCAACTCCATCCCCACCGCCATCATCGGGGGCGTGTCCTTCATCCTCTACGGCATGATCTCCGCCATCGGCGTGCGCAACGTGGTGGAGAACCGGGTGGACTTTACCAACTCACGGAACCTCATTATCGCCGCCGTCATCATGGTGTGCGGCCTGGGCTTCAAAATCTGGGGCTTCAGTAATGAGTTCTCCGGCCTGACCTTCAACGTGGGGGGGACCTCCATCACCCTCACCTCTCTGGCCATCGCCGCCATTGCCGGTATCGCCCTCAACGCTATTCTCCCCGGTAAGGACTACCAGTTCGGCTCCGATGTGACCCAGGGCCGCTCCGGCGACTTCGGCCGGTATTGATCTGTTTATCGAAACGATGAAAGCCTGATGTACTCCGGATGAAAAATTCATTAAATAAAGCTAAAGCCTCTTGCGCCCCGAGGAAAAATCAGCTAGAATAGGGACAGCAGACGGGAAACCGTAATTTAAGGAGGTTACAACCATGGATTTGAAGAGCACGTTTGAAAATCTGAAGGACAGAGCGACTGAGATGGCTCAGGCAGGTGTGGCCCAGTCCAAGCGGCTGGCCGAGATTGCCAAGCTGAAGACCGCCAATATGGCCGAGGAAGACGCCATCAAGAAGGCCTATATTGAGATCGGCAAGCTCTACTACGCCGAGCAGGGCGCCTCTCCCGACGGGGCTTTCGTCGCCGCCTGCGAGAGGATTACCGCCTCCAAGGCGGCCATTGAGACCAACAACGAGCGCATCGCGGAGTTGAAGCAGCCCGGCGATCCCGAGCCCGAGGCAGAGCCTGAGGCCGCTGCCGAGACTGCGGAGGAGGCGGTAGAGGCCGCCGCCGAGGCCGTGGCCGACGTGGTGGAGACTATCGCTGAGGAAAACAAGCAGGACTGAATTTTGTGAGGCAGGCTGCCCATCCGGGCAGCCTGCTTTCGTATGATTGCCCCTCTTTCCGGGCAAACTGTGACCGGGAGGGGAGCTTTATGGAACAATTTGAGCAATATTACCGCCTGCCCCAGGACGTGGTGGGCCACGACGCCGCCCTGCTGTCCTACTGGGACACCATGCCCGCCAAGGCCCAGCTGCGGCTGCTGGAGAGCACCATCACCGTGTCCACCCTGGGGGAGCTGAAGATGCTGGCCGAGGCGTTTGGGGAATAGCTTGCTTGTTTTGTCAGAATGTGGTACGATAGGCAAAACTTAAAAGGAGTGGAACTATGCTGTTTCTATGGTACCCTAAATGCACCACCTGCCAGAAGGCCAAAAAATTCCTGGACGAGCGCGGCGCGGACTACACCCCGCGGCACATCAAGGAGGAGAATCCCACCGCCGATGAGCTGCGGACCTGGTGGAAGGCCAGCGGGATGCCGCTGAAGAAATTTTTTAACACTTCCGGCATTCAGTATCGGGAGCTGGGCCTGAAGGACAAGCTGCCCGCCATGAGCGAGGAGGAACAGCTGGAGCTGCTGGCCTCCGACGGTATGCTGGTCAAGCGGCCCATCCTGGTGGGGGAGGGCTTTGTGCTCACCGGCTTCCGCCAGGGCGAGTGGGAAGAAAAAATGTAAAATTCCCCATTTTTCTGTAAAATCCCCATCCAGGCTCCGCCAAACCCGGTGCTGACGGCGTCGGGCGAGGGCGCGCTGGAAATGGTGGTATTCCTCCCCACGGTTGAAGGGGGAAAACTCCGGCCATAATGAGAGGGCGGACGGGTCTCAGGTCCGTCCGCTCTTTTTTTATTATGGCAAGGGGGTGGAATTGTGGAACAAGAAAAAAAGAAGGGTCCGGGGGTGTTTGGGCTGATCGTTCTGGCGGCGGCGGTCTGTCTCTCCCTGGTTCTGTCAGGGGAACGCCCCCGGACCCAGTCTGTGGCGGCCATGGCCGCGCTGGAGGCGCCCCGGCAGACAGCCGCCCAGCCCGCCCGGAGCCCGGTGGGCCGCAAGGTGATTCCGCTGGGCAAGGCGGTGGGCATCAAGCTGTTTTCAGACGGTGTGCTGGTGGTGGGCCTGTCCCCGGTGGAGACGGAGGGGGGCGCCTCCTACCCCGGCCGGGACTGCGGCCTGAAAACCGGCGACGTGATTACCCACATCAATGGCGGCGAAGTGGATACCATTGAGGAGGTTCAGGCCCTGGTGGCAAAGGCGGAGGACGAGCCCCTCACGATCCAGGCCGTCCGGGGGCAGCGGCAGCTCCAGCTGACAGCGGCCCCGGTGGAGAACAGTCAGGGGGTCTGGCAGCTGGGGGTGTGGCTCCGGGACTCCATGGCCGGCATCGGCACCATGACCTTCTATGACCCGGACAGCGGCGTGTTCGGGGCGCTGGGCCACGGCATCAACGACGTGGACACCGCCATGCTCATGCCGCTGGAGTCGGGCAGCATTATGCCCGCCAGCGTGTCTGAGGTGAAGCGGGGGGCCAGCGGCGCCCCCGGCGAGCTCCATGGACAGTTTGACCTGACCCGGGATCTGGGTACTCTGTACGCCAACACCGACCTGGGGGTCTTTGGCCAGATGTCCCGGGAGCTGGTGGGCAGCGCGGTGCAGCCGGTGGAGGTAGCCGCCCGGGAGCAGGTGACCACCGGGCCGGCCACCATACTGTCCAATATCCGGGGGGACCAGGTGGAGGAATTTTCCATTGAGATTACCCACCTGTACCCCGAAGGGGACGGCACCCGGAGCATGATGGTGGAGGTTACCGACCCGGCCCTGCTGGAGGCCACCGGCGGTATTGTTCAGGGGATGAGCGGCAGCCCCATCCTCCAAAATGGCCGTCTGGTGGGGGCGGTGACCCACGTGCTGGTCAACGACCCCACCCGGGGCTACGGCATCCTGGCAGAAAATATGCTGAAACAGGCCACAGGACACTAGGAAATGGGATGAGAGGCGGCCGGCGGCCGCCTCTCACTCTTAACCCTTTGTCATATGGGCCGATGCCGCCTTCAGCATCAGCCGCTTGGTGCCCACGTTGTCAAAGGCGATCTCCACCAGGGCGTCGCCCCCCATGGCCTGGATGGACAGGACCATCCCCCGGCCAAAGGCCTTGTGGTTGACCGTGTCGCCCTTGGAGAGCTGGAGGGAGGCGGATGTGCCTTGCAGGGGGCGACGACCCGGCGCCCCAACCGCGGAGGTATGTCCCTGGGGGCGGGCCGTACCATCGGGGATACGTCCGTTTGAACGCGGCGCGCCGAGATCGTCGTGCCCTACACGCCCCGCCCCGTAGGCGGGACGCTGGCCGTAGCCGCCATAGCCCGAGGACCGGCTGGGCATCCCGCCCCAGCCGCTGTCGCCCAGGTCGGACAGGAAGGTTTTTCCGGACCGCTCCAGGTGCTCCGAAGGAATCTCCTCCACAAACCGGGAGGGGCGGTTGGCGCTGGTGCGGCCAAAGAGCATTCGCTGGCTGGCGCAGGTGAGAAAGAGCTGTTCCCTGGCCCGGGTCATGGCCACATAGCACAGCCGGCGCTCCTCCTCCATCTCCTCGGTCTCACCGATGGCGCGGATGCCGGGGAAGATGCCCTCCTCCGCCCCCACCACAAAGACCACCGGGAACTCCAGTCCCTTGGCGGCGTGCATGGTCATCATCACCACGCAGTCCTGATTGGGGTCGTGGCTGTCGATATCGGTGTACAGGGCGATCTCGTCCAGAAAGCCGTGAAGGGCGTCGGCCAGGCTCTCCTCCGGGTCGGCCCGGTTCTCTAGATAACCGTTGATGGAGGTGAGCAGCTCCCGCACGTTCTCCAGCCGGGTGCGGTCCTCCATGGTGTTTTTGGTCTCCAGCATGACGGCGTAGCCGGTGCGGGAGAGCAGCTCCTCGTAGAAGTCGGGGAGGGAGAGCCGGTTTTCCGCCAGCAGCTGGTACAGCTCCTGAATCAGCCTGGTAAACTCTCCCAGCTTTTTGGCCGCCTTTTGCAGCTCGGGGTAGAGGGCGGCGTTGTCGATGACGGCGTAGAAGGAGCTCTCCTCCCGGCGGGCGATCTCCTGGGCGATCTCAACCGTTTTGGCCCCGATGCCCCGGGGAGGGTTGTTGATGATCCGGGTGAGGCGCAGATCGTCCTCCGGGTTGTCCAGAACGGTCAGATAGGACAGCACGTCCTTTACCTCCGCCCGGTCAAAGAACCGGGTGCCGCCGATGATCCGGTAGGGCACGCCGCTGCGCTTGAAGGCCTGCTCCATCTGGTTAGACTGGGCGTTCATCCGGTAGAGGACGGCGTGGTCCTTCCACCTTCTGCCCTGGCCGAAATTCTCCAGAATTTTGTTGGCCACGTACTGGGCCTCGTCGTTCTCGTTCATGGCGGTGTAAAGCTGGAGGGCGTCCCCCGGACCGGCGCGGGTCCAAAGCTCCTTGCCCTTCCGGCCCTGGTTGTTGCGGATGACGGCGTTGGCCGCGTCCAGAATGTGGCCGGTGGAGCGGTAGTTCTCCTCCAGCCGGATGACCCTGGCCCCCTTGTACTGCTTCTCAAAGGACAGGATATTCTCAATGGTGGCCCCCCGGAAGCGGTAGATGGACTGGTCGTCGTCGCCCACCACACAGAAGTTCTCATATCCCCCCGCCAGGGTGGAGGCCAGGAGGTACTGCAAATTGTTGGTGTCCTGGTACTCGTCAATGAGCACATAGCGGAATTTCCGCTGGTAGTAGGCCCGCACCTCCTCAAAGCCCTGGAGCAGCCGGACGGTGTGGAGGATGATGTCGTCAAAGTCCAGGGCGTTGGCCTCCCACAGCCGGCGCTGGTACTCCAGGTAAATTTTGGCGATTTTGGTCAGCCGGAAGTCGCCGGACTTCTCACACTCGGCCAGATACTCCGGGGCCAGCTTCATGGCGTCCTTGGCCCGGGAGATATAGCCCAGCACCGACCGGGGAGGAAACTGCTTGTCGTCGATGTTCTGGGCCTTGAGGATGTCCTTCACCACCCGCAGGGAGTCGTCGGTGTCGTAGATGGTGAAGGAGGAGGAGAAGCCCAGCTTGTCGATGTCCCGGCGCAGGATGCGCACGCAGGCGGAGTGGAAGGTGCTGGCCCAGATGTCATTGGCGGAGGGGCCCAGCATATTGGTCAGCCGGTCCTTCAGCTCCCCGGCGGCCTTGTTGGTAAAGGTGATGGCCAGAATGGTCCAGGGAGCGGCGGGGTCCAGCCGGCACAGCCGCTCCTGCCGCTGCCTGTCCCCCTCGCCGGTTTCGGCGTACCGCTCCAGAAAGGCCAGGTCGTCCTCCGTGACAGACTCCGGCACCTCCTCGCTGTCCGACCCCCGGCCGTACTTCATCAGGTTGGCGATGCGGTGGATGAGCACGGTGGTCTTGCCGCTCCCCGCCCCGGCCAGCAGGAGGAGGGGCCCCTCGGTGGCCAGGGCGGCCTTGCACTGCTCCGGGTTCAGCCGGGGAAACTCCCGGGCGATGGCCCCCCGGCGGGCTTTGCAGAATCGAAGCTGCTTTTCGTGGTTTAACATATGTACACTCCTGTTGTTCCCAAGTGGTGGGGGCGGCCGCAGCCGCACCTACATTGTAATCCAAATAACTGCCCCGGTCAACCAGATAAAAACAGGCATGTCCCTGTCTCCCGCCGCATAGACTGGAGATGGACAGGCAAGCTGTAGCCAATTTGTAACCATATTTTCATCAGCTCGTAACAGCTTCGATAAGAAGGTAACATACCCCGTGTGCTACAATAGAGGCACAATCTGGAAAGGAGGCTTTCTCATGTGGAAAAAATTGCTGGTGTCCGCTCTTGCCGTCTCGATGCTCATTTTACCTGTAAACAGTGTGTCCCCAGCCAGTGCTGAGGAGGCCCCTGCCGCCAGCCAGGTCTATGAGTATCTTCCCGGGCGCGCGCCCGCCCAGACCAGTGCGGCGGAATCCATGTCGCCGGCTCTTCACGGGCTGGTGTTGGCCCTGATGAATCAGGAGGCCGGTTCCTTTACCCCGACTGACCGCGAGCTGGTCTGGGAGGGGCTTTACAATATGCTCTCCCTCTACGGCCAGCTGGACTGGCGGGGCGAGGCTGCGGAGGACACGCTGCTGCTCCCCGCCGAGACGGTGAACGACTATGCCGCCGCCCTGAACACCTCCCTGGAGGAGCTGGGCGCCCTGCCCGCCTCCCTGGAGGACCGCCTTACCTTTGAACCCGGGAAGAATGTCTTCCGCGCCGTCTGCGGCGAGGACGGTCTGTCCCAAATTCAGGTGGACAGCCAGGAGAAGACCGCCGAAGGTCTGCTGCTGACCGGCGCGCTGGTCTACCTGCCGGACGGCTCTGACCTGGTCCGGTTCCAGGCCCTGCTTCAGCCCCGGGATAACATGCTGGGCTGCGCCATTGTGGAGCTGACCATTTTTGAACATGGCTGAGTGAAGTTTCAGGGCCGCCCGCCGGGGCGGCCCTGAAAATATTCAGTGGTTCCGACAGACACGAAGCAGGCCCCCGGTCAGCCGGGGGCCTGCTTTACTGTCAATTACTTCTGAAAGGCTGCGCTCATTTCCTGGAAGCATTTGGGGCACACATTTTTCCCGCGAAACTCAATGATGTCCTTCTCTTCGTCGCAGAAAATACAGGCGGGCTGGAACTTTCTCAGCACGATGGACGGGCCGTCCATGTAGATTTCCAAGGAGTCCTTCTCCTCGATATCCAGAGTGCGGCGCAGTTCGATGGGCAGTACGATGCGGCCCAGTTCGTCCACCTTTCGGACAATGCCAGTGGATTTCATGTTATTGCCTCCTTTTTATCTTTCACGGCCCCGGGGTCCAGTCCCCAGTATGTCATTCATTCTCACCTATATTGTAGCGGTAAAAAAAAGCAATGTCAACTGTTTCTATCGGGCAAAATAGGGTGAAAAATGTAGAAATTTTGTGGAAAAGAGGTTATGCGCTGGATTTTTTTGTAAATTATTGGTTTTCTCCCATACATGATTTTCCAGTTGCCGCGTATAGATGGACAAGAGAGGGGTGGACAGCTTGACAATGACGGTAATCTGGACGGGGATGGTGGTAATTTCCATCCTGTGCGGCCTGGCCACGGGCCGGGGACCGGAGGTGGCCGCGGCGGCGGTGGAGGGCACCTCGGCGGCGGTACAGCTGGCCCTGTCCATTGCAGGGATGCTGTGTCTGTGGACGGGGGTGATGGAGGTCATGCGCCGGTCAGGGCTGGCCGACAAGCTGTCCCGGCTGCTGGGACCCATTCTGCGCCGGCTTTTTCCCCAGGCTGCCCGGGACAAGGAGACGATGGACAGCATCTCCGCCAATGTCTCGGCCAACCTGCTGGGCCTGGGCAGCGCCGCCACGCCCCTGGGCCTGGAGGCGGCCCGCCGTCTGGTACGCCGCAGTCCCGGCGTGGCCTCGGACAGCCTGTGTATGCTTGTGGTCTGCAACACCGCATCCATCCAGCTCATCCCGACCACGGTGGCCTCCGTCCGGGCCGCCCAGGGCTGTGCCGCCCCCTTTGATATCCTACCCGCCGTGTGGCTGGCCTCGTCTCTGTCAGTGGGGGTGGGGATTCTGGCCTGTATCATCTTTTCAAAAATCTGGAGGGATTGAGATGGACCTGTTCTTCACCATGCTGGTTCCGCTGACCATCGCGTCCATCGCCCTGTACGCCGCCGGGCGGGGGGTGGATGTCTACTCCGCCCTTGTCCAGGGGGCGGGCTCCGGACTGGAGACCCTGGTTAAAATCATCCCTGCCCTGATCGGGCTGATGACCGCGGTATATATGCTCCGGGCCTCCGGAGCCCTGGAGCTGCTGGCGGGGGCGCTGGCCCCGGCCCTGGACCGGCTGGGCCTGCCCTCGGAGCTGCTTCCCCTGATGCTGGTGCGCCCCATCAGCGGCTCCGCCGCCTTGGGTGTGGGCGCGGAGCTGATCTCCACCTACGGCCCCGACTCCGACCTGGGACGCACCGCCGCTGTCATGCTGGGCTCTACCGAGACCACCTTCTACACCATTGCCGTCTACTTTGGCGCTGTGGGTATCACCAAAACCCGCTACGCTGTCCCCGCCGCCCTGTGCGCCGACCTCACGGGATTTTTAGCCGCAGCCTGGGCGGTGAGAATTTGCTTTGGATCAGGAATTTGACATAAAAACGCTTTTCCTCTTGACAAGGCCCCACAAATGGATTACAATACTTTAGCGGTTAAAACCAATAAAGTAATACGGACATATCCGTTTGGAAAGGAACGAGCGCAATGCCTATCACTGATCTGCTGGAGCGCAACAGCAAGCTGTATGGCGACGAGGTCGCCCTGGTGGAGATCAACCCCGAGGTTCGGGAGGAGCAGCGGGTCTCCTGGCAGGAGTATGAGCTGATTCAGCCCACCGGCGACGCCCCCTACCGCCGGGAGATTACCTGGTCGGTCTTTGACGAAAAGGCCAACCGGGTGGCCAATATGCTGCTGGGCCGGGGGATCCGCAAGGGCCAGAAGGTGGCCGTCCTGCTGATGAACTGCCTGGAGTGGCTGCCCATCTACTTCGGTATCTTAAAAACCGGGGCCATCGCCGTCCCCCTGAACTTCCGCTATACCTCTGACGAGATCGACTACTGCCTGCGGCTGGCTGACGCCGACGTCCTCTTCTTCGGCCCGGAGTTCACCGGCCGGATGGAGGCCATTGTTCCAAAAATTTCCCGGCAGATGCTGCTGTTTTTCGTGGGGGAGCACTGCCCCTCCTTTGCCGAGGACTATCTGCGTGCCACCGCCAACTGCTCCAGCCGGGCCCCCAAGGTGCTGGTGGACGACGAGGACGAGGGGGCCATCTACTACTCCTCGGGCACCACCGGCTTCCCCAAGGCCATTCTGCTCAAGCACGCCGCCCTGATGCAGGCCGCCCGGATGGAGGCCATCCACCACGAGACCACCCACGAGGATGTGTTTTTGTGCATCCCGCCCCTGTATCACACCGGGGCCAAGATGCACTGGTTCGGCTCCCTGTTTACCGGCAGCCGCGCGGTGCTCCTCAAGGGCAACTCCCCCTCCGCCATTTTCCAGGCTGCCAGCCAGGAGAAGTGTACCATCGTCTGGCTGCTGGTGCCCTGGGCCCAGGATATTTTGGCCGCCCTGGACCGGGGCGACCTGAACATGGAGGATTTTCAGCTGTCCCAGTGGCGGCTGATGCACATCGGCGCCCAGCCGGTGCCCCCCTCCCTGATCAGGCACTGGCTGAGCTACTTCCCCCACCACAAATATGACACCAACTACGGCCTGTCCGAGTCCACCGGCCCGGGCTGCGTCCACCTGGGGGTGGACCATGTACACAAGGTGGGGGCCATCGGCGTCCCCGGCTACGGCTGGAAAATCAAAATTGTGGACGAGCAGAATGTCCCGGTGGCCCAGGGGGACGTGGGCGAGCTGTGTGTCAAGGGGCCCGGCGTGATGGTGTGCTATTACCACAACCCCGAGGCCACCGATGAGGTGCTGGAAAACGGCTGGCTTCACACCGGCGACATGGCCCGCCAGGACGAGGACGGCTTTATCTTCCTGGTGGACCGGAAGAAGGACGTCATCATCTCGGGCGGCGAGAACCTGTACCCCGTGCAGATCGAGGACTTCCTCACCGCCTACCCCAAGGTGCATGACGTGGCCGTGATCGGCCTGCCCGACAAGCGGCTGGGGGAGATCGCCGCCGCCATCATCCAGATCAAGGAGGGCATGACCTGCACCGAGAGCGAGATCAACCAGTTCTGCATGGACCTGCCCCGGTACAAGCGCCCCAGGAGGATCATTTTTGCCGACGTACCCCGCAACCCCACGGGAAAAATCGAGAAGCCAAGGCTGCGGGAGAAGTACTGCGGCGTGCGCCTGGTGGAGGCGCAGAACCAGGGATAATTCAGGGACAAGCTCAGGGCCGCAAACCCTGAGCTTGTCTTTATCACACCACTGTGCTATAATGTTTACAGTACGAAAGGAGGCACGCCGCCATGGAACAATCCCGGCGAAATAACGCCATTGAGGCCTACCGCTTTCTCTTTTCCATTGTGGTCTGCCTGTTCCACTTTCGCATCAAGGGAGAGTTCTCCTCTCCGAACGGGGCTTTCAACGGCGGATATCTGGGGGTGGAGTACTTCTCCGTGATCGGCGGCTGCTTTCTGATGGAGTCAATCCGCCGGGGCAGGGCGGCGATGGAGTCCGGAAGCGCGCTCCCGGACCTGGTGTGCCGCTTCGCGGTTCGGCGCTTCGGCCGCCTCTATCCCCACTATCTACTGACCATGATCCCCTTCCTGGCCCTGCGGGTCTGCGTGCTCCGCACCCTGACGGTAAAGGAACTGGTCCGGGACGGCTTTTTTGAGTGGTTTCTCCTTCAAAGCTTCGGCACCTCCTTTGTTGTGCTGCTGTTCTGGTATGTGAGCGCCCTGTTTTTGGGCTCCGTTCTGCTGTACTGGCTGGGTCTGGCGCTGAAGGACCACTTTCCGATGGTCATGGCCTTCGCCGCCCCGCTGATTTTCTCCCTGTTCTCCCGGCACTGCGGCACCCTGGACTGCACCATGGCGGCCGCCCCGCTGGGCTCTCAGGGGCTGTGGCGGGTGATCGCCGGGCTGGGGCTGGGCTGTGTGGTATCCTGTCTGGTCCGGTGGAGTCGGCCCGCGGTCCGTGGCCGCTTTGCCCTGCTGTCCGCCGCGGGGGAGGCGGGGCTGGTCCTGATCCTTCTGGTGATTATGTACCGCACCTACCGCAGCCCTTGGGACTTTATCGCCGCCGCCCTGCTGGCCCTGCTGGTGTTCAGCGTCCTGCTGGGAAACAGCGCGCTTACTAGGCTGCTGGACAATCCGCTCTCCGGCTTTTTGGGCAAAATCAGCTATGGTATTTATTTAAACCAGTGTTTTTTTCTCCACCTATACGGACCGGTGCTGCAGGTCCGCGGCTACTGGCGGACGGCGGCCCTCTTTCTCCTGTTAAATATTTTGCTGTCCATCCTTACCTGCCGGCTCTCCCAGGCTATCGCCGCCCAAACGGGCAGGCTCTTCCGCTCCCTGGGGCAGGAGCAGAGATAAAGCGCAACCTTTTAAATTTAAAAAAGGAGTCGATACATATGAACTACAAAATCCAAGGCGAACCCACCCCCGTGGTCATCTGTGACCTGAATGCCGGCGAGACCATGATTACCGAGAAGGGTTCCATGGTTTGGATGTCCCCCAACATGGAGATGCAGACCTCCGCCGGCGGCATCGGCAAGGCCTTTGGCCGGATGTTCTCCGGGGAATCCATGTTCCAGAACTTTTACACCGCCAAGGGCGGGCCGGGGATGATCGCCTTCGCCTCCAGCTTTCCCGGGGCCATCCTGCCGATTGAGATCACCCCGGATAAACCCGTCGTCGCCCAGAAATCGGCGTTTCTGGCCTCGGAGCAGGGGGTGGAGCTGTCGGTGTTCTTCCAGAAGAAGGTGGGAGCGGGCTTTTTCGGCGGTGAGGGCTTCATTATGCAGAAGCTGTCTGGCCGGGGCATGGCCTTTTTGGAGATCGACGGCTACGGCGTGGAGTATACCCTGGCCCCGGGCCAGCAGATGGTGATTGACACGGGCAACCTGGCCATGATGGACGCCACCTGCTCCATTGACATTCAGAGCGTCAAGGGGGTTAAAAATGTCCTCTTCGGCGGCGAGGGCCTCTTCAACACCATAGTCACCGGGCCGGGCCGCATCCTTCTCCAGACCATGCCCATGAGCGCCTTTGCCGGGGCCATCGCCTCGGTGCTGCCCTCCAAGGGCTGAGCCGGCGCGGCTGAGGGACACTTAGGATTAGGAGGTATCAGCGTATGTTCAGCCACATGAAAAAGACACTTGCCGCGGCGGTGTTCTGTCTGACCGCCGTTGTCCTCGGAGCCGACCTGTCCGCAGTCCCGGCCGCGGCGGCCGGCTACTCGGACATTGAGGGGCACTGGGCTCAGGAGCGAATTGAGCGCTGGTCCGATTCCGGGATTCTGTCCGGCTATGTGGACGGGACCTTTCGTCCAAACGGGCAGATTTCCCGGGCGGAGCTGTCCTCCATCCTGTTCCGGCTGCTGAAGCTGGAGCCCATTGACCACCACTATCACTACGCCGACCTGACCCCGGACAAGTGGTACTACGAGAGCCTGTCCACCATGCACACCCTGGGGGCGGCGCTGAACACGGGGGACCGCATGTATCCGGAGCAGTCCCTCACCCGGGAGGAGGCGGTCTATATGATTGCCAAATCCTTCTTTGTGGGGGAGGACAGGGCGGACCGCTCCAATCTGACCGGCGTTCCGGACGGGGGAGCCATTCAGGACCGGTTTTCCAGCCGGGTGGGGAAGATGATGGCGGAGGGGTATATCTCCGGCTACCCGGACGGATCCTTCGGCCCCGGGCAGCCCATCACCCGGGCCGAGATCATCACCATCATTGACGGCATCATCGACCAATATATTGCAAGCCCCGGGGAGTATACCCTCTCCGGCGGGCAGACCGCCCTGGTGGCCTGCGGCAACGCTGCCCTGACGGGGACGGGAGACAGCACTGTCTATCTGGTGGGGGAGGGGGCCCAGGGGAGCACCGCGCTGCGGGGCAGCTCCTCCTTCGATGTGTACGCCGTGAGCCGGGAGAAGGCCGCGTGGAAGGCGGAGGGGGGCTGTGCCGTCCGGGAGAGGGGGGCGCTGGTCCTCAGCGAGCTGCCCCTGCCGGATCTGAAATTTGAGGGCGGCACCGGCCAGTTCGCCTCCCCCTATGTGATCTCCACTCCGGACCAGCTGGCCTCCCTGGGGTACGCCACCATCTATGAGACGGACGCCTACTACTGCCTGGACCGGGACATTGACATGGGGGAGCTGGACGGCCCCGTCGGCTGGCGGAATCCCAACTGCGCCATGGTCTGGCTGGACGGCGGCGGCCACACCGTCACATACCGCATGAACCACTCCTCCACCCGGGGCCCCGACTTCGGCCTGTTCAGCGCCTGGTACGGGGAGTGCTCCAACCTGACCCTGGCCGGCACGGTGAATGTGACCTTCCGCCCGGACGGCAGCTCCTTCAAGCCCTCCGCCTTTGAATTTACCTATGGGGGATGGGCCGGCGAGCAGCGCGGGGGCGCCTACCGGAATGTCCGGTGTACGCTGGACCTGGCCGTCAACGGCGGGGACGCCCAGCACATGTACGTGGGCGGCCTGACAGGGATGGCCTACGATGTTGTCTTTGAGGGCTGCACCTTTGCCGGCTCGGCGCGGTCCGTCTTTGTGGGCACAGACGGGGTCGAGACCCATCTGAACCTGGGGGGCCTGTCCGGCTGGTCCCGAAACGCCGTTTTTACCGACTGCGTCTCCGAGGGCAGCGTCCAGGGCACCTTCCAGGGTCCGGGAACTGTCCGGTCCGAGCTGACCACAGGCGGCCTGGTGGGCAGGGCGGTGAGCACCACGCTGACCCGGTGCTTTTTCTCCGGCACGGCAGAGACCGTCGCCCAGGACAGTGAAAATCAGTCCGGGGTGGGCGGCCTGGTGGGGAACGGCTACGACAGGATGCGCTTCACCGGCTGCGGCGCCACCGGGACCGTCAGCGCCCAAGGCGGCCAGCACTCCTCCGCGGGGGGACTGACGGCCTTCCTGGCCTTCACCTACGAGAGAGATTCCTATGAGAAGCCCAACCCCGGGGAGCCGGACTTTGAGGAGAAGGTGGGGGTCATCCAGGGCTGCTGGTCCACCGCCGCAATATCCGCCTCCGGCGCCTCCTTCCAGAGCGACTGCGGCGGACTGGCGGGCCAGCTGAGCCCCGCCATCCTTCGGGCCAGCTGGGCCAGCCCCAGGATCACCCTGGAGGGCCCCTCCTACCAAAACGCCGGCGGGATTGCCGGGTCGGCCTACTACGGCAGCACCGTCGAAAACTGCTGGGCCAACGCCCAGGGCTGTGCCTCAGGGGGCCAGCTCCACTCGGGCGGCATAGTGGGCCGGTTGTCCGACAGCGCCGTCAGCAGCTGCTATGCCCTGGGCACGGGTAAATTCAGCCTGGAAGACGCCATTGTCTTTGCGAGCTGGAACGACGGCACCGTCACCGGCTGCGTTGACGCCGGCCGGGCCTCTCGGGCGGAGCGGAACCGGGTCTGTCAGTCCTGGAGCTCCAGCGGCCTTTGGGACCTGGGCCAGGAATACCCGATTCTGCGGGATATGGACCGGACCAGTCAGCTGGCCGCGCAAAAATAGGGGCAATTCTTCCCGCCGTTTGAAAAAACGGCGGGAATTTTGTTGACTTTTACTAAAAACTATCGTATGATAAGGGGGTAGTCTGCGTAAAAGCGCAAAGAGAACAAGAGGGGATTTTATGAAGAAAAGACAATTTTCGGCCATCCTGCTGGCCGGACTGCTGCTGCTCCCGCTGGCCGCCTGCGGTAAAAAGGACCCCGGGAGCTCCTCCTCCGTGCCGGGCAGCGCCTCACTTCCGAATGAGCCCAGCGTCCCGGCCATTGCCCCGGTGGAGCCCGACCCGGAGCCCGTCTACCCCTACGCCAACCCCCTCAGCGGAGAGGGGCTGGACACGGACATCAGCGGAAAGCGGCCCGCCGCGGTGATGTTCAACAATCTGAAGAAGGCCCTCCCCCAGCTGGGAGTGGCCAAGGCGGATGTGCTCTATGAAATTGTGGCCGAGGGGGGCATCACCCGGATTATGGGGCTCTACCAGGACCTGGAGGACGTTGGCGACCTGGGCAGCGTCCGCTCCGCCCGGGACTACTATGTCAATCTGGCCCTGGGACACGACGCCATCTACATCCACGCCGGAGGCAGTCCCCAGGCCTACGACGCCTTTGACGCCTGGGGTGTCACCCACATCGATTTTGTCAACGGCCCCTACGGCGACATGTGCTGGCGGGACCCGGAGCGGCGGAAGAACGCCGGGCTGGAGCACTCCCTGCTTACCTCCAGCGAGAAGGTTTTGGCGCAGATGCCCAGCCGCTTCCGCCTGGAGCACGAGGAGGGCTATCAGGTGGGCTGGACCTTCGAGAAGGAGGCCCCCGAGGGCGGCCAGCCGGCGAGGGAGCTGACGGTGCCCTTCTCCACCTATAAAACCGGCTATTTCACCTACGATGACGGCCAATACCTTATCGCCCAAAGTCTGGACGGCTCCGACCCCATCCCCTATGTGGACGGCCAGACCGATGAGCCGGTGGGGGTGAGCAATGTGCTGGTGCTGTATACCGATGTCAGCCTAGTGAAGGGGGATTCCGCCGGCCGCATGTCAGTGCGCACCACCGGCACAGGGGACGGCCTCCTCCTCCGGGACGGCCTCGTCTATGAGATCACCTGGCAGCGGGACAAGCGGACCGACAACTACTCCTTCCTGGACAGGGCGGGCAGGTCCATCCCTCTGGCCGTCGGCCCCAGCTACATCAATATTGTCAGCACCTCCGCGAAGGTTGTCTGGGAATGACATAGGAGCGGCCCCGCCGGCTGGCGGGGCCCGCTTTTTTAGGGATCAAAAAAGTACTGGCGCCGCCCCTTGTCAAAGGGGGCAAACAGTGCTACAATGTCATAGGATATAAAGAATCCGTAAATTTTCCGGCGAAAGGAAGTGGGACCAGAGTGGAAGGCCGAAGTTGCAGCAGAGGCACGAAGGAGAGCTGCCACGAACGAGGGGCGGCGGACCGGGGACGCGCTGGTTCCCCATCCTGCCGCCGGTAAAAAGGGGTTTGCCCCTTTCCTTGTCATGTGCAGCCACAGGCAGCCGCGCCCCAGGGGCTGCCTGTGGTTTTTCGTGTCTCGCGTTTGAAAAGACGAGAGGAGGAAAAGACATGCACGACAACTATGATCTGAACCAGCTGATGGAGCTGGTTCAGGAGCGGAAATTCCGCGCTCTGCGGGAAATTCTGACGGAAATGAACGAGGTGGACATCGCAGAATTTCTGGATGAGCTGGAGGTGGACCAGGAGATTCTGGTCTTCCGTCTGCTGCCCAAGGACACGGCGGCGGAGGTATTCGCCTATCTGGAGGAGGACCAGGAGAAGCTCATCAGCGCCCTCAGCGACCGGGAGCTGCGGGAAGTGCTGGACGAGCTGTATCTGGACGACACGGTGGACCTGATTGAGGACATGCCCGCCAACCTGGTGTCCCGCATCCTGCGCAACACCGACGCGTCCACCCGCAGCCAGATCAATCAACTGCTCAACTACCCCAAGGACTCCGCCGGCTCTCTGATGACCACAGAGTTTGTCTATCTCCACCCCAACAACACGGTGGAGGAGTCCTTCGCCCGCATCCGCAAGGTGGGCCTGGACAAGGAGACGGTCTATACCTGCTATGTCACCAAGCGCCGGGTGCTGCTGGGGGTGGTGACGGTAAAGCGGCTGCTGATGTCCGCCTATGAGACCAAAATCAGTGAGATTATGGAGACCAACGTCCTGTCCGTCACGACCCACGAGGACAAGGAGGACGTGGCCCAGATGTTCTCCAAATACGACCTCACCGCCCTGCCTGTGGTGGACGGCGAGGACCGGCTGCTGGGCATCATCACGGTAGATGACGCCATGGACGTGATGGAGGAGGAGGCCACCGAGGACTTTGAGAAGATGGCCGCCATCCTGCCCTCGGACAAGCCCTACCTGCGCACCGGAGTGCTGGAGACCTGGAGAGCCCGTATCCCATGGCTCATGCTGCTCATGCTGTCGGCCACCTTTACCGGCCTTATCATTACGGGCTTTGAGTCCGCCCTGGCCGCCTGCGTGATCCTTACCTCCTTTATCCCCATGCTCTCGGGGACTGGAGGCAACTCTGGCTCCCAGTCGTCGGTGGCGGTCATCCGCGCCCTGTCGCTGGGGGAGGTGGAGTTCTCCGATGTGCTGGCCGTCATGTGGAAGGAACTGCGGGTGGCACTGCTGTGCGGAATCTGCCTGGGCGGGGCCAATTTCGTCAAGATGCTGCTGGTGGACCGGCTGCTGATGAATAACCCCGACGTTACGGTCACGGTGGCTGCCGTGGTATGCCTCACCCTGATGCTGACGGTGGTGTGCGCCAAAATTGTGGGCTGCCTGCTTCCCATGGCCGCGGAGAAGGTGGGGATTGACCCCGCCGTTATGGCCGCCCCCTTTATCACCACCATTGTGGATGCCCTGTCTTTGCTTATTTATTTCAGCATCGCCACGCGGATTCTTGGATTGTAAACGAACGCCCCCGGCTGGTTTTGCGCCAACCGGGGGTGTTTACGTTTGGAGGTCAGGCTTCAGCGACAGAGAAATAGGCACACACCTGACCTGTGCCCTCCGGCGGAGCGTCAGCCGGTGCATAGGCCAGCCAAATGCGGTAGCTGCCGGGCTCCAGCGGGGTGGGAAGCCAGTCACCCAGGGATATTTCGCAGACTGCCGTGGCTTTTGGGGGAATCTCGTGGTAAACTAAAGTATGCGCTCTTTTCTCAATGGGGGTCTCTCCCCAGTACATCCATTGGCCGTCCCTCAAATATTCGGCGTGGGTCAGATGATCCATGTACTGATAGCTGGTATTGGAATTGTTCCGCACCGTTACCTTGACTGTTAATTCTTCTGTGGAATAGGCCTCAAATTCCGTGTCCGCTGAGATGGCGGGGATATCCCGAAATGTCCCTTCCAGATTATACCATCGGTATCGCAGGTGTTTTGGCAGACCGAAGAACAGGGTAAAACCGATCCCGATAGCCACTGCAAGAGCGGCAAAATCAAATAGGCAGCTGTTTTTAGCTTGTCTTGATTTCATAACCGGCACGCGTTACCATGTAAATAAGTATCGGAAGAAATTCCATTTATATCTTCGTAGTCCACGATAACACCTGTTTCCATCATAAGGCACTCCCTCCTAGCGATTGAATGACTATATCAATTATACTTCATTTACTCTTATCCGTCAATTTAAAGGTCGTCCATATTGCGCAGATAGGCCTCCGCGCCGTAGCGCAGACAGCGCTGGAGCCGCCGCTCCCCCCGCTTGATGGTCCGGGAGACGGTGGACTTGTTGATGCCCATAGACTCTCCAATCTCCCGCATGTTCTTCCCCTCGGCGTAATACATCAAAATCATCTCCCGCTGCTTGGAGGTGATATCCTCCCGCAGGCAGCGGATCAGATTGCGCTTTAAGCGGCTGATCTCCCGGCTGTTGTCCGCCTGAATCTGCCGGCTGTACATAGCCATGTCGGCGGCGTAGAGCTTGCCCTTTCTATATCGTGTATTTGGCATTCCGGCGGTACCCCCTGTCGTAGTAGCGCTCAGTGAGCACGGCAAGCTCCCGGGCCTCCCGGAGCATGGCGGACAGCATCCGGATGCGGTCCTGAAGCTGACAGCGCCGGTCCGCGTTTTTGGTATGCTCCAGCAAATACTCCAGCTGACAGATCCTCAGGTCCAGCGCGTGGGCGTGGGCCCGGTATTCCACCGACAGCTCAGCTAATGTCATGGTCATCCCTCCTCTCCTTCAAATAGCTGCGGCACAGGGAGCACAGGGGTCTGCCGTGCTCGCTCTCGCCCCGGTCATATCGGTACTGCTCCCCGCCGCAACGGGAGCATATCCATACCGGCCGCTGGGCCTGAAAATCCCGCAGGGGCGGAAGTAAAAAAATTTCATTTTTTACTTGACATACCTCCAATCCTTTGCTATAATAACGTTCGCTGTTGGTGGACAGCAGCCATGTGCTGGTGTAGCTCAGCCGGTAGAGCAGCTGATTTGTAATCAGCAGGTCGGGGGTTCGAATCCGTCCACCAGCTCCAGCCGCCGCAGGCGGCCAACCAGAAGTTACCACAACTGCATACGGAGGAGTTCCCGAGTGGCCAAAGGGGGCAGACTGTAAATCTGTTGCGTTTCGCTTCGGTGGTTCGAATCCACCCTCCTCCACCATGCCAACGCAAACGTTGTATCGTTTGCGTTGGTTTTTTTACAAAGTCTGCCGTTTTTATGTTCTGAAAATCAGGGGGTACAATATGAAGAGACACAGAATGAACCAGCTCAGAGGCTTGGCGGCGGGATTTCTTACCGTTGCACTTCTGACCGGCGGCTGCGCCCGTCAGATGCCTCCCACAGAGCCGTCAACGGACCAGAGCGTTCCTGTTGAGACGGTGGACCCGGAGGCGGAAGGGGAGCGACTGGCCGTCCTGAAGGCCGCCGCAGAGCGGCGGGACGGGTATCGCTGGCCCCAGGAGACCGTCCAGAAGGACATCCTGGGCCGGGAGACGGAGTTTGTCCTCTACCACGGAAACGGCTGGACCATTCACGTACCCGCCTCCTGGGAGGAGGAGGATGTTGGACAGTGGAAATCTCCCTCCCACAGCGCCGGCTTTCAGGTGGACAAACTGTTTCTGGGGGTGAATAACCCCAAGTTTTACCGGGCCCAGCAGGGCTCCTGGCGGCACGAGACAAGCTATGATCCCCCCTTCGATTACTACCACGACAACGATGGAGGCTACATCCCTCCCGACGGCAGTGCCGATTACATCTACTTCTTCGCCCCAGACGGGGAGGACCGAAGCTATGAGTTTACGCTCGACACGGTGGTTGGCGAGACCACCGAGGAGGAACGGGCCATTCAGGAGGCCATGCTTCTCAGCTTCTGTCTGGACGACAGCTCCCGCGTTTTGTGTACCGGGGAATACACGCCGGGACAGACCGAGTGGGAGGCTGCCCTGGCGGGGCTCCTGGCGGAGGCGGAGCCCATCTGGTTCCATTTGGACCGCAGCGACGGGGTGTGGAGTGACATTGTCAATGGGAAAGGAAGCCCGGACTACCTGTCCCACGCCCTGGCGCTGGAGGATTACCGCGCCGGGGAGTTTGTCCAGACCTTTTTTGGCGAGAGGCCCGAGGGAGCTCCGGAGTCGGGGCGGGAGATGATAACCCTTTGCCTGCCTGAGATGAAGATCTGGCTGTATTTCTACAGCAGCTCCCCCTGGGTGTGCGTCCATCATGCCGGCGAGGACTATTGGGCGGAGTTCCGGCACAAGGACGGCCCGGATAAGCTGGTTTTCGATGCGGTATACAGTTGGCTGGAGGCGGAGAGTGAGTGGGTCTCTGGCGAGGGGAGCGAAAAGTCGCAGATATAGAACTTTTGTTCTAAATCTGCGACTAGGATACTATTTTTTTCCGGGGATGTCAAGAACAAAAATAGAAGTTTTGTTCTATTGCGGACCGTCTTAATGTACTATTACAGGATGGATTAACAGCCCAAACAGCTTGCAATAAGTGGGAAACAGGGCCCCACAAGATAAAGGGACCGGCCGAAAGGCCGGTCCCCCGTTCTCTTTTGTATTTCCCCTGTCGATCACAGGGCTGCCAAGAGGGATTATCTCGATTAAAAGAACTTTTTCACGCCATCAGGGGCCAGGGAGGCGTCGTCACTGATGGTAATGGTGAATTTGATGTTGTGCTTCTCGCCGAATTTGTTCAGCCAGTCCAGGAACTTCTCGGTCTCGTGGTCGCAGTCGCCGCCCACAATTTTGGTGAGGCTGTCGATAAAGACATGGGTAATGTCGTAGTTGCCGGCGTACATGCCGCTGATAAAGCCCTTCAGGGCGGTGTAGTCAGCGATGTCATAATCGCTGGCCTCTACCAGACGGATGTGGTAATGGATATCGAAGGTCAGCTTGTTGCCTTTCTCAATGCAGACCACGCTGCCGTGCTCAGTCTGAACGGCGTTGTTAATCATCTCGATCACGTTCTTGGTCTTGCCGGAGCCCTTCTTGCCCATGATAACTCGAATCATGTGTATCACTCCTTAATGATTTGACATTGGGGTGAGCGCCCTCTGTTTATTTATACTGTACCATATCCCGGCATTTTTTTCAACTAAAATTATTGTGAATTTTTTGAGATTGGCAGGGCGGCCGGTCATCGTGGGGGACGGCTGAGGGCGCGGGCTGGATTTTTCTCAGTGATGGTATTCAGAGCCTCCTGCGTAATACCCGTGTTTTTTAACAGAGGCAGAAAAACATCCAGAAGATAATCCAAGCCGATCTCGCCGCCATAGGAATGCATACGCTGATTCGTAGTATCCAGGGAGAGCAGGAGCTGTCGGACAAAGCCCTGATCTAAGAGCTCAAGGATGAGGCGGACCTCTTCGCTGTCACTGTGGTATTTAAAGCGTCCGATGGTGTCATATTCGATATAGGCACCTTCACGGCACAGCTGGGTGGTGATGCGCAGGTCGGACATAGTACGGTCAAGATGGCAGAACAGCATCCGCTGGGGAGAGAGTCCAAATCCGCACAGATAGTCCAAAACCTTCAGGGGATTGCACCCTTTCTCGGTGTGAATCATTACAGATGTACCGCATTGCAGAGCGGCCCGGGCCGCAGCGGCGAACAGCCGTCTGGAATTTTGGGACAGGGGACCGCCTTCGCAGGCGGTTTTGATGATGCCCGCCCGGATTGGCAGTACGGCTCCAGCCAGGGTGCGGTCGGCGTTTTCATAGAGGCCGACGGTCAGCTCGTGGATAAACAACTCCTCCAGCCGTGTTTGAGCAATGGTATGAATCCAGTGCTGTGCGGGATAAAATCGCTGCAAATGGAAGCCAGTGCTGGCAATCAGAAGGGCGCCAGTGTTCTCAGCAACTCGCTTCAGTGCCGCAGGCATCCGCCCGCAGCCGATGGGTTGGGCATCCACGAGGCTGCGGCCGCCGCGGCGGAGATACCGGGCGACCTCGCTGCTGCTCTTTCCAACATCCTCCGCCTGCAGAGCGGGATTCAGGGACGAGGGTACACCGGGGCGCAGCATGATATGCTCATGACATTGACAGAATCCCAAGGCATCAGCCGGGATGTCCCCGGTAACGGTGGTAATATATCCCGGCTCATTCATGTGTTCCACTTGGGATTGGGGACGGCCTTTGCCCCTTCCGGGGTATCTATCACCAGCTGACGGTATCCTTTTGTCTCAATCGTTCCGTAGTCGTGGCCTGCATCGGCATCGAATGCGTACAGAAACACAAGGGGGGTCTTGCCGGTGTTGATGGTGCGGTGGGCGTATCCCCGGGGGACGTAGACGGCCTGTCCGGGGTTCATGTCCAGCAGCTGCCAGTCACCGTCCAGATTTTCCAGCAGCATACCCCCTGTGCCGCTGAGGGTATAGTACACCTCGGCGGTCATCAGGTTGGTGTGGAAGTGGCCTTTGGTCATAAAAAATTCGCTGCCCACCGTGCCGGGATAGAGAACCGTGGAACCGAACGCCAGGTCGCCGGGCCGCTCAGGGCAACCTAATTCGTAATACTCATATACCAAAGGGTCTCCCTGGGCTACCATCTGCTCCCAGGCCTGACAGTCCTGGAACATGCCGTTCATCTGGGATAGGTGTCGCTTTGTGGTTTCCGCGTGGGCCGACAGGCCGCTGACTAAGTCGAAGTCTAAGGAAAATCCCCGCTCCCAATCAAAATTATGCATAAATCTCCTCCTGTTCAGGGCTGCTTGGCTGTCTGACTCAGGCGCTCCAGCAGCTGCGCATCAATGGGGTGGTGAAACACCTCGGCAATGACCTGGGTCCAGCCATAAATGAAGTAGTTCCAGCCATCCTCCACGTGCAGCCGCTTTTTTTTCTGCTGGGCTGTGGCCTGATCCTTGAAAATAAGGTCACCCCGATAGTTGATCTCCCACACCAGAGAGTCCTCCGGGAAGCGGCATGCGTCGGTCAGAGGGCTTCCGGGGGCGTCCTTACCCAGACCGGTGGCGTTGACAATGAGGGAATGCGGCTTCAGCGAGGCCAGGGTGCGGTCGTTGTCGGCGGGAGTGGGGTTGAGGATATAGTCAATCTGGGTGCGGCCGTTCAGGCCGCTGAGCAGCGTCCGGGCCGAGTCCAGACGGGGCTGACTTCGGTTGGCGATGATGATACGGCGGGGAATGTTATCCCCGAATTTTTCCTGTGTGAGATACAGCGTCATGGCCAGGGCACTTCCGCCGGCGCCAATCAGCAGGACATCGCCGCCGAATTGCCTCCAGTAGTCGGGGGGGACAAAGCGCTCCAGTGCCAGGCCGCAGGAAATGGGGTCTTTGGCGTGGGCGCAGAAGCGGCCATCTGTTTTGGACAGAGAGCTGGCCTCCCTCAGCTTTTGGGCATAGGGATCGGTGTAGTCGAACAGATCCTGACATGCGTGGTACAGATCCAGCTTATGGGTAGTGATAAGAGCACCCAGGGACAGAGGGTCGTTTTTCAAAAAATTGACACAGGCACGATATTCCTCTGGAGATGAGTGGGGGGCAAAGTCGATGCCCTTTATTTCCGCATCCAGTCCCATGATGCTGGCCCACTTGGGAAATACTTTCATAATGGAGGACTGGCCGGTGGTGACGCCGATGAAGTAGAAAGTGGGCCGTCTGGCTGCCTGGTAGTGATTCATAGTGTGCACCCCTTCAAAGCTCAAATGAAAGGCAGGAGGAACCCCTGCCTGGATAATTTTTGTCTATTCGTCTTTATAGTCGCAGACGATCTTGCCAAAGGGCAGGTACAGGTTGCCCTTGCCGCAGAAACCTCCGATAACCTTCTTTGGCTCCAGCAGGTAGGTGGGGTCGATCTCACTGCGCTCATAGGTGATGGAGGCGGGGCCGCCAAAGAACTTATCCGGCAGCGCGGTGAACTCACCGGGGGTCAGGATCAGCTGGCGCAAGGGGGCGCCGTTTTCCTCGGCGCTGGGGATGTACTTCAGGGAGAACACGCCGTCGGGGCTCCAGGGTACCTCGCTCATGTCGGCAACATAGCGGGGGACGACCAGCGCCTTGACAATCTGATGCCCCAGCCGGTTGGTCTGGGCCCGAACGGCTTCCATCTCCCGGCTGATCTCAATGCTTGCCATTTTTTTCTGGTAGCCCCAGATCTCGCGTCCGGCGGTGAGAGGCAGGTGGCTGTCCACATACAGGAAGGGCTCGTAATCCGCCTCATAGTCCTTGTACTTGACTTGGACGTAGATGGCAGTCTCGCTGAATGCGCCCTGGGTGGTGCCCAGATCGAAGTGGGAGTGCCACACTATTACTTTGTTGGTGCGGGCGGTCAGAGGTTCGGGGATAACCTTTTCGATGTTTTCCGTGTCGGTCTCATACACGACCAGATGTATATCCATGTCCTTCCAGACCAGGGGGGGCTTGCCGTACAGGTCGGACACCACGGGATTGGTAAAGCCCCAGTCTTCTCGCTTAATCATATTTATGCTCCTCCTTAAATTAAATATTGAAAATGTACTACCATCCTTCAAAAACATTCTAACATAATTATGTATAGATGTCAATGGAATAAATTAGATCATTTATTTTTGGGTGTTAATATAGATATCCAAAGAAAATTTGGAACAGCTTGGAGAATAGTCAAAAATTCCGGTAAAAAACAGTTTACAAACATTATTATGTTTGATATAATGATGTTGGAGCAGAACCAATAGAAAGGAGCGAGTTTATGTATTTTATTTCATACGATCTGGGTACCGGCGGTGTAAAGGCCTCTCTTTTCACGCAGGATCTGAAGACGCTGTCTAAGGTCTTTATTCCCTACGCCACCTATTATCCCGCACCCGGCTGGCATGAGCAGCGGCCTGAGGACTGGTGGAGCGCGGTGTGTGAAAGCTCACACAGACTGTTGGATCAGGCGGGAATTGAGGCGGCTGAGATAGGCTGCATAGCCCTGTCCGGCCATAGCTTGGTGACCATACCGGTGGATGCGGAGAAAAACATCCTGCTGGAACAGGTGCCGATCTGGTCGGACACCCGGGCTGGAAAGCAGGCGGAGGCATTTTTTCAGTCTGTGGACGAGGAAGCTTGGTATATGAAAACAGGAAATGGTTTCCCGCCCGCCTGCTACTCTATCTTTAAGCTGATGTGGCTGAAGGAGACGCAGCCGGAGCTGTTTGCCCGCATCGACAAGGTGCTGGGCTCCAAGGACTATATTAATTTCCGCTTCACCGGAGAGATATATACCGATCACTCCTATGCCTCTGGACTGGGCGCTTACAATCTGAAGCAGAGATGTCTGGACGCCGGGCTTCTGAATGCCGCGGGACTGGACGGGGATATATTCCCACCCATTGTCCCGTCCCACCATATCATCGGTGAGGTGACCGACCGGGCCGCGGCACAGTGCGGTCTGGTCCCGGGCACGCCTGTGGCCTGCGGCGGCGTGGACAACGCGTGTATGGCGCTGGGCGCCGTAGGCGCGGAACAGGGCAGGGTCTATGTCTCCCTGGGGTCCTCCAGTTGGATTCCAATCAACTCCGACCGGCCCGTACTGGACGGGAAGCGCCGCCCCTATGTATTTGCCCATATTCAGGAGGGGATGTACACCTCGGCCTGCTCCATTTTTGCCGGAGGCTCCTCCCTGCAATGGATCAGGGATCAACTGTGCAGCGAGCTGACCGGCGACGCATATGCCATTATGGACCAGTGGGCCAGTCAGGCGCCTCTGGGCGCCAACGGTGTGATATTCAATCCCAGCCTGGCTGGCGGCACCCGACAGGACAAAAGCGTTAACATCAAGGGCGCCTTTGTTGGGATGCACCTCGGTACCACCCGGGCAGATATGATCCGGGCCGGCCTGGAAGGGATTGCCCTGAACCTGAAGCTCTCTCTGGAAATTTTGCGGGAGCAGGTGGAGGTGAGCGACCGATTTTTATTCTGCGGCGGCGGCAGCAAAAGCAAAATCTGGATGCAGATGTTTGCCGACATTTTCAATGCGCAGGTCATCAAGACCAATATCGATCAGGACGCCGCGGCCTTGGGCGCGGCCGCCATCTGTGCCAGAGCCACTGGATGCTGGACCGATTACACCGGGATTCTGGCGCTGCACCAAGTGCAGCACACGTTCTGTCCAGACCCCGGACGGGTACAGTCCTATCAGCGTTTGCTCAAACAGTTTATCCATGTCAACGATGTACTGGCTGATCTTGGCGACTACATGTCAGCGGAGCAGTAAGAAAACAGGAGAGCCGGCGTTTGCCGGTCTCTCCCGTTTGTGATAATTATTTTACCCGCGTCAACTGCGGCCCTCCAGCCGGACGCTGTATTCATATTTGTCAGCCACCAACTTAATAAAGGCATATTCAAAGGGACCCTGTTCAGTGCAGGCGGTGCGCCGTACCATCAGCAGAGGACTGCCGATGGGGATGCGCAAGATCTGTGCCTCTATAAAATCGGCACTGATGGCACATATCTGTTCGGTGGCGTGAAGGAGGGTGATATTGTACTCCTGCTCCAGCATATTGTAAAGACCAACAAAGCTCCCCGCCCTTTTCTGCAAATTGGGGACCTGGCTGGCGCGGAGATAGTTTTTAATAATCGCGATTGGGACGCCGTCGGCGCATTGTACACGCTGCACCATGTACACAGGCGTTCCTTCCGGAATCTCCAGAGCATCGGCCACGTTCCGGGGTGCGGCCACCTGCTCGATACTGATGCCCTGGGTGGTCACCTCATACCCGCGGCGCATCAGTGTCTCGGTGATGGATGTGATGCTGTTCAGACGCTGGGTCGTCGTGATGTCCAGCACCAATGTTCCTCTGCCCTGCTTGACATCCAGATATCCCTCGGTGGTGAGCAGACTGATTGCCTTTCGTACCGTGGTTCGGCTGACATTAAATTGCTTTTCCAGCTCCGGCTCACTGGGCAGCAGGGAACCGGCCTTGTAGGAGCCGTCCTGAATCGCCCGTTTAATGGAAAAGTATACAGCCTTATATGCGGGTGTTCTTGCCATGATTTTTATCACCTGTCACAAAAAATAAAATCAGATCTGTGGTTATAGAATGATGGCTATTGGTATATTTCTCCTATTTATGGTACTGCAACGCAAAAATTCTGTCAAGTATTTATCACATTTTTCCTCATCATTTAGAATAATAAAGAGTATTGAAAGCGAGGGAGCTTTATGATTAAGCAGATTAAATGCCCCGGGTGCGGACTTTGCGTCCAGGAATGTATCCTGCAGCCGGATGCCATCTCGAAAACTGATGACGGTGTGGAGATCGATCTGGATAAGTGCATCAAATGCGGACACTGTGTGGCGGTGTGCCCCCACGATTGTATGGACAACCCCCTCTCGCCCGCGCAGGAGCTGGTGGGACAGCCGCTGCCCGCGCAGCAGGCGGTACACTTCCTGCGCACAGCCCGTTCGGTTCGCTATTACAAGCAGGAGCTTGTTCCCCGCGAGACGCTGACTCAGCTGCTGAACATCGGGCGCTATCCGCAGACAGGGGAAAACACCCAGGGAATCAGCTATTTGGTCGTCAGTGGACGGGAGAAGCTCAGCAAGCTCAACGAGTTGTATTGCGAGATCGCCCAAAGCATACCGGAGGATTTTCCGGGCTATGCGGAAGTCAAGCATACCATCTGGCTTCAGGAGCATTACGGCCACGACGCGCTGTTTTATAACTGCTCCCAGCTGATTTTGGCCGTCAGCGGCAGGGAGCTGAGAAGCTGGCAGAAGAATGCCTATTTCTCCCTGACCTTTATCGCGCTGCTGGCTCCGTCAATGGGGCTGGGCACCTGTTGGGTGGGTTTGCTGGAATTTCTTGCCTGCCACCCCGACTATATGGATCGGTTCGCGCGGCTGCTGGAGCTTCCGGAGGACAAGCGCATCTGCGGCTGTATGCTGGTGGGATATCCGGCGGTACATTTCCGCAGATTGGTGGAACGTAACCCCCTGGAGGTCGAGTGGCGCTGAGAAAAGAAGACCCTGCCGCATCGCAAGGGGTGCGGCAGGGAAAATAAATGCTCAAAAATCGAAGCAGTCGGGATTGCCGCCGGTACGCAGGTTTTGATTCAGGGCGTCCAGGCGGGCCATCTCTTCCTGTGTCAGTCTGAAATCAAACAGCTGAGCGTTGGCGCGGATGCGCTCCAGATGGTTGGATTTGGGAAGCACAACCGTGCCGCGCTGCAGATGCCAGCGCAGAACAATCTGGGCTGGAGACTTCCCCCGGGCGGCAGCGATATCCACGATGACGGGGTCGGACAGCACGGGGCCGTTCTGGCCTCCCAGCGGGCTGTAGGCCTCATATACCATGCCGTATCGCTTACACAGGTCGATGAGCGGCTGCTGGGACAGATAGGGGTGTATCTCAAACTGATTGACCATGGGCATAATTCTGGCCATATCCTCCAGCTCCTTCAGGTGCTGGCTGTGATAGTTGCTCACACCGATGGCACGGACCTTTCCCGTCTCATACAGCTGCTCCAGCACCTTCCAGGCTTGAACATGCTGGTCTACAGGCCAGTGAATCAGGTAGAGATCCAGATAATCGGTACCGAGACGGTTCAGCGTTTCCGTGAAGGCCTCCTTACAGCGGCCCTTGCGTATATCGTCGTTCCACAGTTTGGAGGTAATAAACAGCTGCTCCCTGGGCAAACCGCAGGTACGGATTCCCTCGCCGACGCTCCTCTCATTGCCGTAAATGGCGGCGGCATCTATGTGCCGGTAGCCGCTCTCTACCGCCCAGCGCACGGAGCTTGCGGTCACCTCCCCCTCGGGAGAGAGATAGACGCCAAAGCCGAGTACCGGAATTTCGATGCCGTTTACAAGTTTCTTTTTGCTGTTGATGTCCATATTGTCAACTCCTTTTTGTTACAAGGTTACATGGTGAGATTTTCCGGCTTTTTGCCGTGCTTAATTACGTTACAGCCAATAACGCCGGTCATGATGATGGCGCAGCCGAGATAGTCGTACCACTCCAGCGGCTCACGCAGCAAAAGAGCTCCGCTGACCACCGCCACAACGGTGGACAGGGTTATGAGCACGGAGGAGCGAACCATGGAGAGATTTGCGATGGCCACATTATTGAGTAAAAAGCCGAACAGAGAGCAGCCCACACTCAAAAACAGCAGATAACCGTATATCCTGGTGTCTGTGGCCAGAGCGGCGTAGCGCTCCATATCGCCCAGCAGCAGGTGCCTCCCCAGGGCCAGAACGGTCATAACGGCAGCGGAGACCCACATCATGACCCCGGTGATCTCCACGGAGGTGAAGGTGCTTGCGGCCTTGCGGGACTTGATACGGTTGATGGAGGAGACCAGCACACATCCGAGCATCATCATGCGTCCGATGTTGGAGCTGCTATGGGGGTCGAAGTCCACCGCGTTGGTGAGAACAACCCCCGAGACCGCGACGATCATAAAGACGCATTCCCAGCGTGAAATGGGCTCCCTGAGTAAGGCGTAGCCCAGCAGAGAAGCCACCACGGTGGACAGGGAACAGAGCATTCCGATCTCCGCGGAGGAGATGTAGTTCAGAGCGCTGTATTCCAGGGTGTTGTACATAACCGGCATCAGCAGACTCAGTTCGATCAGAGGACGAATGGATTTTCCGCGGTAATCGAGGTGGATTGCCCCCGATTTCCAGGCCAGCAGATACAGGCCGCCGCTGATGAGATAGCGGATGGACAGGATGTCCAGCACAAAAGCTCCATCGTGAATCTGACCGATGCGCTTGGTCGCGTACCAAGACAGACCCATGATAAGAGCGGATAATATCCCGGCAAGATAGCCGAGCCACGGTCTTTTCATGATTCATCTGACCCTTGCTTAAAAATAGAGGGAAACGGGAGCCGGCAGCAGGAATTCAACTGACCGGCTCCCGCCGCGTTATCGAACGCGAAAAGAGAGGGGAGAGGGGTTAGAAATTGATTTCTTTGGGATCCCGGAAGGCCCGTTCTTCTTCACGCAGAGCGCGGGCCTGTCGGGTGAACTCAGCGTCCATGGCCGCGCCGCCCTGGGTCTTGGCGATCTCCCACAGAGCTTCGTTTTCAGGCGTTCCGGGCAGCTGCATGGACACGTTAAAGATCTCCTTGCTGAAGGGGATGATCTGCTGGATGCCCCGCATGTCATAAGCCATTTTGTACATTTCCTTGTGCATGGTCAAGGTATAGGGGGACAGCTTCAGCATACGCTCGGCCAGCGCCATGGTGGTCTCTTCCAGCTGCTCCACAGGGACACAGCGATTGCACAGACCGAGGCGATAACCCTCGGGTGCGGTGATGGTATAGCCGGTAAAAGCCTTCTCCTTGGCAATGTTCATAGGCAGCTTCCACGCGTCCCAGGGTAAATACAGCGTGTAGGACATGTTCATAGCATATTCGGTGTTATCGAACACCGCGTTGTCGGCGGAGCAGATACAGTCACAGGACATTGCGATCAGCCAGCCGCCGCCCAGCGCAGTACCCTGGGTCATACAAATGGTGGGCTTGCGCATGTTATAGATCTTAAGCCAGGTATCGACTTCTTCCCAGGTATTTTCCCGGCGGTCAGCAAAGCTGACCACGCCGTCCTCGTTGGCGTTCAGAGAGACCGAGGGGTCGCCGGTGTCAAAACCGCAGCAGAAGTCATCCCCCACGCCGCCGAAAATAACCACGCGCACATCGCGGTCGACACTGGCCATATCCACGGCTTCCATAAAGTCATGCCACATCTCGCCGTTGATCCGGTTGCCGTGGTCGGGGCGGTTGAGCATAATCTTGGCAATGCAACCCTTGGGAGTGTTGATCTTTTCATAAATAATGGGGCCGTTTTCTCTCATAGTAAACATCCTTTCTGAACTTCTGTCACGCTTGTAGTATGCGCTTGACTTAGAATTGGTGAGGAGCGGCATTCAGCGCCTGTACAATCTGGACGGCGGAGTGCTCGTTGATGCCGACACGTTCCACACCCATTCCGACCAGAGCGATAAAGTCCTCCCGGCTGCGCACTCCGCCGGCGACCTTCAGCATGATGTCCCCGCCGCAGTACTCCTTGATCCGGCGGACCTGATTCAGATCCAACGTACCAGGAATCCAGCCGGTACCGGTCTTGACAAAATCGGCGCCGCTCTCCTTTACTATGTCACAGGCGCGGCAGATTTCATCCTCCTCCAGGGCGCGGGTCTCTATGATTACCTTGGTTTTAACCCGATGGTCGGTCATACCAACAATCTGCCGCAGCTCCTGCAGGACATAACGGTAATCACCCTCCTTGAATTTGCCGATGTTCATGACAATGTCCATTTCCTCCACGCCGTCATGCAGCAGCTGTTCTGCTTCCAGGATCTTGGTCAGCGTGGTAGCCCCTCCGGAGGGAAAGCCCACAGGCGAACCGACGTAGACCCCCTCTACACCGTCCAAAAGGCGGGCCAGGGCTGACACCCAACAGGGCAGTGCATGGACATTGATAAATCTGTACTGCTTGGCCAGTTCCACAACGGCCAGCAGGTCGCTGTATGAATGGTGAGTGCGCACAACGCTGATGTCGATCAGTGCGGCTGCCTCTTTCCCAGTCAGAATCATAGTAAAACCTCGTTTCGTGGGATCGTTCAGATGGCGGTGGCGCCGCCGTCCACTGGCAGCGCAATCCCGGTGATAAACTTGGCCCTGTCAGAGGCGAGATAGACTGCGGCGTATGCCACATCCTCCGGCTGACATATACCAAGGGGCTGAATACTCATATAGAAGTTCTGTTTATCCCGTGCGGCCTCGGGAGACAGGGTGCTTAAATACTGCTTCCACATCTCGGTCTCACAGGTGGCCGGACAGATGGCGTTGACACGAACTCTGTAGGGGGCATAATCACAGGCCAGGGAGCGGGTCAGGCCAATAACACCTGTCTTGGCTGTGCAATAGGGGGGATCGTTCCGGGAGGCGGTCAGTCCGGCGGTGGAGGAGATGTTGATGATGGAACCGCTGTTTCGGCTGCGCATATGAGGAAGTATGTATTTACAGCACAGAAACGGAGCGGTCAGATCAATGCGGAGCATACGCTCCCATTCCTCCTCTGTAATATCCTCCGCCAGGGCGTCGTCGCACAGCACGCCGGCGTTATTCACCAGAATATCAACGCGGCCAAAATACTCCAACGCGGTATTGACCATTCGCTCCACATCCGCAGCCACGCTTACATCAGCGGGGATGAAAATGACGTTGTGTCCCTGCCTGGTCAGCTGTTCCGCCGCCCTGCGGCCCAGTTCTTCGTTCAAATCGGAAAAAGCTACACAGGCTCCCTCCATACAAAAGTTTTCTGTAATCGCATAGCCAATGCCCCGGGCGCCGCCCGTGACGATGGCTGCTTTGCCAGTTAACAGCATCTGTAACTCCTTTTATAGAGACGGCCCCGCTGCGCCAGACGTAGAGACGCGGGGCCGCCTGGGTGTTGATAGGTGTAAGATCAGGCGGCGGCCTGTTTCTTGTCCATCAAGCTGACAAGTACGAAGGCGACGGCAGCGGGCAGGAAGGAGAACATGCTCAGGATGGTGGTGGTTGGGATGATGCCGAGCATATTCAGAGCGATATAGGCAAAGCCGGTGATAGCGCTGGCAATAGCGCCCTTAGCGGTGGCGCCCTTCCAGAACAAACCGCCGATGAAGGGGGCGAAGCAGCAGGCGGCACAGAAGTTGTACATCTGCCACAAAAGATCCAGGATGCTGGTAAACTGCAGGGCCACGAAAGCGGAAACGACGCCCAGACACAGGTGGACGATAAAATCGCTCTGCTTCAGGGTCTTTTCAGACACGTTGGGGTTTATCATTCCGCGGTAGATGTTGTGCAGCATGATGGTGGAGAAAGCGACCAGCATAGTGTCGATGGTAGACATGATCGCGGCCACGACGGCGGCGATCAGAAGGGCGGCGGCCAGAGGATTCAGCACTTCAAGAGCGACCTTGAAAAATACTGCGTTGGTGGTGTCGTTATACAGAATATTGCCGTACATGCCGATAAAAGCGGGCATCAGGGCGGCGGGGATCATGATGATAAAGGACAGAACCAGACCCCAGAACGCGACCTTCTCACTTTTGGCGGAGACGATGCGCTGTACGGTACACTGCTCACACAGAGCGGCCAGAGAAATGGGGATACAGGTGATAAGAATGGCGGAGATACCGGGCAGCCCGATGTCCCAGTAGGTGCTGGGGACCTGACCGGACTGGACAGCGTTATTGACAATATCAATGGCGCCCTGGCTGATCAGGATAATTGTGGTGACAATCAGTGAGACGACGATAATGGCAACCTGTGCCACAGATGTGGCCGCGGCGCCCCACAGGCCCGAGATCATGGAGTAAACAATGACAACTGCGCAGATAACCCAGACGCCCAGAGTTCCATTGAAGCCCAGCGCCTCAAACAGGGCCTTGCCGGCCATCAGCTGAGCGGCGATGTTGGCGACGTAGGACAGGGCTGTGGTGACGGAGAAGATGACGGAGGTCATCTTCTCGCCGTAGCGTGCCTGCAGAAATTCAGGCAAAGAGATGTATCCGGCGCGGTAGACCACTTTGTTGATTGTAAAGGCCATAACCAGATAGGAGATGGCACAGCCGATGCCGTACCAGGCGCCGGAAATGCCGCCGGCGGCACCGGAGGCAGCGCCGCCGACAACGAAACCGTTGCCGATGTGGGAACCGACGGCGGAGCCAATAATCATGAACACGCCGCAGTTGCGGCCGGCGGTGATGGCCTCATCAAAGGTGCGGCCATATTTTCTTCCCGCCCAGCTGATACCGATCATGAATGCGAAATAGGCGGCCATGACGATTGCGATCAAGGTCAAGGTACTGGACTCAATTTGCATAGTTCTCTCTCCTTTTTGAATTTTATTTCTTCCGGCCTCCGCCAGGGCAAAACTTGGGTGACAGATCAACAGAAATCAACGGTTCATAAACTCACACATAGGTCCGTCTTCGTTCTCGGTCAAAGAGGTCAGGCCGTTCTTGCAGTCCTCGGTGGTGTAAATGTAGGCGGCAACCTCCTCCTCGGCCTTGCGCAGCTCGGCGTAGTTGGCCAAGGTAGCCCGCCGGACGCACTCCTTGAACATGCGGGCGGCGATGGGGGCGGCTTTAGACATCTTCTTGGCAAACTTCAGGCCAATCTCGTCCACGGCCTCGTCGGGAACCACCTTGCTGACCATGCCCATCTCATACAGCTGCCTGCCGTTGAAGTTTTCATTGAGAAACATATAGTCCATCATCCGGTTGCGGCCAATCCAGACGGGCAGGCGGAGGCTGCTCATACCCCAGGAGCCAACGGTGCCATAATAAATATCGCCGTCGTGCAGTTGGAAGTTCTCGCCTGCGATACGGATATCGAAGGAGCTGAACACCGCGGCGGAGCCCCCGAAGCACACGCCCCGGGCGGCGACCAGGGTGGGCTTGGGATAGAAGTCCACACGTTCGACCAGGCGGCCGCCCAACTCAGAGAAGGTCGCCTTGATCTCACCGGCACCGCTCCACTCGTCATCGATGTCATCGAAATCGGCCCCCTTGGAAAAATCCGGTCCCTCGCTGTTCATCATGACAGCACGGACCACATCGTTGTCCTCAAACTCATCCAGCGCAGTCAGAACCTCCACCAGCATACGCTTGGTAAAGCTGTTGCGCGGGGGGTGGCACAGCGTAATGATACCGACCCGCTCATCAATAGCGACTTTAATCTGTGTGTAATCCATAACCTTTCCTCCTCTGTGATTTGTGTTGCTTCTCTAAACATAATTATCTTACATGACTAAATTAATAACATAATTATCGCTGAAAGTCAATAGCTTATCGACAAAAATTTTGTGTTTTTTATGAATGACAACCAAGCGGAAAATGAAAATTGGTTAAAAATAACTATATATTACTTGGTTTATATTGATATTTTGATAAATATATGAGAAAAAATGTCTGCTGACAGATGATCGGACAAAAAGAAATAACTGACTAATTGCTGCTCTTGACAGCAAAACATTATTATGTTATGGTGGAGCTGGGAATATTGAAGCCAGAAAATATTTCCGGAATATTGATAGATGAAGGAGAAGTGCAATGAACATTACCGCTTATACAGTTGGAACCACACACCTGGGGATGCCGACCGTCTGTTATGACAAGACCGTGGAGTTCTACAAAGATCTTGGCTTCACAGAAGAATTTTTTCTTGTCTGCGGCGACGGCAGCCGCATTATTTTCCTGAAGCTGAAAAGTCTGCTGCTGGAGATCTATGAATCCTCCAGCAGTCCCGGCGTGGCGGGCGCGGTGGATCATATTGCCATTGATGTCAATGATATTGAAGCTGTATTCGGTCAGATCAAAGCGGAGGGCTATACTCTGCTGGACGATCACATCTGCTCCATGCCCTTCTGGGCCAATGGAGAAAAATATTTCACCATACAGGGCCCGAACGGTGAGAAGATTGAGTTTGTGCAGATACTTTAAGCAAAAAAGCAGGGCTTCTCTGCGTCTGTTTAGGAAAAGAGCGGGGCCGCAATCGAAAGATTGCGGCCCTGTATCTTTTGCGCCAATGACGATTTTATTCCATTTAAGATTTGCGCTCAGGCGATTTTTTCAAGATCATTCCCAAAGCAAAGCCGAGAGCCGCTGGAATCATCCAGCCAAGCCCGTAGGTGTAGAAGGGGAGAAGCTGCCACGCGGGGTCAGCCGCGGGCTGGAACCCCACCACCCGGCACAGCTCCAGAATGGCCGCTGCGACGGTAAACCGCATGGTTCACTGGTAGGCCGGGCGGGCGTGGCTGAAAAACCGCCCCAGGAGTCCCAGCAGAATCAGGACGATGGCCAGGGGGTAAAGGAAATAAAGCAACGGGGCGGAAAATTCAATAATCCTGGAAAGCCCAAAGTTGGAGATAAGCAGGGAGGCGCCGCTGAACACCATCGCCCACCGTGGGTAGGAGAGCTTACCGGGAAACATTGCTTCGAAGGTCTCGGCGCAGGAGATCACCAGCCCCACGGCGGTCTTCATACAGCAGAGGGTAACTGTGACCGCCAGCAGCAGCCCGCCCCCCTTGCCAAAATAGTGGTGAGCGATAATGGCGAAAGCGTCGCCCCCTGTGAAGCCGGGATCAGAGAGCCGTTCCGCGTAGAGCCCAAAGCTCTGGGCCCCGGTCAGGGCGGTGGCCGCGTAGAGGAGGGCCATCAGGGACATACTTACCACCCCTGCGTTCACCGTGCTCACCGCCACCCGTTGGGGCTCGGTGACCCCAAGCTGGCGGACCGCCCGAATGACGATGATGCCGAAGGCCAGGCTGGCCAGGGCGTCCAGGGTATCGTAGCCCTGTAAAAAGCCGGCTGAGAAGGCGGAGTGGACATAGTCTCCCCTTGGGACAACCGAGGCCACGGACTGGACAGGCTTTAAAAGTGCTGTGACCAACATGATCCCCAGGAAGAGAAGAAAGGCCGGATTGAGAAATTTCCCCACCGAATCCAGAATTTGAGAGGGCTTTAGGGAAAAATAGAGCACCGCCCCGAAGAAGCACAGGGAAAACCCAAGCTGCCAAAGCCAGACGTTTTCGCCCACGAAGGGGGATACCCCGATGGTAAAGCTGGTGGCGGCGCAGCGGGGGATCGCGAACAGGGGGCCGATCGTCAGGTAAAGGGCACAGGTAAAGAAGAGCCGGAACTGCGGGGACACCCGCCCCGACAGATCCAGCAGGCCCTCGCTGCGGGTCAGGCCGATGGACATGACCCCCAGCAGAGGGATGCCCACGGCGGTAATCAGAAGCCCCAGCAGGGCGGCGGGCAGGTTCTGCCCGGCTTTTGCGCCCAGGATCAGGGGGAATATCAGGTTGCCCGCCCCAAAGAACAGGCCGAAAAGCATGGAACCGATCAGTGTCAGCTGCCTGGGGGTAAGTTTTTCTTTCAAGAAAGTTCCCTCCTTTTTGATTGATATTACCACAAAATGTATTGATTGAGAAGGAGGTATTGCAGTCTTTTGCTTCGGCTCCGCCAGATACTCCTCTGCGGCAGCCCCCCGCGCCCGCATAAAGGCGGGACCTCCGGCCTGAAGCCGGAGGTCCCATGCTGGTTTATCTGTCGTACTCCTCAAAGGCCCTTACCACATCCTTCTCAGGAGCGGGGGTAAGGAGAGAAACAATCACAATAGCCGCCAGAGCTACCAGGAAGGCGGGAAGCAGCTCGTAGATGTTCCAGATGCCGCCCAGGGGCTTAATCTGGAATTTCCACACGAAGATCATCACGCTGCCGGCGACCAGACCGGCCATAATTCCCTGGCGGTTGCTCCGCTTCCAGAACAGGGCGCACAGCATGGCGGGGCCGAAGGTAGCTCCAAAGCCTGCCCAGGCGAAGGAGACGATCTGGAACACGTTGCTGTCCGGGTCGGAGGCCAGGAACATGGCGATGATGGCGATCACGACCACGGTAAGCCGGGCGGTGAGCATAGTCTGCTTTTGGGTCAGCTTGATGCCGAAGACATTCTGAACCAGATTCTCCGAAAAGGCGGAGGAGGCGGCCAGCAGCTGGCTGTCGGCGGTGGACATGGTGGCGGCCAGAATACCGGCCAGGATACAGCCGGCCACGACGGCGGGGACGATGCCATAGCTGGACAGCAAATCAGACAGGCGGACAATCACCGTCTCGGTGGCGCTGCCCTCCAGATAGGGGATGCGGCCGGCGGCGGAGACGGCGTGGCCCACGATACCGATGAACACCGCCACACCCATGGAGATGACCACCCACACGGCGGCGATGCGGCGGGACAGCTTCAGCTCGTTCTCGTCCCGGATAGCCATAAAGCGAACCAGAATGTGAGGCATTCCAAAGTAACCCAGGCCCCAGGCCATCATGGACACGATGCGGATGAAGCCATAGGGCTCAGCGGAGCCGGTGGCCACATTGTAGGTCTCCCCAAAGCTGAGAAAGCCGGGCAGCGTGCGGGCGTGGTCCAGCACAGCGTCCATGCCTCCGGCCTGGACAATGCCGAAGACCACGATGATGGCCAGAGCGATGGTCATGATAATGGACTGGATCAGGTCCATGGTGGCTACGGCGGAGAAGCCGCCCACCGAGGTGTAGCTGATAATCACGATGGAACCGATCACCACCGCCAGCATGTAGTCCCAGCCAAAGAGGCTGTTGAACAGCTTGCCGATGGCGGCCAGGCCGGAGGCCACGTAGGGCACGAAGAAGATGAGGATAATCAAGGCGGAGATGCACATAATTACCGGCTTTTTCTCGCCGTACCGTTTGGAGATGAAGCTGGGGATGGTGATGGCGTCCAGCTTCACGCTGTAGCGGCGCAGACGCCGGGCCACCAGCAGGAAGTTCAGATAGGTGCCTGCGGCCAGACCGATGGCGGTCCAGCTGGCGTCGGCCACGCCGGACAGATAGGCCAGGCCGGGGATGCCCATAAGCAGGTAGCTGCTCATGTCGCTGGCCTCGGCGCTCATGGCGGTGACCAGGGGGCCCATCCCTCGGCCGCCCAGGTAGAAGCCCTCGGCGCTCTTTTTGGACCGGCGGCCGATCATCACGCCGGTAAAAATGACGAAGCAGAGATAGAGAATGATGGTGCCCATAATACAAACTTGCGCGGTAGTCATAAAATTCCTCCCAAAATGCGGTCGGGCGGCACACACGAAGCCGCCAAAACGCGAATTACTGGTATCTTACCAGAAAAGAAGGGAGAACGCAACATAGAATAAACTCCGTACTTTAAAATTAAAAACAGCTTATTTTCCCCTGTAATTCAAGGGAAATAAGCTGTACATTTTATAAAATAATATTTTGGACATTCTTACAAACTTTTCATTTTTCGATCCGAAACCCCTGCAAAAACATGGGCATCATGGTCCGGCTGTACTGGGTGAGGGAGTAGTCTCCCTCTGACAGGCACCAGTCGTAGATGAGGGCCCGCTCGCACAGGGCGTAGGCCCGGACGATCTCGTTGGCGGTGACATCCCCCCGCAGCTCCCCCCGCTCCTGGCCCTGGAGGGCGATCTGCCGCAGCAGCCGGTAGTAGGTGCGGTTGCGGTCCATCAGGGACTTGTCCCCCCGGGTGATGAGCTGGGAGGAGTACAGCCGGGCGGCCAGGTCCAGGGAGATGGAGTTCTCCAGCATGGCGAACAGCTCCCGGTTCAGGTACATCAGCTGCTCGAACCGGTCCTGATTTGGGTCCAGGGTTTCGG